>Ga0126307_10000176_pt1 | contig 39997 bp, 39 predicted proteins | sample Plot28_FD_89955 | JGI IMG/M metagenome (GOLD analysis project Ga0126307, IMG submission 89955) | Serpentine soil microbial communities from UC McLaughlin Reserve, CA, USA - Plot28 | ecosystem: Environmental > Terrestrial > Soil > Grasslands | place: USA: UC McLaughlin Reserve, Lake County... | reverse complement strand
CGAGGCGCTCTTGGAGGCCATCGCTCGAGCGCTCTGGGCGATCACCCCGCAGGACGCCGCGGGCTACTTCGGCCACTGCGGCTACCCGCTCGATGCTCAACCGTCATGAGAACCGCTGTGAGATCATCGGTATCGCAGCGGCGTTGACGAGACCCAGCACCCTCACCGATGCAGCCGAGGAGTTCGCGGAGTTCGTCGCCATCTCCGCCGCCGCGGCCGTACTGTACTACTTGAATCGGGTGGAGCGGGAAGAGATCTCTCCCCTGAGGCGCTCCGCAGACGTAGATGAGCTGACCGGGCTCAGCAGCCGTTCCTTCTTCGAGCGAGCCGCGGGGCGCAGGGTCGAGCTAGCCAGGGACAACGGCATGCCCCTGGCTTGCATCTTGCTCGACGTGGATGACTTCAAGGCCTACAACGACAGCCACGGCGCAGGTGACGAGATCCTGCGTTGCGTGGCAAGGATCCTGCGTGAGTCGGCCAGGGCCGACGACCTTGTGGGGCGCCACGGGGGCGAGGAGTTCGTCTTGTTGGTGAACGGCGAGGTGGAGGGTGCACGCGAGGTCGCCGAGCGCATCCGGGAAGCCGTGCAGACGGTGTGCGTGCCGCAAGACGGGAACTCGCTGGAGCGCCCGACCACGGTGTCATTGGGGGTGGTCCCCCTCTCGGAAGAGGCGAAGAGCCTGGATCGCCCCATCGCGATGGCCGATGCGGAGATGTACCGATCCAAGAAGACAGGCAAGAACAGGGTGTCGGTTTTCAAAGAATCGTAAGCATCCATGAGCGCACTAAGGAACGTCCGCCGCTCTTCAGCGAAAACCACAAGTTGAAGGACAGACATGCTCCTTTAGTCCACGAGGAACACACCCATCAAGAGCCCCACGGAAGCGACCATGAGCGCGATCGACAGGTAAGCCAATCCCCTGGAGCGTTCCGTGACACCGCTCGCCGTCAGGGCTCCGGCCGCGACGAAGCCGAACCAGGCCACGGCATTCAGCGTATCGCCATCGATGACGGCGGCCAGGGCCGCAATGAGCCACAGCGCCGTGGCGATCCACATAAAGAACCTGAAGCGTTGCACGCCGGTCCCCCTGGTTCCGCTCATCTCTCAACCCCCCTGACTACCTGGCCGCAATGGTGTAAGTATTCCATCTTCTAAGGTCCCACGCTATTTGCCGGAGGGTCTGGAACGGAAGCCTTCGTCGCAGTCTCCACTCGGCCTAGCCCCGGTCCAACATTGATGAGCAAGCCTGTCTCATATCTTTTCCCCAGGGTATTGTTCAGGCTTCTCGAAGCTACCGGAGCGACATCGCCAGCACACCCATCGCTCTATCATAATGCTCGGCCCAGATGTCCTCCTGGCTACCATCGGGTGCATTTCGCCACTCCTCGAGCTTCGCGGGGTCGGCGTCGTGCGCGAGGTGCACGCGGTGGAGTGCCTCCCAGAGGTGCGGGTGATGCTCCTTCATGTGCCCCAGGGTGGCGTGCAGCTCATGGTCGCCCTCCGGCTCCGAGAGCCTCCTCAACGCCTCGTCCCTGGCCGGGTCTCCACGTTTGGCCATCGTCCTCTCCCTTCGTCGACCGGTCCATAATACCAAGCACAAGAGTCTTGGCGCACGCGGAGAGCTCTCTGTTTCAGACCTTGTAAGGGTGGGGTTCGTGTGCGAACTTCATCCGATACGTCGGGCACCCGACGCCTTCGTCAGCGCGGTGCATGCAGCTATCGCAGCCGGCAAAAACAGCGCTGCAGGCGAACGGATGCGCCCAACGGTCAGATTCACTGATTTGTTCTCGATATTACTTGGGAGGGTGTTACTCGCTCCGGTCGGTTGCGAGTGCCTTGTCGAGGCGGCTGACCTTGCGGGCGGCCTCGTTCGGGTGGATTATGCCCTTGGTCGCGGCCTTGTCGTACTCCCTCTGGGACTCGTCACGGATCCGGCGGGCCTCCTCTTCATCCCCCGATTCGACGGCCCTGTAGAAGCTCTTGGAGAGGTTGCGCAGGCGGGTTCTAACACCCTTGTTGTGGGTGCCACGCTTGAAGCTCTGCTTATCGCGTTTTGATGGTGCGGGCACGCTGGCTCCTCGGATCTGATCTTGCCTGACCGGGAGAATGTAACACAAGTAGAGCAAAGGGGCAATCATGTTAGAATCTCCCAGTGAAAAACATCGAGCGTACCCGCAATTTTTGCATAATTGCGCACATCGACCACGGCAAGAGCACCCTCGCCGACAGGCTGCTCGACATAACCGAGGCCGTCCCCGAACGCGAGCGGATGGACCAGATCCTCGACACCATGGACCTCGAGCGCGAGCGTGGGATAACAATCAAAGCCCAGGCCGTGCGCGTCCTCTACAACAGGGAAGACGGCGAGTACAACCTGAACTTGATCGACACGCCTGGCCACGTCGACTTCGCCTACGAGGTCTCGCGCGCCATAGCAGCCTGCGAAGGCGCGCTCCTCATCGTCGACGCGAGCCAGGGCATACAGGCCCAGACCCTCGCGAACCTCTACCTCGCCATGGAGCACGACCTCGAGATCATCCCCGTGCTCAACAAGATAGACCTCCCCATAGCCGACGTCCCTGCCGTCACCGAGGAACTGGTGGAACTTCTCGGCGTTGAAGAGGAGGAGATCATCAAGATCTCTGCCAAGACCGGCGAGAACGTAACCGGGGTCCTCGACGCGATCGTCGACCGTGTCCCCGCGCCACAAGCCGAGCACGATGAGACTCGGGCCCTCATCTTCGACTCCCTATACGACCCCTACCGCGGCGTCATCTCCCTCGCGCGCCTGTTCGACGGCGAACTGAAGAAGGGCGACAAGGTCAGGGCGATGGGGAGCGAGGAACAATTCGAGTTGCTCGAGGTCGGCTGCTACTCCCCGAAAGCGACGGCACTCCCCGTCCTTGGCCCCGGCGAGGTGGGGTACGTGATCGCGGGCCTCAAAGACATCGAGGCCCTGCGCGTCGGCGACACGGTCACGCGTTCTGAAAAGCCCGCTTCTGAGCCGCTGCCAGGCTATGCCAAGGCCTTACCGACCGTCTTCTCCGGCCTCTATCCCACGGTGGGCGACGACTTCGAGCGGCTCAGGGACGCCCTCTCCAAGCTGCAACTAAACGATGCCTCGCTCTTCTTCGAGCCCGAGAACTCGAGGATGGGTTTCGGGTTCAGGTGCGGCTTCCTGGGCCTTCTGCACATGGAGATCATCCAGGAGCGCCTCGAGCGTGAGTTCGACCTCGACCTCATAGCCTCCCACCCGAGCGTGAAGTACGAGGTCGTCGTCGAAGGAGAGATCGTCGAGGTCACCAACCCCAGTGAGCTGCCGGAGATCCTCGATGAGATCAGGGAGCCCTTAGTGCGGACGACCGTGATCTGCCCCAAAGACTACGTCGGTGCCGTGATGGGCCTCTGCCACGAGCGTCGCGGCATCTCCGTCGGGATGGAGTACATCTCGACGCGCAGGGTGCAGCTCACCTACGACCTGCCTCTGGCCGAGATCATCACGGACTTCTTCGACGCCATGAAGAGCCGCACAAAGGGCTACGCCTCCTACGACTACGAGCCTCTAGGTTACGAGCCATCCGACCTGGTGAAGATCGAGGTCCTCGTCTCCAGTGACACCGTCGACGCGCTCTCGATCATCGTCCACCGCGACAAAGCCTACCAACGCGGACGCGCGCTCGTCGAGAAGCTCAAAGAGTTGATCCCCCGCCAGCAGTTCGAGGTGCCGGTGCAGGCCACGATGGGCAAACGTGTGATCGCGCGCGAGACCGTCCGCGCCTACCGCAAGGACGTCACGGCCAAATGCTACGGCGGCGACATAACCCGCAAGCGCAAGCTCCTCGAGCAGCAGAAAAAAGGCAAGCGCCGCATGAAACAGGTGGGCAGCGTAGAGATACCACAAGAAGCCTTCCTCGCCGCGCTGCGAATCTAGAGCTGGTCAGCACTTCAGCACGCTACGCTCTTCGGGCTCCGCTTGTCAGCATCTCAGCACGCCGCCTGGCGAAGCCTGGCGGCTTGTCAGCAAGTCAGTAAGACTAAGGGCTAAGAAGCTGAAGTGCTGAAATGCTGACATGCTGAAGTGCTTCACGCCCATGTTAAAATCACGGACTATATGACACGCCTTGACCTCTCAGAAAGACAGCGCGAGCTACTGCTGAAGACGCTTGAGATATATATCTCAACGGGGGCCCCCGTGGGTAGCCATGCCCTATCCGACGAGTTGGGCGCGAGCAGCTCCACGATCCGGGCCGAACTGGCCTACCTCGAGTCGCTCGGACTGCTCGACCACCCGCACACTTCGGCCGGAAGGGTCCCGACGGACAGGGGCTACAGGTACTACGTCGACGCCCTGATGGAGGCGAACCCGACGGATGACACGGCGTTTACGGCCCTCGAAGGTTACGGCAACGTGGACGAACTGCTGCGTGGTGTCTCGGAGGGGATGAGCGAGGTGACCCGGCTTCTCGCCGTGGTCGCAGGGCCGACCGTCCTCGGCGAGTCGCTCGCCCGAGTCGACTACCTGCCGCTGGGTGAGGGCAGGCTTTTGCTCGTCGTTTCGATGCAGAGCGGAGCCTCTTCGAGCGCGGCGATCACACTCCCCATCCCCATCGAAGACGAGGAATTGCGTGGCATCTTCGCAGCGCTCAACTCCTGGCTCGGAGGCCGTCCTCTTGGCACGGACCTCGAGCTTGGTCTCGCGGCGCGCACGGCGCTCTCGGACCACGATCCGATGACCGTCGGAGCCGTCCTCGAGGCCGTGGGGGCGCTTGGAAGGGCGACGGAGAGGGGTGTCTTCATCCAGGGCGCCTCAGCCCTCCTCAGCCGTCTGGACGACCTGGATCCTGGTAGCCTCTCGGCCGTGATCGAGATCTTCGAACGCCGGCGCTGGCTGCTGCGCCTGATGGGCGACGCGCTCAAGCGCTCCGTCTCGAGCAGCGGGGTCGTCGTCTCCATCGGCACGGAGAGCGGCTTTCTTAACCTGACCGGCACGAGCCTCGTGGCCTCGGCCTACAGCCGCCGCGAGCGCCCATACGGGGTCGTCAGCCTGATTGGCCCTAAACGGATGGATTACGACGCTGCAATAGCAACGGTTCGCTCGGCCGCCGAGGCCCTGACAAACTGTCTGGACGCCAGGTTCTAGTTGGCGACGAAGCGCGATTACTACGAGATCCTGGGCGTGTCCAGGGAGGCCTCGGACGCGGAGATCAAGAAGTCTTACCGTCGCCTGGCCCGCTCCCACCACCCAGACGCGAACCCCGGCGACCACGAGGCCGAAAATCGCTTCAAGGAACTCACCGAGGCCTACGAGGTCCTCTCGAACCCGGAAGCCAGGCGTGCCTACGATACGTACGGCCACCAGGTGCCGCGCGGCGCAGGAGCGGCAGGCTATCCAGGCAGCGGGGACCCATTCGGAGGTTTCCAGGACATCTTCGAGGCTTTCTTCGGCGACCGCTCGTTCGGCGGCTCTTTCTTCGGTACCTCCACCGCGCAAGGTCCGAGCCGCGGCAGTGACGCTGAGGTCGAAGTAGAGGTCTCCTTGCGCGAGGCAGCGTTCGGGGCAGACCGTGAGATCAACGTCCAGGTGGTGAGCAATTGTAGTGTCTGCGACGGCATCGGGGGAACGGAGTCGCACGTCTGTCCGACCTGCGGCGGCGCGGGCTCGGTAAGGACGGTGCGCGAGAGCATCCTCGGGCAGATGGTGACGACGCAGGCCTGCTCGACGTGTGGCGGACGTGGCCGCGTCATCGATGTCGTGTGTGACAACTGCCGCGGAAGCGGGAGGATCTCCGACGTACAGACCCGGCGGCTGCGGGTGCCCGCAGGCATCGAGAGCGGCATGAGGCTGCGGGTCTCGGGCGGCGGACACGCGGGGGATCCTGGCGCGCCTCCCGGTGACCTCTACGTGAGGATCAACGTTAAAGAAGATCCTACCCTCATGCGCGACGGGGAGGATCTGATCCACCGCATGAAGATCAGCTTCGTCGATGCGGCGCTCGGGGCTGAGGTGGATGCACCTACCCTGGAAGGGACGAAACAGGTGAGGGTAGATCCCGGCACCCAACCAGGTGCGACGCTCACGCTCAGGGGAGAGGGTATGCCGCGATTGCGGCGGCGTGGGCGCGGGGACCTCAAGGTCGTCGTCGACGTGATGGTGCCGACACGCCTTACGGCGGAGCAGCGGGAATTGCTCGAGAGGTTCGAGGCCACCAGCGGCGAGGAGACCTACAACGGTGGTGGAGGCTCGTTCTTCGACCGGCTCAGAGGAGTTTTCAGGTAGGGGGTTCGTTACGCTCACGCCCATAACCCGTATCTTCGTCAGCTCCAAATTGGAGCCGGGCGAAGTGCTGGACCTACCGGCGGGCGAGGCCAACCATCTTCTCAAGGTACTGCGTGGCAGAACCGGGGATTACGTCGAGGTCGTCGACGCTACGGGACGGCTCTTCGCCGCCGAGTTGCGTCGCGGGGGAGAGGCCTCTGTCGTAGAGGAGTTGGCGGCGCCCGGTGGTGCGGGGGTGGAGATCTCACTCTATCAGGCGGTGCCAAAGGGCGGAAGGATGGATCTCGTGGTCGAGAAGGCTACCGAGGTCGGAGTTACACGCATAGTGCCGCTCCTGACAGAACGTGGCGTCGTGAACCCGCGCGAAGGGAAGGTCGGGCGCTGGCGGCGGGTGGCCGAAGCCGCGGCGCGCCAGTCGCTGAGGCTAAGCGTGCCCGAAATTGCCGAGCCCGTAAGATTCGAGGAAGCCGCCCTGACGGTGGGAGAGGCCGGTGTGCTCCTACACCACGCCACCAACCTCCAACCCGTCGAGGTCGTCGTTCAATCTCCGGCGAATCTCTTCGTCGGCCCGGAAGGCGGGTGGAGCGAGGGCGAGTTGCGCCTCACGGAGGAGGCAGGCATCGCCTTCGGTGGGTTGGGACCGTACAGGCTACGGAGCGAGACCGCCGGTATAGTAGGGGTAGCACGCACGCTAGCCGCGTTGGAGAGCAGGGTCGAACATTAAAGGAGGTGGCTGTGAGCGAAGCCGACTGCATATTCTGTAAAATAGCTCGAGGGGAAGTAGACGCTGAGATAGTCTACGACGAGGATGATGTGCTTGCCTTCGAGGACATGAATAGCAAGGCCCCTGTCCACGTTCTCGTCATCCCCAGGCAGCACGTCGCGAACCTGGAGGAGATCGGCGCCCTGCCCGACGCTGTTGTCAAGCGTCTCTTCGAGGTGTCTAGCGCCGTCGCCGAGAAACTCGGCATAACAGAGGGTGGCTACGCCGTCGCGATCAATAACGGCCGCGACGCCGGGCAGGAGATCTTCCATCTCCACCTCCACGTAATGGGTGGCAGGAGGTTAGGGATGCCGTGACCATAAGCGACCGAATACAGGGCGACACCAGGACAGCCATGAAGCAACGCGAAAGGACCCGCGTGGGCGCCCTGCGCATGCTAGGCGCCGCGCTAAAAAACGCCGAGATAGAGGCGGGGAGACCGCTAACCGAGCAGGAAGAGCAGACCATCCTGAAACGCCAGCTCAAGCAGCGCGAAGAGGCCGCAGCAGCTTTCCGCAAAGCCGGACGAGAAGAGCGGGCGGCATCCGAATCGGCCGAGGCCGAGATCGTCCGCACCTACCTCCCCGAACCCCTCTCGCAAACAGAACTCGAGCAAATAATCGACAGGGCCATAGACGAGACAGGAGCAAAGTCCATGAAAGACATGGGAACCGTCATGAACCGTGCCATGGAACTCTCCGGGTCCCGCGCCGAAGGCCGCACCCTCTCCACCATAGCCCGGAACAGGTTGCAATGAAGCCTGAAATGCTGACAAGCGAAGGCCGAAGGCCGGAGCGTGCTGACAAGCGCCGACCGGAGGGAGACAACACGGAAACGACAAGCAGCCAGGTCGAAGTCAAGCTGGTCATACCGCCAGGCAGGACGCTCGAGGTCTTCGGAGACCGAGACTCTGTACTGAGACGCGTCGAGGAACTCGTCGAGTGCGAGGTCGTCGTGCGGGGGAATGAGATCGTCCTGCGCGGCACCGAGGGGGCCGTGGAGCGGGCGGAGGCCGTCTTCGATGGTCTGGTCGGGCTCGCAGAGGAGGGGCACCACCCGACGCCGGAGACCGCCGAGCGCCTCTACAAGATGGCCGACGGTGGGCGGGAGGTGCTAGGCGATGTGATCCTCACGCACCGCGGGCGCCGCGTCGCGCCCAAGACCCGCAACCAGAAGGCGTACACTGATGCCATCCGCCAGCATCAGGTCGTCTTCGGCATCGGGCCAGCGGGGACAGGCAAGACGTACCTCGCCGTGGCCCTCGCCGTCGAGGCCCTGAACAGGGGAGAGGTGTCCAGGATCATACTGACCAGGCCCGCCGTCGAGGCAGGTGAGTCGCTCGGGTACCTGCCTGGTGACGTGATGGCCAAAGTAGACCCGTACTTCAGGCCGCTCTATGACGCGCTCTACGAGATGGTCGACCCTGCCAGGTTCCAGGCGCACCTGGAGCGCGGTATAATCGAGATAGCACCCCTGGCATTTATGAGAGGGAGAGCTCAACCGCTACAGACCAAGGTGCTGACTCCTTTGGGTTGGCAGGAAATCGGCAGCCTCGATGAGGGTGACTGGGTAATCGGTTCCAATGGATTGCCTACTCAGGTTCTGGGGGTCTACCCGCAAGGTCGGAAACAAGTGTTCTGCGTCACGATGACCGACGGTTCTTCGACCCTGGCTTGCGCCGAGCATCTGTGGCCGGTTCGCACCGCCTCTGACAAGCGTACGGGCAGACCCGTGCGCATCCTCGAGACCCGAGAAATGATCGGCCGACTCCGCGCGGCTCATCAATATCGTTACGAATCGCCCCTGCTCTTCGCTCCGGTAGAGTTTGATGCCCGAGAAGTACCCTTGGACCCGTACGCCCTGGGGTTGTTGATCGGGGACGGGTGCATTACGGGCAAGAACACCCCTACATTTGCCACGGCAGATCCCGAGTTGGCCGAGTCGCTGGAGCATTACATCGATGGCGTCAGGCTCAAGCGCAAGTCCAGCGTGGACTACGTGCTGCGGAACGTCAACGGGGGGCGGGGAGGGGTAATCGTGGCCAACCCGGTGACCCATGCACTCAGAGAGTTGGGACTCTGCGGTACCCGCTCGAGCACCAAGTTCATCCCGGAAGAGTACCTCTATAACAGCGCGGAGGCGCGACTGGCGATGCTACAGGGCCTGCTCGATACCGATGGTGGCCCGGTAGTCCAGGAAGACCGCACTTGCCGTATCCAGTTTTCCACCAACTCATATCGGCTTCGCGAAGACATAATCTTCCTGGTACGCTCCCTCGGGGGTGTAACTTACTCGCGCATCCGGCGCATGAGAGCCAACAAACCGGGTCTCGCCAGGGGTAGGATCGTCGCGCATCGCGCGGACAGTTACGTGGTGGACATCAGGCTCCCCGGTGAATTACAACCCTTCCGTCTTCGCCGGAAGGCCGAGATCTACGCGCAGCACGGGGGTGGTCGACCCATGCGGTCAATCAAGGATATCGAACCCGCAGGTGTGCAAGAGACCGTTTGCATACGGGTGGCGGCACCGGATCACCTTTACGTTACAGAGGACTTCATACTCACGCACAATACCTTGAATGACGCGTTCATAATCTTGGATGAGGCGCAAAATACAACACCCCAGCAGATGAAGATGTTCCTAACGCGCCTCGGCTTCGGCTCCAAAATGGTCGTCACTGGTGACATAACACAGGTGGACCTCCCGAACGCCCGCATAAGCGGTCTGCAAGACGCCAGGAATACCCTCACCGGCGTGGAAGGCGTATCATTCGTCGGGCTGAGGCGTGACGATATAGTGCGCAGCGATCTCGTCATGCGTATAGTTGATGCCTATGAAGGGGTCGGAGAAGGCGAAAGAGCCTAGGCCCCAGGGCCGGGAGCCACCATGAAAATCGGGAAGATAAGCCTCAGGAAACCACCGGCCAAACAGGTCGACGAACTTCACCGCCCGCCAACGCGCTTCGAGCGCTTCAGGGCCTGGATCGAGCGGATACCCAAGGTAAGGCTCTACGTCGAGCTAACCGTCTTGACCTGGCTCTCCTTGACGGCGCTCATAGGCATAGGACCGAGGCCCCTGATCGAACGCGTCATTTCCCAGGGGATCATAGACCCCAGGGATAGGTCGCGGCTCGAATCGCTCGACCTGCTCCACCAGTCCGACCCCTGGCTGGCCCTGGTCGGGGTCGGGATCGTGGTAGCGGCCGAGATGTGGATAGCCTGGTACTTCCTGGAGCGCTTCGGGCAACGCATACTCAAGACGAACTCGGCGATCCGGCTGGTGCTCGCTGCCTCGCTCACGGTACTTTTCACGGCGCTCGCCAGGTTGTTTATAGCGCTGGACTTCGACCCTTATCTCACGCCGCTCGCCGGCCTCTCCATCATCGGAACCATGCTGCTCGGGCCGAGGCTCATGTTCTTGATGGTGGTGATCACGAGCGTCAACGTAGGGATTCTAAGCGGGAACAACTTCCTACTGACCGCGGCCCTGCTGCTCGGATCGGGGTTCGCCATCTACACCACCGTGCGCGTTGACTCGCGCCAGCGGCTGCTCAAGGCCGGGCTGGTCATCGCCGCGGTCATGGGCGTAGTTACGTTCGCCGTGGGTTTGATCGGCGGCGGCAATCCTAAAGACGCCTTGTGGTTGGGTGTCCTCGGCCTCGGGAACGGTCTCCTCTCGCTGATGCTTGCGATGGTGCTGCTGCCTTTACTTGAGGACGCCTTCAACATCCTCACGCCGATGAAGCTGCTCGAGCTCTCGGACCCCCGCCATCCCCTGCTCGACAACCTGCTGCGCAACGCGCCAGGCACGTTCTCCCACTCGATGCAGGTCGGCCTGCTCGCAGAGCGCGCGGCGGAGAGGGTCGGTGCCAACGCGCTGCTCGCCCAGGTCGGCGCCTACTACCACGATATAGGCAAGATGGAACATCCTGCCTACTTCGTGGAGAACCAGATCGCCCAGATCAACCCTCATGAGGACCTCTCCCCGACGCTCTCGGCCAAGGTGATCAAACGCCACGTAAAGGACGGCCTGGAGATAGGGAGCGCCTGGGGTCTGCCGCAGGAGATCCTGGACGTAATCGCCCAGCATCACGGATCGACCCGAATCGAGTACTTCTACCGCAAAGCCCTCGAGAACTCCCCCGACGGCGAGACAGTCTCCGAGTCGGACTTCCGCTACTCCAGCGGACTGCCCCATGGCAAGGAGGCCGGCATCATGATGCTCGCCGACTCGATAGAGGCGACCGTGAAGTCCCTGCCAAAGCCGACCCCAAAGCGTATCGACGACGTCGTCGCCGATACGGTCAGGAGGAAGCTCCAAGACGGCCAGTTCGACGAATGCCAGCTCACCATGCACGATATCCACGAAGCGGGGGAGGCCATCCGCGAGTCGCTCATAGGTTTCCTCGGGCCGCGTATCGAGTACCCTGAAGACCCCGGCGACACCCGCAACGGAAAGGCGGCGGGCTAGGCCGTGAGTGCCATGCACGGAGATGCAACCTGAGGGGTGAACCACCCATGCCCGTCGCCGTCCTGAACGAGGTGGGCCACGCCGGACTCGACACCGAACGTGCCGCCCGTCTCTTCGCCGCTTCTTTCTCCACCCTGGGACTCGACCTCGAGCAAATCGGCGAGCTCTCAGTAGCCCTCGTCAGCCCGGAGACGATCCGTGATCTCAACCTGAAGTTCAGAGATAGAAATGAACCTACGGACGTGCTCAGCTTCGAGGTAGACGGGCCTTACGGTGAGATGGTAGGGGAGGTTGTGATCTGCCCCTTCTGCGCTGCCCCCGAGGGGGGTGTAGACGAACTACTGGTGCACGGCGCGCTACACTTGGGTGGCTTGGATCACGGAGATGACTTTGAAAGTAGCGAGATGGCGGGGATCCAGCGGGCGGTAATGGAGGAGCTGCGTGGCGAAGAAGGTTGAGAAGCCGAGCAAGGGCCAGCAGGGTGTGGTCCGCAGCTTCGAGCATGCTTACAGGGGTATGCTCTTCGCCGTCAGGACCCAGCGCAACATGCGCTTACACGTCGTCGTGGCCGTCGCGGTCCTCGTGGCGAGCCTGTTTCTCGGCGTAGACAGGCTAGAGCTCGCGGTCCTGGTTCTGACCATTTTGCTCGTCTTCGTAACCGAGCTGTTCAACACGGCCATGGAGTTCGTCGTCGACCTCGCCACGAAGGAGTATCATCCCCTGGCCAAGCTCGCCAAGGACGTCTCTGCGGGTGCCGTCCTGGTCTCGAGCGTCGGGGCCGTACTCGTCGGGTATCTCGTCCTGGCGGACGATCTGGGTCCGCTCTCCCTGAGGACTCTCCAGAGCATAAGGCACCAGCCGGCCCATCTTACGCTCGTCACGCTGGGAGTGATCGTGCTGATCGTCCTCCTCGGCAAGGCGCTGACCCACTCCCCAAACTCATTCGTCGGCGGGATGCCCTCAGGGCACGCTGCAGTCGCCTTCGCAGGGTGGGTCGCTGCGAGCTTTATAGCCGTCGATGGTGGCGCGGGATCCTACGCCGGGCTTGTCTCCGTGATCTCACTCCTGATGGCCCTGCTCGTCTGCCAGAGCCGCGTCGAGAGCGGGCTTCACAGCGTCTTCCAGGTGATTATGGGGGCCGTGATCGGAGCCCTCGTCACCACGGCAGCCTTCCAACTGTTGTGACGGAAGAAGCTTTGGATCCCGAGGAGAGGGTAATGGCGGCCGCCCGCGCGGCCTCAGGCCACGCATATGCGCCTTACAGCAATTTCTACGTCGGCGCGGCGATACTGACCGGAGGCGGCGCTATACACTCCGGCTCGAACGTAGAGAACGCCTCCTACGGGCTCTCGATCTGCGCGGAGCGCAACGCGGCTACGACGATGGCCTCCGCAGACCCTGAAGATAGGGAGATAGAGCTGGTCGCCGTCTTCAGCCCAAACGCCTCGCCATGCTTCCCTTGCGGAGCCTGCCGCCAGGTATTGCGGGAGTTCGGTTGCAAGGAGGTCGTCGTCTACGATGGCCAGAGGCTGCAACGCTACCCATTCGACCAGATCCTCCCCAACTCCTTCGGACCGGAGGACCTGTGAACGGAGGGGTCGGCCCTGGCTTCGAGAACAACGGGCTTCGCAGCGGCTTTGTCGTGGTCGTTGGCCGGCCAAACGTCGGCAAGAGCACGCTGGTCAACAAGCTCGTCGGCCAGAAGGTCTCCATAACCTCATCACATCCCCAGACGACGCGAAGTCCGATCCGTGGCGTCCGCAACGGCCCTGGATACCAGGCCATCTTCGTGGACACGCCCGGCTCTCAGAAGCCCCGAGACACCCTCAGGGCCAGGATGCAGGAGCACCTCGTGGACAGCCTTTCCGAGTCGGATGTTATCCTTCTGCTCTTCGACGCGCAGCAGGCCTCGGAAGGGCTGGGGAGCGGCGATAGGTACGTCGCCCGCCTGGTCGCGGGGTCGGGCACGCCGGCCATCGTCTCCATCAACAAGATCGACCTACTTCCGACCCCTGAGAGCGTGTTGCCGATAGTAGAGACAGTCTCGGGGCTTGGAGATTGGAAGGAAGTATTCCAGATCAGCGCTACTAACGGTACCAACCTCGAGCCCTTGATGACCTCGATCGTCGAGCTGCTGCCGCACGGTCCCCGCTATTTCCCAGAGGGGACAGTGACAGACTACCCCGAGTCGCTGATCCTCGCCGAATACGTGCGGGAGAAGGCGCTGAACGTGCTTAGGGAAGAGGTGCCCCATGCCGCAGCCGTCGAGATCGAAGACGTAGAACGTAAAGAAAACGTGACCGTCGTCTACGCCGTCATCCACGTCGAGCGCGCCACACAGCGTATGATCGTGCTCGGCAAAGGGGGGAGGACCATAAAGCAAATAGGCACCGAGGCCCGCCGCGACGTCGAGCGCCTTCTCGGCACACGCATCTACCTCGACCTGAAGGTAAAGGTTAGCCAAGGATGGAGAAGCGACAAGAAGTTTCTGGAGCGGTTGGGTTTATAATCAACCTGCGTCGTTGTTTCGAGAGAGGAGCGCAGCGTTTTGGCGATGAGGGTACGCGAGTTCGCGAAGACGGTGGACCATACCCTTTTGAAGCCTGATGCCACGGAGCAGGAGATCGTACGCCTCTGTGAGGAGGCTTCACACTACCATTTCGCAGCGGTGTGCATCCCGCCTTCGTACGTACCGCTGGCGGCCAGGGAGTTGCATGGGGCCGACGTGAAGGTGGCGACGGTGATCTCCTTCCCCTTCGGTTACGAGGCCACCGCGGTGAAGGTCGCGGCCGTTCGCGATGCGGTCACCAGGGGCGCTTCGGAGCTCGACGTGGTCATGAACATCTCGAAGTTCCTCTCCGGGGAGTTCGGCTACGTCGCCGACGAGCTCGCAAGCCTAACCCAGGAGGTGAGCGCGGTGGCCATGAACAACGGCTTGAACGACGTGGTCGTCAAGGTCATCCTCGAAACCGCCTACCTCTCGGACAAGATGAAGCGGCTCGCTACCCAGATCGTCGCCGCAAGCGGCGCGGATTTCGTGAAGACATCGACGGGCTTCGGCCCACTCGGAGCAACACCTGAGGACGTCGCCCTGCTCAGGGAAGAGGCGCCCGAGGGCCTTGCGGTAAAGGCTTCGGGTGGTATCAGTACCCTCAGGGATGCCCTCGACATACTCAACGCAGGCGCTTCGCGGCTTGGGATGAGCGCGAGCGCCGCCGTGATGAAGGAAGCCGAGGGTGGCGGTCTACAAGAGTAAAGGGATAGTGCTGCGTTCGATCCGCTACTCCGAGGCGGACCGGATCCTTGACCTCTACACCAGGGACGCAGGGCTCATCTCGGCTATCGCGAAGGGCATCAGGCGTACGAAGTCCCGTTTCGGGGCCCGCCTCGAACCGCTCTCCTGCGTGGATTTCGTCGCTTACCACGGAAGGACACTAGATACGGTGACCCAGGCTGAGACACTGCGCAGCTTCCACGGTGTCAGGGAGGATCTCGCGCGCTTCGAGACCGCGGCGGGTATGGTCGGGAGCGTGCGCGCCCTCTCGGGAGGCGACGAGGCAGACCGTAGGATCTTCAACCTCCTCTACAACGCCCTCGACACGCTGGAAACGTGCGACTCCGGTTTCGAGGCAATCGAGGCGGCCCTCAGCGTAAAGCTTTCGATACTGGCCGGATACGCGCCGCAACTGGACGTCTGCCTGATCTGCGAAGTGGACCTCGACACGGCGCCGGAGCCGCTGCACTTCGCCCCAGACCACGGGGGCGTCCTGTGTCAGGAGTGCTGCTCCGCGACCGGCGACGCATTCCCGCTCGCCCCGGGAACGCTCGAAAGCCTGAGAACCCTGGTCGAGAGTCCCATCCGTCGAGCGCCCGAACACACAGGGCCAAGAGAGAGCGTCCTAAGGGTGGTCCGCTCCCACGTCCTCGCCCACGCCCCCGGAAATACCCTGGTCGACCCCAGGCTCGCCGGACGCGGGGCATGAGTTCCTCTGAACCCGGAGTCGGCCTAAGTCAAAACCCTCATTCATGGGCCGTAGAGGAAAGCGCGGGCCGCCAGAGGCCTGAGCCTCCCGACGGGGTTCGCAACGACTTCCAGCGTGACAGGGACCGCATTATCCACGCCAAGGCTTTTCGCAGGCTCATGCACAAGACCCAGGTCTTCATCTCCCCTGACGGCGACCACTTCAGGACACGCCTTACGCACACTTTGGAGATGATGCAGATCTCCCGCACCATAGCCCGCTCCCTCAGGCTCAATGAAGACCTCACCGAGGCGATCTCACTCGGGCACGACCTCGGACACACTCCCTTCGGACATACCGGAGAAGAGGCCCTCTCGAGCGCCCTTGCAGCCCATGGACGTGCTTTCCGCCACAACGAACACTCCCTGCGCGTCGTCGACCACCTCGAGAAACAGGGAGACGGCTTGAACCTGACATTCGAGGTCAGAGACGGGATACGTAACCATACAGGACAGGCCTATCCGTCTACCAGGGAAGGTGAGATCGTACGCGTCGCCGACAGGATCGCATACGTCAACCACGATGTGGACGATGCATTGCGGGCAGGTATCATCTCCAGCCAAGACCTCCCGAGGGGTCCGATCTCGGTTCTCGGGGAGCAGATGAGCGCAAGGATCGATACCCTGGTAAGGGATATGATCTCTAATTCTAAAGAGAAGGGTGAGATAACCCTGTCCGATTCAGTCTATGGAGCTCTCATGGAGCTCAGAACATGGCTCTTCCGGCACGTGTACAACAACAAACTCGGCTCTCGTGAGAACCAGAAGGCGGCCCGGGTAGTCACGGCCCTCTTCGAGTACTACCTGGACCATCCGGAAGAGCGGGTGCCCAGCGACCCCGACCCCTTGACCGAGACCACAGACTTCGTAGCCGGGATGACCGACAGATACGCCCTCGCGACCTACAGGCGCCTGTTCCTACCACGGGGTGAGATCTTCGCATAATAGAGGCCATAAGGAACTGTCCCAAAAGACCCTGGTGCCTTTAACCTGAAACCGCGGTACGTTACGAGGGCGGTTCGCGAACCGCCCTCGTAACGTACCGCTCAAGATTCTGCCGGCATTCCGATGGGCCCAACGTGGCGCCCGCCCCGAGGGCCGTCGGATCCAGCATCGCTGGTATGTCCGCGATGGACGCAAAACAGATATTAATGGCAAGGAAAGGTGCTTCTCCCATCACGATCACCGGGCACCCGACCATTGTTAGAGCACCGAAGGTTGCGAGCCGTCGGGCAGTCTCGGCGTTGGCCAGCGGGTGCTCCGCTACTTCGCCTTGCCGTGGGTCGAGGCGCTCGCGTATCGCCGCGATGCACGCTTCCGGGTCGAGCACCGACGTGCCGACTTCCAGGTCGTAGATGCCCGGGGTGTGGACTTCCTCTTGCTACAAACGCACGGGCCGCGGCACCGGATCGTCGGCCGCGCCGCCGAGCTTCCAGCCCGTGTCGCCACTCCATGATGGAGTGGCGCCCGGCAATGTGGTGTATCGCTAGCGCGGTGAGCGTGTTGCCGGGAGTGGCGACGGCCACCGGCAGGTGTTGGGCATGCGGGTCACCAGCAGCGAGAACGGCGCCGGCTGGCTGGTGTTCTTCCGCGACCTCGTCGCCCGAGGCCTGTCCGGGGTGAAGCTGATCACCTCCGACGCGCACGCCGGCCTGACCGCTGCGATCGCGGCCTGATCCAGCCGCAACGAAGGATCACCGCAGATACACCACGTCAACGGACTTGAGCACTCCGGTGCGACGTGGTATGACTGCGCAGGTGACCAGCAGACCCGCCGCGGCGCAGCACCTGCGCGACCTCGCGCTGCTGCGCCGCGTCCGCGACCGGATCGACCGGGAGTACGCGCAGCCGCTGGACGTCGAGGCGCTCGCCCGCGGCGTGTACATGTCGGCCGGGCACCTCAGCCGCCAATTCCGGCGCGCCTACGGCGAGTCTCCGTATAGCTATCTGCTGACGCGGCGCATCGAGCGGGCGATGGCGCTGCTGCGTCGTGGCGACCTCAGCGTCACCGAGGTCTGCTTGGAGGTCGGCTGCTCGTCGCTGGGCACCTTCAGCACTCGCTTCAGCAAGCTGGTCGGAGTGCCGCCCAGCCTCTATCGGCGCCAGGCGACGCGCACGACGGCGGGGATGCCGTCGTGCGTGGCGAAACAGGTGACCAGACCGATCAGGAATCGAGAAGTACCGGACCCGAGCCGAACGTAGACTTTTCTTGCTGGATGGAGTAGGACATTGAAGACCTGCAAAGGAGGGAACGATGAGCGCAAAGAAGTCCGAGGGGTTCACGGCCGAGGAACGGGCAGCGATGAAGGAGCGCGCCAAAGAGCTAAAGGCGGAAGCGCGCGCGAACAAGAAAAGGGCGGAAGGGGAAAGCGACGTGCTCGCGAAGATCGCCGAGATGCAGGGACAGGATCGCGCCATGGCCGAGCGGCTCCACGAGATCGTCAAGGCGAGCGCGCCGGCCCTATCGCCGAAAACCTGGTACGGGATGCCCGCGTACGCCAACAAGGACGGCAAGGTCGTCTGCTTCTTCCAAAGCGCGCAGAAGTTCGACGCGAGGTACGCGACTTTCGGCTTCAGCGACGAGGCGAACCTCGACGAAGGCTTCATGTGGCCGACCTCCTTCGCGCTGAAGGAGTTGACCGCCACAGAAGTGGCGAAGATCGGGGCGCTCGTGAAGAGGGCGGTGGGCTGAGGCCAGCCCCTGAGCCCCGCTCCCGAGCCCCTCTCCCCGCCCAGTCACCACGACCGCGAAGGAGAACCGGACGTACCGCTCGAAGCCGGTCGGATCGGGCCGGGGCGACGCCGACGCGGACCGCGAAGGCGGCCCCACGTAACAGATGGAGACACGATGAGCATGGCCGCGACGATGGGATGTCCTTCTCTAAGAGAGCTCACCGGAGTGATCTCGTGCCGTGGTCGCGCCTCTCCATAAGCGCCGACGAGTGTGCCACACGCGTTCCGACCGAGCCGGGCCTCCACCCGGAGAACCACGCCTTTTTGGTACGGGGGCCGATGCCGGCCGACGGAGCCGGTAGTACCTCTACGGCGAAGGCTGGAGAACTAGGGAGAGGAGACGACATTATGGCGAAAGCTTGGACAGCAGTGTTCTTTGTCGCTTTGATGCTTGCCGGAACTATGGCCAGCTCCTTCCTCATCATATCATGTCGAAGGCTGCGTCCATGAGGTTGGGTAATTCACAAGATGTTTTTTGGACGTTCTAGAGCCACTCACATTCAGCACTTTCGCAGATTTTAGAAGCTCGCTCCATAAGTGTTCTTCGGCAGCACCCGGACTTTTATGCCCTCGAGTCCCGTGACGACGTTCATTCCCAGCGGGCCGCGGTCCTGCCAGTTCGATTCCCACGGGACGCCGGGTAATTCTTGAGTAGGTTTGAAGGCAAGACGAAGACCGAGAAGGTCACCCTCAACCGTCTCGGTGGCATGTGTCCGCGCTGTCGCCGACCACGTCGTCGACCTCGGTCCCGGCGCCGGAACGGCCGGTGGCACCGTCTGCTTCGAGGGCACACCCGCCGACCCCGTCGCCGCCCGCTCCACCCTCACCGGCGAGCACCTCGCGGCCTACGTCGGCACCTGACCGAGACCCTCGCGGACACCGTGAGACGAGTTCTCCCATCTGTTTCGACCCGTCCCACTCGCAGACCGATAAGTGAGGTTGTCCCAGCGACGAGCACGGGAACCTGCTGCGCAAGCGTCGGATGCGGGTAGTCGATGCCAGGCACGAAGAACCCGACCTCGTCCCAGAGCACGAACACCCCTCCGACGAACAGGGCGGGCAAACCGTCCAACCGGCGCGCTATGCCCCGCAGGTCAAAATCCCTCAGATCTCTCCATGTACGGTGAACCACCGGACTTCGGAAACGAAATGCTGACAATCAGCCCGTATTCAACATCCCCGAGGATACGCCCGAGATAGACAGCAACAACACGTTCAGTACATCCTCCCTCTCCAGGGAATCTTCGCTGAGGGCGCGGAGCCGGTGCAACAGTGCGACCTGGATGTAGGAGAGCGGGTCCACGTACGGATTGCGCAACCGTATCGATCGCTGGAGCACTGGACTGTCATCGAGGAGGTTCTCGTTCCCCGTAATGGCTAGCAGGGCTTCCACACATGCGGCGTGCTCGTCGGAGATCTTCCTCCAAAGGCGGTCCTGGATGTCCGGATCTGAGACAAGCGAGGTGTAGTTCTCGGCCACGCGCAGGTCGCTCTTGGCCAGCGTCATCTGCATGAAGTCGACGAGCGTCCGGAAGAACGGCCAGCCCTCGTACATCTCGCGCAGGATTGCCAGTCCCTGCTCTTCGGCCGCATAGTCACCGAAGGCGGTCCCTGCACCGTACCAGGAAGGGAGCAAGAAGCGGTTCTGGGTCCAGGCGAACACCCAGGGTATGGCCCTTAGACTTTCGACCTCGGGGTTCTGGACCCGCCGTGCGGGACGGCTGCCCATGTTGAGCAGCGAGAGTTCGCCGATAGGAGATGCCTCGGAGAAGAAGGCCAGGAAGTCTTCGTCTTGGTAGACGAGGCCAAGGTAGGCTTCACGCGCCTTCGCAGAGAGGTCTTCCATGACCTCGATCCAATGGGGCTCCGGCTCGGCGGGTGACCTGTCGGCGCTCGCCTCGAGGACTGCGGCGAGCACCGTGTCGAGGTTGCGGCGTGCCAGGCCGCGCATGCTGTACTTGAAGGAGATCACCTCTCCCTGCTCGGTGATCCGGATCCTGCTCTGCAGGGTATGAGGAGGCTGGGCCATGATCGCCTGGTAGCTCGGCCCTCCTCCGCGTCCAGCGCTGCCGCCCCGCCCGTGGAAGAGCCGGAGGACTACACCGTACTTGTGGGCGACCGAAGTGAGTAGTCCCTGTGCCTTGTATAGCGTCCAGTTGCTCGTGACGTATCCTGCGTCCTTGCCCGAGTCGCTGTAGCCGAGCATTATCTCCTGCAGGTCTTCGCTTTCCCGGAGCGAGGAGCGGTAGAAGGGGTCATCGAGCAGGTGTTCTAGGACTTCGGGGGCCCGATTGAGGTCATCGACCGTCTCGAAAAGCGGCGTGACCCTGAGGTAGTTGGCCGTGCACCGTCCGCCCTCGTCGACCGCCATCAGTCCGGCCCGGCGCGCGAGTAGCTGCACGCTAAGAACGTCGCTCGCGGTCCGGGCCATGCTCAGGATGAAAGTCTCCACGGGAGTTCCGGAGTGCTCCTCCTTCGCGCGCCGGATGCGTGCAAAAGTCTCGAGGATTCTGCGTGACTGTTCGGGAAGGTCTTCTGGTTCGGGTAGGGAGAGGCCAGGGTCGGCCAGGAGCCTCCGCAGCAGCGCGGCGCGCCGCGTTTCATCCATGCCGAGGAGGTCTTCACCCGTGCTGGCGGATACCAGTTCGGCGACGGCCATGACGACCGTGGAGCTCTCCTGGCGGACATCCAGCTTCGCCAGGTGGAAGCCGAAGACCTCGGCCTGGCGGATAAGGTCCCTTAGGCTCCCTTCGGCGACACGCTCGCCACCGTTCTGGAGCAGGCTATCGCGGATAGTAAACAGGTCGTCCAAGAACTCGGTCACGCCAGGGTAGGCGGCAGGCGACCCGGGTTGCTCGAGAGAGCGCTTCAGGCGCTCTGCCACAAAGAGCAGCTTGTGGCGATAGATCTCGTTCGGATCGATACGCTCGTAGCGATCGACCATCTCCGGCATCAGTCCTTCATCGTGCTCGACCGATCGGCGCAGTCCTTCTGAGACCGCGATCATCCTCGCGGACTGGCTCATGTGATCGGTCATCCACAGCACGGAAGCGAGATGGCGCTTGAGTATGACCTCGCGATGAAGGCCCAGCGCGGTGGTGATCATCTCCGGCTCGACGAAAGGGTTGCCGTCCTGGTCACCACCGACCCACGAGCCGAATTCGAGAACCCGACCCAACCTCGGAGTATCCTCTGGGAACTGGCGTGATAGTTCGTTCTCGAACTCCCTGTACGCTTCGAGGGTCGCAGATATGAGAGGGTTCTCGAAGAAGAGGAGTGTCCGCTCTATCTCCTGCTCGACCCCCGGGCGACGCACCCTCAGCTCGTCGGTCTGCCACAGCACGGTGATCTCCTCAGCAAGATCCTCCTCCAGGCGCCGCTGCTCCTTCCACGTGAGGGCTGGCGACTCCATGGACTCGAGCATCTCCCCGATCCTCACATGCTTCCGCCTGACGCTCCGCCGCATCGCCTCCGTCGGATGGGCGGTCATGACGAGGCCTACAGCCATTCCATCGAGCACGCCCCGCAGGGCTTCCTGCCCGAGGCCTTCGCCCTTGAGTCGCACGAGAGCGCTAGCCACGGAGGCGCGCTGTGGAGGGTTGCTTGCTGACGATTCGTATTGCCGTCGCCGCCGCACCCGGTGGTAGCGCTCGGCGATATTCACAAGCTGGAAGTACACGGAGAACGCGCGCACGATGCGTCGCAGCTCCTCAACGCTCATGGCGCCTATCCTCTGCCTTAGCCGTTCGTCAAGTTCGGGGTCGTAGTCGAAGCGCAAGCGCTTGCAGAGTAGCCTGACCTCCTCCTCGGTCTCGAAGAGGTCCTTGCCCTCCTGCTCGATGAGGATTCGACCCAGGACTCGCCCAAGTAGGTTAATGTCCCTCCGCAGCGGCTCGTCTTTGGGCTCGAAGCCGATCCCGGGCGGGAGGTCCGCGTACCCAGCACTTGGCACCGTCGTAGATCTGTCGCGGATATCCACCACCGGTAGAGTAACATTACCCCTGGTCCGCACAACGATCTAACTCGAATATTTGTACATCCGCACAACGGAGGACCTAACTTGAGGATCTCACAGCGCAGCATAGAGGAGGTCCGTGAGGCGTCCAGCATCGTCGAGGTTGCCTCCGAGTTTACGGCCCTCAGGCGCCAGGGAGCCCGCTTCATAGGCCTGTGCCCATACCCCGACCACCAGGAAAAGTCCCCTTCCTTCAACATCTCCCCGGACAAAGGCTTCTACTACTGTCATGGTTGTCAGAGGGGCGGTGACGCCATCAAACTCGTCATGGATCTCAAGTCCTTCGATTTCGCAGAAGCGGTCTCCTACCTCGCCGACCGCTCAGGCGTGGAGCTGCAGTTCGAAGGTGGGGGAGAGCCAGGTGCTGCAAAGGAACGTGCCTCACGGCGACGCGCGATCCACAGGGCCCTCGCCGCAGCCACCGTCTACTATCATAAGTACCTCCTTACCTCAGAGACCTCAGAAGCCAAGAGAGCTCGTCGCTACCTCGAAGACCGCCAGATATTGCGTTCTACTATAGAAGAATTTCGTTTGGGGTACGCTCCGCCGCGGGGAGTTTCGGGGTTTGTGGCGGTGGCAGGGAGGTTGGATCTCGACAGGGGAGTCCTCGATGCGGCGGGGCTTCTTTCGCCGCGGGGTGGGGAGCGTTTTGCGGGTAGGATTACCTTCCCCATCTCGGACCGGCGGGGCAGGATCGTGGGTTTCGGGGCGAGGACGCTAGGTGATGCCCAACCCAAGTACCTCAACTCTCCCGAGACGGAGATCTTCAACAAGCGGGATCTTCTCTACGGGTTCCCGCAGGTCTCCGAGGCGATCCGTAGGGAACGCTCAGCGCTGGTCGTCGAGGGCTACACGGACGTACTGATGCTCTACCAGTCGGGAATCAAGAACGCCGTCGCCACGCTGGGTACGGCAACCACCCCTGGGCACCTGCGCATGCTCAGCGGCTACGCGGATAGGATCCACGTGCTCTTCGACCCTGACGCGGCAGGGGAGAGGGCGATTCAGCGGGCAGCGGCGACGGCGGCAGATTTGAAGCTGGATCTCCGGGTTCTGCGTCTACCCCAAGACCCTGCGGACTGGCTCCTGGAGCATTCGCCCGAAGAGTTCACAGAGATGTTGAACGATTCCGTGCCCGTGCTCGAGTACGGCATCAGGCGCATCGTCGCCCGCACCAGGGGAGCGGAGGCTACGGAGCGCTCCAGAGCCGTTCCCGAGCTGAGGAGTATGATCCAGGAGATAAAGGACCCGGTTCTCTACCGCGAGGCCCTGCGCCTGGCCACGGAATCCCTTGGTGTGAGCCCCGACGTCCTGCAGATGGCCGAGCCGCCAACCGCCCAGATCAGCTCCTCACCACGGACCGGTCGTCCGACTGACCCGCTAACAGAAGCCGGCTCCGCTGTGCTCACCCTCATTCTCGCCAGGCCCGATCTCACTGCTCCCCTTCTCGAGGAGGGCATAGAGATACCAGGCCTCTCCGTACGCTTGACGCTGAGCGACGAGGATTTTCGCGATGATACCCACGCGCGGATCTTCAGCCTGCTGAGAGAACACGCGGGCAAAGACCTCGATGCAGTGCTCTCAGACGAAACGGCAAGGCCGCTGATGGACCGGATCGGTGCCCTCGCCTCTCAGGGCGAGAGGCTCTACCCGTCCGAGGCGTCCGTGCGCGAAGCCTGGTTGCGGCTGGCAATACTGAGCCGCGAACAGAGCAAGCGGGAGACCCCGGATTACGACCGGAAGGATGCGCTGCAGGCGGAGATCCAACATCTCAAACAGGCCCTGCGCTCATCCGCCGCAGGAGCTTGAAGCAGCGCGCCCCGGACCGTATAATCCAGCCTTGTAACATTCCCCTGTAGCTCAATTGGCAGAGCATTCGGCTGTTAACCGAAGGGTTGCTGGTTCGAGTCCAGCCGGGGGAGCTTGGCGGTACCGTCCGAGTTTCCCGCCAAGGGCCCATAGCTCAGTTGGTTAGAGCATCCGACTCATAATCGGACGGTCCCAGGTTCGAGTCCTGGTGGGCCCACGAATCCTCACAGCAAGGAAGTATCCGCCCCATACCCTAGACTCCCCAACTTATTTACTTACCCCCAACATGTTGGGGTCCGTCTCGCAAACGGCCGACATATTACGCCGGACTCCCAACTATTCCTCTTAGAGACGCCTTCTAAATTGCAGCAACTCGCGATTTCTAACTAGGGGTCCTTACCCCTGGGGTAGAGGGATAGAACCGGTATTTTGGGCTGGACCAGGTCTTCCAGGGCTATTCTCGGCTGCTCAGATTGCGCTTTTTCCGTGCATATGCAAGAATTTCGCTGTTGTGGGTCAAAGTGGAGCGTAGTGGGAGGACACGGCTCTGGCCCTTTTAGGCGAGTACGAGCACACGCTGGACGAGAAAGGGCGCATGACCCTCCCTTCGCGACTCCGCCCCTATTTCGAGGGTGGGATCGTCGTGACCAAGGGGGTGGACAGGTGTCTGTTCGCCTTCCCGCCTGAGGAGTGGGCGGCGTTCAAGGCCAACATCAAGGCCAACGCGGATCTCTCGGCCAGGGGGCGCCAGCTTTCGAGGATGTTCTTCTCCATGGCCTTCGAGGCCACGCTCGACAGGCAGGGTCGGGTTTTGATCCCCACCAAGCTAGCAAGCTACGCGGGCTTGCGCAGGGACGTGACCATCACGGGCGTTGACGACCGGTTGGAGATCTGGGACACAGAGGAATGGGACCGCTATGTCTCGGGTGCGGACGATTCGTTCTCCGAGATCGTCGAGGAGTTCGCGGGAAGGGACCTCGGCGCGTGATGGCGGCCGAACATCGTCCCGTGATGCTGGAGAAGGCGGTGGCCGCCCTCTCGCTGGCCCCAAGAGACTCTATCGTTGACGCCACCTTCGGAGGAGGCGGCCATTCCAGGCTCATACTCGCCAGGCTCGGGCCCGGCGGCAGACTCGTAGGCATCGACCGTGACCCCGAGGCGGCAGGACGAGCATCAGACCTCATGGAGGACCCTCGCTTTGAGTTTGTCTGTGGTGCCTACGACGAGGTGTTGTGGGCGATGGTCGAGGAGGGCAAGACGGTGGATGCGATGCTGTTCGACCTCGGGCTCTCCAGCTTTCAGATCGACGAGCCCGGACGTGGGTTCTCCTACGTCAGTGAGGGACCGCTCGACATGCGGATGGACCCACGGTCGGGGGCGACGGCAGCGGACTTCCTGAACACCGCCGCCGTCGAGGAGTTGGCGAGGGTGCTCTCCGAGTACGGCGACGTGCCGGTCGGTGAGGCAGGGCGTGTGGCGCGGGAGATCGTTCGGAGGAGACCGCTCGCGCTTACGACAGATCTCTATGAGGCCGTGCGGTCGGCCGTGGGCTGGAAACAGAGGGGCGGCAACCCGGCGAACAGGATCTTCCAGGCCGTGCGGATCAGGGTCAACGACGAGTTGGGCAGCCTCGGCCGGGCCCTGGAGGCCGCCGAGAGGCTTCTCACGCCGGGCGGGAGGCTTGTGGTCATCACGTTCCACTCGGGAGAGGATCGTCTCGTAAAGCGATTCATCTCGGGGCGGGAGGGCCGGTGCGTCTGTCCACCGGAGTTGCCGGTGTGCGTCTGTGGTGCTCGGCCAGTCTTCCGCCGAGGCGCGGTCCTGACCCCTTCGGCGCCCGAGGTGGAGGAGAACCCTCGCAGCGCCTCGGCCAGGTTGCGGGCGGCGACGAGGACGGCCGAGCCTCCCGTGGATGTGACATGATGCCCGCGTCGCAGCGCAAGCACAGGGCCACGCTCCCTACGGAACCAGCGTGGCCCTTATCAGAGCGTGCCCCGCTCCGATCGCAGGCTCACACCCTCAAGCGCAAGGCCGCGGGCCGCCGGCGCCGGTTCGCGATGGTCGTCGTGGTTCCCGTGCTCTTGATGCTGGGGAGCGTCTATCTGCACACGGTCGCCGCGGGGCTCGAAGCCAGGGCCGCCGATCTCGACGTCAGGCTCGATAGGGCCAGAGAAGAAGGGGAGAGACTCGAGGTCAGGGTAGCTGAACTGTCGGGCGCGGGGAGGATACGGAACCTCGCGTCGGAGAAGCTTGGTATGCACGAGCCAGAGAGCGCAACGTTGAAGGTCTATGGAGACAAAGCGGAGGATGGGACAGGCAATGGGACACCACAGAGAGGGGGACGACCGCGGCAGCGTTGACCGGCCAACGCCTCGCAACGCAAAGGTTCGCCGTGGCACGAAAAGCCCCCCTCACACCAAGACCAGGGGCCGAAAGACCACAACTAGTGGCAAAGTCGTGCCGCTCTCCAGGCAGAGGCGCGCCGGCGGCGTCAGGCGTGTCGCTACGGGGAAGCCTCGCTCCTCGTCGACCGGCGGCGAAACGAAGATCACAGTTGGCCACAGGAGGCTGTGGATGGTGGCGGCGGTGTTCGCCATGACCGGACTGCTCCTCGGTGGGAGAGCCGTGCACATAAGCCTCACGGAGGACCAGAATTACAGGGCCTTCGCCGATGAGCAGGGCAGGGTGGAGATGCCGGTCGCGGCGCCGATCCGCGGCAGCATAGTTAGTGCCGACGGAAGGGAGCTCGCGACCAGCCTCGAGGTCGCCCGCGTGATAGCGACGCCGTACCAGATCGAAGACCCGAGGGCGAGGGCCGGGGAGCTGGCCGAGGTGCTCGGCGAAGAGACTGACACTACCGAGAAGGAGATAAGGGCAGCGCTCTCCAGGCGTGATGCGGACGGCCACCTTACGGGATACAGCGTCGTCGCCACAGGCGTAAAGCCCGAGACGGCGGCGAAGGTGCAGGCTATGGGTATTGAGGGCATCACGACCGCCCCAGAAACCAAGAGGGTCTATCCGGACGGGACGATCGCCAGCCAGCTCCTCGGACACCAGGGAGACTACGGTGAAGCCTTCGGCGGGGTCGAGGCGAGTTACGATAAAACTTTGAAGCGCGGCCGTGACGTAGATTTGACGGTTGACTCGGCGGTGCAACAGGAGCTGCAAAAAGCCCTGAAGAAGGCCGTCGAGAAGAGCAAGGCGAAGAGTGCCGTTGGCGTTGTTATGCGCGTCGACGACGGGTCCATCGTGGCGCTCGCCAACACCCCAGATTACGATAACAACGAGTTCGGCCACGTCCCTGCAGAAGACCAGCGGGACCGGGTCCTCACCGACCCCTACGAGCCTGGATCGACATTCAAGGCCTTCACTGTCGCATCGGCCCTCCAGGAAGGCGCCATCACGCCGAAAGACAAGTTCGTAGTCCCCGACCACCTGACCGTTGCCGGTCAGGTTATCAACGATTCCGAGCCGCACGCGACCGAGGTTCTGACCCCCGGTGGCGTGCTCGAGCACTCGAGCAACGTGGGTGCGACCAAGATAGCGGAAGAGCTTGGCGGAAAGAAGCTCTACGACTACATGCGCGCCTTCGGTTTCGGTAGACCAACCGGCGTCGACCTGTGGGGCGAGGACCCGGGTCTCGTCCCCGCCTACAAGGACTGGAGCGGGATCTCGATAGGGAACATGCCTTTCGGACAGGGCTTCACCGTTACGCCACTCCAGCTAGTCTCCGGCTACGCCACCCTCGTCAACGGCGGACGAAGGGTGACGCCCCACGTAACCGATCAGGAGCCTTCCCCGAAACAGGGTCCCAAGGTGATAAGCAGCAAGACCTCGGCTATAGTACGCGGGATGTTGCAGGGCGTCGTCGACGACGGGTCGGGCCACTTCGCCCAGATCTCCGGTTACACCGTGGCCGGCAAGACAGGGACCTCTCAGAAAGTGGACCCGAAAACGGGAACTTACGGTGACGAGTACGTGGCCTCTTTTATAGGGTTCGCCCCGGCCACCAACCCGAAGTACGTGATGCTGGTCGCCGTCGACGAACCACAGACCTCCTACTGGGGAGAGCTGGTCGCGGTACCAGCCTTTCGCGAGGTAATGACCTTTACGCTGGGCTACTTCAACGTCCCGCCCGACCGTAGGGGCTTCGAAGCGGAGAAGTCGCTCTGGTGAGGCCGGCTACTCTTTCAGCGGCTGCGCAGGCGATGGGCGCGGATCTCCATACCGCGCATGCAAACGCCCTCGTCAGCGGGGCGGCGACCGATTCCCGAAAGGTGCGCGAAGGGGACCTGTTCTTCGCCCTGCGTGGCAGGACCGACGGCGCAGATTTCGCCCCCGAGGCCCGCCTGCGCGGCGCGGTTGCGACGGTGGCAAGCCGCCGCCTCGACGTGCCCACCCTCCTCGTCGACGATCCCCTGCAAGCGCTGCAGCGGCTCGCGCGATGGTCGCTCGTCCGCCCTGACGCACCTTCGCCTACCGTGGTTGGTATCACGGGGACGGTGGGTAAGACAACGACAAAGGACGCGCTGGCCACCATTCTCAGGTATGCCGGAAAGCGTGTCTCGGCGACCGCAGGAAACCTCAACAACGAGATCGGCCTCCCCCTGACCATCCTCGCCTCCGACCCTCGCACAGAGATCCTCGTCCTCGAGATGGGTGCCACCCACCCCGGGGATATAGAGTATCTGTGCGCCATCGCCCCGCCGGAGATCGGTATTCTGACGGCCATCTCGCCGGTCCACCTCGACTCTTTCGGCACGCTCGAAGGTCTTGCCGCCGCGAAGGGTGAACTCGCCCTCTCGCTGCCCGAGTCCGGAACACTGGTCGCACCCGCGGCGGCTCCCGAGACCGCGACAGGGTCCGGCCGGAACCTGAACCGGCGCATCACCTTCGCCCGCTCCACAGGCGCCGATCTCGTCGCCTCCGAAAGCGAGGCGACGGACGAAGGCCTCCGCTTCGTCGCGAAATTCGCAGAAGCGTCGGCCGAGGTTCGTTCTCCCGTCTTCGGTACGCATCTGGTGGAGCCGCTCCTTGCGTCTCTTGGCGGGGCGCTCGCCCTCGGTCTCGACCTCGAAAAGGGAGCCCGTGGTCTCTCGCGCCTGCGGCGTACGGGCCTTCGGGGCGACGTCTACCGGCTCAGGGAAGACATTACGGTCTACGACGACTCCTACAACGCCTCCCCAGCCGCCGTCGCCGCAGTACTCAGGTATGGTGCGGATCAGGCATCGAAACAAGGTAGAAGGCTCGTAGTCGTGCTCGGCGGAATGTTCGAGCTGGGGGCATGCGCCCGCGCTTATCACAGGGAGGCCGGTGAACTGGCGGCCGAGGTCGGCGTCGACCTGCTCGTCTGCGTCGGCGACGAGGCGCGCTGGTACGCAGAGACCTTCCCGGGCAGAACCCTCTTCTTCCCTGACGCAACGAGCGCCGCCGAAGCGTTGCGAGAAGAGCTGCGGGGCGGAGACTACCTGATCGTCAAGGGTTCACGTGGGGTTGAGCTCGACACCCTGACCCGCACGTTGAGGGAGAGTTTAGCTCTTGTTTAGCGTTGTACTCGCGGCGGCGGTAGCGTTTCTGGCGACGGTGTTGCTCGGCTCGAAGTACATCGAGTTCTTGCAGTCGCGGAAATTCGGGCAGTTCGTGCGCGAAGAGGGGCCTCAGACGCACTTGATCAAAGCCGGCACCCCGACCATGGGCGGGATCGTGATGCTTATGGGCCTCGTCGGCGCTCTCGTGGTGGTGGCGCGGCCGAACGTGGCCACTCTGACGACCCTCTTGATCGTCGCTGTGGTGGCGGGCATAGGCCTCTACGACGACTGGCAGAAGATCTCCAAGAAGCGTCCCGAGGGCTTGAGCGCCCGCTACAAGTTCCTCCTCCTGACCCTGGCGGTGGTTCTGGCGGACGTACTGGCCGTGCGCTACGTTGGCGTCACCCAGACCGTGCTCGTGCCTTACTTCGACCGGAGCCTGGTCCTGGGGCCTGGAGTCGTGGGGATCGCGCTCTTCAGCGTGTTCTTGCTGCTGGTGATCGCGGGCACGACCAACGCCGTCAACCTCACGGACGGACTCGACGGGCTCGCCGCGGGGGCGGCTGCCATAGCCCTGCTCGCCTACACGGCCATCGCGTTCCTCGAGCGCCAGTATGACGTCGCCGTGATCTGCGGCGCGATGGTGGGGGCGATCGTCGGGTTCCTCTGGTATAACTCCCACCCGGCCGACATCTTTATGGGGGATACGGGCTCGCTCGCGATGGGGGGCGTTCTCGCGGCCGCAGCGGTGCTCACCAAGACGGAGCTCCTCCTGCCCGTCGTAGGCGGGCTCTTCGTCGTCGAGGCCGTCTCCGTCATCATCCAGGTCTTCGTATTCAAGCTCACGGGACGAAGGGTTTTCAAGATGGCCCCGATCCACCACCACTTCGAATTTCTGGGTTGGGACGAGAACAAGGTGGTGGTCCGATTCTGGATCGCCCAGGCCGCTTTCTCTTCCGTGGGGTTCTTCCTCTACTACATCTTCCTCTACAACACGGCAGGATGAGCCTGTGAGGACCCTGGTATACGGGCTCGGAGAGTCGGGCGTCGCGGCAACGCGGGCGCTTGCGGAGAGAGGTGAACGAGTCTTGGTGGCCGATGGGGGCGACGGTGAACGACTGCGCGACACTCTGGCCGCACTCGATGTACCAGGCGTCCTCGGGGCGGGGCCTGAGGTACTAAGCGGTATAGACAGGATAATAGCGAGTCCAGGGGTCAGCCCCCATAACCCGGTGTTGCAGGCCGCCGAGGCACAGGGCATCCGGATCGTCTCCGAGGTTGGGCTCGGCTTGGAGTTGCTCGGCGGGGATGCGCGTGTGGCGGCGGTTACGGGCACGAATGGAAAGACGACCGTCGTCGACATGGTCCACCGTATGCTCGAGGTTTCTGATGTGCCTCACGCCGTCGCAGGCAACTCCTGGCGAAGCCTGACAGGGTGCGTCGAAGAGGCGCGTCATACAGGCCTGCTCGTCTTCGAGATCTCCTCCTTCCAGCTCCACTACCTCGAGAACCCCGGATTCGAGATCGCGGCCCTCCTGAATGTGAGGCCGGATCACTTGAATTGGCACTCTTCTTTCGACGAGTACGTCCGCGATAAACTCCGGATCTTCGAAGGACAGCGGGCGGAGGACCTGGCTCTTGTGAGTTCTAAAGACCCGGTAGGCCGTGCGGCCGTGGACACCTTCCGTGCAGAAGCCCTCGTCGTGGGCGAAGGCGACACTGCTCTGCGTGATGGCCGTCTGTTCCTTCGCGGCGCTCATCTGGCGGACGTGGCCGAGTTGCGCTTCGCAGGGACGCACAACCACGAAAACGCGCTCTTCGCCGCCGTCACCGCACAGAGGCTCGGAGTAGCGCTCGGGGAGATCAGGGCGGCGCTCCTCGGATACGAGTCAAGGCCGCACCGCATGCGGGTCGCAGCAGAGGTCGCTGGCGTGACCTACGTAGATGATTCCAAGGCCACCAACCCTGCGGCGGTCGCGGCGGCCCTCGCCAGCCTCGACGCGCCCGTGGTGCTCATCCTCGGCGGCTCGGAGAAGGGCACGGACTTCTCGGAGATGCTGCCGGAACTGAAGACTTGCCGGGCGGTCGTGTGTCAGGGTGAGGCCGGGCCACGCATCGCCGCGTACCTCGAAGATAAGGGCTGGCAAGACGTGGTCCACAGGTCTCCTGACCTAAAGAGGGCGGTCGAGAGGGCGGGAGATCTCGCCATGCCCGGGGATGTAGTCCTGCTCTCGCCCGGGTGCGCCAGCTTCGACCAGTTCCCAGGATACGCCGAGAGGGGAGACGCGTTCGTCAGGTTCGCCGGGCGGCCCGCAGGAGATCGTGGGGCGGTCGGCCTATGAGCAGCCTGAGGTCGAACCTGTTCCTCGTGGCGCTCGGCCTCTCCCTGTTGGGACTCGTCATGGTCTACTCGGCAACATACAGGGAGGTCGGGACCGACTATCTCCTGGTACGCATCGGGCACATGGTCCTCGGCATCGCCGCTTTCGTCGCGGCGAGCCGGGTACGGTACACAACCTGGCGCAGGTATGCCCCTGCCGTGCACCTGATCGTGGCGGTAGGCCTCGTGCTCGTGCTCATCCCTGGGATCGGAACCCAGATAAACGGTGCAAGGAGGTGGCTTGACCTCGGCCTCATGAGCATCCAGCCCGCGGAGTTCGCTAAGCTCGCCGCCATACTGGCCTTGAGCTGCGCGGTCGCGCGTCTGCCTCATGGTTCGAGGCTTCCCGTAAAGCCACTCCTCGCAGTCGGGGCGCTCTTCCTACTCGTCCTGGTCGAACCAGATTTCGGCACCTCCGTGGTCCTGCTGGCGGGCGTGGCAGGCACGTTGTGGGCTTCCGAGATCAGGACTCGTGATCTCGTGCTTTCGGGGCTGGTAGGGCTGGTGGCGGTGGCAGGGATGATGGTGCTCGAGCCATATCGTCGCGAGCGGTTTCTGACGTTCCTAGATCCCTGGTCCGCCGCGGACGGTTCCGGCTACCAGGTGGTTCAGTCCATGGTGGCCATAAAGGCCGGGGGCTTCTTCGGTTCGGGGGCCGGGTCGGGAGGACAGGGGCCGTACGTCCCCGAGCTCGGTACAGATATGATCTTCGCCCTGATAGGGGAGGAGCTCGGGCTGGTCGGCATGGTCGCCGTGATCGCCGCCTTCGGTTTTGTCGCGCTGGCCGGGCTGAGGATAGCCATGAACGCCCCCTCCGTCATGGCGCGATGCGTGGCGGCAGGCTTGACGACGATGCTGACCGTACAGGCCATCTTCAACATCGGGGCCGCCATGGTGGTTCTCCCGCTCGCGGGGATGACGCTCCCCTTCGTGAGCTACGGTGGTTCGAGTCTGCTGGTATGCTTCGCCGCCGTAGGTATCCTCTACAGGATATCGGAGGACAGTGAACGAGCCAGGGAGATCCAACCACCAAGAAGAGCCGCGGATCCTGATAGCAGGGGGCGGCACGGGGGGGCACGCTATCCCCGCGCTGTGCGTGGCGGCTGACTTGAAGAGCAAGGGGGCCGTGGTCGAGTTCGTGGGATCTGAGTCGGGCATAGAATCGACCCTCGTCCCGCGCGAGGGCTACACCCTCCACGCCCTGCCGCTGAAGGGCCTCGCCGGCGGCCCTATAGCCCAGATCCGTGCGGGCCTCCTCTCCCTGAGGGCAACGATCAGCTGTACACGCATAATAGAACGATTCAGGCCAAGGGCCGTTCTCGGTGTCGGGGGTTACGCGAGCGCGCCGGCGGTGATCGCGGCCCGGGCCCTCGGCGTACCAACGTTTCTGCACGAGCAGAACTCGGTCCCTGGGCGGGTCAACCGCCTGGCAAGCCGCTTTACGACGGAGACGCTGGTCACGTTCCCCGATGCCACACGGCGGCTCGGGAACGCGGTGTGGGTCGGGATGCCGACGAGGACCGAGATCTTCGGGACTTCGCGGGGTGATGCATTGCGGGATCTCGGCCTGGCATCGCCAGTCGTCCTCATCTTCGGTGGGAGCGGAGGCGCGCTCAGGATCAACCTCGCTGCGGCGGAGGCTTTCGGGGACACGACGCCGTACACCGTCGTTCAGGTCTCGGGCCGCAGGGACTTCTCGCGGCTCTCGACGCAGAACCCGAGGCACATGCTCCTCGAGTACGTCGACGATCTTTGGCGATACCTCGCCGCCGCCGATGTCGTCGTGAGCAGGGCCGGGGCGGGCTCGCTCTTCGACATAGCGGCGGCCGCGAAGGCGGCGATCCTGATCCCCTTCCCGTATGCTACGGGCGACCACCAGCTAAGGAACGCCAGGTACTTTACAGACGGGGGAGCCGCGGAGTTGATGCTCGATTCAGAGGTCGGCGCAACGGCGCTGCGGGGCAGAGTCGAAGCTTTGTTGGACGACGACGGTAGGCGCGAGGAGCTAGCGATGCGCATGGGCTCGCTCGCGACCCCGGATGCGGCCGGAGAGGTAGCCCGGCGATTGCTGGGTACATGAGAGAAGGAGTAGGGCCCATGAACATCCACATGATCGGCATCGGCGGCGCCGGAATGAGTGGTATAGCCGAGGTCCTGGCCGCGAGAGGACACGACGTCACGGGCTCGGACCTCAAAGAATCACCCTTCACCCGCAGGCTGCGTGAGGCGGGCATAACCGTCTACATCGGGCACGACCCGGATCAGGTCGGGGACGCTGACCGGGTGGTGATCTCAACGGCCATACCAAAGACGAACCCCGAGCTCCTGGAGGCCCGCCGCAGATCCATACCCGTGATACCGCGCGCCGCGGCCCTAGCCTGGATCCTCGAAGGGAGTTGCAGCATCGCCGTCGCAGGGACCCACGGCAAGACGACCACGACGAGCATGACGGCACACGTCCTCGAGGCCCTCGGCGAGAACCCGACGGCCCTTGTCGGCGGCGAGCTGAACGACATCGGAAGCAACGTCGCCTTCGGAAGGTCAGACCTCGTCGTCACCGAGGCCGACGAGAGCGACCGCTCTTTTCTGTACCTCAGGCCTCAGGCCGCCGTGGTCACGAACATCGAGTTCGACCACCCTGACTTCTACTCATCTCTGGACGACGTCGTCGCGACCTTCGAGCAATTCATCCGCTCTTTGCCCGAGGACGGCCACCTGGTTACCTGCCAGGACGACCCCTCCTGCCTCGCAGTGGCCGCCGCGGCTCCATGCCCCGTTACGACCTACGGCATCAGCACAGGAGACCTGAGAGCGGATATCTTGGGACCGAGCAGCTACGTGCTGCTTGAGCAGGGTGAGAGACGTGGCGTGGTCGAACTTGGCGTATACGGGCGCCACAACGTACTCAACTCCCTGTCGGCGGCCGCGATAGCCCGCTGGCTCGGCCACGATGCCTACGAGGCGGCAAGGACCCTCGAGGATTTCGGTGGCGTACGGCGCCGCTTCCAACTCAAAGGAGAGCGCGCTGAGGTACGCGTCGTCGACGACTATGCCCACCACCCGACAGAGCTCTCCGCAACGCTCGCCGCCGCCCGTTCCACCATGCCGGGCGAAGGAAGGGTGATCGCCGTCTTCCAGCCCCACCGCTACTCACGTACCCGAGCCCTCTACAGGGAGTTCGGAGACGCGTTCTCCTCGGCCGACGCCGTGCTTGTAACCGAGGTCTACGGCGCCGGCGAGATGCCCCAACCGGGCGTCAACGGCAAGCTGATAGTCGACGCAATCTGTGAGACGCGGGGGCATCCCGATGTCTACTACATTCCCCAACAAGACGCCATACCAGGGGTGCTGCAAAACGTCTCAAGGAGCGGGGACCTCGTGCTCACCCTCGGCGCGGGAGACATCTCGAAGGCCGGTGAAGACCTGCTCGACGTACTGGGGGACCTGGGATCCTTACCCTGACCAACTTCCTGCGCGCGATCGCGATCTCGGCGGCCGTCGCCGCCGCTACTACCCTCATCGTCGTCCTTCTCACCTACCTCAGCTTCCCCGTCGCCGGCGTCAGGGTCGAGGGCGCCCGTATGTACCCCGAGTCCGAGGTCGCAGGCGCCATCCCAGGCCACGCCAGCTTGCTCACCCTCAACGAAGGGATGTTGGAACGAAAAGTAGAGTCTAATCCTTGGGTTCAAGGTGCAGAGGTGAACGAGAACTGGAAGTCCGGTATAGTTACCGTTCAGGTTGAGGAGCGTCGGCCTGTACTAGATGCCGAGGTTGACGGGCGGGAGATCATTCTATCGTCTGACGGCGAGGAGCTTCCGGGGCTCGGGGGAGCGGGTCTCAAGAAGGTGGAGTTGGATCGCGACCAGGTAGGGGAGATCTTGGAATTCGCGAGGACGTTGCACGAGAGCGGGCTGAGTCTGGATTCGGTCGACAAGGTTGGGGCCGGTGGCATCGAGACCACGGTGGAAGGCCGACGGGTTATCTTCTCCAGGGACGTTGGTGAACGTCGGGCCACGGCCTTGAAGCACATCATGCCCGAGCATCCCGACGCCTCGGTCTTCGACCTCCGTTCGCCTGAGCGGGTAGTCGTTGGCCCTCCTCGCGAAACGCGCAGCGAGCCCAGAGGTTAGCCGGCCGTGGCGCAGTCGCTGGTCTACGGCATAGACGTGGGCACCACCAAGGTGGTGGCGATCGCCGGCCGGGCGGACCCGCGAAGGGGCTGGGTCGAGGTCCTGTCCATGGGTGAGGCGCCAAGCTACGGCCTCAAGAGGGGCGTCGTGGTGGACCGCCAGGCCGCGGCCGATTCGGTCGCAGAAGCCATGGAAGCCTGCGGCCTTCGCGGTGGTCGGGTGACCGTGGGAATCGCGGGCAGCCACATCTCGTCTTTTAACACGGAGGTCACCCTCCTGAACCGCAGCAGGAACCTGACGGTCACCGACAGGTTCGTCAGGAAGCTCGACCAGGAGGCCAGGCAACTCCAGCTAGACGAGGATGAGCGGGTGATCCACGTCGTCCCTCGCGGCTACGTCCTCGACGGGTCCGAGGGCGTCAAGAACCCCGTGGGTCTCGCAGCCCGCAAGGTCACCATGCGCGCCCACGTCATCAGCGGGGCCGTCTCGAGCATTCAGAACCTCCTGCGCGCCGTAGAGGATTGCGGTGTCAGGGTCTCGCGGATCGTGCTCGAGCCACTCGCCTCGTCCGAAGCCTGCCTGCTCGACGTGGACCGCGAGTCGGGCGTAGTACTTATCGACATGGGTGGAGGCACCACCGACATCGCGACCTTCTTCAGGGGGGCTCTTACCCACACCGCCGTCATACCCATCGGCGGCGAGAGCCTGACGTCCGACGTCGCATACGGACTAAAGATCCCATTTCACAAGGCTGAAGAGCTCAAGCTGCGCTACGGTACGGCCCTCTCCAGTACCGTCGATGACGTTGCCGTCGTCAAGCTCGACGACCGCCACTACAACGCAAGCTTCATCAGCCAGATCCTCGAATGCCGCGCACGCGAGATGCTCGATTACGTGCGTGACTCACTCGACCAAACCGGGATGAGGGAACTCGTCCCCGGCGGCGCAGTTCTTACGGGCGGCGGCTCCTTGCTTGACGGTATGACCGGGCTCGCCGAGGAAGTCCTCGGTATGCGCGCAAGGACAGCAAGCCCTCGAAAGGTAAAAGGGGAGGTTAAACCTGTACAGAAACCTCAGTATGCAACGACCGTCGGTCTGTTATACTTCTCGGCCAGAAACGATGACCCTAGACCAAAGGGTAAAGGTGCAGGGTCGATCAGTTTTGATAGCATAGTAGAGGCGGTCAAGGGCTGGTTCCGGGGGAAGAAGACCGGGGGCCCCGGATAACTTGTGATGGAGGGTTAGAAAGGCATGTTGGACGCGGCGACTAATTATCTGGCGGTCATAAAGGTTGTCGGCATTGGCGGGGGAGGGACGAACGCCGTGAACCGCATGATCAACTCCGGTTTGCAGGGGGTTGAGTTCATAGCGATAAACACGGATGCCCAGGCCCTCCAGATGTGTGATGCCGACCAGAAGATCCACATAGGAGAGAAGATCACACGCGGCCTCGGCGCGGGGGCAGACCCGAAGATCGGGATGGAGGCCGCCGAGGAGAACAAGGCTGAGATCGAGGAGGCCATGCGCGGCGCCGACATGGTCTTCGTCACCGCCGGCAAGGGTGGAGGGACGGGCACGGGTGCCGCCCCTGTGGTCGCCAAGATAGCAAGGGACTCGGGGGCGCTGACCGTAGGGGTCGTCACAAGGCCCTTCGCCTTCGAGGGCCGCAGGCGTTCGACCTACGCCGAGGAGGGCATCAAGCGCCTCAAGGAGAACGTTGACTCCCTCATCATAATCCCCAACGACAGGCTGCTGCAAGTCGCCGAGAAGCGGACGAGCATGATGGACGCCTTCAAGATGGCGGACGACATCCTGAGGAAAGGTGTCCAGGGCATCACCGACCTGATCACGGTTCCGGGCCTCATCAACCTCGACTTCGCCGACGTCCGCACGATCATGCACGACTCCGGTTCGGCCCTGATGGGCATCGGCGAGTCGAGCAGCGAGACGAGGGGCACCGAGGCCGCGAAGACGGCGATCTCGAGCCCTCTGCTCGAGGCCAGCATCGAGGGGGCTACGGGGATCATACTTAATATCACGGGCGGCCCCGACCTCGGGCTCTTCGAGGTCAACGAGGCTGCTGAGATCGTCCACAACGCGGCCCACCAGGACGCGAACCTTATCTTCGGCGCCGTTATCGACGAGAACAACGGCGATAGGGTGAGCGTGACTGTTATAGCCACGGGCTTCGACCAGCGCCTCGCCAACCAGCGCAGGACCGAGCGGCCCGCCGCCGCCGAGCCGCAGCAGCAGGAGGAGCCCGCCGCCTCACAGGAGAACGGAGACGTCCTGGATATACCGGCCTTCCTTCGGCGCAGGTAGACCAGCACCGAGGCGTGCGCAAGGCCGATACCCAGACCGAATACGGCGCCCCCATCCATACGGCGGAAGGGGGCGCCGTCTATGTCGCACCGGACAGGGTGCCTGAGGGAGCCAGCGTCTATTTCTTCACCCGTCTCGGCGGCATCTCGGAACCCCCCTACGACTCGCTCAACGTCTCCAAGAAGGTGGGTGACGCCCCCGAAGCGGTCGACGAGAACCTCTCCCTGATCAGGGAAGCGATGTCAGGCAGGCCTGCGGCGTGGGTCCGCCAGGTCGCCGGGGACAACGTAATTCGCGTCTTTAGGCCGGGCTTTGCCGGAGAAGCCGACGCGCTCGTGACAGCCGAGCCTGATCTCTGCCTCTCTGTAGCCGTGGCCGATTGCGTCCCCGTCGCGCTCGTCGGCGAGCTCGAGGTCGGGATGGTCCACTCAGGCTGGCGCGGAACCCTGGCGGGCGTCTCCGGGAAGACGGCACACAGGATCAGAGGATCAGGCACGCAGGCGTATATCGGGCCTTCCATCCGCCGCTGCTGCTACGAGGTGTCAGAGGAGCTCGCCGCGAGGTTCGCCACCGAGTTCGGGGACGAGGTGGTCTCCGGCCGCAACCTCTCTTTGCAAGACGCGATAAGGCTGGATCTCGAAAGGGCCGGGGTCGAGGTCAACGACCTGGGACTGTGTAGCGGGTGCAGCCCGGAACTCTTCTACTCCCACCGCAAGCAGGGACCGTTCACGGGACGCAACCTCGCCTCGGTGGTGAGGGAGACCCGATGAGCGTGCACGTTACTGGGACCCAGATCAGAGACCGGCTCGCGGGCGTGCGCGAGAACATCGAGAGGGCAGTAGAGAGGAGCGGGCGCGAGGGGGAGCAAGTCCGTGTCCTCGTCGCCACCAAGTACTACGCTGGAGAGCAGTTCTCCGCGCTCGCCGAGGCGGGCGTAGATCTCGTCGGCGAGAACCGCGCCGAGGACCTCACGGCCAAGCAGGAACTCTTCGGCGACCGCTTCGAGTGGCACTTTATCGGCCATCTCCAGCGGCGCAAGGCGAAGGTGGTCGTGCCAAGGGTGTCCCTGGTGCACTCCGTGGATTCGACGCGCCTGATCGAGGAGCTCGCAAAGAGGGCTCCAGAGGATGGGATCGAAATTTTCATCCAGGTAAACGTGGCCGACGAGGAGTCCAAGTACGGCGTCCCCGAAGAGGAGGTCGAAGCGCTACTCGGGGCCGCGGCAGGGACAGGAGGGAGAGTCAGGGCCAGAGGGTTCATGACGCTCGCCCCGCTGGTCGATGACCCTGAAGACGTGCGTTACGTTTTCGCGAAACTTCGTACGATCCGTGATAGGCTACGAGAAAGCTGGAGTCCGCACTTCGCTCTCTCGGAACTCTCCATGGGCATGAGTGATGATTATGAGGTAGCGGTCGAAGAGGGAGCGACCCTGGTAAGGATCGGGCGGATGCTGATAGAGGAGGATGGGCCCGTAAGGAGGCAAGATGGGAGTTAGGGACCGTCTGGACCGGATCGCGGCCTGGTTCGGGTTCGGTGTCGATGACGAGG
>Ga0126307_10000175_pt1 | contig 39999 bp, 37 predicted proteins | sample Plot28_FD_89955 | JGI IMG/M metagenome (GOLD analysis project Ga0126307, IMG submission 89955) | Serpentine soil microbial communities from UC McLaughlin Reserve, CA, USA - Plot28 | ecosystem: Environmental > Terrestrial > Soil > Grasslands | place: USA: UC McLaughlin Reserve, Lake County... | reverse complement strand
GTCCACGGCCGCTTCGACCGTCCACCCGTCGACGAAGACCGACAAGGTGGCCAGCATCCGTTGCTCGGCTTCGTCGAGCAGCCCGAAGCTCCATTCGACGGTCGCACGCAACGTTCGTTGCCGTTCGGGGAGGTCGACCGAGCCGGTGCCCAATGCGTCGAGGCTTCGTTCCAGCCGCGCGAGCAACGCAGCTGGCTGCAGCACTCGGGTGCGGGCGGCGGCCAGCTCGATGGCGAGAGGGAGTCCGTCGACGAGCCGGCAGATCTCCACGACAGCGACGACGTTGACCTCGGTCAGGGCGAAGTTGTGGCGGACCGCCTGCGCCCGATCGACGAAGAGCTGCACGGCCGGCAACGACGCCAACTCGTCGGTCGGCGGAGCTTCCGAGAACGCGGGCACGGTGAGCGCGTCGACCGGGTACTCGCGTTCCGCTCGGAGGCGAAGAACGGTGCGGCTCGTCGCGAGGATCTCAAGACCCGGGCAGCGAGCCAGGAGCTGATCAAGCGAGGGCGCGACACCCACGATCTGTTCCAGGCTGTCCAGCAGCAGCAGGGCCGGGTCGTCCGCGAAGTGGTCGATGAGGACGTCCAGCGCCGGCCGCGCGCCTGCCATGGGCGCGCCCACCGCAGCCGCGATGCGGGGCAGAACCAGCTCGGGCGCGTCGATCGCGGCGAGCGACACGAAGGCTGTCCCTTTCGGGAAGCGGTCGTCCAGTCGCTCGCCCACTGCGATGGCGAGCCGCGTCTTGCCGACGCCCCCAGGGCCGGTGAGGGTGACCAAGCGCACCTCGGGTGACTGCAGCAATTCGGAGACCTCGGCAATGTCGCGCTCGCGTCCGATCAACGACGTCGACGTCACGGGCAGCGACCGCGGAGCACGCCAGTCGCCCTCGGAGGGAGCCGATACGGTGCCACCGCCTCGGGTGCCTGGCCTCGTGAACGCCTCGCTCAGGAGCAGAGCGAGGTCGTCCCGGACCAGACGTCCGAGCTCCCGTGGGGTGCCGAACGACCGGTAGGACTCGGTCCCTTCCGTCTGGAGCTCCTGGATCATTGCTGCCAGCCGAGGCTCTCGCTCGGGCGCCGGAGCCTTGACGTACAGCAAACGCGGGATGGATCCAGAGAGCCGGAACTCGTCCTCCAGACCCGAAATCTCCATATCAGGACCGATCCAGCCGTACCGCTGCCAGTACAGGCCGATAAAGATGTCCGACTGCGACAAGTAGGCGCGGTACAGCTCGCGAGGTGGGTGCGGTCGGGCCCCGAGCTCAAACAGCACCGGCGTGAGCCCGAGCGCCGAGATAGCGCGGGCCACAACCGCACGCTCGTCTGCGAGTTCGGCCAACGTGGAGCTCACGAAGACACGCAGACGCTGGTCGGGGGTCCGGATCGCCACCCTGTCCTCCTGCTTCTCCGTCATAGGTCCCTCCAGCCAGCATCAACGTCGAAGTCTGGGTGGGCGGCCCTCGAGGTGCCAACACCACTGCGACGATTCGGTGACCGCTGGCAACCAGAGGCGCTCCCCTTACGATGCTCCTAGGGGCCGTCAAGGGCGAGTTGGTGGTGGGGCAGGTGGTTGTAGACCTCGCGGGCGATGTAGCGCTTGAGGCACCGGAAGGCTTCTTTCTTGGCGAGGCTTTCCGCCAGACCCGGCTCGGGCACCCACCCGAACGCTGACCCTCACCCCCCCGCAGTGGTGGATCCCGTCAGCCCCACCCGATCCTCGCTGTCGGGTTGTGGCGATCGTCGGTGGGCTGGCGATGCCGGGGGACGGTGTCATCAGCCCGGTCCGGGGTCCGGCACCGTGACCGACGGTGGTGAGTCGTCCGGTCCGGCCGAAGGGGTCCGTAAAGGTCACGGAGACTGTCGCGCGCCGGACAACATCCCGCACTGGCAACGCCTGCCAACGTTGAGCCAGGCGTCAAGGGCACAACGAGCCTGTGACGCCGATCCCGACGATAAAGTTTCTCCGCGTGGCGGCCTGGGGGTGGACGATGCGCACCGGTGACCTGGTACCCGACTTCGAGTTGCCCGACCAGCATGGCGTGCCGCGGTCGCTGAGCGAGTACCTGGAGAAGGGGCCGATCGTGCTGTTCTTCTACCCCGCCGCGCTCACTCCCGGGTGCACCAAAGAGAGTTGTCACTTCCGTGACCTCGCGGCGGAGTTCGAAGCCGTCAGCGCCCAACGGGTGGGCATCAGTGCAGATCCGGTCGAGAAGCAGCGCACCTTCTCCGACAAGCATGCCTTCGACTACCCGCTCCTCTCCGACGAGGACCGGCGGGTGGCCTCGGTGTTCGGGGTGAAGCGTGGCGTGCCGCTCCTGCCGAACAAGCGGGCGACGTTCGTGATCGGCACCGACCGCAGGGTACTCAAGGTCATCAACAGTGAGATCAACATGGTCAAGCACGCCGACCTCGCCCTCGAGGTGCTCCAGGACTAGACCCCCAGAGCAGGCGGGCGGAAGCCCCCACGCCGCGATGGCCGAGGGGACCAGGCCTTCGAGGCCGCGTAGTCGCGGACGTAGATTCCGGCGAACAGGTCGAGCGGCAAGCGGCCACGGTAAGGCGGTCCAACCCAGCGCGGGTGCGGATGCGACGTTGTGCGTGACGGTCGACTTCAAACCTCCCGGCGCTGTGAGCGCGCCGGGCTTGGCGTCGACGGTCTCCCGCCCGGCGCACACTGTGCGCCCAGCCTCAGGCGTGGCCGTCCTGCCCGCCGTCGCCGGCGCGTCCGTGCTTCCAGTAGCCGCGCACCGAGGCCTGGGAGCGGGGCAGCCGTCGATCGTGGAAGAGGTGTTGGCGGATGCGTTGGACGGCCGCCGCCTCGCCGGCCACCCAAACGCGGGTGCCGCTCTCGAGGGCTTCTGCTCGGATGGCGGCGACCAGGGAGTCACCGGGCGGTGCCCCGGGCGGCAGATCGCACCACTCGACGGCTGAACCGGGGTGGTTGGGAAGGGCAGGCCGGCCGTCGGGGACCGCCAGTTCGGCCAGAACCCGCACCGGTCGGTCGGCCGGCAGGACCTCGAGCAGTTGGCTGATGGCGGGGATGGCGGTCTCGTCACCGGCGAGGAGGAAGCCCGGTGCCGCGGGGTCGATGGCGTAGCCTCGCCCAGGACCCGACACGGCCGCCGGGCTGCCGGTTGCCGCTGCTTCCGCCCAGCCGGACGCCGCTCCCTGGCCGTGGACGACGATCTCGACGTCGAGCTCGCGGGCCCGCGGGTCGGCGCGCCGGGGCGTGAACGTCCGGATCGTGGGGCGTCGCCCGTCGGCAAGGAGGAACTCGTTCCCGTTCCAGGTTGGCAGGGCGAGCTCGTCGGCTCCGGGCGGCGGGAGCAGGAGGCGCACGCTCGCCGCCGGCTCGGCGACAGTGAAACCTTCGAGTTCGGGGCCAGCGAGCGTGATGCGCAGCATGCGCAGTGTGAGCCGTTCGATCCGCCGGACCGACGCGACACGGAACGCCGGGGGCTCGCGGCGCACACGGACGGTCCTCGGTCGCGGGTCAGGGCTCATGGCGCCCAGGGTCGCACCTCGCGCGTCGGTGCCGCCGGCAGGCTGGCTTGGGACCCGACCTCTGTCGCGGTGCGCGACACGACCTGCACCCATCTCGCCCAGGTCGGGCCGCAGGCGCGGGCCGAACTCTCGAGGCGGTTACGTAGGGGGTCGCTCCCACGGCTGCTCTCGCCGGATAGCCGAGCAGGACGAGTACCGAATCCACCGCTCCGCACAGTGGTGTTCCAGGACCAGATGGCGGACGAAACCGGGGCTTCGGACTCCAGCGGGCTGCGACGCCGGGATACCTCCTCGGCGGCGCCAGGCCGGCGACACCTGAGTCAGGGTGATGACGTCACGGGTAATCGCCTCGCTGACGCAGGATGGGGTTGGCTCGTCCCATGCCCTTCATCGAGACCACCGACGGCACTGCGCTCTACTGCAAGGACTGGGGCGAAGGCCCTGCGCTCGCATTCCTCGCCGGGTGGGGCGTGAGCAGCGACTTCTGGCAGTACCAGCTGGCTCCGCTCTCAGACCTCGGTCTGCGCTGCGTCGCCTACGACCGCCGCGGCCACGGCCGCTCCGACGATCCTGGTGGCGGCTTCGAGTACGACACGCTCGCCGATGACCTCGCGGCCGTGCTGGAGACCCGCGAGCTGCACGACGTGACGCTGGTCGCGCACTCGATGGCCGGCGGCGAGGTCGTCCGCTACCTGACCCGGCACGGCAGCGAGCGTGTCCGTAGGGTCGTGCTGGTGGCGACCGCCCTCGGCATGCCGCGCCTTCCACCCGAGGTCGGCGACGCGGTGCGGGCGGTGTACGCGTCCGACTTCGCCGGATGGGCTCGAGCCAACGCGCCCGCCTTCGTCGGGGCCGGACTGCCGGGCTGCGACGTGTCCGACGAGCTCGTCGACTGGGCGCTGCGCGACATGCTGCGAGCGTCGCTGCGGGCGATCCTCGACTGCAACCGTGCCATGCTCGAGACCGACTTCGCCTCCGAGCTCCGCGCCATCGACGTGCCGGCACTGCTGATCCACGGCGACACCGACGCGCCCATCCCGCTCGAGACGTCGAGCGCCGTGGCGGTCAACCTCATCCCTGGGGCGCGCCTCTCGGTCTACGAGCACGCACCCCACGGGTTGATGCTGTCGCACCGTGGGCGGTTCAACGACGAGCTGCTTGCGTTCGCGAAGGGCTGACTCCACCGCCGGGGCCCGCGGTGTAGGAACCGCGGATTCTTAGGGTCCCTGTGCCATGCCCGGTGGACCGCACGCTTCTTTCGTTCCGGTGGGAAACTTGCCAGAACACTTGAGTCAACAGTTGTCAGGTTTTCTGAGCCATGGTAGTAGTACTCGTGTGTGAGCGACTATCGGTGAACCGCTCGAGGAGGTGAGCATGATGCTCATGCGCTTCGATCCGTACCGTGAGATCGACCGGCTGTTCGAGACCGCCGGGGCCGCGGGTGGTTGGCGAGGGTCCGTCCTCGCCATGGATGCCTACCGCGACGGCGACTCGTTCGTGGTCGACTTCGACCTGCCGGGTGTCGATCCCGACTCCATCGACCTGAGCGTCGAGAGGGACCAGCTCACGGTGCACGCCGAACGACGTTGGGGCTTCGAGGGCCGCGAGCTCGTGGCCCGTGAGCGGCCGCAGGGCACGTTCACCCGCACCCTTTTCCTGGGTGAGTCCCTGGACGCCGACCGCATCGAGGCCGACTATGACCGCGGGGTGCTCACGCTGCGCATCCCGGTGACCGAGGAGGCCAAGCCCCGCAAGATCCAGGTCGGCGGCCAGGCGGCCCTGACCTCGTAGATCCCGGCCGGGAGGCCGACCGCCCGCGTCGGCGGCGGTGTCGTACGGCTGCCCGCCCCCGCGACGGGGCCGCAGCACTGGACTGACCGTCCATCGCACCGCCGCCGACCGGCAGGGTGCCTCCGGCGCCGTCCTGCGGCGGACACTCCACCGGCCTGCAACGGCACTCGCTGCGACAAGACACACTGCGCCGATCGGGGCCGGCGGAAGCTCATTCGACGCGGTGACGAAGTTCAATGCAATCAGAGCGCTATACGCCAACGCGCTCAGCGCCACGTGGACAGTCCGTGACGAGGTGCCAGCCCGGCCTCACCGGTCGCGTGGAAAGCGATAGCCGAAGCCACGGCACGCAGCCCAGAACAAGCGCGAGTTGGTCTCAGAAGAGGGTGCGGGTCATGGTGTCGGCGAGCCAGGTCTGGTAGCGGTCCCAGCCCTTTACCAAGTCGGCGCGCTCGCACCACCGCCCCTACCCGTGCTCAGCGCTGACCGACCGTGAGGCGCGGGAAGAATTCGGTCGTCGGCCTCGTGAGGACTACCCGTGAGAGCGACCAAGGATGACCGAGCAAGCAGTCGCCCGTAGTCCCGTGGCCGTCACGTCGTGCTCGGGCGAGTCAGGGCCGTGACGCTCATCGCTCAGACGGTGAGGACGATTCGTCCTCGTGCGTCGCCCGTCTCGAGATGGCGGATGGCGTCGGGGGCGTCGCTCAGTGGGTAGGTCCGATCGATGATCGGTGTGAGCTTGCCGGAGTCGATGAGCTCGTTCAGGATCAGCAGGTCCTCGGCGTTCTCCCTTGCGATGAACGTGCCCAGCTTCTGGCCCACGAACGGTGACAGCATCTGCGCCCGGATCTGGCGACCGATGCCGATCCAGCGTCGGCCGCCTTCCCCGCCGACGATGACGAGTGTCCCCTTGCGGGTGAGAGAACGGCGGAGCCGTGACAACGAGCTGTTGCCTCCGGTGTCGAGGATCACGTCGTAGCGCTCCCCCGAGTCGGCGAAGTCGTCGCGCGTGTAGTCGATGACGTGGTCGGCGCCCAGAGCCTGCACCGTGTCCACCTTCGACGTGCGGCACACGCCGGTGACCTCGGCGCCGAAGGCCCTGGCCAGCTGCACGGCGATGCTCCCCACCGCTCCCGAGGCTCCGACGATCAGCACGCTCTGGCCAGGCTGGACCCGTCCACGGTCGCGAACAGCCTGAAGGGCCGCGAATCCACCATGAGGTACCACGGCCGCCTGCTCGAACGTGAGGCTGGCCGGCTTAGGGGCAAGCCTGTCCTCTCGGGCACACGCGAACTCGGCGAAGGAGCCTCTACAGGTGCCGTACACCTCGTCGCCGGGTTGGAATCGGGTCACGTCCTTGCCGACTGCCTCCACGCGCCCGGCGAGGTTGGAGCCTGCGACGGGAACCTTGGGGGCGCGCAGCCCGAAACCGACGATGCGCATCACGTACGGCACGCCGGTCATGAAATGCCAAGCGGCCCGGTCCACACCGGCCGCGACCACCCGTACGAGCACCTCGTGGTCTCCGACCTCCGGCCGCTCCATCTCCCGGAGCTCCAAGACGTCTGCGGACCCGTAGGTGTCCTGGACGACCGCCCTCATCACGGTCTCCGCCATCCTTGGCGATCGTCTCCACCGAGATCGACGATCTGGGGCCGAACATGCCGCATGGCCACAGCCTGCCAGAGCGTCACCGCCAAGATTGCCCCGAGCACCGGGTCCGTGTCGCTACCAGATCGGCCAGGAGATTCCGAACCCGGGGGGCGCCCCCCGGGGCGGCGTCCTGGCCGGTCTGGATGAAGGCACCCCGAGCGCTGACCGCCCGAGGCCCCTCCGTCAGGAACTCACAGACCGTTGCACCAGGTCGCCGGCACCTCTGCGCCGCCGACGATGACCGTTACGCCACCCGTCTGGAAGAGCTCGGGGCTCGAGCGGTGCAGCGACAGCACAGTCGGGAATGCGAGCACACCGACGTCCTCGACCTCGATGCCGTCACGGGCGACAGCGGGCTGGAGCCGCTGGTCGGATGCACCCGGCCGCAGAAACCCGGAAACGTCGTCATCTGTCGTCCATCGACCTCGTGCTCGCAACGCCGCGTGGCTGCGTCGAGCTGTGGCGGGATCACCCTGGGCGCCGGTGGTCCTCTCCGAGCATCAGGGCGAGTTGCCATCCCAGCCGCTCCGAAGGAGCGCCGGACTCAGGCGATCTGGCCGCGCAGGTTCTCGACCCACACGCTGGCGTCCCGCCAGGCCGCCTCGACCTCGCGTCGCCGCGCCGGGCCGTGCTCGCCGGCGGCGGGGTACGAGCCGAGGAACTTCACGTCGGCCACCTTGCTCTTGAGGTCCCGCAGGCAGTCGGCCACGAGCTCCTCGCCGATGTGGCCCTCGAGGTCGATCAGGAAGCAGTACTGCCCGAGGCCCTTCTTCGTGGGCCGCGACTCGAGCTTGGACAGGTTGATCGACCGGGCGGCGAACTCCTGCAAGATCGTGAGCAGCGACCCGGGGGCGTCGGCTCGCTGGAACACCATGACCGACGTCTTGTCGTGCCCCGTCGGCGCCGGGATGCCCGCCGGCGCCACGACGACGAAGCGGGTGGCGTTGTCGGCGTGGTCCTCGATGTCGGTGGCCAGCACGTCGAGCCCGTAGAGCTTGGCGGCCACGGCCGGGGCGATCGCCGCGGTGGTGCCGTCGTGCTCGTCGGCGGCCACGAGCCGGGCGGCCTCGGCGGTCGACGCCGTCGCCACGGTCTCGACCCCGGGCAGCTCGCGCTGCAGGAACGACCGGCACTGCGCGGTCGCCACCGGGATCGACAGCACCCGCTGCACGTCACCGACGTCGACCCCGCTCGGCCCCAGGAGGTTCATCTGCACGCCCATCACCACCTCGCGCTGGATCAGCAGCTCGGTGTCGAAGGCCAGCGAGTCGACGGTCGCCGTGACCGCCCCCTCGATCGAGTTCTCGACCGGGACGAAGCCGAGGTCGACCTCGCCATCGTGCACGGCCCGCAGCACGTCGGTGATCGACGGGTACGCCACCAGCTCGGCGGCCGCCAGGTCGGGCTGCGACAGGAGGGCCTGCTCGGTGAACGTGCCCTCGGGCCCCAGGAAACCGACGCGCGAGCGGGACGAGGCAGCGGTGGCACCGGACATGGTCGGCCATGGTACCGACGCCCCCACCACCCACAGCGACCCGGTTCCGGCCGCCGTCGTCAGACCGCGGCCGGCTCCGCCCGACGGTCGTGGGCCACCTCGCCGCCCACCACCGTCGCCACCACCTGACCGGCGTCGTCCAGCAGCACGAGGTCGGCCACGGCGCCGTCCACGACCGCGCCCCGGTCGCCGGCCCCCAGCACGGCGGCCGGGACAGACGTGGCGGCCCGCACGGCCGTCGCCAGATCCACACCGGCGAAGGCCACGAGGTTGCGGACCGCCTCGTCGAGGGTCAGCACGCTGCCCGCCAGCGTGCCGTCGGCCAGGCGCACGGCCCGGTCACGCACGGTCACCGGTCCCGACGTCCCCGGACCGGCCGTGGCGCCGGCCGACCCCGCCGCCTCGCCCGGCGCGGCCACGGCGTCGGTCACGAGGGTCAGGCGGTCGCCGAGTGCTCGGGCGGCGAGCGCCACGGCCCGCCGGTCCACGTGGACCCCGTCCGCGATCAAGCCCACGCGCACCCGCTCGTCGGTGAGCGCTACGCCGATCAGCCCCGGCTCGCGGTGGTGCAGGCCGACCATGGCGTTGAACAGGTGGGTGACCCAGCGCACCCCGGCGTCGATCGCGGCCTCGGCCTCGGCCGCCGTGGCCGACGAGTGCCCCGCCGACACCACCACGCCCCGGGCCACGAGGTCGCGCACGAGATCGAGGGCACCCGGCAGCTCGGGGGCGAGGGTCACGAGCGCCACGCCCCCGGCACGGGACCAGCCAGAGGTGGACGCGTCGGCCGGAGTCGGGACGGCCGACGGACCGGCGCCCGACGGGCTCACACCCGGCGCCCGGAGCCACTCCACGGGGTGCGCGCCGCGGCGCTCCCGCGCCAGGAACGGTCCCTCGAGGTGCAGGCCGAGCGGGCGGGCCAGCGGGCCCGCGCCGACCGGCGGGCCGGTCCGCCACGCGGCCAGGGCCCGCCCCCGGAACTCGGGCGGACCCGTCACGATCGTGGGCAGCCACGCCGTGACCCCGGTGCGGGGCAGCAGAGCGCCGAGCTCCCACAGGCGCTCGGGCTCGGTCGCCAGGTCGATGCCGTAGCCGCCGTTGCACTGCAGATCGACGTAGCCCGGCACGACCCGCAGGCCGGTGGCGTCGAGCTCGGTAACGGGTCGGCCGCCGGCCGCCAGGTTGTCGGTCCTGGCGGCCGTCGCGGCTTCACCTTCGACGGCTGCGGAGAGAGCCGCACGCTCGGCCCCGGCACCGCCCGTGCTGCACTGCACTGGTCCGCACGTACCGTCGACTGTCTCCCCATCCGAGCGAACGTCGGGCGAGCCGATCACGATGCGGCCTTTGTGAAGGACGAGGTCGGAAATGCCCCAGCCCTGCGGGAACAGCACCGTGCCACCCCGCACGGCAAGGCTGGTCACATGGCCTCCCGCACCTGGAGCGGCCGGCCCCCGACGGCGTCGAGTCGCCGCGACGTCTGGCGGCGGGCGGCCAGCGCCGCGCCCAGCGCGCCCACCGGCACGCCGGCGGGCACGAGGCTCACGCGGGCCGGCAGATCGAGGTCGGCGAGCACCGGTGCCCGGCGGGCGCGGTCGACGAGCGCCGCCCGGACAACGTCGATGAGGGCCTGGCCGGCCTCGGCCACGCCACCGCCGAGCACCACGCGGTCGGGGTCGACGGTCTGGGCGAGCATTGCGACGGCGTCGGCGAGGTGTCCGGCGACGGCGTCGCGGACCTTGACGGCCACGGGGTCGCCGGACGCCGCGGCGTCGAGCAGGGCGCCGGCCACCGAGGCCGCTCCCTCGCCGGCGGGCCAGCGGCGGGCCAGGGCCGGGCCCGAGGCGACGGCCTCGAGGCAGCCGCGCTGGCCGCAGTCGCACATCGGTCCGTCCGGGTCGACGGGCAGGTGGCCGATCTCGCCGGCCGCCCCGCGGGCGCCGCGGCGGATGCGGCCGCCGAGCAGCAGGCCGGCGGCGATGCCCGTGCCCACACTGAGGTAGGCCAGGTCGTGGCAGCCGAGGGCGGCGGCGGCGCCGACGGCGGCCACGTTCACGTCGTTGTCGACGTGCACCGGGGCGAGCACCCGCTCGGCAAGCCGGTCGGCCAGCGGCAGCGGCGTGGCGCCGAGACCGAGGTTGACGGCGTGGCGGACGGTGCCGGACGTGACGTCGATGAATCCCGGGATGCCGACGCCGACGGCGGCGAAGCCGTGCAGCGGGACGCCAACATCGGCGGCCAGCTCGGCGAGGATGTCGGTCGTCGAGGTGAGCACCCGCTCGCCCGAACCCGACCGCGTTGCGCGCCGGACCTCGCCGACGATCGTGCCGGCCGGGCCCACGGCCACGGCGAGGGTCTTGGTGCCGCCGACGTCGAGCCCGGCGACGAGCGTGCCGGACGAGGGTGCGAGCCTCATCGTCCCTGTACCTCCGTGACCGCGGGCCGCGCCGCCCACTCCCTTGTCTCTCCAGCTGTCCTTCGTGTCCGGATGGTCCGCGAGCCGGCGACCACGCCGGCGGTCCCGCGCGCCATGGCTCAGGCCACCCCGAGCTCGCGGTCGAGGACGAGGCGGGCGGCGCCGAGGTGCACGTCGTCCTCGCCCAGCGTCGTCGAGCGCACCTCGACGTTGTCGCCGACGGCCGGCATCGTACGGTCGCGCACCGTGTCGAGCGCCGCCTCGATGAACGCGGTGTCGAGCAGGTCGAGCGGCCCCGAGAGGACGATCTCGCGGAGGTTGAGCGTGCTGATCACCGGGGCGAGCGCCACGCCCAGCCGGCGTCCCGCGGCGCTGCGCACCCGGTGCGGCAACTCGGCCTCGGCAAGGCGGCGACGCAGCAGCGGGGCGGCGATCACGGTTTCGAGGCAGCCCCGGCGTCCGCAGGCGCAGTCGTCGCCGCGGGGGTCGACCACGACGTGGCCGATCTCGCCGGCGGCGAAGCGGTCGCCGAGCACCAGCTGGCCGTCGAGGATCAGCCCGGCGCCGACGCCCTGGCCGACCTTGACCAGGAGCAGGCTGCGGTCGGTGGAGCCGCCCGCCCCCAGCTCGCCGAGGGCGGCGGCGTTGGCGTCGTTGGCGATGTAGGTGGCGACGCCGAACCGGTCCGCCAGGTGGCGACCGAGGTCGACACCGAACCAGTCGAGGTTCGGGGCCTCGAGCACGACGCCGGCCGGATCGACGACGCCCGGGCTGCCGACGCCGATGCCGAGCAGCGGTCCCTCGGCGCTGTCGACCAGCTCGCCCGCCAGCTCGGTGGCGAGCTCGACGGCCCGGGCACCGGTGCGCCCCTCGCGCTTCGAGGCCCGCCGCTCGATGACCGTGCCCGCCAGGTCGACCACCGCCGCCCGGAACAGCTCGTCGTCGCTGAGGTCGAGCGTGATCGTGAGCCGGGACCGCCGGACGACGCCCAGCAGGGTCGCCGGTTTGCCGACGCCCTGGTCGGTGCGGGTGCCGAGCTCTTCGATGAGGCCCTCACCCAGCAACTCCGTGGCCAGGTCGGAGGTGGTGACCCTCGTCAGGTGGGTCTCACGGGCGAGGTCGGCACGGCTGAGGGGGCCGGAGAGGAAGAGGGAACGCAGGACGAGTGACCGGTTGTGCCGCCGTGCATCGCCAGGGACCGCTTTCCGCCGAGCCTGCCCGCGCCGTGCGAATGGCGAGGGAAGGTTGTCTGTCCGCTGCATGGTTTGTTCGTCTACCTTCCAAACTAAGATTTGTCAAGGGTCCGAACGAATCACGCGACCGCATTCGATGTGGAGAACGTTGTACGCGATCATGCAGCCCGGCATGGACGAAACCGCTCTGCGTGGCCTGCTCGACGATGTGCGCAACGGCGACATCACGCTCGACGACGCCGTCGCCGAGCTCCGACGGCTGCCGTACGCGGACCTCGGCTTCGCCCGCGTCGACCACCACCGCGCCCTGCGCCAGGGTATGGCCGAGGCCGTCTACGGACCGGGCAAGACCCCGGCGCAGTGCGCGGCGATCGTCGCCGAGCTGCTGGCCGCGCCCGGCGACGGGCCCGTCCTGCTGACCCGCGCCGACGACGCCCAGGCCGCCGCCGCCATCGCCCGCAACCCCGGCGGCACGCGGGTGGCCACCACGCTGGCCTGGCGCCCGGCCCCGTCCCGCATCGAGGACGTCGTGCTCGCCACCGCCGGCACCGCCGACCTTCCCGTGGCCGACGAGTGCGCCGCCACCCTCCGCGTCCACGGCATCGACCCGATTCGCGTGACGGACGTGGGCGTGGCCGGCGTCCACCGCCTGCTCGCCTCGGCCGACGTGCTGGCCGGGGCGGACGCGGTGGTGGTCGTGGCCGGCATGGAGGGGGCGCTCGCCAGCCTCGTCGGCGGAATCACGGGTGCTCCGGTCGTGGCCGTCCCCACCAGCACCGGGTACGGGACGTCGTTCGGCGGCATCACGGCCCTTCTCGCCATGCTGTCCTCGTGCGCCGCCGGCGTCACCGTCGTGGGCATCGACAACGGGTTTGGTGCCGCCTGCGCCGTGCTGCGCATGCTCGGGAAGTGAGCTCCACCACATGCGGACCGTGACCAACCTCGCCTGGTTCCACTGCTTCTCGGGCATCGCGGGCGACATGGCGCTCGGCTCGCTCGTCGACGCCGGCGCCGACCTCGACGAGGTGCGGGGCCTGCTGGAGCGCCTGCCGGTGGGCGGGTGGGCCGTGGAGGCGGAGCCCGTGCTGCGGTGCGGCATCGCCGCCACCCACGTGCAGGTGCACGCAGAGGAGAACAGCGTCGTCCGCACCGCCGCCAACATCACCGACCTGGTCGAGCAGGCGAAGCTGCCATCGCGCGTGGCCGAGCGATCGTTGGCGACGTTCCACGCGCTGGCCGAGGCCGAGGGGCGGCTGCACCGGCGGCCGCCGGAGCAGGTCCACTTCCACGAGGTCGGCGGGATCGACGCCATCGTCGACGTGGTGGGCACCTGCGCCGCGCTGGAGGTGCTCGAGGTCGACGAGGTCCACGCCTCGGCCGTCGCCACCGGGACCGGCATGGTGCGCGCCGCCCACGGTCATCTCCCGAACCCGGCGCCCGCCGTGGTGGAGCTGCTGCAGGGCGCCCCCGTCCATGGGGTGGACGTGCCCGTCGAGCTGACCACTCCCACCGGAGCGGCGCTGCTGGCGGCCAACGTCGTCGGCTGGGGGGCGATGCCCGCGATGCGGCTCACGGCCACGGGCTTCGGCGCTGGGTCGCGCGAGATCGACGGCCAGCCCAACGCCACCCAGGTCGTGCTCGGCACGGCGGACCTGCGCCGCTCGGCCGGCGGCGCGGCCATCGGCGACCCCATGGCCGGAGCCGGGCAGCCGGTCGTGCTGATCGAGACGAACGTCGACGACGTCACCGGCGAGGTGCTGGCCCACGCGGTGGGCGCGCTGATGGCCGCCGGGGCGCACGACGCCTGGATCACGCCGATCCTGATGAAGAAGGGCCGTCCCGCGTACACGGTGAGCGCTCTCGCCGACCCCGCGCTGGCGGGCCAGGTGGCCACCGCCCTCACCGCCGAGACCGGCACGCTCGGCGTGCGGGGCCAGACGCTCGGCCGCTGGCCGGCGGCCCGCTCGGGCGCCACGGTGGAGGTCGGCGGCGCCGGCGGCGCGGCCGGGGGGCCGGTGCGGGTCAAGGTGTCGCCGGGGCGGGTCAAGCCCGAGCCGGACGACGCCGCGCACCTGGCGCAGGAGCAGGGCCGCCCGTTGCGGGACGTGCTGGCCGAGGCTGAGGCGGCGGCTCGGACGCGGCTCGTGCCCCAGCCCGACGCCGGCGCGTCGTCCGGGCCGTCCGGCGGCTCCGGCGCGGGCGGGGAGGACGATCGCGAGGTCGTCCCCCTCCACGATCACGATCACCCGCACCCGCACCCGCACGACGAGTCCTGAGCCTCGCCGGCAGCCTGGCCCAGGCGCTGGTCCCGTCGAGTCAGGCATCGGCGGCGGGAGGCGCACCGGTACGCCTCAGCGGCACGAGGCCGCAGCGGAGGGACGCGACAGCGGCAGGACGCCGCAGCAGCAGGATCGCGACAGCGGCGAGAACCGCGTCAGCGGCGGGAGGCGGCGGAGGAGCGGGGGCAGGTGCGCAGCGGCGGTCCCTCGACGCCGCAGAAGAAGCGCGACCGCGGCTCCTCCGTGGTCACGGCGGCGGGCTGGGCCGCGCTGGCCTCGGCCGCGGCAGCACCGTCGGTCGAGGCCGCGGCGACGGCTGCCGGTACGGGCGTGGGTACACCATGGTCGGGCGCCGGCACACCGGCGACGGGCAGGTCGACGCCGGCGGGCGCAGGGGCCGTTGGCGCAGCGACCGCGGGCGCCGCGGGCGCAGCGGTCGCCGCCGCTGCGGGTGCGGGAGCGGCCGGGGCCGGGGCCGGGGCGCGAGCGGGGGCGCGGGCCGGGTTCTGGACGAGCACGGCGGCCACCACGCCACCGGCGGCCGCGAGGGCGGCGGTGATCATCATCGCCTTCGCGAAGCCGTCGGAGAACGCGACAGGATCGCGGTACGAGTCGCCGGTGATGCCCGCCGCCAGCGGCAGGGCGGCCACGGCGGCCAGCTGCGCCGCCCTGGCCACGGTCGTGTTCACGCCCGACGCAATGCCTGCGTGGCGGTCGGCGACGGCCGCAAGCGCCGTGGCCGTCAGGGGCGCCACCGTGGTCGTGAGGCCGACGCCGAAGACGAGCACCGCCGGCAGCACGTCGGTCAGGTAGGTGTCGCCGGCCTCGACCCGGGCCAGCAGCAGCATGCCCAGCGCCACGATGATGGGTCCGACGGACATCTGCAGGCGGGGCCCGATGCGGTCGGAGAGCTGCGCCGAGCTGGCCGAGCCGACCAGCATGATGAGCGTGATGGGCAGGGTGGCCGCGCCCGCTTCGAGCGCCGAGTAGCCGAGTACCTGCTGCAGCTGCACGACGAACAGGAAGAACACCCCTCCGAGCGCCGCGTACACGATGACCGTGACGAGATTCGCGGCCCGGAACTGCGACGAGGCGAACAGCTCGGGCGGCACCATGGGGTCGGGTCGGCGCCGCTCGACGATCACCAGCAGCCCGACGCACATAACGCCGCCGATCAAGGCGGCGAGCACGGCGGGCGAGGTCCACCCGTCCTCGCCGGCGGCGATGAGCCCCCAGCTCAGCCCGCCCAACGAGAGCGCCACGAGCAGCGCGCCCCAGCCGTCGATGCGGCCGGCGGCCTCGGGGTCGCGGGTCTCGGGCACGTGCTTGGCGGCGACGATCACGACGAACACGGCGAGGGGCAGGTTGAGGAGGAAGATCGCCCGCCACGAGCCGGCGTCGACGAGCCACCCGCCGACGAACGGCCCGATGGCCGACGCCACGCCCGTGAGGCCGGACCAGGCACCGATGGCGCGGGACCGGTCCTGCCGGCGGAACGATGCCTCGAGGATGGCGAGGCTGCCCGGTGTGAGCAGCGCCCCTCCCACGCCCTGGGCGAGACGGGCGGCGACGAGGGTACCGACGTTCGGCGCCACGGCGCAGGCCACGGACGCCACGGCGAAGATGGTGACGCCAAGCTGGTAGATGCGCCGGCGGCCGAAGCGGTCACCCAGCGACCCTCCCAGCAGGATCAGCGCGGACAGCACGAGCAAGTAGCCGTTGAGCACCCACTGGAGGCCACCGACGGATGCGCCCAGGTCCTCACCGATGTGGGGGAGGGCGACGTTCACCACGGTGCCGTCGAGGAAGGCCATGCCCGAGCCCGCCACCGACGCGATCAGCACCCATCTCCCCTGGGACGACCCGTAGCTCAGCGGCTCGAAAGCGGCGCCCGGCACCACCGGACCTGTGTCGGGGACAACGCCCGGTGCCGTCATGGCGGCATCCTATGGGCGCGCCGCGCCGACCGGGAGGGGCCCGACCCTCGGTGACGGGGCCGGTGATGAGGGATCAGCCGGCTTCGCCGCTGACGAGGCGGTCGAGCACCCGGCGGGCGAGCGCGGCGGCCCACCGGCGGACCGGTGAGCCCTCGGGAGCTTCGACGTGCACGTAGTACGCGTAGCGCCCGCTCAACACGTACAGCAGGCCGTCGCGGTAGATCGCGTCGTCGCCCAGGCCCGGGACCGTCTCGGCACCATCGAGCATCTGCACCATCCACCGGTACCAGCTCGCTGCGTCGAACGGCGCGCCGTCGCCATGGGCGTGGCCGGCGTGCACCCCGAAGGTCCAGGCCCGGCCGCGCCCGTCCTCGGCGACGTACTTTATGCCCACGTCGTCGTCGGCCCAGGTGAGGAACGGGCCGCCCACCGGCAGCCCGGTGAGCGCCACCACCTCGTCGTGGTGGATCAGCGTGTAGGGGTCCGGCGCGCCTAGCGCCTGAGCGCGGCGCGCGATGGCGATGTCGTCGACTGGCGGCGCCACCGCCTGGACGCCGCGGATCGTGTTGGCCCCACCGAGCCGCGTGTCCTGGAGGGAGGAACGAGCGGCCTCGGCGGCCTCCTTGAAGCGGTCCGTGAAACCCACGCGCTGAGAGGATAGGACGCCGTCAATAGTTCAGATCATGTACGCCAAGCCGTTCAGCACCTGCTCACCCACCGTGCGGTCACCCTGTACGTCCGTAGGCGCGGCAGTGGCCTGGCCGGCGGCGAGGCGACCGCCCGCCACGCGCAGGAAGCGGTCGCCGGGGATCTCGATCGTCACCGTCGGTTCGTGGTCGAGCTCGTCGACCACCTCGGCCCGCCGGTCGACCGCTATGTCGATCCTGCGAGCGATCGGGCCGGTCAGCACGAACCGGACGGACTTGCCGGCCGTCACGCCGGCGTTCTTGCCCACCGCGTAGCCCAGCGCCTCGGTCACCTCGTCGAGCGCCAGCTGTGGGGCGAGTCCGGTGAGGTGGCCGGGCTGCCCGATCGCGGCGCGCACGTCCTGCTCGTGGAAGTACTGGTCCATCACCCGGATGCGCATCAACCGCCCGTACGTGTCGGGGCCCGCCGGCGTCTGGGCCTCGCGGTTGAAGACGTCCTGGTCCATCGGCACGAGCGCCGCCCGGCGGGCGATCAACACCTCACCCAGGTCGGCGAGCAGCTCTGTGACGGGCTGGGAGCGGTAGCGGGCGACCCACATCTCGTTCACCCGCCCGATGTCGTTGCGCACATGGGGCAACTGGGCGGGCAGCGATACCAGGGGGATCGCGCGGCCGAGCAGCATCGCCTCCATGCCGAGCACGTGGGCGTAGATGTCCTTGACGGACCAGCCCGGGCAAGGCGTGGGGCGGTCCCAGTCGACGGTCTCGAGATCACCGGCGAGCGCGACGAGCGCGTCCCACACCTCGTCGAGGGCGGACACGACCCGATCTCTGTCGACGATCGTCACGTCTCTGGGCACCTCCGGGACTGGACGACGTGGCGTCGGGCGGGCGCACCCGGCACGCACCGCTCGCCGCGGGACCGTAGGTGGGCGGGACCGGCCGGCGCAACGGTGGCCGACCCGCCGTCACCCAGCGCGACCTGGTCACCGTGCCCGGCAAGCGACGAGGTGGTCGGCCAGCGCTGCCAGCGAGGCGACGTGGTCGTGGTCGTCGGGGCGAGGCGGCGGGGCACCGCCGCATCGACGACGGCCGGACCTGGGGGCGGGCCGACCGGGCCACCGATACCCTCGCCGGGGTGAGCACCGAGGACCGCCTGTACTTCCGCCAGCTCCTGGCCGGGCGCGACATCGCCCGCACCGATCCGATGGCCCGGCAGATGGTCAACTTCGTCTACCTCGTCGGTGACCGCGAGACGGGCGAGGCCGTCGTCGTCGACGCCGCCTACGACGTGCGGGGCATCCTCGACGTGGCCGCCGCCGACGACATGCGCGTCACCGCGGCGCTCGCCACCCATTACCACCCCGACCACGTGGGTGGCGACATGATGGGCTACCAGATCAGCGGCGTGCGCGAGCTGCTGGCCCTCAACCCCGTGCCGATCCACGTTCAGGCCGACGAGGCGCCGTGGGTCGAGCGGGTGACCGGGGCCGGCGCCGGCGAGCTGGTGCAGCACGCATCAGGCGACGTCGTGCAGGTGGGCGAGATCGGCATCGAGCTGATCCACACGCCGGGGCACACGCCGGGCAGCCAGTGCTTCTTCGTCGACGGGCGCTACCTGGTGTCCGGCGACACCTTGTTCCTCGAGGGCTGCGGGCGGACGGATCTGCCGGGCGGCGACCCCGTCCAGCTCTACGAGAGCCTCACCCAGAAGCTGGCCAAGGTTCCCGACGACGCTGTGCTGTTCCCCGGCCACCTGTACTCGGCCGAGCCGTCGCAGAGCATGGGCGACACCCGCCGGTTGAACTACGTCTTCACGCCCCGGACGGCCGAGGAGTGGTTGGCGATGTTCGGCCGCTGAGCCAGGCGCGCACCGCCTCGCCCCGCGGCGACAGGCGGTAGCCGACCTCGAGGCTCTCGGTTAGGCCCAGCTCCTTGAGCTTGCGCACGTCGGCCTTGAACGGCAGCCGCTCCCGGACGAGGTCGGCGGCAAGGTCGCCGGCCCGCACCGCCGGGCGCTCGGCGATCGCGTCGAGCGTCGCCCGGGTCCATGCGCCGTGCCGGCTCGCCCGGTCGAGTCGTGCGAGCCGGTTGCCGAGGGCGGACAGCTCCTCGTCGGACAGGTCCGCCTGCCGGCGCAGCGCCTCGCGGGGGTCGGCGCCGGCGTGGTGGAACGCGATGCGGTAGAGCTCGCCGCCCGGATAGCGATCGAGCACCCGGAACAGCGTCGCCCGGTCGGGGTGCCCAGCCCGCCGGGCGTCGGCGTCGCTGACCGCCTCGGCCGCGACCACCTCGACGGCGTCGATGACGAGCACCCCGGCGGCCGTACGGTGAGTGGCTCCGACGCGGGCACGCGGGCGGGACCAGCGCCGGAACGCCACGGTGATCGTCCCGTCGGCCAGCCCAGGCCACAGCTGCCGCTCGAACAGCACGGCGTCGCCTCAGGCCCCGGCGAACGCCGCGATGCCGGCGGCCGGCTCGACGGGCGCGCTGGCGGCCCAGGTGTGGGCGTTGAGGCCGGCGCCGCGCGGCAGAGCCAGCTCGGCCGGCGCGATGGCGTCCCTGTGGGCCTCGAGGCCGGCGCCGCGCGGCAGAGCCAGCTCGGCCGGCGCGGTGGCGTCCCTGTGGGCCTCGAGGCCGGCGCCGTGCAGCAGGGCCAGCTCGGCGGGATCCTGGCCCCCTGCGAGGGCGCTCGCCACGGACCCGTCGCCCACCAGGGCGTCGCGGCGCTCGACGCCCGGCGGGCCGGTCCAGGTGATACCGAACTCGGCCGCATCGCCGTTCAGCAAGGCGAACTCGTCGGTCGGGTCCGGGTCGGCGGGCACGCCCGGCATCCTCCCAGCCCGGGTCATGGTGCGCACGGGCGCCCGCCGGCCTGCGTGCAGCGGGCTGCCGTGCTCGGGCCCGAGCGCGACTGGGACGGACGCGATCGCCACACTGGGTGCCATGGCCATGGACCGCGTCGCGCTCGCCCACCTGCCGACGCCGCTGGAACGGGCCGACCGGCTCGGTGCGGCGCTGGGCCTGGCCGGGGGGCGGCTGTGGGTCAAGCGCGACGACTGCACCGGCCTGGCCGGCGGCGGCAACAAGGCTCGCAAGCTCGAGACGCTCGTCGCGGAGGCCCTGGCGCAGGGGTGCGACACGCTGGTCACGGCCGGCGGGCCGCAGAGCAACCACGTGCGCATGACGGCAGCGGCCGCCAACAAGGTCGGGCTGGATTGCACGGTCGTACTGGCCGGCGACCAGCCCGATGTCCCGACCGGCAACATCGTGCTCGACGTGCTGCTCGGCCCCGAGGTCGTGTGGGCGGGGCCGCTCCCCTACGCCGAGCTCGATGCCGCGGTGGGGGCCGAGGCCGAACGGCTGGGGGCGGGCGGGCGCCGGGCGTACCCGATCCCGATCGGCGGCTCGTCGCCGGTGGGCGCGTCGGGGTACGTCACGGCGGCCGACGAGATCGACGACCAGCTCGACGACGTGGCGCTCGTGGTCGTGGCCGACGGGTCGGGCGGCACCCACATGGGCCTGGCCGCCGGGTTCGGTGACTTCGCCCGGGTGCTCGGCGTGGACGTGGGGGCCCGCGCCGACCTCGACGCCTACCTGCCTGGCGCCGCGGCGGCCACCGCGGCGCTGGCCGGGCGGCCGGCGCCGCGGGGCACGCCACGGGTCGACCACGACCACGTCGGATTTGGCTACGCCGTGCCCACGCCCGCGGGACGGGCCGCCGCGGACCTGGCGGCCCACCGGGAGGGGCTGCTGCTCGACCCCGTGTACTCGGCCAAGGCGCTGGCGGGCCTCGCCACGGCGGCCCGGGAGGGGTCGCTGCCCGACGGGCGCATCGTTTTCCTCCACACCGGCGGGCTACCCGGGCTGTTCGCCGCCGGGACCGAGGACTGGGTGCGCGCCGCCTTCTGACGACACGTCAGGCCCACCCTGCCAAACGAGCGTTTGATGGTTTAGGGTCGTCCCATGCGCACCGCGATCTGCGACCAGCTGGGGATCGAGTTCCCGATCTTCGCCTTCACGCACTGCCGCGACGTCGCCGCCGCCGTCTCGAAGGCGGGCGGGTTGGGCGTGCTCGGTGCCGTGGGGTTCGACCCGGACCAGCTCGAGGTCGAGCTCACGTGGCTCGACGAGCACGTGGGCCACCGGCCCTACGGCGTAGACGTGGTCATCCCCATGAAGTACGAGGGCATGGACCTCGATCTCAGCCCCGACGAGCTCGAAGCCGAGCTGGCCAAGCACGTACCCCAGGAGCACCGCGACTTCGGCGCCAAGATCCTCGCCGACCACGGCGTGCCCGAATTGCCGGCCGAGGACAAGCACCGCGAGCTGCTCGGCTGGACGGCGACGACCGCCGCCCCGCAGATCGACGTGATCCTCGCCCATCCGAAGGCGAAGCTCGTGGCGAACGCCCTGGGGACGCCGCCGGGCGACGTGGTCGCCCAGATCCAGTCGACGGGCCGGCTGGTGGGCGCGCTGTGCGGGTCGGTGCGCCACGCCCTCAAGCACAAGGAGGCCGGGCTCGACTTCGTCGTCTGCCAGGGCACCGAGGGCGGCGGGCACTGTGGCGAGATCGCCTCGATCGTGCTGTGGCCCCAGGTCATCGACGCCGTCGGCGACCTTCCGGTGCTTGCCGCCGGCGGGATCGGCGACGGCCGCCAGGTCGCCGCCGCGCTGGCCATGGGGGCCGCCGGAGCGTGGACGGGCTCGCTGTGGCTCACCGTCGAGGAGGCCGACGTGCCGCCCGCCCAGATGCAGACCTACGTCGAGGCCAGCAGCCACGACACCGTGCGGTCGCGGTCGTTCACGGGCAAGCCCTGCCGCATGCTGCGTAACGACTGGACCGACGCGTGGGAGAGCCCCGGGGGGCCCGACCCGCTGCCGATGCCACTGCAGATGATGGTGGCGCTCGACGCCGTGCAGCGCGGGCACCGCTACCCCGAGGCGGCGCGCGACGTGAACTTCAACCCGGTCGGCCAGGTCGTCGGCCAGATGAACCGCATCGAGCGCACTGCGGACGTCGTCCAGCGACTCGTCGACGAGTACCTCGACGCCTGCACCCGGCTCAACGCCCTGAACGAGCGGGCGCTCGCGTAGGTCGCCGCGATGCGGCTTCCGGCGTCCCCGCCGCGCGCGGCGGGCGGGGGACGCCGGCCACAGTGCGTTCAGACGGCGAGCTCCGTGTCGCGGTAGTGCGCGAGCGCCGCCCGGACGAGGTCGGCATTGCCGGAGGCGATCTTGCCGTCGGGCAGACGGACCGTGTCCTCCAGGCCGATGCGTGCGTCGTAGCCGCGTCGGGCCGCCTCGGCGATCATGTCCCAGGCCGTGGCGTCCTTGCCGTGGAGGAGGCGGGGCACCTCGGGGGCGACACCGTCGAGCACCTCGACGATGGCGTCGACCGTGGTGAGCGCGTCCGCGGTGACGGGGTCCATCGGCTCGACGAGGATACGCAGGCAACGCTCGGCCAGGCCCGAGGCGACGAGCAGCCGGGCGGCGTCCGGCGTCCAGATGCCGGCCTCGACGCCGACATTGCGCTCGAGCAGCGCCTCGGCGAGGGCGGCGGCGCCCTCCTCGTGGATGTTGATCGATGCGAAGTCGGGCAGCAGCCGCCAGTCCTCTATGGCGCGCAGGCGCTCGGCGGGGTCGGGCACGATCCAGCCACCGGTGCTCACACCGATGAACGAGTCGACCATCTCGCGCAGCGCTTGGATCGTGGTGGCCACGTCCTCGGCGTCGAGCGTCTCGGCGCCGTCACGGTCGCGGGGGTGGACGTGGATGGCCTCGGCGCCCGCCGCCACGGCGGCGATGGCGTCCGCCGCGATCTCGGTCGGGGTGAGGGGGCAGCGGGGATGGTCGTCACGGTGGAGCCCACCGTTCAAGCAGGCCTTGAGCAGCACGGTCTCATGCTGCCCTCAACCGGTGTGTGAACGTGCGACCTCGCTGAGTGGTTGGGCGGTCGGAGCGTCCCGAGCGGGCCCGTGCCGGACCTGCGGGGGGCGACGCGGTTCGCCGAGACCGGTCGACCGGTCCGTATCCCGGCTGGTCCCGGGTTCGCCGGCTAGTCCGGGGTGGAGGCTGGACCGGTTTGCCGCTGGACCGGGTTCGCCCAGCGGTCTCATTTCGCCTGCCGGTCCGGGGCGCCCGTCCGCCGCGGCCGCGAGCTCAGGCGGCGCAGCCCCCGGAGGCGGCGGGGCGGTGCCCGGCGGGCGGGATCCTTGCGGCGTGGGCTCGGGCTCGGCGGCCGACCGCAGGACGCGCACGGGGCTGCGACGCTTCAGCGGCGTGCGGTCGAGGAGGCGCTCCGACTCGACGGTGGCCACCTCGAGGCGCAACGCCAGCGCGCACAGGGCCGCAGCCACCGGGTCGCCCGCGGCTCCGGGGCCGGCCCGCACCGCATGCAGCCCGTTCGCCGGGTGGCGCCTGCGGACGATGGAGAGCGGTACGCCCCGGCCGTCGGGCTCGGTGACGGGCGTGGTGGCGGTGTCCGTCGGCACCGCCGCCAGAGCGGGAGTGCGCTGCGTCGCTGCGTCGGTAAGCATGTCGAGGACGCTACACGAACGTATGTTCGCTGTCATCCTTCGCGCGGACCGATGTGTGAGATTTCGGCGCCGCGCCATCCTGCCGCCGGCCCGGCCCGCTGGACGATCGTACGGGCGCCGCGGGTATCGTCGCGCCCGATAGCGTTGCGCGGCGGGGTGTCCCGTGGAGCGCGGCGCGGAGTCGGGGTCCGCTCCACGGCCTCTCGGCTCCGGGGACGAGCTGGGGCAAGGTAGGACGGACCATGGGCGACGCGGACGCGGGTGGCGGTGGTTGGCGTGCCGCCGACGGTGCGTGGCGGCCCGGCGCGCCACCGCCCGGGTGGGAGCAGGTGGCGGGCGGGCGCTGGCTCGCGCCGATCGACGCGACCGCGCCGGACGCGAGGCGCCAGGCGCTGACGGCCGAGGCGATGCTCGCGCTGGTGGCGCCGCTGCGAGCGCCCCGCACGCCACCGATCGAGGACCCGATGCTCGTCGGACCGGCGCGTGGAAGTGTGGCGACCGGCCCCACCGCGGCGCCTCGCGGTCACGCCGACGGGGGTTCCCGCGCCCAGCGGCGGAGCTTCGCGGACATGTTCGACTGGGACGCCATGCGCCCGCCGGACGACGGCCTGCCGCCGGAGGCGCACGGTGGTCCCCCCGGTCTCGCCGCCGGGTCACCCCCTGCCCGCCCCGGCGGTGGCGTCGGCGCTGGAGCGGCCGCAGGCCACGTCGTCGCCGTCGGGGGACTCCCGGGGAGCGCGGGCCTCGCCGAACGGGGCGAGGACGTCCCGGGCTCTGGCCTTCCCGCTGGGGACCCGTGGCGCGGTCCCGGATGGGCCGGTGCCCGTGCCGGTGCCGGGGCCGGCAGGGCCCAGGGGGCACGAGGTCTGCGCTCCACCGTCGCCGGCTGGAGCGCCGAGGGCGGCGCCCGGCTCGAACGCATCCGCCGCGAGCCGACAGACGAGCGGCGTCCCGTCGGCGTCGATCCGGCCCGGACCGTAGGAAACGCGGGGACGTCCGACGGCACGGGCCCGGCCGCCGTTGTCGGCACCGGCGCAGGTCAGGGGCGTGTCGCGGCCGACGGGGCCATCCGGCTCGGCGGCGGCCCGGGGGTCGCAACCAGGTCCCGCACCCGCGCCGCCGGCGGCGGGGGCATCGGCTTCGCCGCCGGCCCGGCGGTCGGCACCGGCACCGGCACCGGCACCCGCACCGCCACGGGCGCGGGCGCGTGCTTCGGTCTCGCCGGCCCAGCGGTCGGCACCGACACCGGCACAAGCACCGGCGACGACAACGGCCGGCACGACCCCGGGGAGCCAGCGCCGTTCGGGTTGGCCTCGTCGCCCACCCGGCGGATCGCCGCCGGGGTCGCCGTCGTCCTTCTGATCGCCGGGCTGATCGCGACGCTCGTTGGGCTGTCGACGGGGAGCGGGTCGAGCGAGGCCGTGGGGCCGACCACCACGGCAGCCGCGGTGCGGGCGCCGACGAGCGCTTCGACCACCACGACCGTCCCCAAGACGATGGCAACCACCGCGGCCTCGGCGAGCACAGCCCAGCCCACGACCATGGCGAGCACGGCGCCCACCACCACGACGACCGCCCCGGCGACCACCACGACTCCGGTGCCCACGACCGCGCCACCGCCAACGGCGCCACCGCCCACCGAGCCCGGCGTCTACTACCGCAACTGCATCGAGGCGGCCATGGCCGGCGCCACGCCCATCCAGGCCGGGGAGCCGGGTTACCGGCCGGAGCTGGACCTCGACGGCGACGGCGAGGCCTGCGAGTGGGACCTCTAGAAGTGCCCGGCGGAGACGTGACCGCGTTCCGGCATCCTCACACCGCGATAGCGGGGTGGCGGACGCCAGATCCGCCGACCGCGAGTCGCCTGGCGACCGCGAGCGCCGCGCGACGGCGAGCACCGCGCGACGGGCGAGCACCGCGCGACGGCGAGCGCCCGGTTCGGCGAACGCCCGGCGACGGCGGCCGGCCGGCCTCACGCCACGGCAGCACCGAAGGAGTCGTAGGGGCGGCCGAGGCGCTCGGCCATCGCCTTGCCCGACGCCACCTGGAACGGGCTGATCCCGCCGCGCTCCCACGGTCCCACCGACCCGGCCCCCAGCGCAGCCGCCGACTTGGGCCGCACGCCGAACCGAGCGCGCACGTCCTCGACGGCCAACGGCGCGAGCTCGAACCAGTCGAGGCGCAGGAAGTCGATGCTGTCGTCACCCGTCACGTCGTCGTGGCACCACGCCCCTCGCGCCATGGCGTCGGCCACCCGCACGGCGGTGGCCTCGCCGTGGGACATGTGCCCGACGTCGGCCTGGAACAGGCCAGCACCCGTACGCAGGTAGCCCGTCTCGAACAGCGACACGACCATCGCGAGCAGCGAGAACGCCCGCATGTCGTCGTTCGCACGCGAGATGAAGGCGAACACCTCCATCTCGGCCTCGACCGTCGTGCCGAAGTCGGCCAGCACGTGGACCCAGTCGTGCTGGGCCAGCAGGGGCGGCGCCGACCCGGGCCGCCCGGGCACCACGAAGCCCCGCGCCCGGTACAGCTGCCAGACCATCTTGCCGAGCGTGCCGTCGGGCAGGTCTTCCAGGGACTCCCAGCGCTCGGCCAGCGCGTCGTCGCGCACCGCCAGGTCCCACGCCGTGGCGAGCTCTACCGAGGTGTGCAGCTCGTGGCGGTCGGACGCCCGCCAGTCCGCGGTGTAGCCGTTGCGCTCGAAGTCCACCGCCGCCAGGCCCAGCGACCCGGTGGCGAAGCGCCGGGCCACGGTGACCATGCCCTCCTCGACCGACAGCGCCGCTGACAGGCGCTCGATGCGCTCGACGACCTCCACGGGTAGGGGCCGCAGCACGAGCGCCAGCAGCAGCGCCACCTGCACGCCGCGGGTGCGGAACGCGAGGTTGCGTGGCGCCAGCGCCTCGGCGAAGCCCTCGGGTGAGAGCGGTTCGAGCCCCTCGACCGAGACGGCGTGGTCGGTCATGGCGGGGAGGATGGCCTCGAGCAGCACCCGTTGGAGTCCGGTGAGGCCGGCCTCGGGCGCCGCCACCGTGGCGAAGCCGCGCGCCATGGCCATGACCTCGGCCGCGTCGGGACGGCTGAGCTTCTCGGTGCCCGGGGTCGGCAACGGGACGATCATGACGCCAGTAGATACCGCCGCTCGGGCCGGTTTCGGCCGGTCGTGGACGAACGAGCCCGTCCCCGGGCACGTCCGCAGCGACGGCGGGTGGAAGTCGGCGGCGTCCGGGCGACACTGCGGGCCATGCCCGCCGTGGACTTCTACTTCGATCCCGCCTGCCCCTGGACCTGGATGACGTCGCGCTGGCTCGTCGACGCCGCCGCCCTGCGGGACGTGACGGTCGGCTGGCACAGCCTCAGCCTCCTCGTCCTCAGCGAGGGCGAGGCGCCCGAGCAGTACGCCGATGTCCTCCGGGCCGCGGCACGGGCGCACCGACTCTTCGCCGCCCTCGACGACGCCGGCCGCAACGACCTCGTCGGGCGCGTCTACGAGGCCATCGGTGAGGCCACCCACCAGCGGGGCGAGCACCTCGACGACGACATCGTGCGCCGGGCGGCCGAGCAGGCCGGCGCCGGCGAGTGGGCCACTGCCCTCGACGATCCCGTGTGGGACGCGGCGGTCGAGGCCTCGACCAAGGAGGCGGTGGACCTCGCCGGCCCCGACATCGGTTCGCCCGTGCTGGCCTTCGGCCGGCCCCGCGTGGGGCTGTTCGGGCCGATCGTGTCGCCGGGCCCCCGGGGCGAAGCGGCGGCCCGCCTGCTCGACCTCGTGCTCGAAGCCGGAGCGATTCCGGGGTTCTTCGAGCTCAAGCGCGGCCGGTCCGCGCCGCCCGAGTTGCCGGCCCCCGCCTGGTCGTAATTCTCCGGGCTACGGTTCCCAGGAGACGCCCGGGTGCGAGGGGACCACGATGCGAGCGGACGCAGCCCGTCCGTCCGGACCGGTGGCGCCTCGTACCTGGCGCTCACCGTCGAGGCCGACCGGAGACCTCCGAGGCGACGACATCGGCGGCGACCTCACCCCCGACTGGGGCATGCACCTGATCGACGCGAACGCGGCGCTCGGCCACCCGGTCGACCTGGTCGACCGGCAGGGCTGGCCTACGCCGGCTGAGCACCGGCTGGGGTGCCGTCGAGGCGGGCGAGCACCTCGGTCGCCGGCACGTCACCCGGCGGCCGGCCTGCGACCGCCATCTTGGCGGCGAGGCGCTGCAGCAGGGCGTTGGCCGGCGTCGGCACGCCGTGCAACCGGCCCAGGAGCACGATCTCGCCCGCCAGGAAGTCGGTCTCGACGTCACCGGTGGCCCTGGCCAGGCTCTGCCAGGTCGAGCTGCCCTTGTGGGGCGCGCCGCCGACCGGCTGGACCGTGATGCGGTCGCTGCGGCGCTCACGATTCTCCCCGCGGCTCGCCACGTCGATGCCGGCGGCGGCCAGGCACGCCTCGCCCTCGTCCCGCACACGGCGCCACAGCTCGCCGGCCGCACCGTCGCGATTGAGCCCCCCGCACACGGCGTCGATGCTGTTGCCCAGGTTGGCGAGCAGCTTGCTGTACTTCCACCGCATGATGTCGGGTCGCGCCTCGGAGTCGAACGTGGCCGCCGCCAGCGCACCGGCCAGATCGCGGGCCGTGGCGTCGACGCCCGAGGGGTAGCGGCCGAGGTCGAGGATGCCGCTGACGGGCGTCGAGTGGGCCAGCACGACGCCGGGTTCGAGGTGGGTCGCGGGGCAGACCACGTTGACCCCGTAGACGGCGGCGAACGAGCGCAGCGCCACCCGCTCGTTCTCGACGCCGTTCTGGGCGCATGCCAGCCGCACGTCGGGCGGGGCGCACGTCGCCAGGCGCCGCACGGCCTCGACCGTCCCCTGCGACTTCATCGCCAGCACGACCACGTCGCCGGGCCGCAGGCCGGCGTCCGCCGGGTGGCCGACGACGGGCACGGGCAGCACGTCGGTGGCCGCCGCCGAGGCCACGGTCAAGCCGTGGTCGCGGATGGCCTGCTCGTGGGCGCCCCGGGCGATCAGGGTGACGTCGTGGCCGGCCTGGAACAGCCGCCCCCCGATGACACCGCCGATGGCTCCCGCCCCGTAGATCACGAACCGCATGGCGCCAGACTGCCGGCGCGATCATCGCGTGTCGATCGCGGGCCACGCCGTTCGTCGTCACGGTGACGATCCACACACCGAGGAGGACCACCATGCAGTACCTGACGCTCCTGTACGGCAGCGACGACGCGACGACCGCTCCCGGCGCCCCCGACTTCGACGACGTGCTGGCCCGCTACGACCGCTTCAACGAGCGCAACGGCGAGGCGATCGTGGCCGGGGAGGCGCTCGAGGGCCCGGGCACGGCGGTGACCGTGCGGCCGGGCGACGGCGCCCCGCTCGTCACCGACGGCCCGTTCGCCGAGACCGCCGAGGGCATCGGCGGCCTATACGTGCTCGAGGCGGACACGCTCGACGACGCCATCGAGCTGGCCCAGCAGATCCCGGCCGCCGCGACGGGCGGCGTCGAGCTGCGCCCGCTGGTGATGTGGCAGGACGCCGACGCCGAGGGCGGTCCCGACATGGGGCGGGCGGCGGCCGCCGCGGCGTCCGAGGGATCGTCCCGCTGGGTCGCGCTGCTGCGCGGCAAGGAGACCGAGGCGGACATCCCCGGCACGCCGGCGTGGGACGAGGGCGCCGCGGCCCATGGCCGCTTCTCGACGTCTGCGGGCGACGGCCTCCGTGGCGGGGGCGCGATCCAGCCGTTGGCCGCAGCCACCGCCGTGCGGGTCCGCGACGGCGAGGTGCTGGTCACCGACGGCCCCCACGCCGAGGGCAACGAGGTCGTGGGCGGGCTCTACCTGTTCCGCCGCATGAGCCGCGATGCCGCTGTGGTGCTGGCCGCCCGCATCCCGGCCGAGGTCGTCGAGCTGCACCGCGTCATGGAGGTTCGCCCCTGACGGCGGACCGGGCGGACCCGGCCGATCCGGCGGACGCGGCCGATCCGGCGGACCCGGCCGATCCGGCGGATCCGTCGGACCCGCTCGCCGGGGCCGAACCGGGCGAGCGGGCCGGCCGGACGCGCACGCCGCCCGGCCGGTCCGGCGGCGTGGTCGAGCGCACGTTCCGGGCCGAGTCCGGGCGGGCGCTCGCCACGCTCGCCCGGCTGCTCGGGGACATCTCGGCCGCCGAGGACGCCGTCCAGGAGGCGTTCGTCGAGGCGCTGCGGACCTGGCGCGCCCGTGGCGTGCCCGCCAACCCGGGTGCGTGGATCACCACGACGGCCCGCAACCGCGCCCTCGACCGCGTCCGGCGCGAGGCGCGACGACCCGACAAGGAGGAGGCCGCGGTGCGCGAGGTACCCGACGACCCGCCCGACCTGCACCCCGTGGCCGACGACCAGCTTCGGCTCGTGTTCACCTGCTGCCACCCGGCACTCGCCCCGGCCGCGCAGGTGGCGCTGACGCTCCGGCTCGTGTGCGGCCTGCAGACGCCCGAGATCGCCCGGGCGTTCCTGCAGCCCGAGCCCACGATCGCCCAGCGGCTGGTGCGCGCGAAGGCCAAGATCCGCGACGCCGCCATCCCGTTCCGCGTGCCACCCGCTCACCTGCTGCCCGACCGGCTGCCGTTCGTGCTGGCCTGCATCTACCTCGTCTTCACCGAGGGGTACGCGGCCACGGCGGGCGACGCGCTGGTGCGCCACGAGCTCTGCGACGAGGGCGTGCGCCTCGCCCGCCTGGTGGTCGAGCTGATGCCCGACGAGCCCGAGGCCCGGGGCCTGCTCGCCCTCGTGCTGCTCCAGGACAGCCGGCGGGCGGCCCGCCTGTCGGCGGGCGGCGAGGTCGTCCTGCTCGAGCACCAGGACCGCAGCGCCTGGGACCACGCCAGCATCGCCGAGGGCACCGACGAGCTGGACCGGGCCGCCCGGCGCCACCGTCCCGGCCCGTACCAGCTGCAGGCCGCCATCGCCGCGCTGCACGCGACCGCGCCGGACTGGGCGGCCACCGACTGGCCCCAGATCGCCGCGCTCTACGCGGAGCTGGCCCGGGTGGCGCCGTCGCCGGTCGTCGAGCTGAACCGGGCCGTGGCTGTCGCCTTCGCCGACGGGCCCGCCGCGGGCTTGGCGATCGTCGACGCCGTGGCCGACGATCCCCGCCTCGCCCGGACGCACCTCCTCCCCGCCACCCGGGCCGACCTGCTGAGGCGCCTCGGCCGCCGGGGCGAGGCGGCGTACGACTACCGGCGCGCGCTCGCACTGGCCGGCACGGCCCCCGAGCGGGCCTTCCTCACCGGCCGGCTGGCGGAGGTGGACCTCAGCCCGGAGCCTCGCCGGGCGGGACGTGCAGGGGATGGTGGTCCCCGCCCGGACCCGGCGTGACGTGCACGAGGTGGTTCGGCTCCCCCAGTCTCGCCCGGTGCCAGACGCCTCATGGCACGACGAGCGCCTGGCCCGGTGCCAGGGGCACGGCCTGGCCGCCCTCGCCGCGCTCCTCGACGCCGAGCACCACGTCGAGCGCCCCCGACACCAGGTAGAGCAGCTCGTCGCCGTCGGGGTGCACCAGGGTCACCGGGCGCCGGCCTGCCCCGCCGACGCCCGGCGGAGGTCCCCGAGAAACCAGGTGAGCGTGCGGTTCAGCAGCTCCGCTCGCTCCCACTGGAGGAAGTGGCCGGCACCGGGCACGACGAACGGCCCGACGGCCTCAGGGAACGCGACCGTGCAGCGGTCAGGGAACGACGGCGGCACGACATGGTCCTCGGGGCCGTGGAGCACGAGCGTGGGGACGGCGCTCGGCTCGAACAGCCGAGGCGCGGCGAGCGGCGGCCGGGTGCCGCAGGCCACCTCGTACATGCCCCACGCCGCCCGGAGCTTCGCGGCGTCCCCGAAGGGCTCGGTCATGAAGTCGACGGCCTCCGGCGAGAACGCCCCGGGCGCGCCCCACAACCGGTGCCCGTAGAAGTCGGCGACGTAGGCCCGGCGCCGCTCGGGCGTGTCGAGCTCGGCGGCCAGGCCGGCGGGGTCGGTGCCCTGGCGCAGGAAGTAATCGGCCTGGGGACGGTGGTGCCGGTCGGGGTCTCGGGGGATGCCGGCGGCGGCGTAGGCCTCACGCAGGACCGGGACCGGCCCGTTGAAGACGACCTGCCGCTCGACGAAGCCGGGGAAGCGCAGGCCGAGATCGATCACCACGGCCATGCCGGCGTCGCCGCCGACCACCACGCATGCCTCGTGGCCGAGCACGTCATGGACCAGCGCGTGCACGTCGACGGAGAAGGCGGCGGTGTCGTAGAAACCGTCGTCGGCCAGCCCCGAGTCGCCGAAGCCCCGCAGGTCGGGGACGATCACCTCGAAGCCGGCGGCGGCGAGCGGCGCCACGTTGCGCCACCAGATGCGCTTCGTCTCGGGGTAGCCGTGCACGAGCACGAGCGGATGGCCGCCCGCCCCCTCGCGCAGGTAGGACAGCCGCACGCCGGTGGCCAGGTCGGCGTGGTGCAGGGCGAAGCGGTCGGCCGCCAGCTCGGACATGGGCCCGATGCTCACTCGGCTGGCGCCTCCTCCGCAACGGCCACACGCCCCGGACCGCCCGGGCCGAGGCTGGCACCGCGCCGGGCGGCCGGGCGGCGGGTCGCCGGTGTCGGGTCACCGGATCCGCCCAGTTCACCGTCGACTCAGCCGACCGTGAACTCGTGCAGCCCGAGGCCGTAGCGTCAGAGGCGGTGGACCGGCGGCGGAGAGCAAGGCGACGATGACCGGACCCAACGACACCGAGGCGGAGGCCCAGGAGCTGTTCGACCGGCTCGTGGCCGAGCACATGAGCGACCCCGGCGTGACGCTCGGCAGGATGCTGCGGGGTGACGGCCTGATGGTGCACGGGAAGGTCTTCGCCATGGCCGTGCGCGGGCGGCTCGTCGTGAAGCTGCCGGCGGCCCGGGCGACGGCGATGGTCGAGGCGGGCGAGGGCACGGCGTTCGAGCCGTCGCCGGGCCGGGCCATGCGCGAGTGGGTGGCGGTCGAGGTGCCGGCGCCGCCGGCGGACGAGTCGGCCTGGCGCCCGCTCGTGGAGGAGGCCCGGGCCTACGTCGCCGCCCTCGCCGAGAAGGCGGCGGCCAAGGCGTCCCGGCGGCGGCGCCCGGCCGCCGGCTGAGGCCCGGCCACCGAGGACCGCGTGCGGGCGGCGTCAGCCCGAGGACGGCGGGACGGTGGGCGGGGCGCCGTGGGTGGCCAGGGCGGCGTTGGACCAGCCCGCCTGGCCTGTGAGCTCGTCGCCGAACCACGCGGGCGGCGTGAATGCCTCGGCGGTGGCCCGGTCGGGGAACTCGACCTCGACGACCGCCAGCCAGTCGAGTCCCCCGCCGTAGAGGTCGAGCTCGGCGGTGAGCCCGTCACCCAGCGGCACACGGTGGCGGACCTTGTCGATGCGCCGTTCGCCGGCGAGCCCCCACAGCTCGTCGAACCGATCGGGGTCGAGGGGCACCTCGACCTCGGTGCGCTCCAGGCCCGAGCCGCCCTTGACCGTCAGCGTGTGGTCGCCGTCCTCGTCGCGCACCCGGACCTCGACGTCGCCGTCGATCGCCACGTACCCCTGCCGCAGACGGGCGCCGGCGTCGAGCCCGCCGGGCACCTCGGCGACCCGGAACTTCCTCTCGACCTCGCTCATCGGCGCCACCCTGTCACGTGCGGCGGCCAGGCCGCTGCCTGCGGCGGTCGGGTTGACCCCCGGCCGGCCCGGGTAGGCGGCCCGCATGGCACCCGACCCGGACCAGATGCAGCAACGGCTCGACGACCTCGAGGCCGGCATCGAGGCCACCCGCGAGCGCGCCGAGGCCGACGGCCTCCTGCCCGAGGACGACCCCGAGGACCGCAATCCCACGCTCGCCGACCCGCACCCGGCCACCCCCGGCGACGAGGGCATTCCCGGCGAAGCCACCGGCTGACCTCGTCGTCGTCGACAGCGGCGCCGACCGCGTCGCACCCGCCCGCCGGGGGCTGCGGCCGCGGCTCGCCTGCCCGGCGTCCTTCGACGACGGGTGAGTCCCTCACGCGTAGCTGAGCTGCTCCTCCCAGTCGCTAGGACGGCCCTCGCGCGTGAAGTCGAAGACGTTCCAGAGCGGCTCGATCGTGCCGACGTGGCGGGGGTCCTGGCCGGGCTCGGTGGGGGCGTAGAGCAGCTCGGTGCCCCAGGTGTGACGGATCGTGTCACCGTCCCGCTCGAACACGTTGAGCATCGGCATCTGGTGCTCGTCGTCGACCTGCCCGTGGTAGTCGCGGTTGTAGTCGTTGCCCGCGGAGGAGACGATCCGCAGGCGGCGCCAGCCCCGATCCTGGGCGAAGGCCAGCAGCCGCTCCAGCGGTGCCTTCGCCACGGCGACGAGCCCCACCCGGGCCGTGACATGCTCGGCTGCGCCGTCGAGCTGGTCGAGCATGGCGGTGCACGAGGGGCACGGGCTCTCGAGGATCGGCAGCAGGGCGGTGCGCCCGGTGGTCGGCCCCGGGCGATCGTCGCCGGGGTGTCGGGGGAACATGAAGTTGTAGACGACGAGCGACCGGGCACCCGGCGGGAACAGCTCGGACAGGCGGACCTCGGTGGGCTCGCCGCCCGGCCCGGCACCCTGGAACACGTAGTCCTCGGGGACGGGACCGCCCGGCGGCAGTGAGCGGCGGGCCTCGGCGACCGCCTCCATCGCTCGGCGCAGCTCGACCTCGCGGACGAGCAGGCGGTCACGCGCCTCCCGGTACTCGGGCGACTCCCCCGGAAAAGTGATGCTCATGCCGGGACTGACCGACGGGGCAGCCGGAAATCATCGGTCCCGGTCCTCTGTTCGGTGACGCCGCACGCCTGCCGGCCGGTACCTCGCGGCGGGCCCGGGGCGATAGCAGGGGATGAGTCTGGCCCGGGGACCCGTCGAGCGGTGCCTGCCGTCTCTGCGGCCGGAGCGTCGTGACAAGTGGGGCCTGGGGGAGACCATGAGCCATCGCAGAGCCAACTGGGGCCGGGCCACGTCCGCCTGGACGATCGGCCTGGTGACCGCCGTCGTCGTCGCCGGCTGCGGGCCACCCCCGGCCCCGCCGTCGCCGGACGGAACGATCGTGCGCGTCAGCCACGCACAGGGCGGGGAGGGAGGCGGCCAGAGCTTCGGGCCGACGACCTCCGGCGACGGCGGCCGTGTGGCGTTCGAGTCGACCGCCTGGGACCTCGTCCCGGGCGACCCCAACGCCTATCTCGACGTGTACGTGTGGGACCGCGCCTCGTCGGTCATCGAGCGCATCACGGGTGGCAACAACGAGAGTGCGTCCCCCTCGATCTCGGCGGACGGCCGGTCCGTGGCCTTCACCTCGACGGCATCGGACCTCGCCCCCGACGACCGCAACCGCCAGGGCGACGTGTTCCTCTGGGATGCGGCGACCGGCACAACCACACGCATCACCGACGGGGACAGCGCCAGCGGCCAGCCCGCCATGTCGGCCGACGGAGGCCACGTCGCGTTCGACTCCTTCGCCTCCAACCTGGCCCCCGGCGACACGGACTTCACCAACGACGTGTTCGTGTGGGACAGGGCCACCGGCACCACGATGCGCATCCCCGGCGGGGAGGAGGGCAACTCCCGCCCTTCGATCTCGGCGGACGGGCGCTACGTCGTGTTCGAGTCGTGGGTCTCGAAGCCCGTCGCGGGTGCCACCGGCGTGTGGGACCTCTACATGTGGGACCGCACCACCGGAGCCACCACGCGCATCACCGACGGCAACGGTGGGAGCCACGGCCCGGTCGTGTCCGCCGACGGCGGGGTGGTGGCCTTTTCGTCGGCGGCGTCGAACCTCGTCCCGGGCGACACCAACGACGGGGCAGATGTCTTCCTGTGGGAGGCCGCCGCGGGCACTACGAGGCGCATCAGCGACGGGAACGGCCACAGCTCCAGTCCCAGCATCTCGGCGACCGGCGACGCCGTGGCCTTCAGCTCCTGGGTGTCCGACGGACTGGTCGATGTCTACCTATGGGACGCCGCCACGGGGATCACCCGCATCACCGACGGTAACGACAACAGCTACGGCCCGGCGATCTCGGCGGACGGCGACGCGATCACCTTCGCGTCCTGGGCGTCGAACCTCGTACCGGACGACAGCAACCGCGCGGAGGACATCTTCGCCTGGTACCGCAGCGAATGAGCCGGGACGGCGGGCGCCGACGCGCCACACGTCGTACAGGAAAGCCGGTGCGCCGGCCTGAGCCGCCCGGAGACGGTGGAGAAGATCAGCGGGCGGCAGAGGGAATGCCGTGGGGGGCCAACTCGGCGTCCGAGACGGCCCGATGTGCCAGACCGGGCGACTCGCCGCGTTGCGGCAAGGGGAGGGGTGCCAATGACGAGGACGAGAGCCTGAAGGCGGTTCGCGCCATCGAAGGGGCGTCACGGTGGTCGACGTCGACGAGCCTCCCGACACCGGGGAGCTGCTCGAGATGAAGGCGAGAGCGTGTGCGGGTCGGACGCGAGCTACATCGCCTGGGGCATGCGCAAGATGCTGGGAAGCCAGCTGCCGCGGAGCGACGGAGGGAACGCATGACGGCCGTGGGGATCGCGACGGGTGCTGGGCGCGGGATGGGGCTGGCCTGTGCCCGGCGGCTCGCCGACATGGTGGACGCGCTGCTGCTCGTCGACCGTGACGAGGCGTCCGCGACCGCAGCGGCCAACGACGTGTCGGCTGCGGGGCAGGCGGACCTCGTCGAGCCGTTCGTCGTCGACATCACCGACAGCGGCGGCCTCGCCCGGCTCGCGGCTCGCGTCTCCGAGCTCGGCACGCTCCGAGCCGTTGCCCACGCCGCCGGCATCTCGCCCACCATGGCCGACTGGCGCCGCATCTTCACGGTCGACCTCGTCGGAACCGCAATGCTGGCCGAGGCGCTCCGCCCTCTCGCAACCGCGGGGACCGCGATGGTGTGCTTCGCTTCGATGGCGCCGCTGCTCGGGATCAGTGAACCGGACCCGGCGGCCGACGCCGCCCTGGACGCGCCGCTCGACGAGCGCCTCCTCGACCGGATGCACGAGGCCGTCGGGCCGGCCATCGAGGACACGGGTGTGGCCTACGGTTGGGCCAAGCGTGGGGTCCAGCGGTTCGCCCAGCAGGAGGCCGTGCGCGTCGGGCCCGTCGGGGCCCGCGTCTGCTCGGTGTCCCCCGGCATCATCGACACCCCGCAGGGTCAGCAGGAAGCGGCGAGCCATCCGTTCATGGAGGTCCTCGTGCAACGGACGCCGCTCGGCCGGGTCGGCCGCCCCGAGGAGGTCGCCGCCGTCGTCGCCTTCCTGCTGTCGGATGAGGCCAGCTTCCTCACCGGCGTCGACATCCTCGTCGACGGCGGGGTGTGCGCCGCCGTCCGCGGCCCGGCTTCGCAGCAGTAGGGCGGCTCCCGATAGCCCGGCCCTGCGGGTTGCCGGCCGATCTCGTACTGGAGATCTCGTGATGGACGACATCGAAGCGATCAAGCAACTCAAGGGGCGGTACTGCCGCACCATCGACACGAAGGACTGGGCAGGCATGCGTCGGGTGTTCGCCGACGACGTGGTCATGGACAGCACGGACTCCGGAGGCGACCTGGTGTCGGGCGCCGACGACTTCATCGCCTTCCTCCAGCAGGTCCTCTGCGACGTCATCACCGTGCACCACTGCCACACTCCGGAGATCGACGTGACCTCGACCACGACGGCATCGGGCGTATGGGCGATGGAGGACATGCTCCGATGGCCCGACGGCTCCGAGCTGCACGGCTACGGCCACTACCACGAGGCCTACGAGAAGCGCGACGGCTCATGGCGGATCAAGACCTCGAAGCTCACCCGGCTCCGCATGGACCACACCCGGAGCGGGACGCCGTGACGTTGACGCAGTTCGGCGTCGGGTGAACATCCCGGGCGGTCCCATGACGGATGGCTGCCCCCGAACTGCTTCGGGCGACCACTACACCCGCACCGGGATCGATGTGAGGATGATGACCACCCTGGCGCGCCGGGGTGTGAGCACCGCACCTGTGGCGCCCATACTGGGTGGCACGACGGCGCGGGAGGTGTCCCCGTGGCAGTGCAGTTGAACCACACGATCGTGCCGGCTTCGGACAATCGGGTCTCGGCCCGGTTCCTCGCCGAGATCCTGGGGCTCCCCGAGCCCGAGCCGTTCGGCCACTTCCAAGTGGTCGAGCTCACCAACGACGTGAGCCTCGACTACATCCAACTCGACCACGTGCCGCGGGTCGAGCACTACGCGTTCCTCGTCAGCGAGCCCGAGTTCGACCAGATCTTCGGTCGGATCCAGGAGCGCGACCTCCCGTACTGGGCCGACCCGATGCACACCCAGGCGGGCGAGATCAACCACGCGGACGGCGGCCGCGGCGTGTACTTCCCGGACCCCGACGGCCACAGCCTCGAGATCCTCACCCGCCCGTACGGCAGCGGCAGCTAACACCCTGACGGCCCCGGCGGGAACACCCCGGTCTCCACCACGGCGGCGGTCGTACGTGTCATCGCAGCCCGGTTGGGCCGGGCGCCGTCGACGATCGATCGCCGGTTCGGGCGCGGAATGCAGATCGATCGGCGATCAGTGCCGTCAGTCCAGGTGGGGGACCACCTCGGCGGCCAAGCGCTCCATCTGTTCGGCCTCGTCGAAGAGCGGGTTGAGCAGGATCAGCTCGGCACCGGCGTCGGCAACCTCACGCAGGCCACGCACACAGGCATCGGGCGGGCCGAAGACCGCGACGGGCGTCAGGTCCGGTAGCCCGAAGAAGCCGTACAACCGCTGCAGCGCCGCGCCGATGCGTTCCCGGGCCCGCTCGGTGTCGTCGTCGACCACCAAGTACACCCGCTTGGCGATCCTGAAGCTGGCCGGATCGCGGTCCTGCTGGTCCAAGGCCTCCCGGACGATCCCGACCTGGTCGGCGAACTGTGCCGTCGTCTGGGACCCGGCACCGAAGAAGCCGTCGCCATGCCTGACCGCCCGCCGAAGTGCGGCAGGCGCACTCGCACCGAACCAGATCGGCGGATACGGCTTCTGGAACGGCTTGGGCTCCATCGCGGCGCCGTCGAGCTGCCAGAAGTCCCCCTGGAAGGTGATGCGGGATTCGGTCCAGAGCGTCTTCATCAGCAGCAGGCCCTCGGTGAACCGGGCCACCAGGCGATCCGGACTCGCGTCGAACGCGCTGAACATCCGCTGCCGCCCGCCGGTGCCCACGCCCACCTCGATGCGGCCCCGGCTGAGCTGGTCGAGGGCGCTGAGGTTCTTGGCCAGATGAACCGGGTTGTGCAGGGGAGACACGAACACGACACAGCCGAGGCGCAGTCTCCCGGTGCACGCCGCGGCGTAGGTCATGACCTCCAGCGGAGCCAGATGCGGGATGGCGCCGAGCACCTGCTCCTGGGTCCACGCGCTCTCGAACCCGAGCGCTTCGGCCCTCTCCAGATAGCCACGGAACCCGTCCGGGTCGAACTCGCCGTCAGCGACGAACTGGGGAATGCAGATCGCAACTTGCACTCGCGGAGCGTAACCGCAGGGGTGCGCAGGGACCCGCCGGGGGCCGCCCGGCCGGGGTCGGGCGGGTCGGCACGGTTCACGTCGAGGCCACCGCAACGGCGTCGCCGGATCGTCCGTCATACGCCGGACGCCGTTCGGACGACGGACGCCGGAAGTTCATCTGCGGGGCTCGCACCTGACTCAACTTCTCGGATCGCTCTAGGTAGTCTGGGCCGGCCGATGTTCCGATTGGGAACTGAGTAGGCCGTTTCAGTACCGGCAGGGGGCTTGTCCGTGCTCAGTCGTCTTGGTCGCTGGTGTCACGATCACCGCTGGCTCGTCGTCATCCTGTGGATCGTCGGCCTGTTCCTCGGGAACTTGGTCCTCCGCGCCGCCGGTGGTGCCGATACCGACGCCGACTTCAGCCTCCCGAACGTCGAATCGAAGCGCGGCACTGACATTCTCGAGGACAACTTCGGTGGCCAGGGCGCCGGTTTCGGCGGCTCGATCGTGTTCGAAGCCGACCAGGGGGTCGACGATCCCCAGGTCCGCTCGGCCATGGAGCACCTGTTCGACCAGTTCCGCGACATCGACGGCATCACCCGGGTGGCCAGCCCGTACGACGAGGGCGGCGATCGGCAGATCGCCGCCCACGGCCCCAACGAGGGCAAGATCGCCTTCGCCCAGGTCGACCTCGATCCCGACCTTGACGAGTCGGACCTGGTCGACGTCGGCAAGAGCGCCCGTGACGACATCGACGCCGTGCACGTCCAGGATTTGCAGGTCGAGCTCGGTGGCGCCAGCTTCGCCGAGTTCGAGGCTCCGAGCTCCGAGGCGCTGGGCGTGGCCTTCGCCATCTTCATCCTCATCGTGGCGTTCGGCTCGGTCCTGGCGATGGGCCTGCCCATCGGCGTGGCCCTGGCGGGCATCGGGGCCGGCACGGCGATCGCCGGGTTCATCAGCTTCGTGATCCACCCGCCGAGCTTCGCCTCGATCTTCGGGATCATGATCGGCCTGGGCGTAGGCATCGACTACGCCCTGTTCATCGTCACCCGCTACCGCGAGAACCTGCACAACGGC
>Ga0126307_10000174_pt1 | contig 40020 bp, 37 predicted proteins | sample Plot28_FD_89955 | JGI IMG/M metagenome (GOLD analysis project Ga0126307, IMG submission 89955) | Serpentine soil microbial communities from UC McLaughlin Reserve, CA, USA - Plot28 | ecosystem: Environmental > Terrestrial > Soil > Grasslands | place: USA: UC McLaughlin Reserve, Lake County... | reverse complement strand
TGCAGCCCTCGCACTGCCCCTGGTGCGGCGCGCCGTCGTACCACATGTGCTTGTAGACCACGAGCTCGTCGCGGCCCTGGAACAGGTCCAGGAACGGGACCGGGCCGTCGGGTCCGACGACCTCGACCGTCACGTCGAACTCGACCATCGGCAGCCGGCGGCGGGCCGCGGCGAGAGCGTCGCCCTCGCGGGTGTGGGCCTTCTCGCGGACGAGGAGCTCGTCCCGGGCGGCCTGCCACGTGGCCAGGTCGACGACGGGTGGGCGGCCGGGCGGCGCGGTGGTCGGGGCGTCCGGCGTGGTCGTCATGGTGTCCTCCGGGGGATCTCGTCTTCCGGGCAGCGTCGTACGACGTCCTTCGACGGTCACCAGGTCAGACTCGCGAGCCGGCCGGAACTCATCGCCGGGCCGGCGATACCGATCCGGCCCGGAATCGTGTATGCGTTCAGGCCGCGGTCGGACCCGGCCGGTCCTCGCCACTCTCGGGAGCGGGCGAGCCCGGCCGGGTCCGAGAGGCGGGCTCCTGCGCCGAACGCGAGGCCCGGAACAGCCGGAACGAGGGCACGACCAGGGCGACGACGGCCATCGCCACCACGATGATGACCCCTCCGGAGGCCATCGCGACGGTCACGGTCGTGGCGCTGGCGATCGCCCCGGCCCGCAGGTCACCGAGCCGCGGCCCTCCAGCGACGACGACGATGAACACCCCCTGCATGCGGCCGCGCATGTCGTCGGGGGCGGCCAGCTGGAGCATCGAGGTGCGCAGCACGGCGCTCACCATGTCCCCCGCCCCGGCGACGGCGAGACAGAGGACGGCGAGCCAGAGGGTGGGCGCGAAGCCGAAGCCGATGATCGCCACGCCCCACACCGCGATCGCCGCGAGCACCACCGCGCCCTGGCGGTCGACCCGCGAGACCCATCCCGAGCTCAGCCCGCTGACCAGCGCGCCGATCGAGATGCCCGCGAAGAGCCACCCCAGGCTGTTGGGCGAATCGGCGAAGCGGGTCTGGGACAGCTCGGGAAAGACCGCCTGCGGCCAGGCGAACATCATCGCGATGATGTCGACGACGAAGGTCATGAGCAGCACCGGCTGGGTGCGCAGGAACGCGAAGCCCTCCCCCACACCCCGCACCGCGGCGCCCAGGCGCAGCGGCCCCACCACGCCGCGGGGCGGGAGCGAGGGCAGCCCGCGCAGGAGCACCGCGGCGATCACGAAGCCGATCGCGTCGACCGCGTAGGCGAGGAAGAGGTCCCGGAGCCCGATCAGGACGCCGGCCAGCAGCGGACCGACGATGACCCCGGCCTGGCGGACCGTCATGGCCAGTGCGTTGGCCGCCGACACCCCGGCCGGCCCCACGATCACCGGGATCACGGCACTGCGGGTCGGCTGGTTGACCGCTGCGAACCCGGACACGAACGCGGCGAGCACCCAGAGCAGAACGAGGTTCCCCCCGCCGGGCAGCAACGCCTGCAGCGCCAGCAGCGCACTGGTCGCGGCCGCGCCGACGGAGGTGATGAGCATCAGCCGCCGCCGGTCCATCGCGTCGGCGATCGCCCCGCCGAGCAGGCCGAACACGATCAGCGGGACGAGCGCCACGATCGAGGTGACACCGACCAGCAGGGACGAGCCGGTGAGCGCGTAGACCTGGAACGGGACGGCGACGAGCGTCATCTGCTGGCCGAGCATGGTCGCCGCGACTCCCCAGAACAGCCGGCGGAAGTGCGGGTTGCGCAGCGGCGTGGTGTCGATCGCCCAGCCCTGGCGGCGGCGATCGACGGGAACCGGCTCCTCGACGCCAGCTCCCCCCTCGACCGGGTCGACAGGCGAGGTCATGGAGCCAGACGCTGCACGATCCAGCCCCCGCCCTCCTCGTCGTCCCGGACGAACCGCAGCCGGTCGTGCAGCCGGTCGGCGCCGCCCTGCCAGAACTCCACCCGCTCGGGCACCACCCGGTAGCCGCCCCACGCCGCGGGCCGCGGCACCGGCCCGGGCGGGGTCTGCTCGTCCAGCAGCCGGACCCGCTCGGCGAGCTCGTCCCACGAGTCCACGACGGTCGACTGCACCGACGCCGCGGCCGCCAGCTGCGAGCCGCGGGGCCGCGGGTCCCAGATCGCGTCGGATGCGGCGTCGCCCACCCGCTCCACCCGGCCTGCGACCCGGACCTGCCGTTGCAGCGCGTGCCACGGGAAGACGAGCGCCGCACGTGGGTTGGCGGCCAGCTGCGCGCCCTTCGCCGACGCGTAGCTCGTGCCGAAGACGAAGCCGCTCACGTCGTAGCCCTTCATCAGCACGATGCGCGCGTCCGGGGCGCCGTCGGCGTCGGCGGTGGCGGCGACCACGGCATTGGGCTCGGGGAGGTCGGCGGCCACGGCGTCGGCGAACCAGCGGTCGAACTGCTCCACCCACGTGGCGGCGAGGTCCTCCTCGCGCAGCCGGCCGGCGGTGTAGTCCCTGCGCATGCGGGAGAGGTCGGGCACCCGGCCATGCTGACACCGAGCTCGGTCGGGGGCCGCGCGAGGCCGTGCGCGGGCGCCCGTCGTGGGGCCCGCGTGCGTCCGGCGTGTCAGCGCCGCCTAGGGTCGTCTGGCAGTCGTGCGCGGCGGTCCCTGCCGCGCACGGTCCCGCGCGCAGAGGAGCATCCGAGATGGCCGACGACTTCGTACCGGGTCTCGAAGGCATCATCGCCTTCGAGACGGAGATCGCCGAACCCGACAAGGACGGCGGTGCGCTGCGGTACCGCGGCGTCGACATCGAGGACCTGGTCGGCAAGGTCACCTTCGGCAACGTCTGGGCGCTGCTGGTCGACGGCAAGTTCGGCCCGGGCCTGCCGCCGGCCGAGCCGTTCCCCATCCCGGTGCACACCGGTGACGTCCGGGTCGACGTCCAGGCCGCACTGGCGATGCTGACCCCCATCTGGGGATACAAGCCGCTGCTGGACATCAACGCCGAGGAGGCCCGCGAGGAGCTCGCCCGGGCGGCCGTCATGGCGCTGTCCTACGTGGCGCAGTCCGCCCGCGGCATCGGCATCCCGGCGGTTCCGCAGCGCCGGATCGACGAGGCCAACACCATCGTCGAGCGGTTCATGGTCCGCTGGCGGGGCGAGCCCGACCCCCGCCACGTCGCCGCCGTCGACGCCTACTGGACGTCGGCCGCCGAGCACGGCATGAACGCCTCCACCTTCACCGCGCGCGTCATCGCCTCCACCGGCGCCGACGTCGCGGCCTCGCTGTCCGGCGCGATCGGCGCCATGTCCGGCCCGCTGCACGGCGGTGCGCCGTCCCGGGTGCTGCACATGCTCGACGGCGTCGAGGAGAGCGGGAACGCCGAGAAGTTCGTGAAGGACCTGCTCGACCGCGGCGACCGGCTCATGGGCTTCGGTCACCGCGTCTACCGGGCGGAGGACCCGCGCGCCCGCGTCCTGCGCCGCGCCGCCGAGGAGCTCGGCGCCCCGCGCTTCGAGGCCGCGCTGGCCCTGGAGAACGCCGCCCTCAAGGAGCTGCGGGAGCGGCGCCCCGACCGGCCGATCGAGACCAACGTGGAGTTCTGGGCGGCGATCGTCCTCGACTTCGCCGACGTGCCCAGCCACATGTTCACCTCGATGTTCACCTGCGCCCGCACGGCGGGCTGGTGCGCGCACATCCTCGAGCAGAAGAACACCGGCCGGCTCGTGCGCCCGTCCGCCCGCTACATCGGCCCCGACCCGCGCAAGCCGGACGAGGTCGAGGGCTGGAACACCATCAAGACCACGACGACGACCCAGGTCTCCTGAACCAGGGCCCATTCCAACCGTCGAGAGGCCTCTCCCGGATGAGCATCACCATCCCTGCCGAGCTCCTGCCCGCCGACGGCCGCTTCGGCTGCGGTCCGTCGAAGGTCCGACCCGAGGCGCTCCGGGCCCTCGCGGCGGACGGCGCCGCGGTCATGGGCACCTCGCACCGGCAGGCACCGGTCAAGGGACTGGTCGGTGAGATCCGCGCAGGCCTGGCCCAGCTCTTCGACCTGCCCGACGGCTACGAGGTGGTCCTGGGCAACGGGGGCACGACGGCATTCTGGGACGCCGCGATCATCGGCCTGATCCGCGACCGCGCCGCCTTCGGCACCTACGGCGAGTTCTCCGCCAAGTTCGCCTCCGGCGCCGCCGAGGCGCCGTTCCTGGCCGACCCGGTGGTCGCGAAGGGGGAACCCGGCTCCCTCGCGCTGCCCAAGGCTCAGGACGGCGTCGACGTCTACGCGTGGGCGCACAACGAGACCTCCACCGGGGTGATGGCCCCCATCGCCCGGCCGCGGGGCGGGGACGACGACGCGCTCGTCCTCATCGACGCGACCAGCGGCGCCGGTGGCCTGCCCGTCGACATCGGGCAGACCGACGTCTACTACTTCGCGCCGCAGAAGTGCTTCGCGGCCGACGGCGGCCTGTGGATCGCGCTCATGTCCGCCGACGCGCTGGCCCGCGTCGCCGAGATCAAGGCATCGGGGCGCTGGATCCCCGGGTTCCTCGACCTGTCGATCGCGGTCGACAACTCCGGCAAGGACCAGACGTACAACACCCCCGCGGTGGCGACGCTCTTCCTGCTGGCCGATCAGATCCGGTGGCTGCTGTCCCTCGGCGGGCTGTCCGGTGCGGTCGCCCGCACCCGGGAGTCCTCCGACCGGCTCTACCGCTGGGCGGAGAAGTCCGAGTACGCCACGCCGTTCGTGGCCGACCCGGCGCACCGGTCGCTCGTCGTCGGCACGATCGACTTCGCCGACTCCGTGGACGCGGCCGCGATCGCCAAGACGCTGCGGGCCAACGGGGTCGTCGACGTCGAGCCCTACCGCAAGCTCGGCCGCAACCAGCTGCGCGTGGGCATGTTCCCGGCCGTCGAGCCAGACGACGTGAGCGCCCTGACCGCGTGCATCGACCACGTGGTCGAGCGGCTCTGAAAGGACGCCATCCCGGGCCCCGGGACGGGGACAGCGGCTCCCAGGAGCGCCGGGTAGGTTGCGCACAGCGGGTCGTCGAAGGCGGAAAGGCTGCCGACCGGACGGGACGTCCGGGCTCGCGGTGGTTGGCCCTTCTCGGCTGGAGGTGAGCGTGGTTCCCGGTTCCCCGACGGGACCCGACAGCGGTGACCTGTTCGCCGCCGGGGGCGAGGCGGGGCGGCTGATGGCCGCGCTCGACTGGTCGGCCACACCGGTCGGGCCGGTGGAGACCTGGCCGGCCAGCCTGCGCTTCGCCGTCCGCACGGTGCTCGTGTCGAGGTTCCCCATGGTGCTGACCTGGGGCCCGGAGTTCACCCAGTTCTACAACGACGCCTACGCGCCGCTGATCGGCTCGCAGCACCCCGCCATCGGCGACGACATCCGGGAGACCCTCGCCGCGGGCTGGGGCGTGCTGGGCCCGCCGATCGCGCACGCGATGACCACGCTCGAGTCCTCCTGGTTCCCCGCGCTGCAACTGCTGCTCGAGCGCGCCGGGTACCGCGAGGAGACCTACTTCACCGTCACCCACGCCCCCGCCTTCGGCGACGACGGCTCGGTCGCCGGCATGCACGCCGTCTGCTACGAGGTGACCGGCGAGGTCATCGGCTCGCGACGCCAGCGGCTGCTGCACCAGCTCTCCGTCGCCGGTGGTTCCGTCGGCGACGAGCAGGAGACGGTGGCCGCGATGTGCGCGACGCTCAGCGGTGACCCGCTGGACGTCCCGTTCGCCGCGGTCTACCTCGCCGACCCCGACGACCGGCGCCTCCGGCGCGCGGGGAGCGTCGGCTGCGCCGCCGAGCTCCTCCCTCCCGAGATCCGGCCCGATGCGGTGGAGATCACCGCCCGGGTGCCGGGCCTCGGCGTCAGCGGCGGCCCGTGGGGCGACCCGGTCACCGAGGCGGTCGTGCTGCCGCTGGAGGTGGGCCGCAGCGGCGACCTGCTGGGTGTCCTGGTCGCCGGGAAGAGCCCCAACCTCGCCCTGGACGAGGAGCACGACTCCTTCCACCAGCTCATGGCCGGGCAGTTCGCCGGTGCGGTGGCCACCTCACGGGCCTTCGAGGCAGAGCGCCGCCGGGCCGAGTCGCTCGCCGAGCTCGACCGCGCCAAGACCACGTTCTTCTCCGACGTGAGCCACGAGCTGCGCACCCCGCTGACGCTGCTGCTCGGCCCGATCCGCGACGTCCTGGGCGACGCCGCCCAGCCGCTGCCCGAGGACGTTCGGGAGCAGCTCACCCTGGCGCTGCGCAACGGTCAGCGCCTCCAGCGGCTGGTGAACGACCTGCTCGACTTCGCCAGCATCGAGGCCGGCCGCGCCAGCCCGGTGCGGGTGGAGACCGACGTCGCGACGTTCACCGCGGAGCTGGCAGGCATCTTCCGGTCCGCCGCCGAGCGGGCGGGACTGCGCCTCTCGGTGGACTGCCCTCCGCTGGGCCGGCCGGCCTACGTCGACCCTCGCATGTGGGAGAAGGTCGTCGTCAACCTGCTGGCCAACGCGGTGAAGTACACGTTCGTCGGCGGGATCGACGTCGCCCTCCGCACCGACGGAGACCGGTTCGTGCTCACGGTGGCCGACACCGGTGTCGGCATCGTCGCCGAGGAGCTCCCGCAGCTGTTCCAGCGCTTCCACCGCGTGCCGGGCGCGACCGCCCGTACGCGCGAGGGCACGGGCATCGGGCTGGCGCTGGTGCACGAGCTGGCCTCGCTGCACGGCGGCTCGGTGTCGGTGCAGAGCGAGCCGGGCGCGGGGAGCACGTTCACGGTCTCGCTGCCCTTCGGCGAGCCCGACGCGCACGAGGCACCGCACCGCGTCAGCCCGTCCGACGCCGCCCGCGGCGAGGCGGCGAGCTGGGAGGACGACACCTCCCGTCCCGTCGTGGCGGCAGGCCCCGGCGGCAGCGTCCTCGTCGTCGACGACAACGCCGACATGCGCGCCTACCTGGCGCGGCTCATCGGACCGCACTGGACGGTGCGCAGCACGGCGAACGGTGAGGAGGCCCTCCGGGCGGTCGCCGACGAGGCTCCGGACATCGTCCTGACCGACGTGATGATGCCGCGCATCGACGGCTTCGAGCTGCTCCGCGCCCTGCGCGCGAACCCCGCCACGAGCGACATCCCGGTCATCATGCTGACCGCGCGGGCCGGTCAGGAGGCATCGGTGGAGGGCCTGGAGGCCGGTGCCGACGACTACCTGGCCAAGCCGTTCCAGGCCGACGAGCTCATCGCCCGGGTCCGGGTCGCACTCGAGCGGGCGGCCGGCCGCCGCACGGCCGCTGCCGCCGTTCCCCCGGCAGTCGCGCCCGTTCCCCCGGCGTCGCCGATGCCGGAGACGGTGCCGATGCCCGTGCCCGGCTCCGGAACGGCTCCCCGCCCCGGGCCGCCTGCGCCCCGGCGACCGCACGAGTCCGCGCGGGTCGTCGCGCCCGCGGACTGGCGGCTGCCGTCGGAGGCGTCGTCGGTGCCCGTGCTCCGTGGTCGGCTCCGCGCCTGGCTGCAGGCGGCCGGTGTCGAGGCGGACCAGACCTACGACCTCCTGCTGGCCGCATGCGAGGCCGCGACGAACGCCATCGAGCACGCGCAGGACCCAACCGAGCCGTTCTTCGACGTCCGCGCCTCGCTCGAGGGCACTCAGCTGCGGATCTCGGTGCGCGACTACGGGCAGTGGCGGGAGCGCAGCGCCAGCATGGACCGCGGCCGCGGCTCGACGTTGATGAGTGCCTTCGGCGACATCTCCGCGACGCCCAGCCCCGAGGGCACCACCGTGGTCATCACCAGCTCGCTGGCCGGGGAACGGCGCACCGCCTCCGCCTGATCGGCGTCCGCAGCGGACCCCCGCGGATCGATCATCGTCCGGGTGCCCGCTGCGCCGGCGCGTCCTGCGGTGGCCCGCCGATCCCCGTGCACGCCTCCGATGATCGACGGGGTGGCGCCGGATCAGTCCAGCAGCCAGGTGTCCTTCGTGCCGCGGCCGGCCCCATCGCCGAGCGCGACCCGGGTCAGCGGTGCCCGGAGCGCCCAGGTTGCCCCGTCGCGGTCCGCGACGGTGAAGACCCGCAGGTCCACCCGCCGCGGCAGCAGGACGCCGTCGGCCAGTGTGGGCACCGTGGAGGCCTGCACCGGGAGCTGGGCGACGAAGCGGTGCGGCGCGGCGGCGACCTCGGCCTGCAGTGCCGCGAGCTCGGCCGAGGAGCAGCCGGGCCCGAAGACCGCGCCGCGGCCGCCGTAGCCCGCGACCGGCTTGAGCACCAGCTCGTGCAACCGGTCGCGCACCTGCGCCCACTGCGCGTCGTCGGCCAGCACCCAGGTGGGCACGGAGGCCAGCAGCGGTTCCTCGCCCAGGTAGAAGCGGATCATCGCCGGCACCCAGGCGTACGTGGCGGCGTCGTCGGCCAGCCCGTTGCCGGGAACGTTGGCCAGCCCGAGCCGGCCGGCGCGCACGGCGTCGACCAGGAGCGCGTCCAGCGACTGGCCGATCGGTGTCCGGAAGGCACCGAGCAGGCCGTCGTCGAACCGGCGGTGCAGCACGTCGACCGGCACCCGCCCGGCGCCGACGGTCGCCTCCAGCCCGCCGTCCATCCGCGGCCAGAGGTCCGCCGCCCGCACGAGGGGCACGCCGAGCGCCTCGGCGAGCACGCGGTGCTCGTACCAGGCGTTGTCGCTCTCCCCCGCGGTCAGGACGGCGATCCGCGGCACTCCCGTGCAGGCCGGCGGCGCGGCCGCCTCGAGCCCCGCGCGGAGATGGACGATGGCGTCGGCGGGATCGGCCGGGACGACGCCGCTGAACAGCCCGGGCAGCGCGCGACGCAGACCGGTCCGGTTGGTCAGCGCGTAGCCCAGGCCGGCCGGCACCCGGAGGTCGTCGGTGGCCACCAGCCAGGCGCCGTCGGGGCCGCGCAGCACGTCGGTGGCGGCCACGGCCGCGCGTGGCTGCCCGCGCCAGGCCATCGCAACGGCCTCGGGGTCGCGGCCCGGGCTGTGCGCGACCGCCCACTCGGGGAGGACCCCGGCCCGCACCACCTCGGGGGCGCGGTCGGTGTCGCCCCGCCGTCGGCCCGCGGCCCGGTAGGCGTCGGCGAGGAAGGCGTTCAGCGCGCGGTGCCGCTGCTCGACGCCCGCCGCGACGGCCGCCCAGTCGTGGGCCGCGACGACCCGCGGGAGGGGGTCCATCGGGAGAGTGCGCACCGTCTGCCGGCCGTCGGACCACGACCCGATCGTGACCCCGCGGGCCTCGCGGTCGGCGGTGAGAGCGGCCGCGGCGGCCGCGAGCCCCGGCAGCCCCAGCCGCTGCAGCGCCGGATCCAGGACCGCGTAGCCGTTCCGCAGCCGACCCACCGGGTCGACCGCCTCGTCGGCGGGGGCTGCGGGATAGTCGGCGAGGAGGTCGTCGCTCACAGCCAGCGGTCGAACCAGGCGACGACCCGCTCGCTGAGCTCCACGAGGTGGTCCCGGCCGACGACGGTGTGGCCCTCGCCGGGCAGCAGCAGCAGGTCACTGGTCCGGCCGAGGGCCTGCAGGGCCTCGTGCGCCTGGACCGACTCCAGGACCGGCACGTTGGTGTCCCGCTCGCCGTGGCAGAGCAGCACCGGCGAGGTCAGCCGGTCGAGACCGGTCATCGGGGACAGCCGGGCGAGCAGATCCCGGTCGGCGACCGGGTCGCCGTACTCGGTGACCGACGCCGCGGCCATCCACGGCTCGGTACGGGCGAAGAAGGTGCGCAGGTCGCTCATGCCCGCCAGCGTCGCTCCCGCCGCGAACAGGTCCGGCCACCGGGTCAGCGACACGAGGGTCAGGTAGCCGCCGTAGGACCAGCCGTGCGCCCCGATCCGGCCCGGCTCGGCGATGCCGGCGGCCACCAGCGCCGCGACGGTCGAGGGGACGTCGGCGAAGGAGCCCTCGCGCGCCGGACCGTCGTCGGCGCTGACGAACGCCCGCCCGAAGCCGCCCGAGCCGCGGACGTTCGGCGCGAAGACGGTGCACCCGGCGGCGACCAGCGATTGGGCGACCGGCGACCACGCCGGCCGCTCCTGGCCCTCGGGGCCGCCGTGGAAGCTGACCACGGTGCGGTTCGGGCCGTGGACACCGCGGGGGGTGTAGAGCCAGCCGGAGAGCCGCAGGCCGTCGTGCGCCTCGTAGACGTGGCGCACCGGCGTCGCCAGCGCGGACGGGTCGGGACGGGGCGGAGCCGACGGCAGCGGAGCGGGACGGGCGGCGCCGTCCACCGCGAGCAGCCACAGCCCGCGCGGGGTGCGGGGGCCGGTCAGCTCGGCGACCATCGTCGCGCCGTCCGCCGACAGCGACCAGCCCGGCATCACCGGCTCGGGCAGCCCTAGCTCGCGCACCAGGGCGCCGTCGGACAGGTCGTGCACGCGCGGCTGGGTGACCTCGTCGCAGGTCCACACGGCCAGCAGGGTGCCGTCGGCCCGCACCGCGTAGCCGTCCAGGTCGGCGTCGTCCCGGCGGAGCACGACGCGCCCCTCGCCGGGAACGCCGTCCTCGGACAGCGGCACCGCGACCAGCCCGGAGCGGTCGGCGCCGGGGGCCCCCGGCAGCGAGGCCCGGACGAACAGCGACCGGCCGTCGGGGGCGAACCGGCCGTCCTCCGACGCGAGCCCCCCCGGGGCGTCCAGCGGGAGGACCCGGCGCTGGACGCCGGTGCGGACGTCGATGACGACGATGTGCCGGAACCCGCGGGGGCCGCGGCGCGCCAGGACGAACCGCTCGTCGGCGGAGACGGCCGTGACCGACAGGAAGCCGCCACGGGCGAGGATCCGATGCTCGCCGGTGGCCGCGTCGACGAGGACGATGTCGGCGTCCGGACCGTCGCCGGGCGCGATGGAGCAGACGTAGTGCCCCGGGCCGGTCCATCCCCCGGCGAAGACGGTGGCGCGCGGGTACTCCCCCGCCAGCACCCGGTGGCCGGTCCCGTCGGGGCGGACGACGTGCAGCTCCGCGCAGATCGATCCGCCCGGGCTCACCAGGTAGGCGAGCCACGCCCCGTCCGGCGACCAGGCGACGGAGACGACCTCCTCCTCGGGGCCCGAGAGGACCGCCGGCGGGATCGGCTGGTCGACGGTGGCCACCTCGAGGCGGGGGATCCCCGACCGGTCGCTGACGTAGGCCACCCGGTCGCCGGCCGGGGACAGCGCGGGGCACCAGGCGCCCGGCGCACCGGCGATCTCGGCGACGGCCGTGCGCAGCCCGCCGGGCAGCAGCATGGGCGGCGCGCTGACCGGCGGTACGACCCACCGGTCGGTCTGCGGGCTGGCCATTCCACCTCCTCGTGCGCCGGACTGCGGTCCCTGGGTCGCCACTGTGCCGCTCGCACGTTGCGAACAGGTGACACCTCCTTCATCGGCGGACTCCCGAGCCGCCCGCACCCCCCGCGCGCGAGAGCGCCGGGACGCGCCACGCCGGGCCGCCTGCGCGCTCCGCCGCCGGCGCGCCGTTAGCCTCGGGCTCCGGTCTCTTGTCGGACCGCCCGCGCAGCCCTTCAGGAGGTCGCCATGCGCACACTGCGCCTCGTGGCGCTCTCCGACGACGGGAACAGCCTCGTCCTCGCGACGGAGGGTCCCGACGGTGAGGGCGAGAAGTTCGAGCTGCCCATCGACGACCGGCTGCGGGCCGCCGCCCGGGGGGACGCCCGCCGGCTGACCCAGATCGACGTCGACCTCGGCACCGAGCTGCCCCCGCGGGTGATCCAGGCCCGGATCCGTGCCGGCGAGACGCCGGAGCAGGTCGCCGCGGCCTCGGGCACCCGGGTCGAGCGGATCATGCGCTTCGCCCACCCCGTGATCCAGGAACGCGAGCGCGTGGCCGAGCAGGCGCGCGAGGCCCGCGTCCGCCTGAGCGAGGGCTCTCCCGGCGTCGCGCTCCACCAGTTCATGACCGAGCGTCTGCGGCTGATCGACTACGACGTCGAGGCGGTGACCTGGGACGCCTTCCGCAGCGACGACGGCACGTGGCAGGTCACCGGCGTCTGGCGGGCCGGCGACACGTCCGGGACGACGCGCTGGAGCTTCGACGTCCCCTCCCGGACCGTCACCCCGTCGGACGCCGCGACCCTGGACTTCGCCGAGGGCACCCGACTGGTCCGCGCCGTCCCCGACGTCCCGGCCGGGCTGCCCGTCGTCCCGGTGCACCGCTCCCGTCCGGTGACCGTGCTGCACGAGGAACCGGCCGACGACGAGGTGTCCCCCGCCGCGGACACCGAGGACCTCACGCACCAGGTGCCACCGGAGATGGGGCAGCGCGAGGTGTTCGCACCCGCTGACGAGCGGGTGCGGAACGTGCACCCCTCCACCGGCTCGCCGGACGACGACCGCTCGCTCGACGAACTGCTCGACGAGGTGGCCGAGCACGACACCGTGGTGCTGGGCACCACCGGTGACGCCGACCACGAGGACCCGCGCGCCCGGATCCCGGCGTGGGAGGACATCGTCTTCGGAGTCCGCCGCCACCGCTGACGGTCTGGTGCGCACCGGCCCACCGCGTCACGCTTGACCGGCACGGAACGATCACCCGAGCCGGGGAGTTGTCAGGGACATGTCAGCGTCGGTGTCGATGCCGCTCGGCGGCGTCCAGGTGGGTTCCTACGACAGCTACGAGCAGGCGCAGGCCGCCGTCGACTACCTGTCGGACGAGAAGTTCGCGGTCGAGAACGTGACGATCATCGGCACCGATCTGCGGATGATCGAGACGGTGACGGGCCGCCTGACGGCGGGCCGGGCCATCGCCGCCGGTGCGGCCGGAGGCGCGTGGTGGGGCCTGTTCGTCGGGCTGCTGCTCGGCATCTTCTCCTCCGACGGCGGCCAGTGGGTGGGCTCGGTGCTCACCGGCCTGCTCATCGGTCTGGTGTTCGGCGCCGCGTTCGGCTGGATGGGCTACGCCGCCACCCGGGGCCGCCGCGACTTCACCAGCACCAGCAAGATCGTGGCCAGCCGCTACGACGTGATGTGCAACCCGGCGCACGCCGAGGAGGCCCGGGCCCACCTAGCCCGGTTCTCCCTGCGCGGCTAGGTCAGCGCAGGGTCGCGAAGGCGATCGCGGCCGCCGCCGCGACCCCGAGGGAGTCGACGCCCGGGCGCATGGGGATGCGCGCCCTGATCCGCGCGGCCTGTTGCGCCTCCAGGGTGAGCCCCGGTCCCTCGGCCCCCAGCAGGACCGCCGTCCTCGGGTGGCGTGCCGGGTCGAGCGTGCCGAGGTCGACGGCGTCGGCCGCCGGGGTCAGCGCGACCGTCGTGTAGCCCACCCGGTGCAGCCGGTCCAGGTCGCCCGGCCACTCGGGCAGGACGGCTAACGGCAGGGCCAGCACGTGTCCCATCGACACCCGCACCGACCGGCGGTAGAGCGGATCGGCGCAGCGGGGGTCGAGCAGCAGCCCGTCGATGCCGAGGGCCAGCGCCGAGCGCGCGATCGAGCCGAGGTTCTCGGCGTCGTTGAGCGCCTCGAGGACGGCGAGCCTCCTCGGGGCCGCCGGGTCGGGGCCGGCCAGCAGCTCGTCCAGGTCGGCGGGGTCGCGCCGGTCGGCGGACGCGAGGACGCCCCGGGTGACGCGGAAGCCGACGACCTCGGAGAGCACCCACTTGTCCGCCTCGAAGGCCGGCACCCCGTCGGGCAGGTCGAGCGCCGCCACGCGGCCGGGCACCCCGAACACGGCGCGCACCCGGTAGGGCGAGGCCAGCAGCCGCTCGACGGCCGGGACGCCCTCGACGATCACCGGGCCCGTGCCCCGCTCGCGCCCCGCCGGGCGGTCGCCGGCCTTGAGGTCGCGGAAGTCGGCCACCCGCGGATCGCCCGGGTCGGTGATGAGAACGGGCGCGGGCACCGCCCGATTCTGCCCGGCCGCGACATCGATCCCAGGGGCGGTTCCCATCCCCGGCCCACAGCGCAAAGGCGGCGACCACATGCCTGGGGTGAGGCAGGGACCTTCGACTCCGTTGACGGCTCCGAGCAACTCATCTAGCGTTGAGTTCATCAGACGTTGAGTTTCCTGGAGGGTGCGTCATGGACGCCGCAGTCACCGTCACCGATCTCGTCGTCGACCGCGGTCGCCGGCGCGTGCTCCACGGCCTGAGCTTCGCCGTCCCGACCGGCGAGGTGACCGGGCTGCTCGGCCCCAGCGGGAGCGGGAAGACCACGCTGATGCGGGCGATCGTCGGCGTGCAGCAGATCCGCTCCGGCGAGGTCACCGTCCTCGGCGAGCCGGCCGGTTCGCCCGCCCTCCGCAACCGCCTCGGATACGTCACCCAGGCGCCGAGCGTCTACGCCGACCTCAGCGTGCGCGATAACGTCCGCTACTTCGCGTCGCTGTACGGGATGAGCCCCCGCGAGGCGGACGCCGCGATCGCCGACGTCGGCCTGACCGACGCCGCGGGCCAGCTGGTCCGCGACCTGTCCGGGGGGCAGATGGGTCGGGCGTCGCTCGCCTGCGCGCTGGTCGGGTGCCCGGAGGTGCTGGTGCTCGACGAGCCGACCGTCGGGCTGGATCCCGTCCTCCGGGTCGAGCTCTGGGACCGCTTCCACGCCCTGGCCGCCGCAGGAACGACGCTGATCGTCTCCAGCCACGTGATGGACGAGGCCGGCCGCTGCGACCGGCTGCTCCTGCTCCGCGACGGCGACCTGATCGCCGACTCCACGCCGGCGCAGCTGCGCACCGACGGCCGCTCCGACGACCTGGAGGCGGCGTTCCTCAACCTGGTCCGTGCCCACGAGGAGGTAGGGGCGAGCGGACACCAGCGCAGCGACGAACGAGCGGGGAGCGGAGCGCCCCGCGGGAGCGAACAGGAGAGCCTGGCATGACCGCCACCACGATCGACCGCCCGCAGGCGGCGACCACCCACCTGAGCCCACGGCTCACCGCGTCGACCGCCGCCCGCGTGCTGCGCCAGCTGCGGCACGACCACCGCACCATCGCGATGATGCTGGTCCTGCCCAGCCTGCTGCTGGGCCTGCTCTACCTGCTCTGGAAGGACGTGCCGACCTTCCCGGGCCAGGAGAGCACGTTCGACCGGGTCGGGCTGACCATGCTCGGCATCTTCCCGTTCGTGGTGATGTTCCTGGTCACGAGCATCGCGATGCTGCGCGAGCGCACCTCCGGCACGCTCGAGAGGCTGCTCACCACTCCGCTGGCCCGGCTCGACCTCCTGCTCGGGTACGGCCTGGCCTTCGGTCTCATGGCCGCCCTGCAGGCGCTGGTCACGGTCACGGTCGCGACGACGGTCTACGACCTCGACGTCGCCGGGTCGATCTGGCTCGTCGTGCTCATCGCCGTCGTCGACGCCGTCCTCGGCGTCGCACTCGGGCTGCTGGCCAGCGCGTTCGCCCGCAGCGAGTTTCAGGCCGTGCAGTTCATGCCGGTGATCGTCCTGCCCCAGTTCTTCCTCTGCGGGCTGCTGGTTGCCCGCGAGCAGATGGCCGGCTGGCTGCAGGCGATCAGCGACGTCCTGCCGCTCACGTACGCGGTGGAGGCCCTCCAGGAGGTCGGCCGGTCCGCAGCGGAGACCGGCACCATGTGGCGGGACATCGGCATCGTCGCCGGCGCCGCCCTGCTCGCCCTCGCGCTCGCGGCGGCGACCCTGCGGAGGAGGACCAGCTGAACGCCGACGAGACGTCGCGCCTCCGGTCGGTCGGGCAGGCAGCCCGGCCGACCGGCCGTCGTCCGGGCAACCCGGACACCCGCGAAGCGGTCCTCGCCGCCGCCCGCACCGTCTTCGCCGAGAAGGGGTTCGACGGCGCCACCATCCGGGGCATCGCCACCACCGCCGGCGTCGACCCCGCGCTCGTGCACCACTACTTCGGCAACAAGGACAAGCTCTTCCTCGCTGTCGTCGACGCCCCCGCCAACCCCATGGAGCTCCTACCGAAGGTCCTGGAGTCACCGAAGGACCAGCTCGGCGCCGCGGTGGTCCGCATGGTGCTGCACGTGTGGGACGGCCCGGGCCGGGCGGCGGGACTGGCGCTCATCCGGTCCGCGGTCAGCAACGAGTGGACGGCGAAGCTGCTGCGGGAGTTCCTCGTCGCCAAGATCCTGCGGAAGGTGGTCAGTACGCTGGGCTTCGATCCCGACGTCCGGGCCGCCCGGGCCTCGCTGGTCGCCTCGCAGATCATCGGGCTGGTCATGGCCCGCTACGTGCTCCGACTCGAACCGCTGGCCTCGGCGACGCCGGACGAGGTGGTCGCGGCGATCGGCCCGACCGTCCAGCGCTACCTCACCGGCGACGTCGAGCTGCCCGGGGTGCCCTGACCGCCGTCCTCAGCGGGGGGCGCGGGCGAGCTGCCGGCTCTGCGCGACCAGGCGCCCGGCGGAGTCCCAGATCCGGTAGTCCTCGTCGCCCCACCCACCGGCGATCTCGCTCGCCCGCGCCTCGACGAAGCACCAGCCCGGCGCCGGGAGCGCCCGCACCAGCACCTGGAGCTGCACGGTCGGCGCCCAGCCGATGCGGCCCAGCGCGAAGCCGGTCGGCGGCAGCGCGTCGGCGAAGAGGACCAGCGCCAGCGGATCGGGGTCCCGGCCGTCGGCGAACCGCATCCAGGCCCGGATCACCGGCTCCCCCGACGGCTTGCCGACCGCCCAGCCCGCGGTGGACGGGTCCAGCCGCATGTCGAGCCGCTGGGTCAGCCCGGGGATGGGCACGTCGGGCTGGGCGAGATGCCGCTGCTCGGCGACGGAGAAGCAGTCCTCCACCGAGGGGACGACGGGCATCGGTTCCGACCACTCGGGTGCGTCGGTCCCCAGGGTCGCCGTCGTCGCCTGGACCGTGACGGCCGGGCCCTCCGCGTCGGCCAGGGTGACCAGGGCGTGGGCCACTGTGCGCCCGGCCGGCCCGGGGACGACGGCGAGCGTCGCGGCACCGGCCGCCGGCGCGCGCAGGTAGCTCGCCGACAGCCCGACCGCGTGGGGGTGCGGGCTCTCGAGGACGGCGGCCCGCGCGGCGACCGCGAGCAGGTAGCCGCCGTTGAGGATGCCGCCGCCGACGTCCCAGCCGGGGTCGAGCTCGGTGACCAGGCCGCCGCCCTCCGCCCTGCGGACGGTCGTGGCGGCGTCGAAGGCGGAGAGGTCCTGCGGCACGTCGCCCAGGGTGCCAGGGTGGTTCCCCATGGAGTACACGCACCTCGGACGCAGCGGCCTGTCGGTCTCCCGGCTCTGCCTGGGCACCATGAACCTCGGCTGGAAAACCGAGGAGGCCGACTCCCACGCGATCCTGGACCTGGCGCTCGAGGAGGGCATCAACTTCGTCGACACGGCCAACGTCTACGGGTTCGACGCCGGCAAGGGCCGCACCGAGGAGGTGCTGGGCAGCTGGTTCGCCCAGGGCGGCGAGCGCCGGGACAAGACCGTCCTGGCCACCAAGGTCTACGGCGGGATGTCCGACTGGCCCAACGACACCTTCCTGTCCGCCCGCAACATCGTCCGGGCCTGCGAGGGCTCGCTGCGCCGCATGCGCACCGAGTGGATCGACCTCTACCAGTTCCACCACGTCGACCTGCGCACGCCGTGGGAGGAGATCTGGCAGGCCTGCGAGACGCTCGTCGCCCAGGGCAAGGTGCTCTACGTCGGCTCGTCCAACCACCCCGCCTGGCAGATCGCCGCGGCCAACGAGGCGGCGGACCGGCGGAATTTCCAGGGCCTGGTCAGCGAGCAGTCGCACTACAACCTGCTCACCCGGCACGTCGAGCTCGAGGTGCTCCCGGCGGCGCGGCACTACGGGGTCGGCATCATCCCGTGGAGCCCGCTGGCCGGCGGGCTGCTGGCCGGCGCGCTGGAGCAGCCCGAGGGCACCCGCCGCAGCGAGGACCGGAACCAGAAGCGGATCGAGCGGCACCGCCCGGCCCTGGAGCAGTACGAGGCCTTCTGCCGCGAGCTGGGACACGCGCCGGCCGACGTCGGGGTCGCGTGGCTGCTGCACCAGCCCGCGGTGACCGCGCCGATCGTGGGCCCCCGCACGAAGGAGCAGCTCGACGGCGGCCTCAGGGCCCTCGACGTCCAGCTGGACGACGCAGCGCTGGCCCGGCTCGACGAGATCTTCCCGGGCTACCAGCCCGCGCCGAAGGAGTACGCCTGGTAGATCAGCCGACCTTCCAGGCGGCCACGGTGTCGTACGTCGGCGCCGGTCCGAGGTGGCTGTCGAGCAGCCGAACCTCGCGCACCGGCCAGTCGGGTCCGCGGTAGCCGGCCAGCCGGTCGACCACCGCGCCGTCGGCCGGCCGGCCGGCGCGCCACCGGCCCAGGGTCAGGTGCGGCCGGAACGGCCGTTCCTCGACCGCGAGCCGCAGCGACCGGGCTCCGTCGGCCAGCTGCCGCGCCAGCTCCACGAGCGGGCGCACGTCCCCCTCCAGGCCGGCCCACGCCACCTGCGGACGGCGCAGCGAGCCGAACCGCCCACCGCCGGCCAGCCGCAGCGTCATCGGCGGCGCCCCGGCGACGACCGCGGCGGCCTTCTCCACCAGCGGCGGCACCCGGTCCGGCGGGACGTCACCCAGGAACAGCAGCGTCAGGTGCCAGCGCTCCGGCGACCCCCACCGCGGCCCACCCGGAACGTCGCGCAGGGCGTCGAGCGCGCGCGCCAGATCGGCACGTGCCTGCTCCGGCGGATCGACGGCGAAGAAGAGCCGGTTGCCCGCGCGGATCAGCCGCGCACCGCCAGCCCGGCCTCCTCCAGCGCGGCCAGGAGGCGCAACCGCTCGAGATCGCGCTCGGCGCCGAGCGGGGCGGCCGTCAGGTCATGGGGGACGTCCAGCAGCTCCGCCGCCTCGACGAGGACGTCGTCGTAGGCGGCAGCCAGCGCGCGGCGGCGGGCCATCGGCGCGCCGGCCGGGACGAGGGCGATCTGCCGGCCCAGCCGGCGCACGTCGGCGGCGACCACCTGCAGAGGGCGCCGCGTGGACTCGGGGTGCCGGGCCCGGTGCCGGCGGTCCAGCAGCCGGCCGATCGCACGCAGCAGCGGGCCGGTGCCCCCGAAGACCGCGACCAGGACGGCCGTCATCGCGGCGATCTGCAGGATCGAGTTGGCCACGTCGCCTCCCGGACCCGGATGGGATGAGGCGACGGTACTCCGGGATGGGGCCCCTGGGACGGCTCAGCCGCCGAGCGCCTGCTGCCCCGGAGCCCGCTCGGCGACTGCCTCCTCGGCGGCCCGCAGGCCCGTCGACGCGACGGCCGGCCCGCGCGCGCCGACGAGCAGCCGTAGCCGGGGCGGCGCGAGACGCGCCTCGACCCGCACCCGACGCCCCCGCGCGAGGACCGCCCCGGCGATCAGCGCCGCGACCACGCAGACCGCGCCGCCGAGGATGAGGCCCCACGGCGCGCCCAGGTGCTCGGAGATCCAGCCGATCACCGGGGCGCCGACCGGCGTCCCGCCCAGGAAGCACATGAAGTACAGCGCCATCACCCGCCCGCGCATCTGCGGGTCGACGCCGAGCTGGACGAAGCTGTTGTTCGCCACGCTGAAGACGAGCGCCGCGGCGCCGGTCGGCACCAGCAGCACCGCGAACGACAGGTAGCCGGGCATGAGGCCGGCGACCACGGTCAGCACGCCGAACAGCACCGCCGAGCCGATGAGGAACCGCTGGCGGGGACGGACGGTGCGCCGGGTGGACAGCAGAGCGCCCGTCAGCGATCCGAGGGCGAAGCAGGTGGACAGCAGCCCGAACGCCTCGGCGCCCAGGTCGAAGACCTGCCGCGACATCAGGGCGATGGTCACCTGGTAGTTGAACCCGAAGGTGCCGATCACGAAGGCCAGCACCATGGCGAGCACCAGGTCGGGATGCGCCCAGGTGTAGGCGACGCCTTCGCGGAGCTGACCCTTCGCGCGGGCGACCGGTGGGCTGGGCCGCAGCTCGTCGGTGCGCATCCCGGCCAGCGCCGCGATGGTGAACGCGAAGCTGGCGGCGTTGACGAAGAAGGCCGGGGCGGTGTTCCCCGAGGCCGCCCCGATCAGCAGCCCGGCGATCGCGGGCCCGACCAGCCGGGCGCCGTTGAAGATCGTCGAGTTCAGGCCGACGGCGTTGGCCAGCAGGTCGGGCCCGACCATCTCGGAGACGAACGCCTGCCGCACCGGGGCGTCGACGGCGGCGACGGCGCCGAGCCCGCCGGCCAGGACGAAGACGTGCCACAGGGCGATCGCACCGGTGGCGACCAGCACGGCGAGCGCCAGCGCGAGCAGGCCCATCAGCGCCTGGGTGACGAGCAGCATCCGGCGCTTGCTGTACCGGTCGGCGAGCACGCCGCCGTACGCGCTGAGCAGCAGCGTGGGACCGAACTGCAGGGCGGTGATCAGGCCGAGGGCCACGCCGCTGTCGCCGGAGAGCTGGAGGACCAGCCAGTCCTGGCCGATGCGCTGCATCCAGGTGCCGGTGAGGCTGACCAGGTTGGCGGAGGCGTAGCGGCGGAAGTTCCGCACGCGGAGGGCGCGGAACATCCGGCTGTCGCGCGGGGACGGGTCAGTGCTCGTCCGGCTCACCCACCGGCCAGCTTGTCCATGATGACCGCGGCGTCGCGCAGGACGGCGCGCTCCTCCGGTGCCAGGTCCTGGAGCCGGCCGCTCAGCCACGCCTCGCGGGCCTGCGCCTCGGCCGAGAGCAGCCTCTCGGCGGCCGGGGTCAGGTCGATGACCACCTGCCGACCATCGGTCGGGTGCGGCGTCCGGGTGACCAGTCCCATCCCCTCGAGCGCCACGACCACCCGGGTCATCGACGGCGGCTGCACGCGCTCGTGCCCCGCCAGCTCCCCCGGACTCATCGGCCCGTGCCGCTTGAGCGTGGACAGCGCCGCCAGGTGGGTGAGCGTCACCGAGGTGTCGACCCGCTGGTTGCGCAGCCTCCGGGACAGCCGCATGACGGCCAGCCGGAGGTCGTGGGCCAGCGCCGCGGTGTCCAGCGTCGTCCGACTCACGGTCCCAGGGTAGCCCAGGATAGTTAGCAAAGCTCAGCAGTCGTCGCGCTGGCCCCCGTGCAGGGCCCCACCGCGAGCGTGCGAGCGGTGGGGGGCACGGGGGTCCTTCTACAGCAGCTGCTGCAGCGGCTCGAGGAGGAAGTAGATGAGGAACAGCACCGCGATCACCCACATCAGCGGGTGGATGCGCCGCACCCGCCCGGTCACCGCTGCCAGCAGCACGTAGCTGATGACTCCCGCGCCGATGCCGTTGGTGATCGAGTACGTGAACGGCATGAGGGCGATGGTGAGGAACGCCGGGATGACCAGCGCCAGGTCGTCCCAGACCAGGTTCCGCATCTGGGTGATCATCAGCGCACCGACGATGACGAGCGCCGGCGCGGCAGCCTCAGACGGGACGATCTGCGTCAGCGGGCTGAAGAACATCGCGATCAGGAACAGCAGGCCGGTCGCGACGCTGGCCAGACCGGTCCGGGCGCCGTCGGCGACACCCGAGGCGCTCTCGATGTAGGTCGTGTTCGACGAGACGCTGCCCGCTCCACCGGCCGCGGCGGCGAGGGAGTCGACCAGCAGCACCGGCTGCGACTTCGGCAGGTTGCGGTCCTCGTCGAGCAGGCCGCCCTCGGCGCCGACGGCGGTGACCGTGCCGACCGTGTCGAAGAAGTCGGCGATCATCAGCGAGAACACGATGAGCAGCGCGGCCAGGACGCCGATCCGGTCGAACCCGCCGAAGAGCGAGAAGTTGCCGATCAGGGAGAGGTCGGGCGTGCTGACCACCTGGTCGGGCACGGTGGGCACCTGCAGCGCCCAGCCACGGGGGTTCACGCCGTCGTCGGTGAACGTGGGGCCGATGTCGGCGATCGCCTCGACGATGATCGCGAAGATCGTCGTCGCCACGATGCCGATCAGCAGGCCGCCCTTGACCCGGCGCACCACGAGCACGGCCATGAGCAGCAGGCCGACGACGAAGACCAGCAGCGGCCAGCCGGCGAGCTGCCCGTTGATGCCGAACGAGACCGGGACGACGCCCTCGGGTGCGCGACGGACGAAGCCGGCGTCGACCAGCCCGATGATCGTCAGGAAGAAGCCGATGCCCACCGCGATCGCCGTCTTCAGCTGCGGCGGGATGGCCTCGAACACCGCGCGGCGGAAGCCGGTGAGAACCAGCACCGTGATGAGCAGGCCCTCGAGCACGACCAGGCCCATGATCTCCGGCCAGGAGAGCTCGGTGAACGCGTAGACGGCGACGATCGCGTTGATGCCCAGGCCGGTCGCCAGGGCGAACGGATAGCGGCCGACGACACCCATGAGGATCGTCATGACGCCGGCGACCAGGGCGGTGACCGCCGCGACGCCGGGGAAGGGCAGCTCGTTCCCGCTGACGTCCGCGCCCGACAGGATGATCGGGTTGAGCACCACGATGTAGGCCATCGTGAAGAAGGTGGTCAGGCCGCCCCGCAGCTCGCGGCCCACCGTGGAGCGGCGGGCGCTGATCTCGAAGTAGCGGTCCAGCCCGTTCCTGGGCCGCACCTGCGGTCCATCGCTACGCCGGGGGCGGGTGCCGCCCTCGACGACGTCGGCCGGTGTGCCGGTGTCGGCGGCGGCCTCGTCGACACGGGTCTGGGCGCCGTTCCTGGCGCTGCTGGCGCCGGCGGACCGGCGGGACTTGGCGGGCATGCGGACTCCCCGGGACGGAGGGCTCCTGACCAGGACGGGAGCGCTCGGGCCCCCGCTCGGCCGGTACGACGGCGGCAGCCTGCCACAAGACCGTCCCGGGGAGCCCGGAACGGGACGCACATCACCCGGGCGTGGCGCGGTTAAGGTCGCAGCGTGCACGGACCGCAGAAACATGCGCCGCCTCCGCTGCAGGTCGACACCGCCCGCGTCGTCCTCGTCGGCATGGCGGTCTGGGCCGTCGCCCTCGTCGTCCTGCTGTTCCTCGGTGACCGCGTGGACCGCATGTGGACGTGGACCTGCGTGGCCGCGCTCGGTCTCGCGGTGCTCGGGCTCGGCGTCATGCGCCTGCAGGGCCAGTTCCCCCGCCGCCGTCCGCCGGCAGGGAACTAGGCGCGAGAGCGCGCCTCAGGCCACCGCGACGGCGAACTTGCCGACCGTTCCCTTCCGGAAGTCCGCCAGCGCCGTTGGCACCTCGGCGAGCGGGTAGCTCCTCGTGACGGGTACGCGGAGTCGACCGGCCACGACATCGGCCGCCAGCCTGTCCAGCACCCTCTCCTGCGGGTCCGCCACGACCGCGACCGCCGCCGGGTGCTGGTCGGATCCGAACATGAGCGTCGACACCAGACAGCCGTCGGATGCCAGGTACGTCACGAGCCGGCTCGGGTCGTCGGCGAGATGGAGCACCGCGTCGACCCCGTCCGGCGCGGCGGCCCGCACCTCCGCCTCGAGGTCGGAGCTCCAGTCGACCGTCCGCTCGGCCCCGAGCCCTCGCACGAACTCCGACTCCTCGCCGGGACGCGCCGTGCCGATCACCCGCACACCCGCGGCGGCGGCGTACTCGACGGCGATCGCCCCGACCCCACCGGTGGCGCCCGAGACGAGCAGGATCTGACCCGCCTTCAGCGCCAGCGCATCCAGCGCGGTCGCCGCGGCGCTGCCCGCGAGGCCGAGCGCGCCCGCACTGACCAGGTCCATCCCTTCCGGCACGCGGGCGATGCCGTACCCCTCTCCGACGACCACGAATTCGGCGAAGCCCCCGTCCGCTCCGACGTACGGCGTCATCACGACGCCGAAGACGTCGTCGCCGACGGCGAAGTGCGAGACGTCCGGACCCACCGCCTCCACCGTCCCGGCGAAGTCCTTCCCCAGCACGACGGGGAAGCGGTACTCCATGAAGTCCCGGATCCAGCCGTCCGCCACCGCGACGTCGAATCCGTTGACCGAGGAGGCGGCGACCCGGACGAGGACCTCGCCGGCCGCCGGCGTACGAACCGGCAACTCGGTCAGTCGTGGAGCCGTTCCCATCTCGTGCAGCGCGACAGCATGCATCGCCCACCTCACCCGAGAGGCCCCGTGCGCCACGAAAGCTAGGACAGGGCAGCGGGCGGCCCCAGATTCCTTGGTCCCTCCACGACGGAGCCGGCTGCCGTGACGGACCGGACGGCCGCTAGTCGGTCAGGACGTCGAAGTCGGCGGTGTCGTAGCGGGCGGAGGTGACCACCTCGACCGCCTCGTCGACGACCAGGGTCGCCTGGCTGTGCGCGCCGCAGCCGTAGTCGGCCGTGACCACCCGACCGTCGGCCGGCGCGTAGGCGTTGCCGCAGGCACCGAGGGACTGGCGCAGCGAGCCGGCCAGCGGCAGCCAGAACCCGCACGTCGCGCACGGACCGGGCGCGTGGCGCGCCATCGAGGACGACGGGCCGAACTCGCCCGCCGCCCACCGGCCGACCGCCTCGGCGCGGCCCTCGCGGGACATGACCCGCTCCCGGCCCAGCCCCAGCTCGAACGCGACGACGCTGCCCTCGGGGTCGTCGGCGGAGTCGTCGTCGACCGCGTAGGCGGGGGCGAGTCGGGAGTCGTCCTCGGTCGAGGGGAGGACGTCGCCGACCGAGAGGTCGCCCGGGCGCAGCCGCTCGTGCCACGGAACCCAGGCGGGGGCCAGGAGGGCCGAGTCACCGGGGAGCAGGACGACCTCGTCGACGGTCACCGTGTCCTCGCCGGGCACGCGCGCGAGGGTCACCGCCCAGTGCCAGCCGACGTAGCCGGGCAGCGCGCTGGCGAACGCGTGGGTGACGACCTCGCCCAGCGCCTCCGGCGGCAGCTCGTCGGTCGCGGGCGCGACCGGCTCGGCCACAGCGCCCAGGTGCTCACCCACCAGACGCTGGTCGCCGGCGGTCTCGACCGCCGCCGCACGGGCCAGATCGACCGCCGCGGCGAGCACGTCGGAGGCGGCCGGGGCGGACCGGAGGGCTGCGGAGGACTCGGTCACGGCCCCATTGTCCCTGACGACCCCGCCTCCGCGACGGTCCGCACCCCGGAGGACCGAACGGCGACCGGCCCGCGCCCCCAGCTCGGTGCGGCACCATGGGAACGTGTCCGCCTCCCGACGTCCCCCCGGCGCGCGCCGGCGCGTCCGGTCGTCGGGGAACAGGGGGCCCGCCCGGCCCGACACCCCACCCCTCGGCGGCGGCCGCCCGGGCACCCGGCCGATCCCGGCCGCGACCGGCCGGCCGCTCGCCGACGACCAGCCGACCGACGTCATCCCCGACCCGCCGTATGCGCCCGGGCCGGCCGCCGCGACGCCTGGTCCGGGTGCCCCGAAGGTCACCGTCACCCGCGTGGCGGCCGCCCGCTCCCGGGAACTCGCCGCGGCGGCCGTGCACCGGGTCAGGGCCGCCAGCCGGGCCGACGGCGCCGGCGACAGCGGCCTGACCCACCTGCTCTGGGTGAATGCGCTGCACATGGCCGGCGACGCGATGATCGCCGTCTCGCTCGCCGGCACGCTGTTCTTCGCGGCCGCGGCCGACGCCCAGCGCAGCAACGTCGCGCTCTACCTGCTGGTGACGATGGCCCCGTTCGCGGTGCTGGCGCCCGTCATCGGGCCGGCGCTCGACCGGCTCCAGCGCGGGCGCCGGTGGGCTCTCGCGGCCAGTTCCCTGGGCCGCGCCGTCCTGGCGCTGGTGATGATGAGCCACTTCGACGACCTGTGGCTCTACCCAGCAGCCCTGGGCGTGCTGGTCCTGTCCAAGTCGCACAACGTGCTGCGTGCCGCGGTGGTCCCGCGGGTCCTGCCGTCGGCGATGTCACTGACCTCGGCCAACGCCCGGCTGTCGGTCTTCGGGCTGGCGACGGCCGGAATCGCCGGCGCGGTAGGAGGCGGGATCGGGGCGCTGCTGGGGTTCGACTGGGAACTCAGTGCGACTGCCGTCGTCTTCGCGGTCGCCGGCGTGCTCGCCGTGCGGCTGCCCCGGCACGTCGACGTCCCCACCGGCGAGCTGGCGGCCGACGTCCTGACCACCGCGGAGATCCCGGAGGTCCGGGGCCGCCGCCGCCGGGTGAGCCCCCACGTGGTGCTCGCGCTGCGGGCCAACGCCGCGCTCCGCGGGCTCGGTGGCTTCCTGACCATCTTCCTGGCGTTCCTGGTGCAGGCCGAGTTCGACGACGGCTGGGACGCGACGCTCGCGCTGGGGGCCGTGGCCGTCGCCGCCGGGGCCGGCAGCTTCGCCGGAACCGCCGTCGGCTCGCGGCTGCGCGAAGCCGATCCCGACCGCCTGGTGCTGATCTCCGCGGCGGTGGCGGCGGCGATCACCGTGCTGGCGGCGATCTTCTACAGCTTCGCGGTGGCCGCCCTCGTCGCCGGGGTGGCGGCGGTCGTCAACGCGCTGGGCAAGGTGTCGCTGGACGCGATCATCCAGCGGGAGGTGCCGGAGAGCCTGCGGGCGTCGGCGTTCGCCCGCTCGGAGACGTGGCTGCAACTGGCCTGGGTGGTGGGCGGCGCGATCGGGATCGCGCTGCCCGCGATCGGCTGGCTGGGTTTCACCGTCGCCGCCGGGCTGCTGGTGCTGGCCGTCGGCCTGATCGTGTGGAGCCTCTACCGGACCGATCGGCATCCCCCCGCCCCGGTGCCGCCGGTGTCCCCGGACGCGCCGACGACCCCCGTCGGACCCCCGTGGCACTGAGGCGACCCGTCGCCGCGCTGGCAGTGCTGCTCCTGGCCGGCTGCGGCTCCCGCGAGGCCGCCGGTCCGGGGGACGTGCGCGTCGAGGTCGGCGCGCAGGACGTGACGGTGCGGCCCGTCCAGTACTGCCAGGACGGCGAGCGGGTGCGGTACGAGAACACCCCGCCGGTCATCGAGGTCTCCCCCGACGCCGGCATCACGTTGACCGTGCCGGAGTCGGTCGCCGAGCGGGGCTGGGCCGTGCAGGTCTTCGACGAGGCGCTCGAGGAGATCCTCGGCGAGGTCGACGTGCCGGCGGGCGACGACCAGCTCACCGAGATCAACACGTCCGACGTCGTCCCGCCGGGGTTCTACCTCGTGATCGTCGAGGACAAGGGCGGCGACTGCGGCGAGTGGTCCGGCGCCTGGCCGGTGGGCTTTCTGCGCGCCGGTTAGGCCACGCCCGCTGGACGGCGCCTTCAGCTCTCCAGGTCGGTGGCGACGGCGCGCAGCACCGAGGCGACCTTGCGCGACTCCGCCCGGTCGGGGTGCCGCCCGCGGCGCAGGCCCTCCCCGACGTCGTCGAGCAGCTTGATCAGGTCCTCGATGATCGGGACCAGCTCGTCGGGCTTCTTCCGGCTCTGCGCGGCCACCGCGCCCGCCACCGACGGCAGCGGGTCGAGGATGCGCACCTGCAGCGCCTGGTCACCCCGCCGGCCGGCGACGATGCCGAACTCCACCCGCTGGCCCGGCTTGAGCTCCGCCGTACCGGCGGGGAGGGCGTCCTTGTGCACGAAGACGTCGGGGCCGTCCTCGCGGGAGAGGAAGCCGAAGCCCTTCTCCGGGTTGAACCACTTGACTCTGCCGGTGGGCACGGTGGGTTCCCTCAGTCGCTCGCTGCCAGGTCCGGCACGGCTGCCGGGGGGACGACGGCTCGATGCCGCTCGTCGCACAGCGTATCTGCCGTCGCGGCGGACCCCGACCCCGATTCCTGGACGGCTAGGCAGCGTCGGGCTGATCGACCACGCCGAGCCGGTCGAGGAGCTGCAGGAACACCACCGCGAAGTCGTTTGTCCCGATCTCCCGCCGCACCGCCGCCCAGTCGACCTGCTCGCGCAGCGCCCGGGCAACCGGCAGCAGCCGCGCGAAGTCGCAGTAGTGCTCGTCGAGGGCCAGCAGCTTGGTGACCACGATGTCGGTCGCGGTGAGCACCGGCATCTGCACCGACAGGACGGGCAGCACCTCGGCCCGGTCGATGAGGTCGCTCTCCACGGGATGGCCGCAGGTGCGCCACAGGACGTCGACGAACGAGCCGCCGCTGACGACCTTGACCAGCCAGTCCTCGGGCGGCTCCTGCACCTCCAGGTCGGCGTCGGCGAGGACCTTCGCCGCACGTTCGGACTCGGCGTCGGGAACCAGGAAGTCGGCGTCGTGGTCGGGCTCGGGAGCTCCGCGCACCCATGCGGCGTAGCCGCCGCACAGGGCGAACGGGACGTCGCCCTGCTTGAGCGCCACGGCCGTCCGCTTCAGGAGGTCCCGGATCTCGTCCCGCTCCGAAGGCTGCACGCCGGTCCTGCTACCCGCAGGGACGTCGCGCACGCACGGTCACGGTAGAAGCGGCGTGCGTGGGGCACAGGCCCTGCGTGCGCATCGGGACCTTCAACATCCTGCACGGCCGCTCCCTCGAGGACGGCCGCGTCGACGTCGACCGCCTGGCCACGGCCGTGAAGAGCCTCGACACCGACGTCCTCGGCCTGCAGGAGGTGGATCGGGACCAGCCCCGGTCGTTCGGTGCCGACCTGACCGCCGTGGCCGCCGACGCGATGGGTGCCGTCGACTCGCAGTTCGTCGCCGCGCTGTCCGGCACCCCGGGCGGCACCTGGATGGCGGCAACCGGTGAGGAGCAGCCGGGCTCGGCCAGCTACGGCATCGCGCTGCTGTCGCGCTACCCGGTCGTCTCCTGGCGGGTGGTGCGGCTGCAGCCGCTGCGGGTGAGCGTTCCGCTGTGGTCGACGCTGACGCGCCGGCCGTTCCTGGCGAGGGACGAGCCGCGGGTCGCCGTCGCCGCCGTCCTGGAGGGCCCGTTCGGGCAGTTCACCGTCTGCAACACGCACCTGTCGTTCATCCCCGGGTGGAACGGCGTGCAGCTGCGCCGGCTGGTGCGCTCGCTCGCGGGCACCCGCGAGCCGCTGGTGATGATCGGCGACCTCAACATGGAGCGCGGGACGGCGGGCCGCGGCAGCGGGCTCACGCCGATCGCGGCGGCGGCCACGTTCCCGGTCGACCGGCCCAGGCGCCAGCTCGACCACGTGCTGGTGCGGGGCGGGCTGCGGGCCACGGGCCAAGCCGAGGCGGTGCGCCTTCCCCTGTCGGACCACCGCGCGCTCGTCGTCCCGTGCGGGCCCGGCTGACCCGACGACCGAGGTCGCGGCGCCGGGACGTTCGATAGATCATGTCCGCCATGGCCACCAACGGAGCAGCCCGGGTCGTCACGCTCATCGCCACGATCGTGCGGGTCGTCTGCTCGGTGATCGCCGCGTTCATCGTGATCCACGCCGTGTTCGTGCTGTTCGAGGCCAACCCGCAGAACATGCTGGTCCAGTTCACGGCCGGCTGGCGCGACACCTTCGGCTGGTTCACCAAGAACCTGTTCGCCCCGTCCGACCCGAAGATCGCCGAAGCGATCAACGACGGCCTGGCCGCCCTGATCTGGGTCGTCGTCGGCTCGATGCTGTCCAAGGTGCTCGTGCGCTTGGCCCCGACCGGGACCACCAAGGCCAAGGCCTGAGAAGCCACTGTCAGGTGTCCGACGTGGGCCGGGGCGGGCGGTCGACGGGATCCGGCTCGCTACCGAAGATCCAGGGCGCGTAGACGACACCACGTCCGTCGGGGTCGAGGAACACCACGCCCCCGTTGGCCTCCCAGTACGGATGAACCGCCTCCACCGGCGTGGCGCCCGCCGCCAGCAGTGGCTCGATCGCCCGCGTCAGTGCGCTGGTGTCGGCGAGGTAGAAGACGATCTGTTCGAACGGGTCCGAGGGTGCGGCTGTGTCCCGTGACCGCACGATCTCCATGTGGGTCGCCGTGTCGGGCAGCCCGAAGATGGTGCCGTCCTCCCCGTAACTGCCACGGAAGGAGTCGACGACGGGCAGACCGACCAGCTCACGGTAGAAGACCACGGTGTCGTCGTAGCTCGTGCTGGACCGCACCCATCGCAGTGCCCCCGGATGCAGATGGGCCGGCCACCTCACCTGTGGAGGCAGCGCGTCGAACCGGGACACCGGGCCTCCTCGGCGGAAGAACGGGCTCAGGCGTTCTTGACGGCGGCTGCGCTCTGGAGGCCGAGCTCCTCGACCGAGACCTCGCGCATCTCGACCTTGCGGACCTTGCCGGTCACCGTCATCGGGAACTCGTCGACGATCTTGACGTAGCGCGGCACCTTGTAGTGCGCGAGCTTGCCGGCGCAGAACTCCCGCAGCCCCTCGGCGGTCAGCGGCTCGGCGCCCTCGCGCAGGCGCACCCAGGCCATCAGCTCCTCGCCGTAGCGCTCGTCGGGAACGCCGATCACCTGCGCGTCGACGACGTCCGGGTGCGTGTAGAGGAACTCCTCGACCTCCCGCGGGTACACGTTCTCGCCGCCGCGGATGACCATGTCCTTGATCCGGCCGACGATGTTCAGGTAGCCCTCGGAATCCATGACCGCGAGGTCGCCGGTGTGCATCCAGCGGGCGCGGTCGATGACCTCGGCGGTCTTCTCCGGCTCGTTCCAGTAGCCGAGCATGACCGAGTAGCCGCGGGTGCAGAACTCGCCGGGCTCCCCGCGCGGCACGGTCAGCCCGGTCTCGGGGTCGACCACCTTGACCTCGAGGTGGGGGTGGACCCGGCCGACGGTCGACGTCCGGCGGTCCAGGTCGTCGTCGGCGCCGGTCTGGGTGGAGACCGGCGAGGTCTCGGTCATGCCGTAGCAGATGGTCACCTCGGTCATGCCCATCTCGGCGACCACCCGCTTCATCACCTCCACCGGGCACGGCGAGCCGGCCATGATCCCGGTGCGCAGCGACGACAGGTCGTACTCGCCGAAGTTCGGCAGGCCGAGCTCGGCGATGAACATCGTGGGGACGCCGTACAGCGACGTGCACCTCTCGTCCTGCACGGCCTGCAGCGTCAGCGCCGGGTCGAAGCCCGGCGCCGGGATCACCATCGTCGCCCCGTGCGAGGTGGCCGCCAGGTTGCCCATGCCCATGCCGAAGCAGTGGTAGTAGGGCACCGGGATGCAGATGCGGTCGGCCTCGGTGTAGCCGCAGCCCTCCCCGACGAAGAACCCGTTGTTGAGCAGGTTGTGATGGGTGAGCGTCGCGCCCTTCGGGAAGCCCGTCGTCCCCGACGTGTACTGGATGTTGATCGGGTCGTCCGCAGACAGCTGCGTCTCCCGCTCGACGAGCAGCCCGCGGTCGCCCGCCCGGCCGGTCTCCAGCAGGCGCTCCCACTCCGGGTCGCCGAGGAAGAGGACCTCGCGCAGGTCGGGGCAGTCGCCGCGCACCTCGGCCACCATCGCCCGGTAGTCGCTGGTCTTGAACTCCGGCGCGCTCACCAGCACCGAGATGCCGGCCTGCTTGAGCACGTAGGCCAGCTCGTGCGTCCGGTAGGCCGGGTTGATGTTGACCAGGACCGCGCCGAGCTTCGCCGTCCCGTACTGCACGAACGCCCACTCGGCGCAGTTGGGCGCCCAGATGCCGACCCGGTCGCCCTTGCCGACGCCGAGGGCGTCCAGGCCGAGCGCGCAGGCGTCGACCTCGGCGACGAACTGCGGATAGCTGAACCGGCGACCGGTGGCGCACTCGACCAGCGCCTCGTGGTCGCCCACCCGCGCTGCCGTCCGGTCGAGGTTGGCCCCGATCGTGTCGCCGAGCAGCGGAACCGTCGACGGCCCGTTGCTGTAGGCCGGCAGCGCGGGAGTGCTCATCGCCGCCGGCCCTCCACGACCTGCACGCCGGCCCGGATGGGCTTGTCGGTCGGGTGGGCGTACCGGATCGCCTCGACCGGCAGCGGGAAGCTGTGGTCCTCACCGAAGGGCGACAGGGCGCCGGCGGACTCGCTGGTCAGCTCGGTGAGCGGCGGGCCGCCGTCGTCGGACTGCCCCCAGGTGGGCTCCACCAGGTGCGCGTTCCGCGCCTTGCGCTTGGCCATGTCGCCTCCGTGTCCGGGTGCACCGCTCGTGCACGTCGGGGTCATCCTCGCCGACGGCGTACCCCGAGCGCACGCCCTCTCCCCCGCGCGGGCCGCGCGTCGGTCAGGACCGGCGTCGGACCGCCCGGGCGCCCACCACCGTGCCCAGTCCGTCGGCGGTCAACACCCACTGCCCCCGGCCGATCGGCGCGGCGAGCACGTCGGCCCCGTTCAGCCGCTGCACCGCACGGGTGCGCCAGACCGCGGTGCTGAGCAGCCGCAGCTGCACCCGCTCGGCGTCGGGGTCGAGCTCGTCGTAGCCGTCGGGTTCGAAGGCCAGGATCGCGGGTCCGGCGATGTGCAGCCGGCCGGTCCGCCAGGGAGTGGTGGCCAGCCCCCGGCGCCACCGGAGCGAGCGCACGAGCGCACCGCATCCGGCGACCACGCCGACGATCCCGATGAACACAAGCACCACGACGGCCACCCCCAGGCCGGGGATCCGCCGCCCGTTGCCGACCATCGCCACGGCCGCGGCCCCGAGCAGGACGCCGAGGACGACCGCCATCGCGCCGCCGGCCAGCCAGCGGATCGCGCCGGCCAGGTGGGCGGCCAGCGACGTGCGGGTCTCGGGGTCGTCGGCGGCCGGTCGCACCCCTTCATGCTCCCAGCAGCCGCCGTCGCGGCCGCGACGTAACGTGGACCGGATGCCCACGGACCCTCCCGCGACCCTCGCGGCCTGGCTGCGCACCCGCAGCGACGAGCAGCTGAGCGCGCTCCTCGCGGCCCGCCCCGACGTCGCCCGGCCCGCCCCGTCGGACGTGGTCGCGCTGGCCAGCCGCCTCGCGGTGCCGGTCTCGGTCGACCGGGCTCTCGACGAGCTGGACGCCGCCACCCTGCAGGTCCTCGACGTGGTCCTGCTCGCGCCGACCGACGGGGTCGCGCCGGACGAGCTGGTCGCTGCGCTGCCCGACCTGCCCGAGGACGTCCTGGACGCCGCCCTCGACCGACTGAAGGGCCGGGCGCTGCTCTGGGGGGACGACGTCCTGCACGCCCCCGACCCGGTGCGGCGGGCGGTGCGGCACCCGGCCGGGCTGGGCCGACGGGCGGGCGAGCTGCGCATCCAGCTGCCCACCGACCTGCCGGCCGCCATGGGGTCGCTGGACCCCGACGAGGTGGCGGTGCTCGAGCGGCTGGCCGGTGAGCGCCCGGTCGGCCACCTGCCCGACTCCCCCGCCGACGGCACCCGCACACCGGCCCGCCGGCTGCTCCAGAAGGGCCTCCTGGCCCGGATCGACGCCCTCAACGTGGAGCTGCCCCGCGAGATCGGGCTGCACCTGCGCGGCGACCGCCCCTACGGCCCGCCGCGGACGCGTCCCGAGCCGCCCGTGCAGTCCTCCGAGCAGGGCACGGTGGACCGGCGGGCGGCGGGTGCGGCGCTGGAGAGCGTCGGCAAGGTCGGCGAGCTGCTCGGGCTGCTCGAGGAGGAGCCGGCCGGCCTGCTGCGCAGCGGTGGCGTCGGCGTGCGGGACCAGAAGCGGCTGGCCCGCGCGCTGCACATCGGTGAGCCTGAGGCGGCCTGGCTGCTCGAGCTGGCCTACACCGCGGGGCTGCTCGACGTGGGCGGTCCGCACCGCGACGAGTGGCTGCCGACACGGGGCTACGACATCTGGCGGGAGCAGGACCTCCCCGACCGCTGGGCCGCGCTGGCGGCGGGCTGGCTGGCCGGGGTGCGGCTGCCGTCGCTGGTCGGGCAGCGCGACGTCGCGGGCAAAGCCGTGAACCCTCTCTCGCCCGACCTGGTGCGGCACACGGCGCCGGCGATCCGGCGGTCCGCGCTCACGGTGCTCGCCGAGCACCCGCCCGGCTCCGGGCTCGCACCGGCCGATCTGGTGACCCTGCTCCGGTGGCGCACGCCGCGCCGTGCCGACCGACTGGCGCCGGTACCGGCGATGCTGGAGGAGGCCGCGCGGCTCGGCATCGTCGTCGGCGGCGTGCTGTCCACCGCGGGACGCGGACTGCTCTCCTCGGGTGAGGACGGCGCGGCCGAGGGCATGCGCGGACTGCTGCCCGAGCCGGTCGACCACGTCCTCGCCCAGCCCGATCTCTCGCTGATCGCCCCGGGGCCGCTGGTCTCCGAGCTGGCCGACACCCTCGCGGTGGTCGCCGACGTCGAGTCCTCCGGCGGGGCGACGGTGTTCCGGGTGTCGGAGTCCAGCGTCCGCCGTGCGCTGGACTTCGGCTGGTCGGCCTCGGACCTGCACGAGTTCTTCGCCCGCGCGTCCCGCACCCCGGTTCCGCAGGCGCTGGACTACCTGATCGACGACGTGGCCCGCCAGCACGGTCGGTTGCGGGTCGGCGCCGTCGAGTCCTACGTCCGCTCCGACGACCACGGGCTGCTCTCCCAGGTGCTCAACGACCGGCGGACGGCGTCGGCCGAGCTGCGCCGCCTGGCACCCGGTGTCCTGGTGAGCGGGCTGGGCGCCGACGAGGTGCTCACGGTGCTCCGCGACGCGGGTTACGCGCCGGCCGGGGAGAGCCCGGGGGGCGGCGTGCTGACCCGGCCGCCGGCCCGTCCCCGGGCCGCCGGCCGCCGCACCGTCGAGACCTCCACCGGGCCGCGGCCGCTCACCGATGCGGAGCTGTCGACCACCGTCCGCGAGATCCGGGCCGGGGACGCCGCACTGTCCGCCCGTCGCGGGGAGGCGGTGCGCCAGATCCCGGGCGTGACGACGGCGGGCACCCTCGAACTGCTCTCCCGCGCGGTCCGCGAGGGCACGCCGGTGTGGCTCGGCTACGTCGACGCGCAGGGCAGCGGGAGCCAGCGCGTCGTCCGCCCCGTGTCCCTGGTCGGCGGCTTCCTCCAGGGGTACGACGAGCGCCGCGGCGAGAACAGCACCTTCGCCGTGCACCGGATCACCTCGGTCGCCGTCGTCGAGGAAGATCAAGAGACCGCCACGACCTCCTGAGCAGGGCCATACTCGTCGCCGGACATCCGGTGATGGGAGGCGCGGATGACGAGTGGCCCCTCCGTGGCCGACCGCCTGGCGGCGGCCCTGGGCACGGTGCTGGGAACCGGCGCGCCGCCCTGGCGGCTGCGCGCCTGGGATGGGTCGGAGACGGGCCCGCCGGACGCCCCGGTGGTGGCGGTGCGGTCCCCGTCCGCCGTCCGCCGGCTGGTGTGGGCGCCCGGCGAACTGGGGCTCGCCCGGGCCTACGTCGCCGGCGAGATCGACATCGACGGCGACATCTTCGACACCCTCGACGCGCTCTCGCCGGTCACCCGGAGCGCGTCGACCGATGCCTTTCCCCGGCCGTCCGCGCGGCAGTGGGTGGAGCTCGCGCGCACCGCGGCCGCGCTCGGCGCGGTCGGCCGGCCGCCGGCGCCGCCACCGGAGGAGTTCCGCCCGCCCCGCCGGGGCCGGCTGCACAGCCTCCGCCGGGACGCCGCGGCGGTCTCCCACCACTACGACGTGAGCAACGACTTCTACGCGGTGGTGCTGGGCCCCACGCTCGTGTACTCCTGCGCGGTCTGGACCGACGAGGGCACCGGCCTGGACGAGGCCCAGGAGACCAAGCTCGACCTCGTCTGCCGCAAGCTCGGGTTGCGACCCGGGATGCGGCTGCTCGACGTGGGCTGCGGGTGGGGCAGCCTCGCGCTGCACGCGGCGCAGCGCTACGGGGCCGACGTCGTCGGGATCACGCTGTCCGCTGAGCAGGCGGCCCTGGCGCGGGAGCGGGTCGCCACCGCGGGGCTTCCCGAGCGGATCACCATCCGGGTGCAGGACTACCGGGAGGTCGACGACGGCCCGTTCGACGCGGTGAGCTCGATCGGGATGGCCGAGCACGTCGGCCGGGCCGCCATGCCGGGATACGTGGCCGCCCTGCACGACCTGCTCGCCCCCGGCGGCCGGCTGCTGAACCACGCCATCGCCTGGTCGGCCGGTGAGACGACCTGGAACGGCGACACGTTCATCGCCCGGTACGTCTTCCCGGACGGCGAGCTGCTCAGCCTGGCCGACACCGTGCAGGCACTCGAGGCGCGCTTCGAGGTCCTCGACGTCGAGGCCCTCCGGCGGCACTACGCGCTGACCCTGCGGGCGTGGGTGGAGCTCCTGGACAAGCACTGGGACGAGGCCGTCGGGCTCGTCGGCGAGGGGCGCGCCCGCGTATGGCGGCTGTACATGGCCGCCGCCGCACTGTCATTCGAGAACGGGAAGCTCGGCGTCAACCAGGTCCTGGCCCAGCGGGAGGGCGGCGACCCCCCGCCGCTGCGCCGGACCGACTGGATCTGACGGCCGCGGAGGGAAGCCCCGGCCGGTCCCCGCGGTTACCGTGAAGGATCCCCTGCCTGCCCGACGGAAGAGAACCTTTGAGCGACGGCCCCCTGATCGTCCAGTCGGACAAGACCCTCCTGCTGGAGGTCGACCACCCCCTCGCGAAGGACTGCCGGGCGGCGATCGCGCCGTTCGCCGAGCTGGAACGCTCCCCCGAGCACGTGCACACCTACCGGGTGACGCCGCTCGCCCTGTGGAACGCCCGCGCCGCCGGCCACGACGCCGAGCAGGTGGTCGACGCGCTGGTGCGCTACTCCCGCTACCCCGTGCCGCACGCGCTGCTGGTCGACGTCGCCGACACGATGGACCGCTTCGGCCGGCTCACGCTGGCCAACAATCCGGTGCACGGGCTGGTGCTCACCACCACCGATCGCGCGGTGCTGGAGGAGGTCGTCCGGTCCAAGCGGGTGGCCCCGATGCTGGGTGCCCGCATCGACGAGGACACCGTCGTCGTCCACGCCTCCGAGCGCGGGCGCCTCAAGCAGGCACTGCTGAAGATCGGCTGGCCGGCCGAGGACCTCGCCGGGTACGTCGACGGCGCCGCGCACCCGATCGAGCTCGACCAGTCGAACTGGCACCTGCGCGACTACCAGCAGGAGGCGGTCGAGGGCTTCTGGGCCGGCGGCTCGGGCGTCGTCGTGCTTCCCTGTGGTGCGGGGAAGACGCTGGTCGGCGCCGCCGCCATGGCCGAGGCGAAGGCGACGACGCTGATCCTGGTCACCAACACCGTCGCCGGACGGCAGTGGAAGCGGGAGCTGATCGCCCGCACGTCGCTGACCGAGGAGGAGATCGGCGAGTACTCCGGCGAGCGCAAGGAGATCCGGCCGGTCACCATCGCGACGTACCAGGTGATCACCACCCGCCGGAAGGGCGAGTACCGGCACCTGGACCTGTTCGACGCCCAGGACTGGGGCCTGATCGTCTACGACGAGGTGCACCTGCTGCCTGCGCCGATCTTCCGGCTCACCGCCGACCTGCAGTCCCGCCGCCGGCTCGGCCTGACCGCCACGCTGGTGCGCGAGGACGGCCGCGAGGACGACGTCTTCTCGCTCATCGGGCCGAAGCGGTACGACGCACCGTGGCGCGACATCGAGGCGCAGGGCTACATCGCGCCGGCCGAGTGCATCGAGGTGCGGGTCTCCCTGGACGACGAGGAGCGGATGACCTACGCCGTCGCCGAGCCGGAGGAGCGCTACCGGATCGCGGCGACGGCGGCCTCCAAGCTGCCCGTCATCCGGCGCGTGCTCGACCGGCACCCCGACGAGCAGAAGCTGGTCATCGGCGCCTACCTCGACCAGCTCGAGGAGCTGGGCACGGCGCTCGACGCCCCGGTGATCCAGGGCTCGACGACCAACCGCGAGCGCGAGAAGCTCTTCGACGCCTTCCGGGCCGGTGAGGTGAGGACCCTCGTCGTCTCCAAGGTCGCGAACTTCTCGATCGACCTTCCCGAGGCCGCGGTCGCCGTCCAGGTGTCGGGGACGTTCGGGTCGCGGCAGGAGGAGGCACAGCGCCTCGGCCGGGTGCTCCGGCCCAAGGCCGACGGCCGGCAGGCGCACTTCTACACGGTGGTCAGCCGGGACACCCTGGACGCCGAGTACGCCGCGCACCGGCAGCGCTTCCTCGCCGAGCAGGGCTACGCGTACACGATCGTCGACGCCGCCGACCTGGCCGGACCGGGCGAGGTCAACGGCCCCGACTGGATCGACGAGCCCGCCGACTGAGGTTTTCCTGAGCCCACGGGGCAGAAGGCATTCCGCTGCTGCGCTCCAGGTCGAGCGCGCGGCGGCCGATCAACTCTTCGTGGGTTCCCGATCCGCTCGTCGTCCGGTGTGGGCGATCTGCCTGGTGACGCTCGGCGGCCTGTGGCTGCTCTTCGTCGGCTGCCTCTTCGTCACGGGGTACTGGGCGACGGTCACCGTGACCGGGGGCGCGGGAGACGGCTTCTGCGAGGTCATCTGGGAGGACCCCGCCGGCCAGCGGCAGAGCGGGGAGTCCGACTGCTACGACGAGCCGCCCAGCAGCCGCTTCGAGGTGCGCGTATCGGGTTGGCCGGACGCCGGCGAGCCCACGCTCACCGAGACCTACGTGGGCATGGGGCTGCTCTTCGGTCTCCCGCCGGTCGCCCTGGGCGCATGGGGGCTGCTGCACGTGCCACGGCGTAGGCGGACCGGGCGCCCCACCGGACTGACGACGCCGCCGGCGGCGAGCAACGGCTACGGCGCTGGGCTGTCCCTGACGCGCACCGCCGCCGCACTGCGTCGGGCCACGCGCCGTGCCCGGGCCATTCTCGCGCTGGGTGTCGCGGGCTGGGGCGCCGTGCTCGTGATCCTCGTGGTCGAGAGCGACGCCGACGCGGGGCTGCGCGACGCGGGCGTCACCACCGTCGGAACCATCGAGTCGGTGGACTACGACAGCGCGCTGTTCCCGGGCGGCGCCACGGTGGCCTTCACCGCGGGCGGGAGGGCACGGTCCGAATACACCTGGCTGGGAAGCGACGCGGATGACTATGTCGAAAGCCAGGACGTCTTCGTCGTGTACGACCCGACTCACCCTGATCGGTTCACGATCGACGATTCCCAGTACGCGCCGGCATGGACCTACTGGCTGGTCGTACCTGCCTTCGCGACAGCCGGCGCGGGCACCATCCTCGGCGTCTCGCTGCTGCGGGCGGGTGTTCGGATGCGCCGACTGCTCCTCGCCCGGATCTGGGCGCCCGTCCGCCTCCGGGTGACCTACGACGACCGCCGCGTCGTGATCACCACGGCGGACGGCGCTGTGTGGTGTTCGGTCGTGAACGCCGACTGGCCGGAAACGCCGGACGACTCCCCCCTCTGGAGTGCGTGGTGTGCGTCCGACGGCACACGAGCGGTGTTCTCCCCGAATGTGGGTTCTCCGTTGGTCCTGGCACGACTGCGCACCGAGGGGCCGCTCCGGCGCCTCGCCCGCCGTCGCGCGATCCAGGTGCCGGGCTGAGCGGGGTGGTCCAACGCGGTCGACCCCACCGCCTCCCGGGACCGCTGGGAAACCCGTGACCGGCGAGACGTGACGTCCCGGTCCCTCACAGCATGAGGATCCACACACCCGCGATCGATTGACAACGTTTGCCCAGGTCAGCGGCTCATGCAGCGCTCCTATACGTCGTCGGCGGCGAGGCACGCGGGAGGCAGCCGGTTGGGCGTGTTGGCCGTCCGGCAGTGAAGATGGACCGGTCATGGGGAGTGCAATGCGAGCGGAGGCCTCGAGCCCGCAGACCACCGGCCGACCGCTCCGAGCGTGGCAGCAGGCGGCCCTGGAGCGGTACGAGGAGCAGTCGCCGAAGGACTATCTGGTCACCGCCACCCCCGGCGCCGGCAAGACCACCTTCGCCCTGACGCTGGCCTCGCGGCTGCTGTCGCGGCGCGAGGTCGCCCGCGTGATCGTGGTCTGCCCGACCGACCACCTGCGCCTCCAGTGGGCCGACGCCGCCGACCGCATGGGCATCGTGCTCGACCCGGGTCTGACCAACGCCGTCGGCCCGGTGCGTGCCGGCACCCAGGGCTACGTGACCACCTACGCGCAGGTCGCCGGCAAGCCGATGCTGCACGCGGCGCGCGCCACCGCCGTGAAGACGCTGGTGATCCTCGACGAGGTGCACCACGCCGGCGACGGCCTCTCCTGGGGCGAGGCGGTCGAGGAGGCGTTCGGCTTCGCCGCCCGTCGGCTCTGCCTCACCGGGACGCCCTTCCGCACCAAGGCCGACGAGCGCATCCCCTTCGTCCGCTACGAGGAGGACAGCTTCGAGGGCGACGACGGCGAGGGCGGGATCGGCCTCGTCAGCCGCGCCGACTACACCTACGGCTACAAGGAGGCACTGGCCGACAACGTCGTCCGGCCGGTCGTCTTCGCCGCCTACACCGGGACGTCGCGCTGGCGGAACTCCGCCGGCGAGGTCGTCGCCGCGTCGCTGTCGGAGGCCGGCACCCGCTCGGTCGAGATGCAGGCGTGGCGGACGGCGCTGGACCCCAAGGGCCAGTGGGTGCCGCACGTCATCGCCGCCATGGACGACCGGATCACGCACCT
>Ga0126307_10000173_pt1 | contig 40102 bp, 48 predicted proteins | sample Plot28_FD_89955 | JGI IMG/M metagenome (GOLD analysis project Ga0126307, IMG submission 89955) | Serpentine soil microbial communities from UC McLaughlin Reserve, CA, USA - Plot28 | ecosystem: Environmental > Terrestrial > Soil > Grasslands | place: USA: UC McLaughlin Reserve, Lake County... | reverse complement strand
GCCGATCATCGACGTGCAGCGCTGCGGCCAGGTGATCATCCTCAAGCGCAGCATGAGCGCCGGCTTCGCGGGCATCGACAACCCGCTCTTCTACAACGAGAACACCGCCTTGCTGTTCGGCGACGCCAAGGAGTCGGTGGCGAAGGTCACCGGCGAGGTGCAGGAGCTGTAGGACCGACGCTCCGGCGCCTGCGCGGGCGTCGGGAGCCTCCTTCCGCCCAGGCCCTCAGCCGATGCTGAGGGTCTCCTGGCCGGGTGCCGTTCCGCGCCGGCCGCGGCGACGCGGCACGCCCGCGGCCTCGGCCAGCGCGGCCTCCACGTCGGCCATGATCGCGCGCTCGGAGCGCGAGGCCACCAGCGGCTCGGCCAGGCCCTCCACGTGCACGTAGGTGCGCCGGCCGTCGCCGCGCTCCTCGGCGTCCAGCGGGACGAGCGCGAACACCCGGTCGGCGCGTACGAACTTCCCATAGCCGAGAGCCACCATGCGCGCGTCGCGAGAGGCCACGGACCAATGGTGGCATGAGGCCCGGCGCTTTAGGGTACGGCACACGCAGGGCTAAAGCAGAGGGAGACGAAGATGCAGGAAGAGGGCACAACAGAGCGCACCGAGGAGCGCCAGGACCAGCCGCAGGACATGGACGTGGGCGCCGGCTCGCCGGAGAAGGCCGAGGAGCAGGGCGGCGCCGACTCCCCCGCCGAGCAGGAGACCCGCGAGGACGAAGAGCGCAGCGAGACCGAGGGCTCTTCCGACGCGGAGGGCGCTTCCGACGCGGAGGGCTCTTCCGATGCGGAGGGCTCTTCCGACGCGGAGGGCTCTTCCGAGGGCGAGGACGACGGCGACGGCGACTCCGACAAGACGGACATCGAGCAGGAGAAGGACGACGCCAAGGCCGAGGTCGAGGCTCTCGAGGGCGACCCGCCCCAGGACCTCTCCGAATGGCCGACGGGCAAGGCCAAGTACGAGACCTTCGGCGGCCCCGAGCACCAGAGCTCCTATGACGAGGCGGCGACCTCCGAGCTCGGCCCCTCGGACGTGCGCCACCGCGAGGACGGCACCGTGGAAGTGGCCGGCGAGGCGGTGGACGACCCCGAGGAGTACAAGAACGAGCCGATCCCCGGCGGACCCACCGACCCCAACACCCCCGCCGGCGCCGGCGAGCAGGACCTGTCGGAGAAGAGCTCGACGGTGAACTCGAGCGACAGCGAGGGCTCAGACGACGAGGACGGCGAGGACGAGCAGGAGGACGAGCAGGAGGACAAGCAGAAGGCCGAGAGCTAGGCGGAGGGGACCGGGCGCCAGGCTTCGCTCGCGGCGCCCCGCAGCTGCGGATCGACGGGCGGCGCCGGCACGACGCCAGCCCAGCCGGGCCGGGCCGCCGCGCGCTCCTGCGCGCGGTCGAGTTCGCGCTCGAGTAGGCGCAGGCCCTCGAGGCCCGGAATCTCCGACACCGTCTCGTCGATCTCTCGCAGCATCTCGCGTCCGCGCTGGTCGTAGCCGAACAGGTAGAGCAGCAGCGAGTCCACCTCCTCGGCGCTCTTGACGCCCGCCCCCACCGGCGTCCAGAAGTTCTCGAAGACCCGGCGCACCAGCCGCCGCGTGCGCCGCGGCGCCGCCTCGAGCCGGGCGCGGCCCTGGGCGCGGTAGAAGGCGAAGTGGCGGCGCTCGTCCTGGATCACCCGACGCAGCATCTGCTCGAGCACGGGGTGCTCGGAGCGGCGGATCAAGGCGTGATAGCCGGTGAGCGTGGTGAGCTCGTTGATCGCTCCCCAGGTCATGTGCAGGCCGATGAAGTCCCGGAAGAGCGCCGACCCGACCATGGTGGGCACCAGGTGCAGCTGCTGCCCCACGCCGAGGTCGCCGCGCAGGCCGTGGGTGCGCTTGGCCCTGGTGGGCATCGGTGTCGAGCCGTCGGGAAACTTCGGCTCGGCCGGCACCTCGATGCCGTAGGCGCGCAGGAAGTCCGAGAAGGCCTCGCCATGCCACAGCTCCTCGTACGCCCAGCAGGCCAGGAAGGCGGTGATCTGGGGATCGTTCGCGGCCCGCGTGGCCAGGAGGTCGCGCAGGTAGATCACCGTGTGGGTCTCGATGTCCAGCATGTAGTGCATGGACATCACGTCGCCGTCGGCGAGGGGGTGCTTTGGAATGTCCTCCCAGCTGAGCTCGGAGAGGTCGAGCTTCTCGGAGGCCCGCAGGTAGCGGTCGAGGTCGAAGTCGATTACGGGCTTCGGCGCCATCGTGCTCTTCTTGGGTAGGGGCCTCTCAGATCACCGCGACCGGTCGGCCGCTCCGCCGGCGCCCACCAGGGCCGAAGCCTCCTCGGCCCCACGCTCGGTCACGTTGCGCTCCATGAGCTCGTCGAGCTCCTGCGTCTCCTTGCGGGAGCCCGCCTCCAACAGTGGCCCAATCGCCCCGCGGAGGACGAGCAGTCCCCGCAGCCACTGCGGCACCGTGACCCAGCGCCGGCGATTCTCGATGCCGTCGACGACCGCATCGCCGGCCTTGGAGACCGGGTGGGTGGTCTTGAATGGCCCCGGCAGCTTGGCCCGGAAGCCGGCCATGGCCGGGTGGGCGTCGACCCCGGCCACCATGTCGGTCCCGATCCAGAGCAGGTAGCCCACCCCCACGTCGACGCCGTGGTGACGCAGCTCGGAGCGCAGCGAGTTGGCGAACGCCTCGGCGCCCGCCTTGCTGGCCGCGTAGGGCGCCATCCCCGGGCCGTGCAGCGCCGCGGCGGAGGAGGCGATCACCAGCACGTAGCCGCGGCTGCGCAGCACGTGAGGGAGGGCCGCGCGCACGGTGCGCCATACGCCGAGCAGGTTGACCTCGATCACCCGCTCGAAAGCGTCGGGGTCGATGTTACGCACGAAGCCCGCCGAGGCCACGCCGGCGTTGGCCACCACGCAGTCGATGCCCCCGAGGCGCTCGACTGCCTCCTCGACCGCCTGCTCCAGTCCCTTGCGGTCGGTCACATCGGCCTCGATGGCGAACGAGCCCCCGCCGCACTGGGTCGCGACCCGCTCGAGCTCCTCGGGCTCGAGGCCGACCAGCGCGAGCTGCGCGCCCCTCGCGGCCAGCCGCCGCGCGCTCTCGGCGCCGATCCCGCGCGCCGCTCCGGTTATGAGGATCTTCTGCCCGGCCAGAGAAGTCATGGGCGCACCCTAACCCGAGCGGCACAGACGCGGTAGACACGCCGCAGGCGCACGAGGCCACCGTCGGCGAGCCGTACCTTGGCCACCACCGCGTGGCGGTGGCTGCGCCCTCGATGACGCCTGCGGTCGATGATCCGGCTCAGTGGCGGGCGGGTGTCACGGGCCACGCGGCGGCGGCCGCGGCGAAAGTCGGCGCGCCGCGCCAGGCGGCGGTCGGCACCGGTCACGGTGGCCCGGACCGGGCCACGCGCACAGCTGCGCCCGCGCCAGCGGCCCCGCCGGTAGCGCGCCCTCAAGCTCAGCCGCGGACGCGCGCCGGATAGGCCGCCGCGGATGCTCAGGCGCTCGACCAGGCGCTCGTAGACCCCGAAGGCGGGCTTGCGGTCGTAGTCGCTCTCGATCAGGCCGGCTCGCTGAAAGATCTGCTGCGAGGCCGTGTCGGAGTCGCGCAGGTTGAACCAGCGGTAGTCGGTCACGCCGTAGGTGGCGCGAAAGTCGTGCACCGCGCGCACCATGCGCTCCAGGACGGCCGCCTGGGTCGCGTAGCTGCGGCCGAGAAACGTCGGCCAGCCGTTCTCCTCCACCTTCACCGGCACCGAGCGCGGGATGCCCGGCAGCTTCGCGTAGCAGCGGATCGCGCTCATAGCGTTGACCATCCCGTCGCGGTAGCCATCCAGGTCGGGCTCGGCGGGCGGGAAGATCGTCCCCGGGTAGGCGTCCAACCCGATCCAGTCCAGCGAGCGCGCGAAGGCCGCCCCGCCGCGGTCGCGTAGGGCCGACCAGAAGCTGGTCTCGGTGGCCGGGTCCAGGCGATAGGCCCAGTTGAAGCCAATCTCGAGACCGCGAAGCCCGCGCCTGCGGGCCTCGTCCTTCGCCGCGATCACGCCCTGCACCAGCGCCTCGCGGGCGCCGCGGTAGGCGCCGTCCGAGGAGTCGCGCGAGAACGCGATGTTGACCTCGTTGGCGATCTGCAGCGCCACCACACCGCGGATCGCCCCGAAGCGCCGCACCACCTCGCGAACGTGGGCCGTCCACGCCGCGATGTCGCCTTCCTGGGCGGAGTCGGGGTGGTAGCGGACCTGCAGCTCCACGCCGTAGCCCGCGCTGGTGTAGCGGTGCGCGAGGGCGAGGAAGCGGTTGAAGCCCGCCTCGCGATCCGACCAGAAGAAGCGGTTGAGCCGCAGTACGAAGGGCCCGCTGCGCGGGCGCAGCTCGGCCAGCGCAGCGTCGTGCCGCGGCCGGTCCTCGGGGACGGCCGCGGCCGGCGCCGTGCCGATCTGTCCAGTCTCCACCCCGGGCGTGACGCCGAAGCGAAGCCGTTGGCCGCCCGGGATCTGCGGCACCGAGCCGGCCTCGGTATCGCCCACGCAGGAGGGCGGGCTCGCGTCCGACTGCGCGGCGGCCGGCGAGGCGCAGAGGACGAACGCCGTCGCCGCCAGCACCGCCACCACCGCCTTCACGAGGCGAGCTTAACCCCGCCGCAGCTGACCCGCGAAGCACCCACGGCCGCAGAGCGCCGCGGCGCCGCAGCGCGCCCCGAGCGCCAGCGCCTCCTCGAGCGGGCGGCCCTCGCCCAGGCCCAAGCTCAGCCCCGCCGCGAAGCTGTCGCCCGCGCCGTAGGCGTCGGCGGGCTCACCCGGCAGCGGCGCTGCGGGATAGCGCCCGGTCGCGCCGTCTTGCGCGGTCCACTCGCCCCCCGCGGCGCCCGCCGTGCGCACCACCACGCGCGGTGGCGGGTCGAGCTCGCCGCCGTAGCGCTCGCCCTCGTCCTTGCCGCTGGCCACCAGCGCGTCCAGCTCGACGCCCGCGGCCACGAGCGTCTCCAACCCGCGCGGGGTGGCCACCATGGTCCCGGCCCGCCGGGCCTGCCGCGCGGCAGCAGCGTCGCCTGCCGTGAAGTAGACGGCCTCGACCTCGTCCAGCAGCTCCCAGGGCAGGCCGTCCTCTCCGAGGGGTCCGAGGCGGTCACCGATCACGGTGATGGTGCGCTCTGCCGCCCTGTCGACGTGCACGAACCCTCGGCGCTGCGGCTCCGGCCGCCACGCGGCGTGGACGCGCACGCCCCGGCGGGTGAGCTCGTCGTGGGCGCGATGGCCGAGCTCGTCGTCGCCCAGCGCGCAGAAGAAGTCGGCCCCGTCGCCGAGCTTGGCCAGCTGCACCGCGCTGACGGCTCCGCCCCCGCCCGGCTCCTCCCAGGTCTCCCAGGCGTGGACGATCTCGCCGGGCGCCGGCATGCGCTCGACGCGCGCGAACTCGATCCACTCCACGTGTCCGACCACGGCCGAGCGCACGGCTGTAGCTTGGCGCGATGGAGGATCCGATGGAGGTCACACCGGCGGTAAGGGTGCCGCTGGGGGAAATCCAGCTGCGCACGAGCCGCTCGTCGGGCCCCGGCGGCCAGCACGCGAATGTGACCGCCAGCCGGGTCGAGGCCTCGCTGGACATCGCCTCGTCGAGTGCCTTCGGCGACGATCAGAAGCGGCGGCTGACCGCCCGGCTCGGGCCGGTGGCCCGCGCCACCGCGCAGGACAGCCGCAGCCAGGCCCGCAACCGCGAGCTGGCACTCGAGCGGCTGCGTTCCCGGCTGGCCGGCGCGCTCGCGGTTCCCCGCGCTCGGCGAGCGACGCGTCCGACGGCGACGTCGCGCCGCAAGCGCGCGCAGGCCAAGCGGCGTCAGAGCGAGCGCAAACGGCTGCGGCGCCGGCCAAGCGCCGACGACTAGCGCCGACGACGAGTGGCGACGATCAGCGCTCCAGCGCAGGTCGCGCGCTCGGGGTGCCGATTCGAGCGAGGCGCGACGCACACGTCCGCTCTGAAAAAGCCATCAGGAGGCTGAGGAGTTTCGGGAGGGGGCACGCTGCGCCGACCTGGCCAGGGCGGCGGAGCCCCGCCGGCACGCTGAGCCCGCCGCCGGCCGGTCCGCGGTTCGACGTGGCTAGGCGGCGAGGCCCGCCGACACGCTGCGCCCACCGCCGGCCGGTCGCGCTTCGAGGTGGCTAGGGCGGCGAGGCCCCGCCCTCGCTCGTGCCGCCCGGCGAGCTGCGCGGCGAGGGGTTCGCGCCACCCTGGGGACTGCCGCCCGGGGTCCCGCCTCCGCTGCCGGGGGTGCCGGTGCCGCCGCCGCTCACGGTCCCGCCGCCCGTGCCGCCGTCGCTCCCCGTGCCCGCGCCCGCGGTACCGCCGCCGGCGGCGGCCGTTCCGCCGCCCGCTCCGCCGCCGCTCGCGGTGCCGCCGGCGGTGCCGCCGCCCGCGCTGCCTCCAGAGGCGCTCTGGCTGGGCGCAGTGTCGGTCTCGGTGCGGTCGCGCTCCGAGCGGTCGGCCGTCGCCGGCTCCTCCTTCAACGCCGGCGGAGGTGTGGTGCTGGCCCTGTCGTCCTCGCCCCCACCGCCGGCGGACGCGATCGCCACGATCAGCAGCAGGAGGAACAGCCCCGCACCGCCCGCCGCGACCAGACGACGCCGGCGATAGACCTCTTCGGACTCGCGCACGCTCCGGAACCGTAGCGGGGGGCCAGCACAAGCCGTCCCTAGCTAGGCGAAGTGCAGGCCCTCGGCCTCCTCGCCCTCGGCGGGGCGCTCACAGGTGGGACACCACCAGCGCGCCTCGAGAACGCTGCCGCAGGCCTCGTGCCGCGGGGCGTCGACCCCCTCGCCCTGGCGAGCGCCCCAGTCGGCAAGCAGACGCAGGGCGCCGGCCAGCTCGCGGCCACTGGCGCTGAGCTCGTAGACGAAGCGCGGCGGGCGCTGGGAGTAGGGCTCGGCCACCACCAGGCCCTCCGCCTCCAGGCGCCGCAGGCGCTGGGTGAGCACGTTGGGCGCGATGCCCGCGAGCGCCTCCTCGAGGTCGCCGAAGCGGCGCGAGCCGTCCAGCAGCGCCTCGACCAAGAGCAGCGTCCAGCGGTCTCCGACGGCGTCCAGCGCGGCGGCGAGCGGCGAGTCGGGCACCCCCTCAGATTAGCCGTGTTCGCTTGCTATGGTGCTCACTTGCAAGTCGCAAGTCACTAGAAAGGACTCTTCATGAGCTCAGTGCTCAGCGAGCTCCAGACCGCGGTCGCCGAGGTCGCCGAGCGTGTCGGCCCGTCCGTCGTGGGGTTGGGGCGGGGCTGGGGGCGCGGCTCAGGGGTGGTCATCGCCCCCGGCCGCGTGCTCACCAACGCGCACAACCTGCGCGGCGAGGAGGTCACGGTCGTCCGCGCCGACGGCGAGCGCACCGGCGCCCGCGTCAGCGCCACCGACCTCGACCTGGACCTGGCCGTGCTCGACCTCGACACCGGCGAGGCGCCCGCCGTCGAGTGGCCCGAGGACGACGCCGTCCCCGCGCTGGGGACGCCCGTTGTCGCCCTGGCCGACCCCGGCGGGCGCGGGCTGCGGGCGGCGCTCGGCTTCGTGACCGTGGCCGGCCGGCGCTTCCGCGGACCCCGCGGCCGTCGCGTGGAGGGCGCCATCGAGCACAGCGCGCCCCTGCCTCGCGGCTCCTCGGGAGGGCCGCTGGTCGACGCCGATGGCCGCCTCCTGGGCATCAACAGCATCCGGCTGGAGGGCGGGCTGATCCTCGCCCTGCCGGCGACGGCGAAGGTCCGCGACCGCCTGCTCGGCCTCGCCGGGGGAGACAGCGCCGGGCCGCCGCGGCTCGGAGTGGCCGTCGCCCCGCCCCGGGTGGCGCGGCGCATGCGCCGGGCGGTCGGGCTTCCCGAGCATGCGGGGCTGCTGGTGCGAGGCGTGGAGGGCGGCTCGCCCGCCGAGCGGGCCGGCATCCAGAAGGGCGACCTGCTCGCGGCTGCCGCCGGCCGCGAGCTGGACGGCATCGACGGGCTCTACGCGGCGCTCGACTCCCTCTCCGGGGACGGCTCGCTGACCCTGACCGTCGTACGCGGGACAGAGGACCGCGAGGTCCAGGTCAGCTTCGGGCCGTGACTGCCGTCGACGAGGCCGCGGCCCTGGACGCCTACTCGCGCGCGGTCGTCTCGGTGGCCGAGCGGGTCACCCCCTCGGTCGCCAGCCTGCGCGTCATGCGCCGCGGCGCGGGCAGCGCCGTCGCGCTGACGCCCGATGGGTTCCTGCTGACCTCGGCCCACGTGGTCGGCCGGGCGGACCGGGGCCGAGCCACTTTCCCCGACGGCGCCGACCGCCGCTTCGAGGTGGTCGGCCGCGACCCCCTCTCCGACCTCGCGGTGCTGCGCACCCAGGACGGCGAGCCGCTCAGCCAGGCCGAGCTGGGCGAGGCCTCCGAGCTGAAGGTGGGCCAGCTGGTGGTGGCGGTGGGCAACCCCAACGGCTTCGAGGGCTCGGTGACCGCAGGCGTGGTCTCCGCGCTGGGCCGCTCGCTGCCCGCCCGCACCCGCCGCCACGCGCGCGTCATCGACAGCGTCATACAGACCGACGCCGCGCTGAACCCCGGCAACTCCGGTGGCGCGCTGGTGGACAGCTCCAGCCGGGTCGTGGGCATCAATACGGCGGTGGCGGGGGTCGGTCTGGGCCTGGCCGTGCCCGTCAACGAGGCCACTCGCAGCGTGATCGGAGCGCTCATGTCCGACGGCCGCGTGCGCCGCGCGTACATCGGCCTGGCCGGCGGCCCGCGGCCGCTGCCTCCCCGCGCCCGCGGCCGCTATGCGGCCGAGAGCTGCATCGAGGTGGTGGAGGTGGTCGAGGGCAGTCCGGCCGACCGCGCCGGCCTGCGGCCCGAGGACCTCGTCGTGGAGGTCGCCGGCACGCCCACGCCGGGGGTCGGGGAGCTGCAGCGCCTGATGGTGGCCGAGCTGATCGGCACCTCGGTGAGCGTGCGCGTGCTGCGCCAGGGCCGAGAGCAGGAGCTGGAGCTGGTGCCGGCCGAGCTCTAGAGGTAGCCCTGCGGGTCCACCGGCCGACCGCCCACGCGGGTCTCGAAGTGCAGGTGATCGCCGAAGCAGTGGCCGGTGCAGCCCACGAGGCCGATCACGTGGCCCTGGCGCACTGCCGCGCCCTTGCGGGTCAAGAAGCGCGACAGGTGCGCGTAGCAGGTGCTGAAGGAGCGCGTGTGCTGGATGCAGACGTAGTTGCCGTAGCCGCCCACGGGCCCGGCGATCACCACCTGGCCCGTCTGCGCGGCCCGGATCGGTGTGCCCGCCGGGCTGGCCAGGTCGATGCCCGCGTGTAGCCGGCCCCAGCGCTGCCCGAAGGGCGAGACGATGCTTCCGTTGACCGGGAAGATGAGGTCGCCCGAGCCGCGCAGGATCGGTCCCGCCCCGCGCGCGCCGAGCAGCTTCTGCACGCGGCGGTCGGCCGCCTCCAGCGCGCGCAGGTCCTCGAGGTCGCGCCGCAGTGCCTTGTCCTCCTTGCGGATGCGCTCCTCCGAGCCTCCCTGCTGCTTGCCGGTGGTGCCCGGCGGCAGGGCGCGCACGGCGCGCGGGCCGGTCTTCTCCTTGGGCCTGTAAGCCTCGTCGAGCGGGTCGCCTTGCTGCGCGGCGGGCTTCTCCGCGGCCGGCTTCTCCGCGGCCTGCTTCTGCTCCTTGCCGCAGCCGGCCACGGCCAGCGGGACCAGCAACATCAGCAGCGCCCGGCGCACTGGCCTAGAAGCGCGGCGGGTGACGCACGGCGAAGCCCGCTCCGCCGCGCCCGACCGGCTGCCAGCGGGTGCCCGCGCGCCCGCGGCCGCTCGTGTCGAAGCGCAGGCCAGCCACCACCATGTAGATATGGCCGGGGTTGGCGAAGATGGTGATCCAGCGGCCCGCCCCGGCCGCGCCCCAGCGCATGAAGGCCCCGGAGGCCATCGGGGCCCTGAGCAGGCCGGCTCCGGCCAGCGCGAACGACACCGAGCCCGAGCAGTCGTACCCGCTGTCGCGCCAAGCGCCGTGCCCGCCGCCCCACTTGTAGGGGAACTTGGCGATCTGGTTGCCGGCCAGGATCACGCGCTTGACCACGTCCGGGGCGTTGCGGGGAGCGACTGCAGTGCCGTCAGGCAGGACGCGGGCGCGAGCGCCGGTGGCCAGCGAGGCGCCGTCCAGGTGATCGGAGAACTGGGCCAGCTCCTTGTCGGCCTGCTTGACCTCCTGGCGCACCTCCTCGTCAGACTGGGCGCCCGGGCTGATCCCCTCGCCCTCGTCCCCGCCGCCCGACGGCTCGGAGCCGGCGCCGGTCACGTCCACGGCCTTTGGCCGCGGGGTGAGGTCGAAGTCGCCGGGCTCCTCGGGCGGCGGCTTCGCGTGGGTGGTGGCGCGCTCGGCTTGGCGCTCGGGCTGGGGCTCGCGCCCGCACGCGGAGAGGGCCAGCGCGAGCAGCCCGGCCACCAGGGCGGCGAGCAGAGTCCTCCTCACCATTCGCAAGGTAGCGCCTTTTGCGCGTCTGCCACGATGGTTCCCATGGCCGACGACGCCAACTCACATTCACACGACGTCCCCGCCGGCGACCCCTCGGGCATCGAGCAGCCGCACGACGTGCTGGCCGCCGAGGAGTTCGCGATGCCGACCCGCGACAACCGCTTTCCGGCCGACCCCCTGGGCACCACCCACCCGCACGACGTCTTGGCCGCCGAGGAGTTCGGCATGCCCGTCCCCGGCGCGGACACCGACTGGGACGGCGCGGCCCAGGGCTCCGGCCCGGCGCGCTTCCTCGTCCCGGTGGCGATCGGCTTGGTGCTGGCGCTCATCTTGCTCCGCCGCCGTTGAGCGACGTCCAGATCAGGGTCGACCGGGCCCTGTGCATCGGGTCGGGTGACTGCGTCGACACCGCCCCGGACGTCTTCCAGCTCGACGACGAGGACAAGGCGGTGGTGATCGACCCCAACGGCGCCCCGCTCGACGACGTGCTGGAGGCGGCCGGCAACTGCCCGGTCACCGCGATCTTCGTCGCCGACGAAACCGGGGACCTCTACCCCTAGCGCTTCGCGGCTTCAGTCCCGCTTGCCCCGCCCGTACAGGAACTTGATCAGGCCGCCGATCAGCTTCGTCGTCCGCGCCTTGTACGGGAGCATGTGGATGTCCTTGTTGGTGGGCGAGAACTTCGTGACCAGCACGGTCTGCTTCTGGGTGTACTTGCGGATGCCGTCCTTGCCGTGGCGCGTGCCCATGCCCGAGTCCTTCCAGCCCCCCATGGGCAGCTCGAGGGCGATGTAGTTGACCTGAGCATCGTTGACGCACACGACGCCTGCTTCGATCTCACGGGCCAGTCGCTCACCCTTGGCCGCGTCGCCGGTCCAGACGGAAGCCTGGAGGCCGTACGGCGAATCGTTGGCCAGGCGGATGCCCTCCTCGGCGTCCTTGACCTTCATCACCGGAAGCGTGGGGCCGAAGGTCTCCTCGGTCATCGCCTCCATGGAGTGGTCGACGTTCACGAGCATCGTGGGCTCGTAGAAGTCGCCCGGGCCCTCGCCCTTCTTGCCGCCCACGAGCACCTTGGCGCCCTTGTCGACGGCGTCGCGCACGTGCCCGTCGATCAGATCGACCTGCGGGGGCGAGGTCACCGCTCCCACGTCGGTCACGCCGGGGTCGCCCGGGACCCCCTGCCGCAGCTCACGCATCTTCTTCTCCACCAGCGCGACGAACTGCTCGTAGACCGGCTCCTCCACGTACGCACGCTCGATCGAGATGCAGGTCTGGCCGCCGTTCTGCATCGAGTAGTGCACGGCCGCGTTGGCCGCGCGCTCGATGTTGGCGTCGGCCAGGACGACCATCGGGTCCTTGCCGCCGAGCTCCAGCCCCACCGGGGTCAGCGTCTTGGCCGCGCGTTCCATGACCTTCTTGCCGACCTCCGTGGAGCCGGTGAACATCACGAAGCCCACGTGGTCGATCAGCTCGGAGCCCACGGGGCCGGGGCCGACCGCGGTCTGGAAGACGTCCTCGGGCAGGCCGCACTCCCGCAGCGCCTCCTGCATGAGCAGAGAGGTCAGCGGCGTGAGCGAGGCCGGCTTGAGGATCACGGAGTTGCCCGCGGCCAGTGCGGGGATGCAGTCGCCGAAGGAGTTGGTCAGCGGGTAGTTCCAGGGCCCGATGACGCCGACGACGCCCACCGGGCGGTAGCGCACGAACAGCTTGCGGCCGGCCACGAACGGCGAGGTCGAACGGATCTTCTCGTCGGCGAGGTAGTCCTCGGCGTTCTTGGCCCAGAAGCCGAACGCCTGGGCGGCGTAGGAGATCTCCGCGAGCTGGGCATCCTCGTAGGTCTTGCCCGTCTCGGAGATGATCGTGCTGGCGATGCGGTCGGCGTTGTCGGTCGTCCACTTCTGCGCCCGCTTGAGCACCTTCGCGCGGCCCTCGAAGCCGAGCGCCTCCCACCCGGGCTGAGCCGCCCGGGCGCGAGCGGCCAGCTCGGCCACCTGCTCGGGGCCGATCGAGGGCACGTGGGCGATGGTCTGCCCCGTCGCGGGGTTGACGACCTCGATCGTGTTGCCGTTGCCGGATCCTCCGCTCGGATGCGTTGCCGTGCCCTCGGCTGTCTGAGCCACTGTTCCTCCTCGCTAGGTCAAGGCCTCAGAGCGTAACCTGCCGCGGATGCCCACGGCTGAGTGCAACGGTCAGACGCTCTACTACGAGGACCACGGCGAGGGCGACCCGTTGCTCTGCGTGATGGGCTTGTCGGCGAACACGCTGGCCTGGGCGCTGCAGGTACAGCCCTTTGCGGCCGCCCACCGGACCGTGATCTTCGACAACCGCGACGCGGGGCGGTCGTCGATGGCGCAGGGCGACTACGAGATCCGGGACATGGCCGACGACACACTGGCGCTGGCAGACCACGTGGGGCTCGAGCGCTTCCACCTGCTGGGCTACTCCATGGGCGGGGCGATCGCCCAGGAGGTGGCGCTGGCCGCTCCCGAACGCGTGAAGTCGCTCACGCTGGCGGTCACCTTTGCCTCCGGCAGCGCCTGGGCGCGCAAGCTCACCGAGGTCTGGGGCGCGCGGCGGCTCAAACAGAGCTGGGAGGAGTTCGTCGACGAGCTGCTGCTCCTCAACGTCTCCGAGGCCTTCTTCGAGCTCGACGGCGCGGTGGACTACCTGCGCAGCATGATGCTCGCCGACCCGCATCCGCAGCCGGCCGAGGCCTTCGTGCGCCAGCTGTCGGCGTCGGGACGCCACGACGCGGCCGGGCGGCTGCCCGGCCTCGAGGTCCCGACCCAGGTGATCGGCGGCGAGCGCGACATCCTCGTACCGATCTGGAAGTCCAAGCAGCTGGCCCAGCTGATACCCGCCGCCCGGCTGACGGTCATCGAGGGGTCGCCCCACGGCGCCAACCTGGAGCGCGCCGAGGAGTTCAACCAGCTGGTCCTGGACTTCGTGGCTAGCTAGCGGCCGCCAGCGCGGCGTCCAGCGAGGTGTGCACGGGCGCCGCGCGGTCGAACTCCACGATCTCGAGCACCCGCCCCACGGCCTCGCCCGTTGGGGCCACCACGTGAAGCTCCTGGCGGTGGTCGCCCAGGCGGCGGACCAGGCGGAAGAGCATCGCCACGCCGCTCGAGTCGAGGAAGGTGAGCCGGCTGAAGTCAACCACCAGGGAACGCGCGGACGACGGCAGCGCGGCCTCGATCGCGTCCCCCGTGGCCGGGGAGTTGGAGAGGTCGAGCTCGCCGGCCACCTGGGCCACGACCACCCCGTCCTTCTCGCGCACCTCGACGTTCCCGAGGGGATCGGTCACGAGGCGACCCCGTCCAGCCGGCGTTGCATGCGCACGACGGTACCTTCCGGGCTGGGCGTGACCTGGACCTCGTCCATCACCGCCTTCATCAGCTCGAGCCCGCGGCCCTGGTCGTCGGTGCGCCCGGGACGCCACTCGCCGAAGTCGCGCACGATCACCTCCACGCCCGGCCCGTCGGTCAGCCCGCCCTCGATCTGGAACGACGACGACCCGCCGGCGCCCGCGTGCTCGATGGCGTTGGTGCAGGCCTCGCCGCAGGCCGTGGTCACCTCGGCGATCTCGGTCTCAGTGCTGCCCGCGTGGCGCAGCCAGCGGCGCACGAGGCCGCGCACGGAGGCCAGCGACTCGGGCTGGGCGGGCAGCTCTATCTCGAAGTGGTCGTGCACGCGCTCGTTGCAGAAGGCCAGCAGCGCCACGTCGTCGGAGGCGCCGCCGTCGGGCGAGAGCTCCTCCAGCAGGTGGTCCAGCAGGTCCTCGGTCTTGTCGGGGCCCCCGATGACCGCGTGCGCGAGAGCGTCGAGCCCGGCGTCGATGACCGTGCCGGGCCGCTCCACGAGGCCGTCGGTGTAGAGCAGGATGGTCGAGCCCTGGTCGAGCTCACCGTGGCCCTCCTCGAAGGTCGGGAAGGGCATCACGCCGAGCGGCACCGAGCGCGCGCCGTAAAGGAACTCGGGGCCGGCGCCGTCGGCGGAGGTCCGAAGCGGAGGCAGGTGCCCCGCGTTCACCCAGCTGAACCTGCCCTCGAGTGGCTCGAACACGAGGTAGATCAGCGTGGCCATCTGGCTCTCCTCGAGCTCCGTCCACACGAGGCGGTTCAGGCGCTCGACCACCTCGGCAGGGTCGTGGCCCTCCAGCGCGTAGGCGCGCAAGGCGCTGCGCATGCTGCCCACCATCGACGCCGCGCTGAGGCCCTTGCCGGCCACGTCGCCCATCACGAGGCCCACACGGCCCCCGGGCATGGTGATCACGTCGAACCAGTCCCCGCCCACCTCGGCCTCGGAGGCGGCGGGCACGTAGCGGGCCGAGACGCCCATGCCGGGCAGGTTCGGCATGACCTCGGGCAGGAGGCTGCGCTGCAGCGTCTCCGCGATGTGGTGCTCGCGCTCGTAGATCCGCGCGTGGTCGAGGGCCAGCGCGACCCGGTCGGCGGCCAGACGCAGCATCCCCAGGTCGTCGGAGTCGAAGCGGCGCGTGCGCGCTCCCACCGCCAGCACGCCGGCAACCTCCCCGGACACCATCAGCGGGACTCCCATCATGCTCCCCACCTGGGCCTCCCGCATCGCGGGATCGGCGAGCTTTTCGAGATCGGGGTCCTGCTCGAGCTTCGGGTGGCCCTCGGCCGCCACGATGCCGCTGAAGTACTCGCCGAACTCCACCCGGCGGCGGTTCTCGGGATCGCCGCCCGTCGAGGCGCGCACCACCAGCACGTCCTCGCCCTCCTCGCGCAACAGCACGCTGGCCGCGTCGGCCTCGAGCACCGCGCGCACCCGGGGGATGAGCGCGTGCATCATCCCCTCGATGGTGGTGTGCGAGAGGGCGGCGTCCACCAGGAGCTGCATGCCGCTGACCATCTCGGCCACGTGCTCGGCCTCGCGGCGCGCCGCCTGCTCGCCGACTAGCTCCGCCTGCTCGGACTCGCGGCGGCGCTCGTCGCTCAGGTCGCGGATGAAGCACGCGAGGATCGGCTGCCCCACGCCGCCCTCCACCCGCGAGACCGTCACCGCAGCGGGGAAGGTGCTGCCGTCCGAGCGTACGTACTCGGTCTCGAAGGCATAGCCGGTGACCTCTTCGGCGTCGCGCAGCGCGCGCAGGCGCTCGCGGTCCGCGGCGAGCCCCTCACCCGGGAGGACGCGCGGGCCGAAGGGCTCGCCCAGAGTCTCGGCGCGCGAGAGCCCGAACATCCGCTCGGCCGCGGCGTTCCACTCCACCACGGTCCCGTCGAGCTCCAGCGCGGCGTAGGCGTCGCTGGTGGTCTCCAGCACACCGCGGGCGCGGCCGCTCTCTCCCTGGAGGACCCGCAGCAAGCGGGCGACCACTAGGCCGGTGAGCGCCGGGGTCCCCACCACCAACAGGGTGCGGCTCACCGGGCTGGGGCCGGGGTTCAGCGCCAGCTGTGTCACGTAGGCGACGAGGACCAGCCCCACATGAGCGATCGCGAAGCGCAGGTCGAGGAAGTAGAAGGCGTAGACCACGGTCAGCCCGAACAGCAGGCCGAAGCCCGCGGTGGTCCCCGCCGCGAAGTTCAGCAGGGCGATCACAAGGGTGGTCACGGTTACCGCCGCGCTGATCTGGCGCCGGTCGAAGCCTGCCCCGAAACGCCAGAGCACGGTGCCGAGCGCGGCGAGCGCGGCGGCGCCGGCCAGCACCTCGGCCTCGCCGAAGTCCTTTGCGTGGGGAAGGGCCAGCGTGATCAGGCAGATGGCCGCGATGCCCCACAGCACCACCGCCAGCGAGGTGGCCCTGAGCCGCGGGGCGAACATCTCGGCGTCGCGCGTCACTCGGCTCCGCCCGGGCCGCCACCCGCCGAGAGCCGCGCCAGCTCCTCGTGGCACTCGGCCACCCGCCGCTTGACGGGCTCGTCGTCGGGGCGGTCGTGCACCAGGTCCCAGGTCTGGTCGGCCACCGAACGCGCGGTCTCGGGCGTGGCCTGCGAGCACAGCAGGTCGACGAGCCGCAGCTCGAACGCCTCTATCTGCTGAACGGGATCGCCGGGTGGCATCTTGGGCAGCGGCTCGTGCGTCGCCTGACGCCACATGCTCGAAGCGAGGATCAGACGGTTGCGGAGGGCAGCCGCGTCCACGCCGGTAACGCTACCGGCGTTTTGCTCGAATCAGGTACGGCATCGGGTCCGTCGGCGCACCGGTCGTGCCGTTCCCGCGCCGAACCTCCAGATGGAGGTGATCGCCGAAGCAGGATCCCGTGCAGCCCAGCTCGCCCACCCGCCGGCCCGCCTTCACCTTCTCGCCGAGCTTCACGTGCGAGGGCGACCGCATGTGGAGGTAAAGGAGCGTGCGCTCGATCGACGAGCTGTAGAGGGCAACGTAGTTGCCCCGTCCACCGCCGTTGCCCTCCTCGACAACGGTCGAGTCGTACATGGCCACGAGGGGCGTGCCCGCGGGCGCGAACATGTCCTGCCCCTCGTGCATCCGCCCGCCGCGGTCGGAGCCGTAGCGCGCGGCGGTCTCGCCGTAGTCCACCGGCGCCTTCACCGGGAAAGCGGACTTCGGGCGCGGCCTGCCCACGGGCTCGAGCGTGCGTGGGGCGGCCATCTTCACCAGCGGCGGCGCGTAGCGGGCCAGGTGAGGGGTGACGGGGCCGTTCGGCGCGGCCTGGGCCACGGCGATGCCGGCCGCGGGAGAGGCGGAAATCAACAGCAGGGTCGTTATGAGCGAACGAGGGCGCAAGATTCGCTCGCCTGCGGGGTTAGCTGACGGGCTCGCGCTCTGCGCGCTACGCAGCACTCGGACTGCGATTCGCCCCGGCCTTGCGGCCAGTGGGTCCCCCGTCCCCCTCCGGGGCGGAGGAGGCTCGGCGAAGTCGGGCACTGTAGCGGGCCATGCGGCGGATAGCGTCCGCGCGATGGAGCTGTTGCACGTCTTCGGCGACGAGTCGGGGGGCGGCAACGCGCTCGCCGTTGCCCTCGACGGCCGGCCCGCCGACGGCGCTTCGCGCCAGCGGGTGGCGCGTGAGCTCGGCCTCAGCGAGACGGTGTTCGTCGACGATGCCGCCGCGGGCCGCGTGCGGATCTTCACCCCCCGTGCCGAGCTGCCCTTTGCCGGCCATCCGCTCGTCGGCACGGCCTGGCTCCTGGCCCAGCACGGCCACCCCGCCGACGTCATGCGGCCCCCGGCCGGCGACGTGCCCGCGCGTCGCGAGGGCCCGCTGTCCTTCATCGCCGGCCGTCCTGAGTGGGCGCCGGCCTTCAGCTGGCACGAGCTGGGCTCAGCCGAGGAGGTGGAGGCGCTCGAGCCTCCGGCAGCGGGCCTCGACGCCTACTGGGCCCCGATCGCGCCCGGGGTCGTGCGCGCGCGGGTCTTCCCGCTCGACCTGGGCATCGAGGAGGACGAGGCGACGGGCGCCGCCGCGGTGGTGCTCGCTTCGCAGCTCGGCCGGGCGCTGGAGATCCGTCAGGGGAAGGGGTCGGTCATCCACGCCGCCCCGCGCAACGACGGGTTCGTCGAGATCGGCGGCCGCGTCAGCGCCTAGGGGCGCCAACTCTGGGGCGGCGGCTCGCGCTCCACGCGGCTTTGGCCCTTCTCGCCGGGCGTCGCCGCGGGCGGTTCGACGCGCGGCGGAACGATCTGCGTCTCGGGCCTGGCTGACCGGGGCGGTGTGGCCGGCCGCGGCGGTGTGGCCGGCCGCGGCGGTGTGGCGGGGCGCTCGAGCGCGCCAGGAGTCTGCTGCGAGTGAGTGCGGCCGGGCGCCTCGATCGAGGGCGACGCGGTCTTGTCCTTGCCCTTGGCCTCCGCCTTCGCGGGCGGCGCCGCCACGGGAGGCTTGGCCGCCGCCCGACGGTGGGACGCGGAGGCCCCCGGCGGGGCCGACGACGCCTTGCGCGCCTGGCGGACGGCGGCGGCCACCGTGGCGCCGAGCGCGGTGTCGGGCTCGCCGGCGACATCGTTCGCGGCCGCGGCCGGGGCCGGCGGAGCCTGCTCGGCCTCGCGAAGCTCCTCGACGGCTATGCCCGTGCCGCCGACCGTGCCGGCGAGCGCTCCGACCAGGGCCAGCTTCGCCGCTGCGGTGGAGCCGGCAGCGCCTCCGCCGGCGGCGCTGCCGAGCACCCCGGCCTTGAGCGCAGCCGAAGGCGCGGCGGGCAGGATGAGGGCCATCTGGGCCCGCTGGCGGCTGACGTCCTCTCGGAAGGCCGCGCAGGAGGGGCACTCGCGAAGGTGGTGGCGCAGGCGGCTGCGGCGCAGCCCGCCGCGACGCAGCGTCGAGAGCTCCTCTCGGATCTCCGCGCAGGAGGCCGTGCGGCCATCGCGGCGCTCGGACAACCCGGTGCGGGCCCTGAAGACGATCCCCTTCACCTGCTTCTCCTCGCAGCCGATGACCTCGGCGATCTGCTGGTGCGAGAGGTCGCCCAGCTCGAAGAGAACCAGCGCCGAGCGCTGCTGTTCGGGGAGGTCGGCGAGGTCGCGGACGAGGTCGCGCAGCTCGGAGCGCAGCTCGGCCTGCTCGGCGAGGTCGACGCCGGGGATGGCCTCGTCCTCGATCGGGAGCGCGTCCGGCTTGCGGGCGCGGACCATCGACAGGCAGCGGTTGCGCGCGATCGTGTAGAGCCAGGGCTTGACCTCCATGGGCCGCTCTGACTTCTCGAGGGACCGGTGCGCGGAGGTGAAGGTCTGCTGCACCGCGTCCTCTGCCTCCTCGTGGGAGCCGAGGATCTGGCGGCAATAGGCAAGGATCGGCGGGCCATGGCGCTCGAAGAGGACCTCGAAGGCCGGCTCGCTTCCCGCGCGCACGAGCGCGACCAGGCGGCGGTCGCTCGCGAGGCCCAGAACCCGCCGCGAGCCCAGCAGCGGCCGGGCTCCCGAGGCAGGCATTGGGGTCGAGGCCATTCAGAGAGGGTCCCCAGCCGACGCGGACCTGTCAACTCCATGCCCTCTGAACGCGACGCGGCCAGGGAAGTTCGCCTGAAACGGATTGCCGCTCCGGCTTCGCGGGCGCATGACACGATGAGATCGTGATCGCCGTCCGCGCGCCGCTTCGGCTCTCCCTCGGCGGCGGCGGCACCGATCTGCCGTCCTTCTTCGCCGACGAGGAGGGGTTCGTCCTCTCCGCGGCGATCGACAAGCACGTCTGGCTGCTGATCAGCACCGGCTTCCGCGAGGGCCTGCGCCTCAAGCACCTGGCCTGGGAGGAGGTCGAGGACGCCGGCGAAGTCGAGCACCCCATCCTCCGCGCCGCCCTCGCCGAACACTGGAACGGCATCCCGTTCGAGCTGGCCTCGATCGCCGATGTCCCCGCCGGGACCGGCCTCGGGTCCTCGGGGGCCTATGCGGTGTGCGCCGTGCGCGCACTGGCCGGCCTCGAGGGAATCGAGCTCGCCGAGGCCGCCTGCCGACTGGAGATCGACCTGCTCGGCCGCACGGTCGGCAAGCAGGACCAGTACGCCGCCGTCTACGGCGGCGTCAACGCCCTTACCTTCCGCCCGGGCTCGGTCGAGGTCCGCAGGCTGGCGCTTCCCGAAGCCTCCGCGGAGGCCCTGCGGGAGCGCTTCCTGCTCTTCTACACGGGTGGGTCGCGCTCGGCCTCCGAGGTGCTGAGCGACCAGGTCAATCGCACCCTGGCGGGCGACGCCGAGGTCCGCGACAACCTCCTCCGCACCGCCTCGCTGGCCCGCGAGACCTGCGCGGCGCTGGAGGCCGGCGACCTGGCCGCCTGCGGCGAGCTCATGAACCGCTCGTGGGAGAACAAGCGGGCTCGCTCCGCGGCGATGGTCCCCGCGCCCCTCGCCGACCTGCGCGATCTCGCCCTGCGCCGCGGCGGGTCGGGCGCCATGCTCATGGGTGCCGGGGGCGGCGGGTTCCTCCTGGTGCTGGCCGAGGAGCCCACCCGCCTGCGCGAGGCGATGGACGAGGCCGGCGCCCCCGAGCTGCCCTTCGGGATCGACACCGAGGGGTGCGTCGCGCTCTAGCCGTCGCCCTCGAACCGTGGCCCTCCAGGTCGGGGCGCGACACACACATCCCCCTCGAGAAATTCCTCAGGCGGCTGAGCGTTTTCGCACGGGACCCGTGCCTTGCCCCGCCGGGGGGCGAAGTTCCGCCCGCCCGGCCCTCAAGGGGGCATGAGCGAGCAGCCATGGCTGATCGACGCGTTTCGGACGGGGCAGGTGGAGCCGCTCTGGCACCCCGCCTTGCGGGGGAGCCTCGAGTTCGCGCTCTCTGTGCTCTTGCGTCGCACACAGAGCTACGACGTCGCGGAGCACCGCATCCTCGTGGTGCTCGCGCACCATGGCGGCGGCCTTTCTCAGCAGGCGGTGGCCGACCGCGCCGCGCTGGACCGCACAACCACCTCCGAGGCGGCGCGGCGCCTCGAGGAAAGACAGCAACTAAGGAGGAGACCTCAGGCAAGCGACACTCGAAAGCTCCTGCTCCTGGCCAGCCCGGAGACGCCTTTGGCCGCAGCGCGGTCGGCAGAGAAAGTGCGCACAGCCGAGAGAAAAGCCCTCAGGCGGCTGAGCGATTCCGAACAGGGCCGCCTGCGCGGGCTGCTGACGAGGGCGCTCTAGAGCCGGCGCAGCTGGGCGTCGAGGTGGTGGCCGGGCGCGCCGCTGGCCGCCGGGGGCGGCGATCGCCTCCCGCAGCGCCGCGCGCGATCGCGCGGTGGTTGCTGCCAGCGCCGCGATCCGCTCCGAGCGCGGGGTCAGCCATCCTGGCCTCCGTGGACGGTCGCTACGCCCCCAGCCCGACCGGGCCCCTGCACGCCGGCAACCTCAGGACCGCGCTCCTGGCCTGGCTGTATGCGCGCTCGCAGGGCTCGCGCTTCCGGCTGCGCGTCGAGGACCTCGACCCGCAGCGCTCCCGGCGCGAGTACGAAGAGGGCCAGCTGGCCGACCTCGAGGCGCTCGGGATCGACTGGGACGGCCCGGTGGTGCGCCAGTCCGAGCGGCGCGAGCGCCACCGCGAGGCGCTCGAGCGGCTTCCCACCTACCCGTGCTGGTGCACGCGCAAGGAGATCCGCGACGCCGCCCAGGCGCCCCACGGGGCGGAGGCGCCCTATCCCGGGACGTGCCGGGGCCGGCGGCGCGAGGAGCGGCCGGCGGCGATCCGCCTGGACGCGCGCGGCACCGCGGGATTCGAGGACCGGCTGCACGGATGGGTCGAGGGAGAGGTCGATGACTTCGTTCTATGGCGGAAGGACGACGTGCCGGCGTACAACCTGGCAGTGGTGATCGACGATGCCGATGCCGGGGTCAGAGAGGTCGTACGCGGCGAGGACTTGCTCGAGACCACTCCCCGCCAGGTGCGCCTTCAGCAGCTGCTGGGACTCCCGACGCCCGCCTACACCCACGTTCCTTTAGTGCTCGACGCCCAGGGCAGGCGGATGGCCAAGCGCGTGGAGGGCGAGCCCCGTTCGGTGGGCTGGATGGCCGAGAGCCTCGGGCTCGCCGCGCACGGCGAGCGGGTGACGGCGGAGGACCTGCTCGCCCGGTTCGACCCCATAGGGTGGCGGCCATGACCCCGGACCGCGAGCAGTACATCGTCGACGTCCTCGTCGACGCCTTCGAGGATCTGATCGAAGCCGATCCCCACGCCTTTCGCAAGAAGTTCCGCAAGATGGCCGCCGGCCCGTTCCCCTTCTACCGCGGCACCGCCTGCCTCTTCTACGCCGACGTCAAGGACCGTGAGGACCGCTGGGTGGACGACCGCACGAAGCGGGTCTGGATCCAGGGCGACCTGCACGCCGAGAACTACGGGACCTACATGAACTCGCAGGGCAAGCTCGTCTTCGACGTCAACGACTTCGACGAGGCCTACGTGGGCCACTACACGTGGGACCTGCAGCGGATGGCGGCCAGCCTGGCGCTGCTGGGCTTCGCCAAGGCCCTCTCGGACCACGTGATCCGGGACATGATCCACACCTACGCCCACGCCTACCTCGAGCAGGTGCAGGCCTTCGCCAGCGGCGACCGCGACGACGAGTTCAGCCTCACTCTGTCCAACACCGACGGCGCGCTTCACGACGCCCTGGTCGACGCCCGAATGGAGACCCGGATCCGGCTGCTGGAAGCCAACACCGCCGTGGAGCGCGAGGATCGCCGCTTCACCGAGGGTGGCGGGGCGCGGCGTCTCGACGACGCGGAGAAGAACCAGGTGCTCGAGGCCTACCAGCGCTACCTGGAGACCATCCCCGAGCGAAAGCGCCAGCACAGCGTCTCCTACGACGTCAAGGACGTGGTGGGCCGCAAGGGCTTCGGCATCGGCAGTGCCGGCCTGCCCGCCTACAACCTGCTGATCGAGGGCCCCAGCCAGGCGCTGGAGAACGACGTGATGCTGTCGATGAAGCAGGGCAATGTCGCCGCGCCGAGCCGGGTGGTGAAGGACGAGAAGATCTCGGGCTTCTTCGAGCACCACGGCCACCGCACGGCGGTCTCCCAGCGGGCGCTGCAGGCCCACGCCGACCCCTGGCTGGGCTGGGCCGAGCTCAACGGCTCGGGGCAGGTCGTGCAGGAGATCTCGCCCTACACCGCCGACGTGGACTGGGACGGCGTCACCGACGTCGACGAGATCCTCCCCCTCCTGCGCTACCTCGGCCAGGCCACGGCCAAGGTCCACTGCGTCTCGGACGCGGGCTCCGACCAGGAGCTGGTCGACTTCCAGACCGAGGACGCGATCGTCCAGGTGGTCGGGGACCGCCACGACCAGTTCGCAGAGGACCTCACCGAGTTCGGCGCCGAGTACGGCGAACTTGCGCGCGAGGACCACCGGCGCTTCGTCGACGCCTTCCGCAACGGCAAGATCCCGGGGCTGCCCGAGGACTGATGGCCTGGCGCGAGCGCCTGAAGACCCTGGACGGGCAGCCGAATCTGATCAAGGCCGCCCAGTTCCTGCGCCAGCGCCTGCCGGGCGACAAGCAGCTGGGCGACCCGCTGTCGCTGGCCGGGAGCAACCCCTCGCAGCTCGTCGGGCAGCGGCTGGGCGCGGTGGCCTCCGAGCGCCCCAGCGCCATGCGCGAGCTGGGACTGAGCGCCTTCCAGGTCTGGCAGTCGGTCTCCGAGGCCCAGGGGCGCGGGCACGGCCACTCCGAGAAGGCGATCCTGTTCACCGACCTCGTCGAGTTCTCCGACTGGGCGCTCGAGGCGGGCGACACGCAGTCGCTGGACCTGCTGCGCAAGGTGGGCCTGGCGGCCGAGCCTCCGATCACCGACCACGAGGGCGAGATCATCAAGCGGCTGGGCGACGGCCTGATGGCGGTGTTCGACGACCCCGGCCAGGGGGTCGAGGCCGCCCTGGAGGCGATCGAGGCCGTTTCCGAGCTGAAGGTGAGCGGCTATACCCCCCAGATGCGCGCGGGGCTCCATGTGGGAACCCCGCGCAGGCTGGGCGGCGACTACTTCGGCGTGGACGTCAACACGGCGGCCCGCGTCGCCGAGGCCGCATCGGCCAACGAGCTGCTGGTATCCGACGCGGCGAGGGCGAAGCTCGGCGGGGACGAAGCCAAGCTCCGCCGCCGCCTGCGCTTCAAGGCAAAGGGCGCGCCGCGCGACCTCAAGGTCTACGAGGCACGCTCCTAGGGCTACTGAACTACGTCAAAGTTCCCCTCTGAGTCCTTCTGACGGAACTTGATCTTGGCGGACCTGCCGTTCGCAGGGTTGGTGACAGTGCAGGTGAAAGTGCTGCCCTTCTGAGATGTGACGTTCGCCGGACATTCCACCTGGGCATTTGGGAAGCGCTTACGGACTGTCTTGGCGATGTTGTTCTCGATGTTTCTCGTCTTCAGCTTGCGCTTCTGCAGGCGCACCCGGACGCTCGAGTCCTCGGATGTCTGGGTGATAGTCACGACTCCAAAGCCGCTTTCCGGGATGTTCCCGATGCAGAAGTAGGTCCCGCCCTTCTTGGGCTTGGTCGAGGATGGGCACTTGACCTTCGAGAGGCCCGGGGTCGTCTCCTCAGCGTTGTCCTCGATAAGCGCCACCTGGATGTCGTCGACGTTGGCGTTGTAGTCCTTCAGCGCCCCCTCTTCGTCGGCGAACTTGGCCGTGACGTTGCCCTTCTTGCCGTCGGCCGTGACCGAGCACTCGACGGTGGCGCCGACCTTGACCTCGGTCTCCGCCGGGCACTTGACCGAGGCATTGGTGATTCCCTTGGGCGCCAGCGCCTCGCTCTTCATCTTGGCCTCCAGGCCGGGGCCGGTGACCTTGGTGGATCCGCAGGCCGCCAAGAGCACGGCGGACAGTGCCGCTGCTGCAATCGCGGCGCAGCGAGCCAGATTGTTCATATTGCCGCAAGTCCTTTCTGAAAACGGGGGCGCCCCACCCTAATGGTGATTCTGTACGGCATAACGCTCGGATTGAGCGCCGGGCTGGTCTTCCTGATCCAGCCGATGTTCGCCAAGTTCGTGCTGCCCAGCTTCGGCAGCACGCCGGCGGTCTGGAACACCTCCCTTGTCTTCTTTCAGACGGCCCTGCTGCTGGCCTACCTCTACGCCCACGCCAGCACCCGGCGGCTGGGAGCGCGCCGCCAGGCCGTCCTCCACCTTGGCCTGGTCCTGGTCGCTGCGGTGGTCCTCCCCATCGCCGTCCCGGGGGACTTCCGGCCCGGCGAAGCGCCCGTGCCCGCCCTGCTGGGGCTGCTCGCGGTGTCCGTCGGGCTGCCCTTCTTCGTGGTCTCCTCCACCGCCCCCCTGCTCCAGCGTTGGCTGGCCTCCACCGAGCATCCCGCTGCCCGCGACCCCTACTTCCTCTACCGCGCGAGCAACCTGGGCAGCGTCATCGGCCTACTCGGCTACCCGCTGGCCATGGAGCCCAACGTCCGCCTCGCCGCCCAGGGGGAGGCCTGGTCGGTGGCCTACGGCCTGCTGGTCGTTCTGCTGGGCGCCTGCGCAATGGCGCTGTGGCGCGCGCCCCCGGCCCGCGACACGCGGCCCGAGCCCCGCGAGGCGCTGACCGTCCAGCGCCGGCTGCGCTGGGTGGGACTGGCCTTCGTCCCTTCGAGCCTCATGCTCGGGGTCACCTCGTTCATGACGATCGACCTCGCGCCGGTCCCGCTCCTGTGGGCCCTGCCGCTGTCGCTGTACCTGCTCTCGTTCGTGGTCGCCTTCTCCGGCACCCCGCGCGCCCAAAGGGTCCACCGGGCGATGGTGTTCGCGCTGCCCGGCGTGGCCATCGGGCTGTCGGTCCTGCTTCTCGTCCATGCCCGCGAGCCGCTGTGGGTGGTCCTGCCGCTGCACCTGCTCGCCTTCGGGGTGGTGGCGCTGGTCTGCCACGGCGAGCTGGCCCGCGACCGGCCCGCCGCCGGCGAGCTCACCCGCTTCTACCTGCTCGTGGCGGTCGGCGGCGCCCTCGGCGGGATCGTCACCGGGATCCTCGTCCCGGCGGTCTTCGAGACGCTGGCGGAGTACCCGCTGGCGATCGTCGGCGCCTGCCTGTGCCTGCCCAAGCGAGCGCCGCGGGTGCCGCCGAGCCGCTACGTGCGCTGGCTGGACTTGGGCCTGCCCGCCGCGGTGGGGCTGGTGGTGCTGGCCGCCCTTGCCCTGGTGAGTCTCGGCGGCAGCGAATACGAGGGGGCCGGCAAGAGCTTCGCCTTCGGGCTGGGCGCGGGAATCGCCCTGAACTTCGTCCGGCGGCCGGTGCGCTTCGGCCTGGCGCTCGGGGCCATCGTGCTCGCAGGGTCGGTGCCGCTCTTCGAGGAGGGGACCGTGCTGCGCCAGGACCGCAGCTTCTTCGGCGTCATCCGCGTCGAGCGCTCCGAGGACGGCCGCCTCAACGAGATGATCCACGGCACCACCACCCACGGCGCCCAGCTACTGGAGCCGGCGAAGCGCCGGACGCCGCTCACCTACTTCCACCCCACGGGGCCGGCCGGGCAGATCATGTCGGCGGCGGGCCGGCGACGGCTGCGGCGCGTGGCGGTCATCGGGCTGGGCACCGGCTCGCTCGGGTGCTACAGCCGCCGCGGCGACCACTGGACGTTCTTCGAGCTCGACCCCACCGTCGAGCGCATCGCCCGCGACCCGAGGCTGTTCACCTACCTGCGCGACTGCGACGGCCGCCTCGAGGTGGTGCGCGGCGACGCCCGGCTGTCGCTGCGGCGCGCCCGGCCGCGGGAGTTCGGCGTGCTTGTGGCCGACGCCTTCTCCTCCGACGCCATTCCTACGCACCTGCTCACGCGCGAGGCGGTGCGCCTCTACCGGCGCAAGCTGCGCCGGGACGGCGAGCTGGCCTTTCACATCTCCAACCGCTTCCTGGACCTCGAGCCCGTGCTGGGCGAGGTGGCCCGCCGCGAGAACCTCGCCTGCGTCTCCCAGAACGAGCTCAAGCGCCCCAACTTCCCCCGCGGGAAGAGCCCGTCGCACTGGGTGGTGATGGCTTCGCGCCAGGATGATCTGGGCGCGCTTGTGACCGATCCGCGCTGGCGCCAGTGCCGGCGCACCCCGGGCCGCGAAGCCTGGAGCGACGACTTCTCGAGCCCGGTTTCGGCGCTCGGGGGCCCGGGCAGCGGATAGCCATGGCTGACCAACTCAACAACAAGAAGATCGCGTTCCTGGCCGCCGACGGCGTCGAGCAGGTGGAGCTCGAGCAGGCGCGCGAGGCGGTGGAGCAGGCGGGCGCAACCGTCGAGCTGCTGTCCCTCGACGACGCCGAGATCCAGGCGATGAACTCCGACATCAACCCGGCGGACAAGTTCTCGGTGGACAAGAAGGTTGCCGACGCGTCGCCGGACGACTACGACGGGTTGGTCCTTCCTGGCGGCACGGTGAACCCGGACAACCTGCGCGTGGACGAGGACGCCATCGGCTTCGTCCAGGAGATCGCCAGGGCGGGCAAGCCCATCGGCGCCATCTGCCACGGGCCGTGGACCCTCGTGGAAGCCGACCTGGTCCGTGGACGAACGCTCACCTCCTACCCCAGCATTCGCACCGACATCCGCAACGCCGGCGGCAACGTCCTCGACGAGGAGGTCGTGGTGGACGAGGGGCTCGTGACCAGCCGCAATCCCGGCGACCTGCCGGCCTTCTGCGACAAGATCGTCGAGGAGTTCGCGGAGGGCGTGCACCAGGTGCACGACGAGGGCGCGACCGTCTCGTGAACCTCTCTGGCGAGACCTGCCTAGTGACGGGTGGCGGCCGGGGCCTGGGCCGACACATCGTCGCCGAGCTGGCCGAGCGCGAGCTGCGCGTCCTCGTGGGCGTGCGCGACCCCTCGGGTTGGGACCCGATCGGCGCGACCGGACGCGCCCTCGAGGTGCGTCCGGTGCGCATGGACCTCTCCTCGCGCAAGGAGATCGACATCTGCTGTGACGAGCTCGGCGAGGACCTGCGGCGCATCTCCGTGCTGGTCAACAACGCCGGCCAGTTCACGGGAGGCCAGCTCGAGGAGCAGGACACCGGGCAGGTCTACGCCATGGTGCAGGCCAACCTCACCGGCCCGATCCACCTGACCCAGCGGGTCCTACCGCAGATGCTCACGCGCGGGCGCGGGAAGGTGGTCAACAACGCGAGCATCGCGGCGCGGACACCCTTCCCCGGAGCCAGCGCGTACTCGTCCACCAAGTCCGGCCTGCACGGCTTCAGCGAGGCCCTGCGCCGGGAGCTGGAGGAGACCGATGTGGGCGTGCTCGAGCTGGTCACGCCGGGGCTGGATACCGACATGATGGACGAGGTCCAGGCCGACTACGAGCAGCACGTCAGCGACACCTCGGGCTGGGACCACGTGGCGCCCGAGGACTGGGCCAAGAAGGTGGTCGAGGCCATCGAGTCCGACGAGGACGTGCTGAACCCCAGGGGCGCCGAGGGTCTGGCCCGGCTGGCGCCCGACAGGCTCGTGGACGCGGCCGCCGGACGGGTGTTCTCGCGCCGCTAGAGGGCGCGCACTCCCGCGGTCATTGCGGCGGCACTGAACACCGCCACCGGCACGGGAGCCCCGAGCCAAAGAGCCACGCCGGCGACGCTCACCCCGGCGGTGTCGGGGCCGATCGCCCACTCCTCGCCGTCGGCCAGCGCGGCGGTCACCACCAGCGCCGCGAGAATCGGCGCGGCCATCGACGCGATCACGCGGCTCGACCACTCCGGCAGCTCGCGGCCGCCCACGGTGAGGGGCCCGAAGGCTTTGATCGCGAAGGTCACCGCCGCCAGCGAGCCGATCAGGGGCCAGATCACGAGCGCCTCAATCCCAGGAACGCCGCGAGGCTCGCGGCCAGCACCGGCACGCCGACCGGCGTGAACGGCACCAGCGCAAATGCGATCAGGCCGCCCACCAAAGCGGTCAGCCGGCCGCGGCCCTGCTTGAGCTCGGCGATCAGCAACGCCAGGAAGAACGTGGGGAAGATCGCATCGAGACCGAGCTTCTCGGGGTCACCGATCAACTCGTCCGCGAACGCCCCCACGACCGTGCCGGTCTGCCAGGTCACGTACTGGATCGCCGAGGACCAGAAGAGCATCTGACGGTCGAAGGTGCCGTCCTCGCGCCCGGCCAGCACCCACGAGGCGTCGACCACCGGCTGCCCCTGGACCGCTCGCTTCACCGGCCCGCCGGGCAGCGACGGAGCGAGCGCGATGCCCATCGGCACGAAGCGCGAGTTGACCAGCGCGGCTGCCGCCACCGCGGGCCCGAGGCCGCCCCCACTGGCGAAGATCGCCAGCCCCGCGAACTGGGCCGAGCCGGCGTAGACGATCGCCGAGGTGACGATGGCCTGGAGCGGCGAGAAGCCCGCGTTGCGCGCCAGCACGCCGAACGACAGCGACAGCAGGAAGCCCGCCAGGGCGTAGGGCAGCCCCGCCCGCACGCCTTGCCTCCACGTCGTCCGCGGCATGGGCGGCGACACTATGCGCCGTGACGACCGCCACCGCCGTCCCACGAACCCGCGACGAGCTCGAGGGCGACGAGGCGCTGGAGACCCTGCGGGACTGCGGCCGCCGGCGCCTGGTGATCGACTCGGTCGACCGCTTTCGCGCCGCCGATGCCTTCAGCCACTCGCGCGCGTTGGCCTTTCAGCTGACCCTCACGCTGCTGCCGGCACTGATCGCGGTGGTGGGGCTGGCCGCGGCGCTCGAGATCGAGAGCTTCACGCGGGCGGTTCAGGACGCCGTCGACACCTTGGCTCCGGGCGCGGCGGGCGACCTGCTCACCTCCGCCCTGCGCCAGGGCGCCAGCGGCGCCCGCGAGGAGACCGGCGAGACCGCCCTGGGCGCCGGCGCGATCGCCGCGGGCCTGGCAGGTGCCACCGCGATGGCCCAGGTCGAGCGCGGGGCGAACCGCATCTACGGCACGGAGGTCGACCGGCCCTTCGTGCGCAAGTACCTCGTCGCCACTGGGCTGGCGCTAACCGCGGGGGTGCTGGCACTGCTCTCGATCGTCGTGCTGGTTGCCGGCTCGGCGGTCCGCGACGCCCTGGGCGCAGGGGAGGGCTTCGACTCGGTGTGGTCGGTCCTGCGCTGGCCGCTGGGAGCCTTCCTCGTCGTGACCTCGGTCTCACTGCTGTTCGAGTGGGCGCCCAAGCGCCCGCAACCGGAGGCCTCGTGGCTGGCCTTCGGCGCCATCGTCTCCTCGGTGCTGTGGATCGCCTTCATGGGCCTGCTGGCCGTCTACGTAGACGCCACCGCGAACTTCGGCGCCACCTACGGGCCGCTGGCGGGCACCATCGGCGTCCTGCTCTGGAGCTTCCTGAGCTCCGTCGCGCTCTTCGCCGGGCTGGCCGTGGCCGCGCAGCTGGAGGCGGTGCGAGCAGGCGTGGTGGCCACGCGGGTCGATCGCGACGAGAATGTCGCGGCGTGAACGACACGAGGACCCGCAAGCAGAAGCGCCGCGACCGCGCCGAGGGGGCGGCCGAGGAGGCCGCCTGGTGGGGCGGCTGCTGCTGCCTCGACCTGTTCGTGCTGCCCGTGGTGGGCGGCGGGCTTGCCCTCTGGCTTCGCCGGCGTCTCTGAGAGGGTCGGCCTCATGGGCGTGATCGAGGCGTTGTTCGGCGACAGGAAGACCCGGCGCCAGCGGCGACGCAAGCGGTCAAGTCAGCGGGGGACGCCGTCGGCGATACCGCCGAGGGCTGCACAAGCGGGTGTTGCCTGGACTTCGTTGTGCCGCTGGCAGTCGGCGCGGTCGCGGGCCACCGGCTGGCGCCGCGCTCGCTCAGCCGCCGCTGACCCGGGCGCGGCGCGCAGCACCGTCGCGCTCAGACCGCCTTGCCCAGGGCCCGCAGCTGGAACGCCCGCACGATGTCCGTGATGCCGTGCAGCAGCGCCCAGATGCCCGCGAACACGAGCAGCAGGTACGCCTTCTCGATGAAGAACTGCCCGCTGGTCCAGAACGCGAGGATCACCATGAGGATCCCCGAGATCAGGCCCAGCCACCAGAGCGGGTTGGCTCCCCGGCTCACGAAGGCGTCGATGGTCCAGAAGACGCCGATGATGAGGAAGACGAAGCCGAGTATGTCGGCCAGCGCCGCGAACGTGTTCTCCGGCGACATCAGCGCGATGATCCCGCCGACGAGCAGTAGCACCGCGAACAGCCACCAGATCCACTTCGCCCCGGTGCCGACCATGGCCCCCAGCGCGAAGTTCTGGAACGCGGAGAGGATCAGCATGATCCCGATCAGCACCCCAACCGTCGTGATCGAGGCCCGGTCGAATTGCAGAATCGCCAGCGCGATCAAGACCCAGACGATGCCCGCCGCGAGGAAGGCCCACCAGTAACGCGCGATGGCCGCGATCATCGTCTCCGCCGGTCCAGCCTGACCTGCTGACTGCTCCATTCGTGCTCCTGTCGTCGAGTCGTTCGACTATCGCCGAAACGAGGCCGCAGACGCAAGGACGGTCACTCAGGAGATGGAGGCCTCGAGCCGCTCGGCGGCCTTCTTGCGCACGCTGTTGCGCACGATCGGCGTCCAGCCGAGCAACAGGCCCATCGGCCCTAGCGCCTGCCGCGCCCAGCGATGGAAGTCGAAGTCGTCGCGGTGCTCGGCGATCAGGCCGTCGCGGAAGCGGAAGCTGGCTCGCACGTCGTTGACCACGGGCCGGCCGGTCTGGGTGAAGGTGTAGTGCGCCCGCCAGTGGGCCGAGCCGTGTCCGTCAGAAGCATCGTGCTCCAACAGCTCGATGCGCAGGTCGCCGGAGGCGCTCGTGAGCATCTTCCACATCTCACCCGGGCGGCTGCCGCGCAGGTCCGGAAAGACGGGATCGGAAAAGCGCGCGTCCGCGGCGTAGCAGGAAGCCATAGTCTCGCCGTCATGCGCGGCGAACGCCGAGTAGAAGCGCTCGATGAGCTGAAGTTCGGACGCGGTCATGTTCAGGCCGCCCTCCGGGCGCGCCGAAAGGATCGCACGGACGCGTCCCCGCGCGAGCGCGAACGGCGCATCCGCGCTCGTGCCCTGGGGTGGCTGTTCGTCGCCGGCGGCCTGATCGGCACCGTCTCGATGGTGCTGCCCCATTCGCCCGACGCGAGCGAGGCGGGGCTGTGGTCGAACATCGGGGTCGCCCTCGCCGTCGGCGTCGCGCTGCTGGCGAGCGGCTCCCGGGTGCCGGACTGGGCCCTGCATGCAACGCTGGTCGGGGGCGTCCTGCTCATCGCGCGCGCCGTGTACCTGAGCGGCGAGGAGGTGAGCTTCTACAGCGTCTGGTTCATCTGGGTCGGCCTCTACTCCTTCTACTTCTTCAGCCGACTCGCCGCCGCGCTGCACGTGGGCTTCGCGGCGGTCGTCTACGCGCTCACACTGGTCGACGAGCCCAGCATGAGCCCCGTCGCCCGCTGGCTGACCACGATGGCCACGCTGGTGGTGGCCGGCGTGTTCATCGACACGCTCGTGCGCCGCGCGCACCGGCAGGCCGAATCCGCCGAGGAGAGCGCCGCGGGGATGGCCGCGGTGGCGGAGGTCTCGCACCAGCTCTCGCGCCTGAGCGACAGCGTGGCCGCACGCTCGGAGCTGTGCGAGGCCGCCCGGGAGATCTCGGGCGCGCTCTCCGCCGTGCTGTGGGAGCCCGCGCCGGACGGCGCGAGCCTCACGGTCATCGGGTCGGCGGGCGTCGAGCCCGACCAGCGCGCGCTGCCCTTCGTCGGCCAGAGCGCCGGCGCCGCGCGCGCATTCACAACCGGTGAGCCGGTTTCGGCGGTGGGCGCGGAGGCGGTACGCGCGGCGACGCCGGAGAGCCGCGGCGTCGGGCTCCTGCCGAGTTCCTGCCTGTGGCAGCCCGTGCTGCGCGACCATCAGCCGGTCGCCGTGCTGGGCCTCTACTTCGGCACGAAGGTGGAGCCGGCAAAGCGCTCGCTGCGCACCGTGACCGAGCTGCTCGCGGCCGAGGCGGCAGTGACCTTGCAGCGCGGCGAGCTGCTGGAGCGCATGGAGGCGATGGTCCGCACCGACAACCTCACCGGCCTCCCCAACCGCCGCGCGTGGGAGGACCAGCTACCGCGCGAGATGGCCCGCGCGCTGCGCGACAGCCGCGAGCTGACGGTGGCGATGCTCGACCTCGACCGCTTCAAGGCCTTCAACGACGAGTTCGGACGCCAGGCCGGCGACCGGCTGCTCAAGCAGGCCGCCGGCGCTTGGAGCGGCGTGCTGCGGGCCACCGACCTGCTCGCCCGTCGCGGCGGCGAGAAGTTCGTGCTGGCGCTGTCCAGCACGTCACCTCAGGCGGACACGGGGATCATCGAGCGCCTGCGTGAGGTGACGCCCGAGGGCGTGACGTGCTCGGCGGGCCTGGTGCGCTGGGACGGCAGGGAGTCGGCCGAGGACCTGCTCGGCCGCGCCGACGCGGCCCTGCACGCGGCCAAGCGCGCGGGTCGCGACCGCATCGTGAGCCTCTAGACCAAGGGACCCGTTCGCCCCGCTGCACCAGGGGGGGCTCCGGCCTAGCCGCGGCGCTGTTCTGACACCGGGCTGCCCTGGTCGTCGGTCGCCCCGGGGGGCGGCCAGGGGCCGAAGTTGTTGTCACGTGCCCCATCGATAGTCACGACTGAGCCCGAGAGCGCCGCGCCCGCGGGAGAGGCGAGCAGCGCGACCGTCCAGGCGAACTCCTCCTCGCTGCCCAGCCGCTGCAGCGGGACAGTCCGAGCCACACCATCGACGATCACCTTCGGGTACTTGGTCATGAGCGTCTCTGTAGCGAAGTGGCCGGCCGCGAGGGCCACGACGGCGACCCCGGACGGGCCCCACTCAGCCGCGAGCTGCTTCGTCAGGCCCTCCACCGCAGCGCGGGCCGACGAGGAGTGCGCCATGCCGGCCAGCCCGTTGTGAGGCGAGAGGGTCACGTTCACGATCGTGCCGCTCCCCTGCCCGAGCATGGCCCTCTCGGCCACCTCCTGGCACATCGTCTGTGTGCCCTCCACGTTGAGCCGCGCCACGGTGCGAAAGCCCTTGGGCGAGATGCTCTCCGCCGGGGCCATGTATTGCCCGCCCGCGTTGTTGAGCAGGACGTCGATCCTGCAGTGGCGCTCGAGCACGGCGTCCAGCATGTCTGCGACCTGCCCCCGCTCGCGGATGTCGCAGGTCAGCGCGCTGCAGCACCCCTCCTCGCACCGGGCCACGGTCTCCTCCAGCGGCTCGAGCCGGCGCCCGCACACCACGACGTGGGCACCCAGGGAGGCCAGCTCCAGCGCGGCCGCTCGCCCGAGGCCCGAGCCGCCGCCGCTTACCAGCGCGACCTGGCCGGCCAGGAGGTCCGGAGCGAAGATCTTCGAGGCCACAGGCGGCGCCGACGCTATCCGATCGGCCCCTACCCTCCCGGCAATGTCGACGGCCGAGACCCTGTACGCCGAGCCCCGCGTGAGGAGACGACTGACCTGTTCACCGTCGTGGCCCGCCGGGGTCAGGGGAACTAGCCCCGCAGCGTGCCGGCCGACGCCTCCTCGGTCTCCTCGCCCAGCCAGCCGGCAAGCAGCGGATCGCTGCCGTCGGCCACGATCCGGGCCGTGGCGGCGATCGTGTCGTCCCGCAGCTGGCGCTTGACCCGGGCGTAGGTGTCGAGGGGCAGGCCGGCCAGCTCGCCCGCCAGCGCCAATGCCCGGGGCAGGGGGTCGCCGTCGACAAGCTCGTCGAGCAGCCCCAGCCCCGCGGCCTCCTCGGCGCCGACGAGCCGCGCGCGCAGCACGAGGTCGCGGGCGACTGCGGAGCTCAGCTCGGCGCGCACCACCGCCATCGCCACCGCGGGGTAGGGGATCCCGGCCTTCAGCTCGGTCAGCCCATAGCGGCCCGAGCCGGTGCTCCCCACCCGGTGGTCGGCGCACAGGGCGAGGATCAGGCCCCCGGCGATGGCGTGCCCGGTCACCGCGGCGACCACGGGGCGCGGGAGCGCATACCAGCCCGCGAACAGCCGGTTGATGCCGTTCACGAGCTCGGCCTGCTCGGCGCGCGCCAGAGTGGGCACCACCTTGAGGTCCATGCCCGCGGAGAAGAACCCCTCGCGGCCCGTGATCACCACGGGGCCGGGCGGGTCGGCGGCAAGGTCCTCGAGGACGCGATGGCCCTCCTCCAGCAGCGTCAGGTCGAGCGCGTTGGCAGGCGGGCGGTCGATGCCCACCACCGCGACGCCATCGCGGCGTTCCAGGGTCAGGTGCTGGTACGAGGTCATCGCGGATCCCGCCAAGCTCGGGCGCGGTGAGCGGCGTCGCTGGCGGTGTGGTGAGGGTAGGGCCGCCGGCCGCTAGGAGGGCCCAAGCCCCTTGCGGCTCGCCCACAGGGCGGCCTGGGTGCGGTCGGAAACGCCGATCTGCTGGAAGACGCTGGTCAGGTGGGCCTTGACCGTTTTCTCGGAGATCTCGAGCCGGCGAGCGATCAGCTTGTTGGGCAGCCCGGCCGCCACCAGGCTGAGGACCTCGCGCTCGCGGTCGCTGAGGGCCGCGGCCGCGCGAGGCCGCTCGCGCTCGGCCACCAGGGCTCCCGCAGCCTTGGGCGACAGGGGCGACTCGCCGCGGGCGGCCGCCCTCACGGCGCCCCGCAGCTCGTCGGCGCTGGCGTCCTTGAGCACGTAGCCGATCGCACCGGCGTCGAGCGCGCCCAGCACCTCGGGGCCCCCGGAGAACGAAGTCAGCGCCACCACCCGGACGCCCGGGTGTTCGGCCGCCACCCGGCGGGTCGCCTCGGTCCCGTCCACCTCCGGCATCGACAGGTCCATGAGCACCACGTCGGGCCTTCCCTCCGCGACCGCTCCCACCGCCCGCGCGCCATCGGAAGCCGTGGCCGTCACCTCGATGTCGCCGTCGAAGGACAGGAGCTCGGACAGCCCGTCGCGGACGAGCTCGTGGTCGTCGACGAGCACCACGCGGATCACGCGAGCGGCACCTCCACCCCGACCCGCGTGCCCCGGCCCGGGGCGGAGTCGAGCTCGAACGTCCCGCCGGCGTCGCGCACCTGGTCGCGCAGCAGCCGCAACCCGAAATGGCCCTCGGCAGCCGCGGCCAGCGCAGGCTCGTGATCGAACCCCACGCCGTCGTCGGCCACCGACAGCCTCGCCGTGCCCTCGCTCGCGCGCACCTGGACCCGCACGTTCTGCGCCTCGGCGTGCTCGGCTGCGTTGCGCATGGCCTCCTGCGCCGTGCGGTAGAGCAGGGCGGTCACGTCGTGGGGCAGCTGCAGGTCGGTGGAGACGTCGACATGCGTGCGCAGGCCGCGCTCCTCCAGCGGAGGGCACAGGTCGCGCAGCGCGCTGGCCAGGCCGGCCTCCCGCAGGCGCGGCGGGTAGATGTCGACCAGCAGGCTGCGCAGCTCGCGCACGGCGCCGCGGGTCGTCTCGTCGGCGCGCTCGAGCGCCGTCGAGGCTCCGTTGCCGTCCGGGCCCAGGCGCTCGCGTGCCGAGGTCAGCGCGTAGGAGGCCGCGACCAGGTCCTGCACCGTGCCGTCGTGCAGGTCGGCGGCGATGCGGCGGCGCTCGAGATCCGAGGCGTCGACCGCGCGCTGGAGCAGCTCCATGCGGTCGCGGTGCGCCTGCTCCACGCGCCGGGCCAGCGAACGCGCCAGGGGGAGCTGGATCAGCTGCAGCACTACCAGCGCCCCGAGCAGCGCCGGGATGAAGCTCGCCCACAGGTCTCGCCCCGAAGCGGTGACCGAGCTCAGGCGCAGGTAGGTCTCGAACATCGCCCGCCGCCCGCTGGGGGTCTGGACCGGCAGGTAGACCTCGAGCAGGTCGCCGCCCCCGCGCTCGTAGCGGTTCTCGGGGCCGGATAAGTCGCTGACCTCGGCCTCCACCCCGCCCGTCGCGAGCACCTCGCGCTCCTCGTGGTCCAGTCGGAAACGCACCCCGCGCAGGCGCGGCTCGTCGGAGTAGACGATGCGCCCGTCCGGGCGCCAGAGCTTGACCCGGACGAAGTCCCCGCGGCGCACACCGCTGCGGATCACGCGGTCGAAGCGGGCGATCGCCTTCGGGTCTTGGCGCAGCACCCCGTCGGTCAGCCTCGGCTCCACGATCTGCCGGCCAACCAGCTCGGTCAGACGCTTGGCGTCCTTGACCGCCTCCACGCGGCTGATGCGCGCAAGGGCCAGCGCAGTCACGCCGGCCAGGACCAGGGTGGCCGCCAGCCCGCCGAGCGCGAACTTGAGCACGGCGGCGCGAACCGACGGTGGCCCGCTCTGCCTGCGCTGCCTCACGGCTCGCATCCTTCCTTCAGGGTCCTAGGACCAAGGTCCAATTGAAACCGAGACCGCCTCTCGTCGATCCTGTCGCTATGAGGCAACACATCCCCACCTTCCCACTCACAGTGGCGGGTGGCACCACCGCCCTGTAGCCATGCTCGCGCGACGAACAGCCCTGACCATGCTGGTGGCCGTCGGCATCGCCGCGGCCGGCTGCGGCGGCGACGACAAGGAGGACACGACCGCGAAGAAGCCGGCTCCCACGCCGCCGGCGGCGACGGGATCGACCGTGCAGCTCGCGGCCGACCCGGGCGGCAAGATCGCCTTCGACAAGAAGTCGCTCAGCGCAGAGGCGGGCAAGACGACGATCGACTTCCAGAACGCCTCGCAGGTGCCGCACGCTGTGGAGGTCGAGGGCAACGGCATCGAGAAGGAGACGAAGACGATCCAGGGCGGCAAGGCCTCCCTGGCGCTCGACCTCAAGCCGGGCAAGTACGAGTTCTACTGCCCCGTGGACGGCCACAAGCAGCAGGGCATGGAGGGCACCCTGACCGTCAAGTAGCGCGGTCTGGGCCTCTGAGCCCGCTGAAGTCCCGCCCGCCGCGGACCGCTGCCACGGTTAGGCCTCGAGCCGCCTCAGGACGAGCTCCAGCACCTGCGCGCGGCTGCGCGGGCCGTGGTCGGCGGCCATGAAGTGGTTACCGACGAACAACGACAGCGCGATCGTGCAGCGGACCTCGACCTCCGCCTCATCGGAGCAGAACTCGCTGAAGAGGGAGCGCATGTAGTCCATCCGCCGGTTGTCGACGCTGCGCAGGCGCCTGGCGACCTCGGGCTCTCGCCGCGACCAGTCTCGGACCGCGAGCTCGATCTTCAGCAGCTCGCGGCTCGTCGAGGCGAGCCCGAACAGCCGCCGCAGCCTCGCTCGGGCGTCCCCGCCCTCGCCCTCCACGAGCTCGATCACCTCGTCGATGAGCGTCCGCTCCCACGTGTCGAGCATCGCCTCGAGGAGCGCGCGCCGATCGTCGAAGTGCCAGTAGAAGCCGCCCTTGGTCACGCCCAGCGCTTTGGCCAGCGGCTCTATACGCACGGCGTCCGGCCCCCCGGCCGCGAGGGCCCGCAGGCCCTCTTCCACCCAGCTGCTGCGAGGAGTGCGGGTGAGCGCCATCCTTGATATATACGCTACCGTATGGAACGAGGTTCACGACGTGACTCTTCCACCGGGCCAACACGCCGTCGACGGCTTTCCCCGCTTCGGCACCCACCTTCATCACCCACCTCCGGCAATTCCCGCCGACCCGGTGATCGAGATCACCGGCGCCGTCGCCGAGCCCTTCGCCCTGCCGGTGGCCGACCTCGCGACTCTGCCCCGCCGCCAGCTAACCGCCGACTTTCACTGCGTGGCCGGCTGGTCGGCAACGCAGCTGCGCTGGGAGGGCGTCGCGTTCGACGCCTTCTACCGCCAGGTCGTCGAACCGTCGGCGCGACCCGACGCGCCGATCACCCACGTCGCCTTCGGGGGTCTCGACGGCTATGCGTCGCTCGTGTTGCTCGAGGACGCGCTGGCCGCTGACGTGCTCATCGCCGACCGGCTCGACGGCCACGCGCTCGACAGCGACCACGGCGCTCCGGCGCGGCTGGTCAGTCCCGGCCAATACGGCTACATGAGCACGAAGCACCTCTGCCGCATCGAGCTCCGCACCGCCGGGCCCGATCGGGAGCACCTCGGCGCTGCGTCCACGCTCGCGAGGCTCGGGCTGCGCTCGCTGCTGGTCAAGCGCCATCCGCGGGCCAGGGTCTGGAAGGAGGAGCGCAACCCGCTTCTCCCGGCCTGGCCGCTGCGGCCCATCTACCGACTCCTCACCCTGCCCATCGAGTACCTCAGCGCTCGGGGCAGCCGCGAGGCGCGCAAGTGAGGCTCCCCGATACCGCTCACACGTCCCGGCCGTGGAGGATCCACGAGCTCACCGGCGACTTCAGGCTCGAGGACGTATGGAAGCTGCCGACACCGGGTGGCCCGGACGACTTCCCCCTGCTGGTGGAGAAAGCTGCCTCACTCGATCCTTCGCGGAGTTCCTCGCGCCCGGTGCGCACGCTCTTTGCCATCCGCTGGACCGTCGGCGGGCTACTGGGCTGGGACGACCCGGACAGCGGCGTCGGCTCGAGGGTCCCGACACTCCGAGACCGCCTGCCGGCCGATCTACGCGACGCCCCCTCGGGGCCGGACTTCGAGGGCCTCCCCTTCACGCCGCTGTACCTGACCGACGACGAGTTCGCCGCGGAGATCGCCAACCAGACCATGCACGGAGTGCTGCACCTCGGCTGGGTCCAGGACCAGGCGGGCGGCTACCACGGCCAGATGGCGGTCTTGGTGAAGCCCAACGGCGCGCTGGGCAGCGCCTACATGGCGGCGATCGCCCCGTTTCGGCACCTGCTCGTCTACCCACCCATGCTGCGCGGGATCGGGCGGACGTGGCGGGCGCGCAGCGTCAGAAACGACAGCAGTACGAGGGCTTGGGCATGAAGGAGATGAGCAAGCGCAACTGACCTCCAGAGGAGCCCTCAGGCCGGTCCTGCTGGCTCCAGGTAGAACACCTCCGAGGAGACGTCGTTGTGGGTGTCGATGCCACTCACGAACGCTCGCACGGTGCGACCGGTGATGCCCTCGACCGTCTCGACGAACCGCCGCTCGGCAGCGTGCTGAAAGAACGTCCGCACGTCGCGCAGCCGCTGGTGCTCATCGAGGGCAACCAGGTTGCGCTCGGCCGGAGTCAGCGAGTTCTCGAGCGTCGACACGATGCAATCCGCCCCGGCGTAGTGAGTGGCCGCCTTGGTCGGCCCCCTCCCGAACTGCTCCTTGTAGACCTGAACCATGGCGTTGGAGATCTCCGAGAGCTCCAAGCCGGCCCGCGTGTGTCCGCTGGATCCTCGCAAGGTGGAGTCAGCGTCCATGTCACTACCCGTCCCGTCCCTCTGGAAGTGGATCGCGAGAAGAGGAGGAACGCTGAGAACCAAACGCGAATGTCCGTATCCATCCTAGCGCGAATACCAGCCACGGCACGGATCGCACGTGCTCCCGCGCCGGGCGAGGTCCAGCCGACGGGGCGGCGCCCTCCCTTCCGAGAAATTCGTCAGCCG
>Ga0126307_10000172_pt1 | contig 40291 bp, 37 predicted proteins | sample Plot28_FD_89955 | JGI IMG/M metagenome (GOLD analysis project Ga0126307, IMG submission 89955) | Serpentine soil microbial communities from UC McLaughlin Reserve, CA, USA - Plot28 | ecosystem: Environmental > Terrestrial > Soil > Grasslands | place: USA: UC McLaughlin Reserve, Lake County... | reverse complement strand
TAGTTATTATTACTAATTTTTTTTCTAGTATCTTTTCCACTGATGGCATTTTATTTTCATCTATTTTATGGTATTTTCCCCTTTCATTTATACCAATAATTATTTCTGATTTCTTAGTTAACAATCCAACCTTTAGAAAAACAAATCATGAACTAAAATCTATTAAAAAAATAGTAGCAGCTGTATTAATAGGTACAGAATTTTATATTTTTAATTATCCTATGGTAGTTTGGGCTTATGCAGTTCCTTTGGAAATGTCATTGCGTGTAAATAATCAAGACTTACCGTTAATGTCACAATTAATTTCAAATTTCACTTCAACATTACCAATAATGCTAATTATTTCAATTCCTTTCGGTGCTATAATTGGTATAATAGGCTACTTAATTGCAAATAAAATGATAAAATTAAAAAATACAAATAAAGAAGAGAATCAGATTAATGATAATAATATTGAAATAAACAGAAACTAAAACGTTTAATTTTCATTAAGTAAATAAAAAATGTGTCCAAGAGTATCATTCCAATATAAACAAAATATAAAAAATAAGATTATAGAGAGCGCCATTATTACCTTTTCTAAATACGGATATGATAAATCTAGAATGGATGATATAGCTATAAGAGCTAACCTTAGTAAAGGGACAATATATATTTATTTCAAAAACAAAGAAGAACTTTTTAATGCTATTTCAGAAAGAAATACAAATGAATTAAAAAATCAACTAACAAAACTATTTGACAATAAAGATGACCTTATTACGTGTATCGAAAACTTTTACGAAGACTTTAATGACCAAGGATATAGAATGTTTTTTGAAATCATAGCTGAATCAACTCGTAATACAAATTTAAAACAATTACTTTATCAACAGAGAAAAAAAATCCTAGATATTATAATTGATTATTTAAACATCCAAAAAAATAAAGGATTCATAAGAAAAGATATAGAAATTACAGAAATAGCATATGGATTTGTATCATTATATGATGGAATAAAAATAAATAAGGTTTTAGGTATAACTGAAAATCAGAATAAGAAGACATGGACTAGAACAGTAAAGGCAATATTTACAGGAATAAGTTAATTATCTTTGCTACACTTATTTTTAATTCTTCTTTGAAATATTATACTCATCCCATGCCGTAACTTTTATTCAGGTTTATGTAAAGAGACATTTGCTTTTTAAATCTATATAAAGAAGAATATCCAACTCAAAATGTAGATTCTTCATTATGTTTAAACCCTTATATTTATAAATAAAATTATTAATAACAAATAGTTTTAATATATGATAACATTTCTCATATTTAATGAACCTTTTCCATCATAAAAAATTTGTCTGCGAAAAGGACAATGAAAAATTTGATAATTATGAAGAATTAATAGATCATTCCCGACATATCCATCACATGACAATTTTGAAATGTGATGGATGTGGAAAAGAATTTATTCATAAAAAAGATAGATTACATCATGTAAGAGAAGAACATGAAAAGGAATTAGACCGAAGAGAACATAGAGATATATATAAAAAAGTTAAAAAAAATCCCCAAGATGAAATTGATGAACAAAATAGAAAGTTTAGCGATAATCTATAATTTCTTTTTCTAATGAAATTCTTCTTTTTCATTTATGTTATAAAATACTAAGGTCAATCAATGTATCAACAAATAAAATAAATGCTAAAAAAAATAAAATATTTATTGATAAGGTTTCGCTAATTAATATAACTAAAAGTAATAAACTAGAATTATAAAATAACAAGGCAAAATTTTTTCTTTCTAACCTCTTTATTATACTTCAACTTCTATATAATTTTCATGATGAAATGGTAGACGAGATTGCTGAGAGAATTAGATCTATTGGAGGAAAACCAATTGGAACATTAAAAAAATTTATAAAATAAATCCGACTCTTTGAATATCTACTTAATACCCAAATGGTGATAAGATATTAGAACATCTTTTCTAAGATCATGAATCAATAATTAGGCAAATTATAAAAGATACAGAAAGATCCTAACAGCTGGGAGATCTAGGAACAGCCGATTTCCTGACACAAGTTATACAAAAACATGAAAAGATGACATTGATGTTAATATCCTTTATAGAATTACAAATTCACTAACTTCCTCAATTGTACATTTACTAATGTGAGAGATTGAATATATAATTTAAATGAATTTAAATTTAGCTCCTATATAGTATATTTAATCTTTTGATATCTTTCTCTGCAATTTTAAATTATTATTATCTGAAATGTTTTAAATTTAGAATAAGTTTAGAACAAAAATTAGTATATTAACTTTATTTTTATTCAAACAAGCCACCAAATGGAGAATCAAATGATCTTAGATCTTCCTCTGGAGTAAAGGGTGATTGATCCTCAAAACGGAAACTATCGTCTAAAGGAGAATCAAATGATCTTAGATCTTCCTCTGGAGTGAGTGGGGATTGATCCTCAGAAGGGGGAGAATAGGGTGAATCATCATATGGTATATCATAAGGCAAATCATACGGAAGTGATGGCGAGGGTAATGGGTAATATGGAGATTGATATGGAGAAGGTGATGAATAAAAGATCGAGGAACTTCTATCTGAACCGCTATTAAGGATAACTACGAACCCTATAATCACTATCAAGACAAATAATATAATTAAAATTTTTTTTTTGGGATTAATCAATATGGATAGATGATCAATAATAACTGTTAATCATTATTAATTTTTCCTTTTTGCTATATTTTATTTGTAAAAGAGATAACAGAATTAATTCTTTTTAAAAGCTTATATTTGACAATTTAAAAAGTCAAACAAATTTGATATTATTTAGACAAAAATAATTATAATGCTATAGAGAAAGATAGAAAAGGATAAATCAAAATAAGAGTACATATAATAATATGGGATTTTTTAATATAATTAAAAAAACTTTAAAAATTGATGAAAACGATAGAGATGATAATAATATTAATAACACTATCAGTAATCCATTTATCGATAGCCAGGCAATCGAATCTTTATCCTTGGCCTGTATAAAATTAGATGAAAATTTAGGTTTAAAAAGCACTGGGAGGTGTGGGATTTGTGTAAAGAGTATAAATTCTGAATCCTTTAAGCAGATGAAAGAGTACATTGATAATTTGTTAAAAGTTGTAATAGATAAGAAAAATATTAACTTTGATATAACATTCAATTCTCTAATCGATAATTATGGTTATCTATGGTTTATTATCAAAGGAAAAACAATAGCAGAAATAGTAGCTGTGATAAATGCTGTAGGAGATAGTATCCATGAAAAAGGTTTTTCAAGACAATTATTAGCTAATATCTTTGAATTTTCAAGTGGTTATAGCGGAGACAATAATGGTCATATACAGAATAACCAATATTTGATCTATAATTATAAAATTGATAAATTTTATCCATTTGTTCCTATAATATCTACCTCAACTAACAATAGAAAAAGAAGAAACCATGATCAAGAAATAAAGATAATGAAAGAAGTATCTGATACGATAAAAATAGAAGAAAAACTTTCTTTATGGTATCCTATTTGGAATATCCCTTTTTAAAAAAGAATAAATATGAACCTAGTCATCTGAAATTATTCCTTCTTCCTTAAAAATTTTTGATGCATCTTCAATAGTAAATGAGTTTGTCTTGTTTCATTTTTAATTTTTATTATTAACTTTTATGTCTATCGCTATTCGTATTACGATAATTTGATGATATAATTATTTTATAACAACTAAAACGATTCTCAAAATATAGTTACTAGAATTGGCAATTATATCATTAAATTTATTATATTACTTAGGTGTTAAACTATTTAATCTAAAATATTAAGTTGTATAATCTAAAAACGTTTTTGGCAATTAATATCTAAACATTAACAGAATTTATCTCTTCTACAATTACGAAAAGTTCAAAAATATTATCATAACTATAGTTTAGAAAGATGATAAAGAGTTTAAAATTTCAATAGGCTACTTTTAAAAGAGAGTATTAAATATATTATTATTTAAGTAATAACATAATGGCCATTTTAGATAAATAACAAAATTAAAAAAATAAATTGAACTGGACAAAATGGAGCAATAGAAAAATACAATCTTTATATAAATTATCATCCTTCAAATTATAATGACGGATGTTGCAAAAGTAATAGAAATTGTAGGAAGTTCTACTCAGGGATGGGAAGATGCAGTTCAAGTAGCTTTAGATGAAGCGAGCAAAACAATACATGGAATTACAGGCTTAGAAGTAATTGATATGACTGGTAAAGTAGATCCCTCATCTGGAAAAATCGAAAGCTATAGAGCTGCTGTCAAAATCGCCTTCGGAGTAGAACATTCTTAAGTTTTATCAAGTTTCATTTCTTTTTCCTTTTTTTTATATTTCTAACTATAATTATAATAAATTAATTTAATAGTAATTCTAATTTTAGTATATCTTATCTATTTCATGTTCTGATTTTTTTGTATTATCTAATTAAATAACATCTGTTAGAATATCTAGAATTCTATTCTAGTATAATCTAAAATCGATAGAATAATTTTTTAATCATAATCATAGGAATTTGAATCTTTTTAATAATAACACCATATTAAATGACAATATAATTTTCTAATTATATATCATCACAAAGAAAAATTGTTCTTTAAATTCTGCATTTTAAAAGATGGTAAGATTAAGTCCTGTTAAGTTAAGACTATTTCACCTCCAATTTTGAATTGAATTGTGTTTCTTATTTTTGCGTTATACAAATAAATGAACAATTTTATCCAATTGTATACATGTTGTAGATCACAATTCTGTTTATTATTATTACAAGGATAGTAGTCGTCAAAACTCTCAGTCCTGTCTTTGAAATATTGCATTACTCTTTCTATAAGACTTTTCTCTAAAATAGAATGCAACCTGTTTTAGATGTAGAAATGTACATGCTTGAGGATACCACGTACAACCATCAGTGTAAACTGTATGTTTTCCATATTTTTCAACTAACGATCTAATGAAATTCTCTGCTACAAACATGTTTCTCTCCTCTGAAATGTGGATTCCAAGCACGGAACTATGGATTGGTTCAATACATATCCATAACCAAAAGTGTTTCCAGCCAATCTGAATTATTGTTTCATCTATAATAAAAGCAGATACTCTCTTCCTTTTGTATATTTGAGAAGAACCAAATCTCTGAATCCAATTCCATATTGCAACATGACTTCTTTTTTGATCCTTAAAAGGTTCCAATGCATTGGATGTATTTCGTAAACTTAGACCAAGAAAGTACAAATACAAAGAGTACATTACAATAAATGTAAGTGTTCTATTTCTTTCGAATAATCTAACGGTCATTAGATTAGAAATAGAGCATTTACAGCTAAATCTATTTCCTTAAATTAACAGGACTTAAGATTAAATGCACAAATCCTTATTTTGAGGATTTTAATTTATTTCTTAAATAATATTTATAAAATAAGTAACCTCCACCAATTATAACAACTAGTATAACTAATTGAGTTAAAAATTTTAGAACTATTATACCAACAATTATTAATAGTATAATTATAAGAACATTCATAATAAAAGATCTATTCAAAATAAAAGATCTATTCATAATAGAATAACATCTTATATTATACTAATTATTATACTTTGCTTTTCATTTTTAATTTTGCATGTTAGTTTTGATTTTACATACATCAATATAAATACTAAAAAGATATAATTCTAATAGATAAAATATAATTCAATCTAACTTTTTAATTAAATCTTTTCATTAAATATCTTTTTAAAAAAGAATAAAATGAACCTAGTCATCTGAAATTATTCCTTCTTCCTTAAAAATTTTTGATGCATCTTCAATAGAAAGATCTGAATCTGGAACTATAACATCGGATTCGATGATTTCTTTATCATCTATAGGTTCGCCGTTAGATGTAATTAAATTTTTCATTTCTGTTAATTTGGATTGTAATTCTTTTTGAGTAACTTTATGGTCACTTGATCCTAAAGAAACATTTTCAATTAAATCAACTATAGAATTATCAATTTCATTTATTTTGTCTAAAATTTCTGAATTCACCTTAAATTGACCTTGACCAGCTATTCTTATAATCACATGATGTGTGCTCATATTATTTCACATTAATTTACCAATAGAATAATTAAGTTTTTCCTATTTGTGCCTTTAATTTTGTCAATTCTTGATCAACCGAGCTATCTAATGAAACTTTATCAAGTTCTTGGTCAATATCTGTACTACCAGAAGAATAGGATTGTGTAACATCTGTTAAAACTCCTGAATCCACCATTTCATCTAATGCAGATGCCTTGGCCTTCATATTCTCAGTCTTTTCTTCTACTCGATTTAGCACCATACCAAGATCATTCATTTCTTCTGATATCCCTGTCACATTTTCCTTTATCTTAACTTGAGCTTCTGCAGCTGAATATTGTGCTTTTATCATTTCTTTACGTGTCTTAAACTCATCTATTTTAGTAGAAAGTCGTCTTTCAGCATTCTCTAATTTTATTTGTTCCTTTTCTACATCTCCAATATGTCTTTCTAACTCTTTAATTTGTGTAATAAGCATATTTTTTCTTTCTAACGCTACACGGGCTAAATCTTCTCTATTTGATTCTAACGATCGACGAGCTTGTTGCTCTAAAGTATCGATGTTAGTACTAAGTTTTGCTTTTTGCATTTCAAGTCGCTTTTTTGAAGTTACAACTTGTGTTATATCTCGTCTTAATTTGTTTATTAATTCATGTTGTTTTTCAAAAGAATAATTTAGCATCTCATTAGGGTCTTCGAATCGATCAGCAACAGAATGAGCCTTTGCTTTGAATATTGAATGAAAACGATTTAGTAATCCCAATTATTAACATTATAACAATATCAAATATTAAGGTTAGTTCTAATATATCTAAGACAAACTTTTATTCACTATTTAAAAATAAATATATAGTAGTTGAACATAGCATTTATCACATAAAAATACTTAATTTCATTATTATATAGAACACATTCGTTATTATCCTTCAATAACTATAACAATATTAAAATATTTATGATTATAGTAAAACTAAGACATTTATTGTAAGTATTTGAGGACCTTGTTAGTAAATTAAATCTTTATTGAATAATTAAGAAAAGTAATAGGATTGAATAAAAAATACAAGTAACAACATGTTATTACAAAGATAATTAAAAATAATTATAGACTTTTTCTAATTAGCTCTTTCACTATTTATAATATATATTATTTGCACAATTATAAAACAAAAAGTAGAATAAATAGAACAACTTTTATCTACTTTGGTTTTCCCTCACTGTTGGCATATTCACCATAATTTAAGAACAAAACTTGTCCTGTTGGATTAAATTTGTTTTCAAGGAATGCTTGTTCGACTTCAGACATATTCAGTGCTCTATTCCACAACCTTATTTCATCAATATCTCCTGTAAAGAATTTATCCTCATTCAATGAGTTTGCTCCTATCCTTAATGGTTGAGTTCCAGTATTATCTGGTGTTTCTTTAATAAATAACTTATTTCCTATTGGTTTTCCATCAACAAATAAGAATAATGCAGATCCATTAAATGTTAAAGTTGCGTAGTGCCAATTTCCATCATTATATTTTTCTCTTGACTTAATAATGAAATCATCACCTGCAGCTGTTTCAAAACCGCCGGCTAAGCCATCTTCTTCATTAGTCCAAAGTCCATAATTCAAATTCATTCCTTCTTCATCAGTATTCATTCCCCCTTTGTTCACAATATGAGCAGGCTCAGTATTATTTTGAGTAGTCCTAAACCAAGCACCTAAAGTAAATTGAGTAAGGTTCAAATTATCACTATCAGGAATATCTGAGAATTTTGAATCTGTTAATGTTAGAAATGGTTCATGTTTATATTGTGTAGCATTTGGTGACTGTGCATTAGCTTTAAAGTCATCTATTGGAAAAAAAGAGACAGCAATGATAGTAAGCAAAATTGATGTAGTAGCTAATGGTAGTAATGTTTTACTATTGTTTTGCATGATTAGTGAGAGCATAAAAACTATAAATAGATGACCATGAATTTTTCAGTTTATTATATAATAGAGAAATAATATAAAATAATTATGTGATAAAGTTATTACATATAATTATAATATCTACTTCTTTCCACAATTTTATTTTTAAAACCAAAAAATTTTTTTTAATAACTAAATAAGTTAAAAAGAAGTTCAAGATAATAGAAAATGTAAATCTTTTAGTATTAATAATATTATTGATTATTAATGCTATCATTCTTTTGATAGTTACTAATGATAGATAACACAAAATTTTAAATGACTATAAATTACAATAATAATATTAATTTTCTTACAATACTCAAATTAGAAAAATGTTGTATTCTATCTATCTTTTAGAAAATACCAATAATTTTATTGACTCTATGAAAGTAATAAATATTATCCAAAGAAATTGAAGTATTATTATTATTATTATTTCACGATGTTAGTTGTCGCCGTACTTTGTATTACACTTTTTAAAGTCTGAGTTACAACAGGTAGAATCCTTGGATCATTTATTTGTGGTATTATATAATCATATTTGAGGTGTTGGCATTCTACTAAATCTGCGATAGCATATGCAACATCGACCATTAAATGATCATCCAACACTTTAACTCGTAGGTCTAATAAAGATCTTATTACTGATGGAAAAACTACTGCATTATTAACTTGGTTAGGAAAATCAGATCTTCCTGTGGCAACAATTTTTGCACCAGCATCCAAAGCATCTGGTGGTAAGACTTCAGGATCTGGATTACTTAATGCAAAAATTATTGGATCTACATTCATAGAAGAGACAATTTTATTATTTAAAATGTTACCTTTGCCAGAAACACCTATAAAAACATCGCATCCTTTCATTACTAAATCTAAAGAACCCTCAATTTGTTCAGGATTAGATTTAGAAGCTATTTCAGATTTGAATGGATTATTCATCAAATCTCTTCTTCCTTTATAAATTGCACCGTTGCTATCAACTACTATTATATTTTTACATCCTGCAGAAGCAAGAATATTAGTTATTCCATATCCTGCCGATCCTGCACCTAAAATTACAACTTTAATTTTTTCTAATTGTTTTTTCACGAGTTTAAGAGAATTTATCAATGCAGATAAGGTGATTATAGCAGTTCCGTGTTGATCATCATGAAATACAGGTAAAGAAATTTCTTCTTTTAATCTTTCTACAATTTCTAAAACTTTAGGCGATTCTATATCTTCTATATTGATAGCACCAAATATTGGTTGAATATATTTTACAAAATTTATTATCTCTTCTTTATTTTGAGTTGCAATACAGAGAGGTATAGCATTTATACCTCCTAAAATCTTGAAGAGAACTGATTTCCCTTCCATCACTGGAAGAGCTGCATCAGGTCCGACATTACCAAGTCCTAGTACTCGCGATCCATCACATACAATTGCAACATTATTCCATTTAGAAGTATAATCATAGGCTAACTCTTTATTTTTGCCTATTTCAGTTGCAATATATGCAACACCAGGAGTATAAATTAAATTAATCAAGCTGTTTTCTTTTGCAAAAATATTTTCAACAGGAACACGGTTTTGAATTTCAATTTTACCTTTTAACATCCTATGGATATTAATAGAATCATCTTTTAGAATCAAGTTAGAACAATATGTAAAAAAATATTATAATAATTCTTCTAATGTGAAATAAAATAAAACAACATAAAATATTTTAATTATTAAAAGACATCCAAAATAGAGTATATACTCAAATATATTGTCAGAATAGTAATATCACGTGTTATTGTTGCCAATGGCGACAAAATTTGCAGGAGCAATTCAAAATTTTGTTAATGATGCTGAAAGATAAATTGATAGAAATGCTTGAAAACCATCTTGAAAATATGAATATACAAATTATAAACCTCTTCTAATGTAATATAATCAATAGAGAATTAAATATATGAAGATTAATTACTTTAATTTTAGTATATTTTATTTCAATATTTTGAATAACATTCTTTAAAACAATAATATGAATTACAATTAGATGTGATCATATGACGATATTTCAAAGATACCCCAAAAATCCCATACTTGTTCCTAATAAAGACAATTGGTGGGAGTCAAAGGCAGTTTTTAATTGTTCTGTATCTTACGATGGAAATAATGTTCATATGCTATATAGAGCAATTGGGGAATATGACTATTATATCTCTAGAATAGGTTATGCAAGCAGTACTGATGGTTTTCATTTTAATAGACGTGATAATATCGCAATTTGTCAAACAGAGGAGTATGAAATATATGGAATGGAAGATCCACGAATAACACAAATTGATGATAAAATTTTTATTACTTATGTAGTTCTTTCTGATTTTGTAAAAAATCATCCAAAAATTTATTCAGCATTAACAGTTACAAAAGATTATCATAAATTTGCTAAACTAGGTATTATTACTTCTAACTTTGATAATAACAAAGATGTAATTTTCTTTTCCGAAAAATTTAACTTTAATTACAATTTATCTAAGAATGGATCTTATCTTAAATTACATCGACCTAGTAATTGGAGTGAGAGTAACTCTAATTTTCAGTCAATCAAACCTAGTATCTGGTTAAGTATAAGTGATTCAGAATTCACATTGACTGATTCTATGTTACTTTTAAGGCCAGAACAAGATTGGGAAGAACTCAAAATTGGGGCTGGTCCATCACCAATTAAAACTAAAGATGGATGGTTATTGATTTATCATGGTGTAAATAATGATAAAATTTATCGTGTTGGAGCTGCAATCCTAGATCTTAAAGATCCACGAAAAGTCATTGCAAGAACTAAAACTCCTATTTTAGAACCTATAGAAAAATATGAAAGAGTAGGTGATGTTAACAATGTAGTATTTCCTACTGGAATAACGGTTATTGATAAAAAACTTTTGTTATACTATGGAGGAGCAGATAAAGTATGTTGCGTAGCTAGTGCTAGTATTGATGAACTAATAGAATATATTATGAAAGATACAATAGATGTTTAATTTATCAATACCATTTATTAAAAGGCCATTAGTTACAAACACGATAGTTGGATATATCATATAATTTTATAATTCTTAAAGACACATAAGTGATATACTTATGATATCAATGATAAAAGTAAATATTGTATTTATGTAAATTTAATCATTACTAGAACAAGATATTTTTATATAATAATAGATTATTACATTTATTAGAATTAAACTTGAGTTTTGTGATCAAATGGTAATATTTAATAGGTAATATAGGCTTGTTCAAAATAATTTCATTAATGTTAGACTCATAATTGTGAAATGAATCAGATTTATATCATAATATATATTCTCCATAAATAGCAGATAAGAATCAGAATTTATTTCATCAAATCCCTTTGAAAGAATTATATATAAAATTATTAAATTTTAAGTAATACGAATTTATTTTAATAGTAAAAGTTTAAGATATATGTGTAAATATAATATATTACGTAGAATAACATAATTATTATTATACTATTTATTAATTATATTATTATAAAGTATTAACTTTAAATCTAAAATATCGAAGATCTGATGTACAAATGTAGCATTTAACATCTTGTTTATTTAAACATTATTACTACTATACCAATAACGTTATTTTCATTTTATATTAAACAAAAATAATTAAATGATAAGGAGTAAAAAAATTAACATAAATGAATTTTATATAACTTTATTTAACTATATTGTTTATAAGTAATTAATAGGTTCTGTTTGGAGTTCTTTGGACGGAAAAACCAGACTAGAGGACATGTATAGCACATGAGCCTCAATGAACCTGTTGTTATGTCTTGTTGAATTAATAGCACTTTAAAGCTATTTGAAGATAAAAAAATAACTCATCGTTAAATGGTTATGTATTTTAGCAAAATCAAATAACAAAAATAATTGATATTTCAGATACATATTTACCTCGATATTTTAGATATTAAATACTATTTTCCAATTTTTATTATTAAAAAACTATTTTTCATAAATATCATTTTGCTTATATAGAATAAGTGACATCTCATTATGGCTATATCATACATTTGAATCAAACCTTATATAATATAACATTTTATATTAATTACCAAAGAACTTCAAATAGAGCCGTCTGCTCTGGTCATAGCCTGGCTACATAATGGCAGTGTATATAGATATCATAATTGATCAGGCTATGACAATTAGCTTTTTTTACTCTTTATATTTTATAAAATGTAAAATGTCACTCTTAACAATAATGATTCTCCACAAGTCAAAAAAAATTAGTAAGACCAATACTTGTAAACTCTAGACTTTGTGATTATGTATCTAACTATTCTGCTGAAGCAAAAAATCGAACATTTCCTCAATACTATAAAATAAATTATTTGTGACTTACTTAATAAGTTCTTATTAAAATAAGTTTCAAAACAAAATATAAGCGTCTACTTTTTAATCGAGAGAATTTGAATTATTATTTTTTGCATTATCATTAACAATTTTATCAAATTCTTCATCTGAAATAGTTTCAAGATAGTTAATCCATTTAAATATTACATCAGAGTTATCTAGCATTAAATTGGTTCGTCCTGTTATGTAATTGTCAGTATCATCCATGTTATTTCTATTTTCCTCTCTACTTTGTAAAGGATATTTAGTTAGAAGAAATTGCATTAGTTTTTCTCCTTTTTTCATATATTAAATTAGTATGATATGACTAAGTAATAAATTGTGTTGATAAATTTTACTTAATTTTCTGAAATACATAAAATTATCATAGAAAAAATTGAAGATCAATACAAAAATATAGGAAAACCTAATTAAAAAAAATATTGGCAAGATTACAAACTAACACCACAGAGAAGATTAATTCTTTTACTCTGAATTGTTAGATAGTCTATCATAAGCTTTAGTTCTAAATGTGTATTACATCTTTCTTTATAATAAATTATAATAAGTGAACTAGACGCTATATTATAAAATTTAGTAATATAGTATAACAATACATCACTACTACTAGCATAATATAAGAAATTCAAGTATTTAACTTTTAAAGTCAGTTCATTTTTACTAAGCTATTTTTCACTTTACTTTTTTCTTTACGTAACTGCATAATAGACAAGAAATTTAACATGCATGTTTTTATATATATCTGTCACATTAAGAACAATATTCCTTCTATTATGATCTCTTATTTTTGATAAAAGATTATACAGAAAGGCAAATTGAGTCAAAAATTACAAAGACAACTGAAAACAATAAAATAATCTATATATTTTTATAATTATTTCTAATAATGATAGTTAATGGTAACGTAAATAGAAATACTGTCCCTTTACCATAATTAGGATTATTATTATCATTATTCTCTGTCCATATCTTTCCACCATGAGCTTCCACAATATTTTTTGAAATGTACAGACCAAGACCAGTTCCACTATCAGACTTTGTTGCAAACTTCTCAAATAGACGTGGCAATATTTCTGAATCTATACCTGTTCCAGTATCCTGTATTCTAATTTTTGCATAGTTATTGTCATTGTATTTTTCAATTGATAAATTTATTTCACCTTTCTCTGTAAATTTAGATGCATTATCCAAGAGATTAAAAATTACTTGTTGTATTCTATTTTTATCTGCAAAAGCAAATATTTTATTGTTAGATTGATGATTATGAGTAAAATTTACTTTTACATCTTTTTTAATATTTGAAGGTTTACTAAAAAATTCTCTTGCTGATTCCTCTACTATTTCGTTTAATTCAATTTTTTCTATATCTAGCTTTAACGAATTACTTTCTATTCTTGCTACATCTAATATATCCTGTGTAAGTTTGTATAACCTTTCAGAATTTCTTTTTATAGGAGTTAGAAAATCCTCTTTTTTTCAGGAAATGCCTCTAACATTTCACAATATCCAATTATAGATTGAGTAGGTGTACGTAGTTCATGAGCAGCAACATTAATGAATTCTGTCTTTAGAATATCTGCTTGTTTTAGTTGTTGTAACAATTCTGTTTGTCTCCACAAAGTTTCAAATATCGAAAGATAAGATAAAACTGTAGATTTACTATTGGAATAGATTGATGTTCCTAGTATCGTTGTTATAGGTGTACTAAAATTTTCTTTTTCTTCTTTTTGTCTTAAGTAATTGTTATTGTTATTTGCATTTTTAATACCATGAAAGACTCTAGTATTTTCTTCTTCTGCTATACTACTTTCTTCATCATGGATAGGATGTTCATTATTGATGATGAAATTATTATTATTATTATCTAGTTTATAGTGATTATTATTTTCTTCTAGTTCTTCTTTTTTATTATTACTATTAGGAAATATTATTCTCACACTTTCCTACCATTATCATGATATACTATCACTCTTTCTAATAGATTAGATGTCATTATCTTACTTAAAGGTAAGTATCTATATCAAATATTATGTATATAATTATCTCAATTGTTGAAATGCTAAGAAAAAGAGAATTAAAACAAAGAATGATAACGTCTTCCTTTTGTGATCTATAAATAGTTCATGATGTTGCAAAAAATTTCCTAGATGTTATTGTTATTCCTTTAATTATGAAACTTTGCTTTTTTGCATAACCCATTAACTATTAATTATATCCATACTCAAATATGAAATATGAGTAATAAGGATTTAAATTCTAAGTTTTTAACTGTTGAGAAAAACCAATCTTCTTCTGATCTTGAAATTACATCAGAAGACTTACAAGAAAAACTACATGACAAATCAGGAAAACCTATAATGATTTTTGATATAGGAAATAAACAAAGATATACAGAGGAACACATTCCAGGCTCTAAATTTGCTGTGTGCGATCAATAAACAATAAACAATTTACTTCCAAAATTACCAAAAGATGTAGATATTGTTTTGGTAGCTGAAGAGGAAAATTATGCAAGACAAATGGCTCAAATGGCCAGAAAGAGAGGTGGCCTTAGAACAAAGTATTTGAAAGGAGGCATATCTGCTTGGAATGGTGAAAGAACAGAAGGACAAGATCCCAAAATATCTTCAAAAGATTTGAAAGAAGCAATAGAGGAAGATAAAGTAAAGAGAGGTGAGATTTTCTTGCTTGATGTAAGAGAGCCTGAAGAATTTAAGGAATGGAATATTGAAGGAAGCAAAAATGTTCCTCTCAGTCAAATTTCTAATTCCTTAAATGAAATACCAAAAGACAAAGAAATTGTAACCATATGTCCAGATGGCAACAGAGCTGGCATGGCTACGTTTATGCTACAAAGAAAAGGATACAATATAAGGACATTAGAAGAAGGATTAACTGGATGGTCGTCTACTTTATAATCATTGTTTTCATCAATAAGAATTACAAATTGATAGAATGTAAAGATAGCACAATATAGATAACTCAAGCTCAAACCTATTGCAGGATCTCATTAAATAACTCATGTAAAACTAATTATCATTTCCTATATCGTCAAAAACCATTTCACTGACAATTATGGCTGTCCCATCTGCAATTTCTTTAGTTATTCCATATTGACGTCGATATTCTACTGCTCTATTTCTCATCCATGATTTGAATATTGCAGATATTGCAAGTTCAAGCTGTTTATAAGGATCATTAGGAAAATCAATATTATATTGTTCTTTAATCAATGATTTCATTTTCTTTATTAAAAGAGGATATTGATCTTGTTTTCCATTCAAAAGATTATGATGAATTTTTTGCTGATCTTCTTTAATTTCTTTAAAACTGTCCCCACATATTCCTAATACAACAGTTGAAAAGGAATTGACAAATCTAAGATAAAATTCCCATACTGTATGTTGATCATATCTTTGTTTAATTAGTCCTTTAACAGTTGAATCATTCATTCCCAAATTTGATATATTATCTATTATTCCAGGGATTGGAACAGCGGGACTAGAATCAACAGATACAAATAACGGATTTTCCGGATCTCCAAATATTTTCCCTGTTATTTTTTCTAATTTTCTAATAGCTACCTGAATTTCACCCATTAAAAATTGAAGTAATTTTTCTTGATTATCATAAAATAATAAACACATTGCAGACGTAACAATAAAACCTGTCGGAACGAGAGATCCTTGTTTAGTCATTTCCATTAATCTTGTTCCTTTCTCACCAAAAAGTTTCTTATTTTTTTCATCAGTATCGTTAAAAAAATAAAGTGGTTTATATTTGTCTTCCAAGTTATTTAATTTTAAATTTTTAGAAATATATTAATTACTTTTATTAGTTAATTTCATTTTTATACAACTACTAAACATAATATTATATGATAATTGATCAAGTATAATGGTTTACATTTGTCTTTTTTAACGTATTCATTAATAAATAGATGAGGATAAAATGTTTGGGTCGAGTCATAATATCTAAAATTAATAAATAAATTATTATTATTTTGGATGAATAAGTTATTCATTAATTTGAATATTCTATCGCCAGCCAATTAACATTAGAATAAATGATAAAATTTCATTCAAGATTAGCTTTTATTAAATTAGCTTTTCAAGTGCTGCCTGCTTGTATGTAAAAAGATTAAATAAACATTAATTACGAATAAATCTAGTTACTAAACTGTATTCATTTTATATATTACATGAAATTAAATTATTAAATTTAATAATCTTATTTACTACATAATTCGATTGTCATTTCTTTTGTATGCAAAAGTTCTTCCTTTCCATTCAATAGATTTAGAATATAACAGTAATGGAATTATGGTTGAAAGATATGCAATAATAAGAAAAATTGATCCTATTGGACTTAGTAAAGTATAAAGAGGATTTATTTTATATGTTTTTACTGTTTTAATATATATTCCTATTAGTGACATTAAACAAGCAATTAAATTAAATATCAATAGAATATGATAATAGTTACCAAAGATATGAATACTATTTTGAAGATCTAAAGTATTTGAATATATAAAGTTTAAGTAAATAGTATATAGGAGCAATATATGAGGTAATGTAGTCATAAAAATAATAGATATGAAATTAATAAAAACTTTCTCCTTTTCTTTAAGAATCATGGGTGCAAGTGTTCTTCCAATTCCATGCCATAAAGTATACAAATCACGAGACCACAAGGCACGAATAAGATTATCCATTGGTATCATTCTCAATTTATATCCTGATTCTTTTATTTTGACTCCCAAGGCTTGATCTTCTTGTATTGCATTTTTAACTGATTTAAAAGTACCAATACTTTCGAATACTTCCCTTTTGATCATAACAAAACACCCCATAAGCAGTGCAACTTTAGATTTTGGATTATTGACATCTTTAACATCTTTTCCTAATGTAAATGACATAAGTCTCCATAATGGCATCGATATTTTTGACCAAAAGTCTCTTAATTCAATAAATGGATCACCCGTTATAACATCAAGTTTGTTTGATAGCATATAAGAAACTACATATGAAATTACATTTTTTTTATAAATAGTGTCTGCATCGGTAAATAGTAAAATATTACCTGTACTTTTGAGATAACCTTGGTCTGATGCCCATGTTTTACCAGTCCAATCATCAGGTTTATCTTTCAGTGATATTATCTTTAAAATTGTGTAATTACGCTTTGTTTGTCCAAATTTTGGTAATCTCTTATTTTTTTGCTTATTATTGTATTCTTTTTGTACCTCAAACATTAATGATAATGTATTATCAGATGAATTATCATCAACTGCAATTATTTCAAAATTACAATAATCTTGAGCTAATAACGAATGTAGGCATTTCTTAATATTCTCTTGTTCGTTTCTTGCAGGTAATATTATACTTACGAAGGGAAAAGATGTTTTAGTATTTTTATCAAAATTTTTAGTATTTTTACTTTTATTAGTTGTTATTATCGATAATTCACTACCATGTAAACGACTCGACCAATAAGAAGTAAATAATTTTGCAAAAAGATAAATCCATCCAGAAAGTATTGATGTAAATATACTTATAAAAATTAATAAATCAGAATATAAAAAAATATTGTTCATACTATAACTAAAAAAATAATAATACTCGTACATCCCTACAATACATCCTTTATTTCAAAATTGTTCTACCTACATTTAAATCAAGATCTATAAAAGCATACACATCTGAACGGTAATAATAAAATCCGATTTTGCCATAAATAGAATATAACATATTAAAGTACAATAGTTTAACCTTTATTTAACAATTATATAGTTTATGTTAAAATAATTTATTTGAACTTAAAACACGCTATTTTATCATACAAGGATAATTACAATGTTTCTCTTAAATATTCTAATATAATTTTATTATAATAGTTCATATATTTTTATTTAATACTACTATTGATTAGATAAATAATCCTAGAAGAATAAAAAAACGCCAAATTAAGCAGGGGGAGTATTTGGCGATACATCTTTTGATGATGCACTCTCAGAGGACTGTAGACTTTCTTCTTTAGAATAATCAATAGTTTCTGATTTTATACCCTTTTGTTTTAGAGAACAATCATCACAAATCCAATTTCCATTAAAATGTTTACCTAATTTAATTACATTATCATTTTCAACTTTGATAGAAACTAAATCTGTAACGGCAGAACCACATTCTATACATTTATGAATATTATGATTTTCCATATAACTTGTTGGTCAAACAAGTTTTTAAAGATTAGATAATCAAAAAAAAGAGATATATTTTTAGTTATAGAAATGTGAATATAATTTTTCATTTTTATTTAATTTGATCAATTTAAATAGTTTTATCAAAAATAAATAATAAAAAAACAGCATATATTATCTATTTATATTGTTATGGAACGATGCAATAATTTCTACCAATAATATAAGAGATTGATCTTCAAAAAGAAATTGAATTAACGAGTCTAGGCCAAACCAAGTAAAAAATTTAAAATTATTATGATTTTTTGTAAATACACTATATCAGGATATAGACATAGTACCTAATAGTTTAGAATTGTAATCTCTAGTAATTAGTTCTTTTAACAATCGATCTTGCAATATTTGTTTATTATTTGGAAATTGTAAAAATCTATAATAGGTAGAACTTTTATAATTCTTATCCTTCACCTATTGTTGTTGTTGTAGTTTTTTTTCTACCTATAACCACAAATCGTTCATTTAGAATCTCTTTTAATATGTCAGATCTTGAACAAATTCCAATTATTCGTCCATCGTCCTCAACAACTGGAATCATGGAAATACGGTTTTTATTTATAATATCAATTGTTTCCTCAATGTCTTTATTTTGGTTAATCACTATGGGATTAACTGTCATTATATCTCCTATTGTGGTACTGTTTATATCTTTTCCATCTTTAATAGCACCCAATATATCTAGTGTAGTTATAATTCCAATTACCATTCCATCATCATTTATTATAGGAATTCCATTAAATCCACCTAAAACAATTCTTGTTGCCGCTTCTATAATTGTCGCATTTTTCTTTGCACAAACAATATCAACAGACATTACATCATAAATTTTCATGTTATGAAAGCTTAAATATTACATAAATATAGATTTATTCCTTAACTTAACATCCATGAAACTCTTCATCTATTAAGATCATCCATATGACTTTGCATGTTCAATATTCTATTATATTTGAATATTAAAATTATAAGATAATATATATACGGATAATTGAAGTTTCATTTTTTTCATTTTTATTGCTTTTGAATTTTAGGTAATATTTATTATGTTATTATACAATATTGAATCAAACTAAACGTGTTCCTGTTTTAGAATCAAAGAAATGTATGTTTTTGTATTTTACTACCAAATTAAAGACATGATTTTGTTTATCGTGCAAACTATCTAAATTTGATGAAACTTTTATTAAACTATTATTTTCTAATCTAAATTCATGGATGACTTCATCTCCAAGCAATTCTGTAAATAAGAGTTTCCCCTTAAAAGATAGTGTATCAGTTCCGTTCTTTTGACTTTTATCATCAATTACAAAATCTTTAGGTCTTATACCTAAAATAACATTAGATGATTTATTTCTTAAAAATGGTAAATATATTTTTGAAACTGGAATATTAATTGAATCAGACCTGAGACAAATATCTTTAGTGTTTTGTGATATATTAAAATTTAAGATATTCATAGGCGGACTTCCAATAAAATTTGCAACAAAGAGGTTCTGAGGTGTATAATAAATCTCTTTAGGAGAACCTATTTGTTGAATTATGCCTTTATCCATAACAATAATTTGATCTGCCATACTCATAGCTTCAATTTGGTCATGAGTTATATAGATCGTTGTAATTCCTATTTTCTTTTGTAATTTCTTTATCTCTGTTCTCATTTGCATACGTAATTTTGCGTCCAAATTACTCAATGGTTCATCCATCAAAAATAATTTTGGTTTCCTAACTAGTGCTCTAGCTAAAGCTACTCTTTGCATTTGACCTCCACTCAATTCTTTAGGTTTTCGTTTTAGAAATGGAATAAGATCTAATAACCTGGCTGTGTTTTCTACTTGATTTTTTATAACATCCTTTGATATTTTTCTCATTTTTAAAGGAAAGGCAATGTTATCATATATGCTCATGTGTGGATATAATGCATAGCTTTGAAATACCATTGCTACATCTCGTTGTTTGGGTGGAAGTTTATTTATCAAAATATCATCAATGTAAATTTGTCCTTCTGTAGGATCAATAAGCCCTGCTATACACTTTATTATAGTAGTTTTTCCGCAACCAGAAGGTCCTAATAAGACTACAAATTTGCCTGAATCAATTTCTACCGAAAATTTCGTTACTGCAGCTACAACTCCATAACTTTTATTTAAATCTTTAATTGTTATTCTTGACAGAAAATACTCACTAAATCTACTAAAAAACTAATATTTAATCTATTTTGCAAATATAACATAAAATAAACCAATACTAATAATAGAACTGGGTATCATAATAACAACAACAGATCTAGAGCAACAGATACACTTAGATAACCTTTAAAAAACTACATTTATTACACAATAATGAATAATAATAGCAATTGTGAATTATTTTATAAATCTAAAACGTCCACCTTAAAATTTTTAATAATAGTATCTTTTGTAATGCTATCTTTGCTATTTATTTCAAAAATAAATTTTATAGCCATTATTGCTCAAGAAGAAATAACCCTTAATGCTATATTTGCTGAACCTAAGGAAAGATGGGAAATACTTTTGGAGAATGCAACAAAGATACTAAATGAAAGACATCCAGATAAAAAGATCATAATAGATTATAGAGTGTTACCTTATTCGGATACACGAACTCAAATCCTTACTGCAATGGCAGGAAAAACTCCAATTGATCTTGTTTCAATAGATCAGATATGGCTGGGTGAATTTGCAGAAGGTGGATTTTTATCGGATCTTACAGCCAATTCGAAAAATTGGAATAAGTCATCTGATTGGTATAGTCAAAATTGGGAGGGAGGATTATATAATGATCAAGTCAAAGGAATTTGGGCATGGACAGATGTTAGAGCATTATGGTATTGGAAGGATCTTTTGGATAAAGCAGAGATAAATCCAGATCAGTTAAAGAATTGGAATGAATACATATCTTCTTCTAAAAAACTCAATGAAATTTTAGAAAAGGATAGAATTCAAGCGATGCATTTAGTAGGTGCCGACCATTCACCTGATATGTGGTATCCATATCTATGGATGCTAGGTGGAGAAATACTAGAACAACGAGAAGGACATCCTAAAAAGAGCAATTACTGGTATCCTATTTATAACAATGATTTAGGTGTAAAAGCTCTTCAATTCTTAAAAGATCAAGTTGATGCTGGAATTAAACCTCAAATCAATCATTTCTGGGGTCAAGAATTTGCAGACAAAAAATTTGCTGTAATGCTTGAAGGGTCATGGATATTAGGACAATTTCCAAAGAATGAATGGAGTACATTAAAGGAAAAAATAGGAATGATTCCCATGTTTCCAGTCCCTAGCAGTTCAAATTCAACAAATACATCTACTTTAATGGGAGGCTGGATCTTAAGTATCCCTGAAACATCACAAAATAAGGAATTAGCATGGGAGCTTCTTACTATAATGCTAGAACCTGAAGTTTTGATTCCCATGTTACTACAACAAGGATATCTTCCCACACAAAAAAGCATAGGAGAAGGTTCATACTCGGAGAAGCTAAAATTAACAATTCCCTATTATGAAGAACTAGTATCCTTAATCTCATTAGGAAAGGGAAGACCAAATATTCCTGAATATCCTATTATTGCAGAGCATATAAGAAATGCAATTGAACAAGTATACAATGGAATGGATCCAAAAATTGCATTAGATCAAGCCTCAAAACAATCAGAAAAAGCCTTAGGTTGGTAACTAGTCAGGTCTAATTTTCTTTCTTAATTTATTCCATAAGCAATTCAATGTTATTCTTAAAAAAGTTTGAACCTTATCTTTTTCTATTACCTGCTATAATAATATTATTCCTTTTTCTTTTCTTTCCGTTACTCTGGAACATATATATATCATTACATGATGTCTCTATTCTTACAATAATAAAAGATTGGGAATTTGTAGGATTCGAGAACTTTAATAACATATTTGAAGATCCTAATTTTTTTAATTCACTCAAAGTTACATTAGTTTTTGTATTTGGAACCGTCCTTTTACAGTTTGGAATTGGATTATTAATAGCTCTTTTGTTGAATCAACAAATTAGAGCATCAGGACTTTTTCGAACACTATTTATTATTCCATGGACAGTATCCACAGTTATTACAGGTTTCTCATTTAAGTTTCTCTTTGATGATAATTTTGGTATTATTAATTATGGAATTGAAAAATTTGGATTAGACTCTATTCAATGGTTTTCCGATACTGCATTAGCTATATGGATAATTATTATAGCAAATACATGGTATGGAACACCATTCACAATATTATTTCTTACTGCAGGATTACTTTCAATCAATCCTACACTTTATGAAGCAGCTATTATTGATGGAGCGACAAAATTTCGAAGATTTGCTTACATAACTCTTCCACTTTTAAAACCATTTATTTTAACAAATTTAATATTAGTAACAGTTTGGACAATTAATTTTTTTGATTTACAATTGATTATGACCAATGGTGGTCCCTTATCTTCAACAACAACAATGTCTTTATACATGTATAAACAAGCTTTTGAATTTGGATTTTTCTCAGAAGGAGCAGCAGTTGGTATATTACTTATTATTATGAATATAGCAGTTGCATTTGTATACCTTAAAGTATTTGCGGGAAGAAATAAATAATAATAAAATATCAAATAGATATGAAAATAAATTATCATTCATTATTTACATATTCGAAATGGTTCTATGCGGAAAAATCAGTTATATACATATTACTATTTACATATCTCTTTATTACTATAGTACCACTAGTTTGGGTTCTTTCGACCTCATTAAAATCTAATGAAGAAGCAACATCTATACCACCACAATTCATTCCTAAAAATCCTACTCTTGAAAACTATCTATTTGTAATTACAGAACCTCATATAGCCAATAGTCTGTTTAACAGTTTCCTAGTTAGTATAGGAAGTACTATAATCAGTGTTGGAATAAGTGCTTTGGGCGGTTATGCATTTGCTAGATTTCAATTCACAGGTAAAAATATTTTGCTTAGTATTGTATTAGGGTTGTTTATGATACCAGTATTAATTAATATTATTCCATTATATATTATGTTCTCTCAGATAGGCTTATTAAACTCTATTATAGGTTTAATATTGACTTTTCAAATCTTAATCATTCCTTTAAATATATTTTTACTTAAAAGCTATTTTGAAACTATCCCTAAAGAGTTAGAGGAAGCTGCACTAATAGACGGATGTTCAAATTTAGGAGTATTAATACGAATAACCATCCCTTTGTCAATGCCTGGATTTGCTATTGCGGCAGTTTTAGCATTTAGATTCTCATGGAATGAATTTATACTCCCAATAGTTTTAGCTAATAGCCCAGATTCAATGGTTTTTCAAGTAGCATTATATGAATTTGTTTCTTTATATAGAATCGAATGGGGATACTTGACTGCTGGAATAAACATAGCTTTAGTTCCAATTTTAGTATTGATGCTAATATTCCAAAAACAAATGATCCAAGGACTTACTATAGGAGCTATCAGGCAGTAAAATCAAAATCAAAATACAAATATTCTATAAAAATATAAACGGCAAAAGAGTTATGATTTTGCTAATTTTACATAAATTGGTAAATAATTTATTGCGTATTAATTCATTGATAACGCATGTCAAAAGATAAAAAAGAAAAAGAAGAGGGAACTAAAAATCTAGAAAACAGTAAAGACATTAAACATGATGATGAACTCCAAAATGAATTAAAGGAATGGGAAGTAGAATCTACCGAGTCAGCTGGATAGGTAAACCAAATTTTTTTTATTATATTATTTATTATAGTATAATAGGTTTTTAGCTCTAGATTTCTACTGTTGGAAAAAGGAAGAAGAATATGTACCTAGTGTGATGGCATCCAATATTCATATCAATTTAACAAAAGACTATTTTATAGAAATATATAATTATAGTAGTACTGATAATATTATGAATAATACTACAATAACTATTACTAACATTCCTAATGACAAGGTTTGATCTCATAGAATATCTAATAAAAATATGCTAAAACAGAGAAATGAAAGATCTCTAAAAGAAATAGAGAGTATAGATACTATCATAGGATAAGATCACAACTTATAGAATTACTAGGAGGTAAGTGGATTATTCCTAACTGTAAAACTCTTTTAGATGAAAGAAAAACATTATTAGAAATAGATCATATCTATAGAACTGTTATAAAGCAAAATGAAAAATAAGAGTAGGTTGTATTCATTCTAGCTTTCAATCCTCAATGAATTATCAAAAAGAAATTACAATTGCTTTGTAAATACTGTAGTATAGAAAATAGTAAAGAAAAGATAAAAGAAGTTTTCAAATATTTAGAAAATATTATAGTTTATAGTACGGACGGAATTACTATTATTAAAGGAGGAGTAGGAAGTAGAAGAAAAAATATAAAAACAATAAATTATAAGCAACCAAAGAGGATGTAATAATTTTTCATTTTTAAAAAAAGATAGAACGTTAATTTAATAACAAAATTATGAAGATATTTTCTTATATCCGTGTTGATATATTATACTGTAAAAAGAATGACTATGATAAACCATGTAGAAACTATACCTGAAATGGTTTCTAATGTTTATAAAAAATCTAGGAAAAACATTTCACTCTATAAAGAAAAAAATAATCAGGGACCTCTTACATTAAGTGAAAAAATATTGATAGGTCATCTTTTTGACATAGAGAAAGATGATCAAAATCAAAAGTTAGAAAGAGGAGAAAGTTATGTGTTCCTACGTCCAGATAGAGTTGCATTACAAGATGTAACTGGACAAATGACTCTTTTACAATTTATGCAGTCAGGTTTAAAACGAACAACCTTACCCACTACTGTTCATTGCGATCATTTAATTCAAGCAAGAATAGAAGGGATATCAGATACCCAAGCTGCCGTATATGAAAATAATGAAGTGTATAAATTTTTAGAATCTGCCTCAAGAAAATGTGGGGTTGGGTTTTGGAAACCTGGAGCAGGTATTATCCACCAAGTAGTCTTGGAAAACTATGCTTTTCCTGGAGGTTTAATGATTGGAACTGATTCACATACTCCTAATGCAGGAGGATTAGGAATGATAGCTGTCGGAGTTGGAGGTTTAGATGCTGCGGAAACCATGGCAGGTATGCCATGGGAAATCTTGTATCCAAAACGAATAGGAATTTATCTTACAGGAGAGTTAAATGGATGGACAGCCCCAAAAGATATTATTTTGTATATAGCATCGAAATTAACTGTTTCTGGTGGTACAAATGCAATAATAGAATATTTTGGTCCTGGTTCTAAATCAATTAGTTGTACTGGAAAAGCTACAATAACCAACATGGGTGCAGAAATTGGAGCTACATGTTCAATTTTTGAATATGACCAAAGAATGGAAACATATCTTAGGTCTACCGATAGATCAGAAATTGCAGATCTTGCTAACAAAAATATAGACATTTTAACCCAGGATACCGAGGTTCAAAATGAGCCTGAAAAATATTTCGATCAAGTATTTAGAATTGATCTATCCACTTTAGAACCTCATATAGTTGGACCTCATACACCAGATCTAGCTAGACCAATTTCACAGATGAAAAATGATGTTTTAAGAAATAACTACATAGATAAAATTTCAGTAGCTCTCATTGGTAGTTGTACAAATTCATCTTATGAGGATATGTCCAGAGCAGCAAGTATTGCAGAACAGGCCGACCAGAATGGTGCTAAAACAAAAACCTCTCTTTTGGTAACACCTGGATCGGAAATGATTAGAGCAACAATTGAGAGAGATGGACAAATAAAAATACTCAAAGATATTGGTGCTACTGTTTTAGCAAATGCTTGTGGTCCATGTATAGGTCAGTGGAGTAGGCCTGAAATCAAAAGTGGAGAACCAAATACCATTATTACCTCCTACAACAGAAATTTTCCCGGAAGAAATGATGGAAAGAGAGAGACAATGAATTTCATAGCCAGTCCTGAGATTGTAATTGCATTGGCTATTGGTGGAAGACTATCTTTTAATCCTCTTACAGATATAATTGAAGGAAAAGATGGAACCGCATTTATACTTAAACCTCCACAAATAGCTCCTGAAGTACCATCAAAGGGATTTGAAAATGTCAAGGATGTTTATGTAGAACCTAGAGATGATCCAGATAATGTCGAGGTAGTAATTGATAACAATAGTGAAAGATTACAAAGGTTAGAACCATTCTTGCCATGGGACGGCAAAGACTTTATAGAACTCCCAATTCTTGCAAAAGTAAAAGGAAAATGTACTACTGATCATATATCCCCAGCAGGCGCATGGCTAATGTATAGAGGCCACATTAATAGAATAAGTGATAATTTGTTATTAGGTGCTGTAAATGCATTTCGTGATGAACAGATAGGGAATGGAAAGAATTTATTCAATGGAAAAATAGAGTCTTATCCGCACATTGCAAGGGAATACAAGGAAAAAGGTCTCAAATGGATCATAATAGGAGATACTAACTATGGAGAAGGTAGCAGCAGAGAACATGCGGCGATGACTCCTAGATACCTCGGATGTGCTGCCGTTATCTCTAAGAGTTTTGCCAGAATTCATGAAACAAATCTAAAAAAACAGGGAATCTTAGCACTTACTTTTGAAAATAGTTCCGACTATGATAAAATAGATGAAGAAGATAGAATAAACATAATAGGATTAGATGAATTAGAACCATCAAAACCTGTAAGATGTAAAATTATTCACAAGAAAGAAGAGGGCATAATAAGAGAAGAAGAAATTACTTTGAAACATTCATACAACCATCACCAAATAGAATGGTTTAATTCTGGTTCTGCGCTAAATGTCCTTAAATCAAAGAGTCAACAACGATAATAATAAAAAATTTTTTATTTCTAGACAGACAAAATAATCCTTTACTATTAATCAACTTCACTATTAAGTTCTTTATTTTAATCTTTTTAAAATTATACATATCATTCTAATTTTAGTGTGGTGATAAAGAGTTCAAGAAAATTATTCATTCATAGCGGATTCGATGTTAGGAAAAATTGCCAGAAAATTAAGGATTCTAGGATTTGATACAATTTATATCTTAGATACAGAAGATGGAGAAATATTAGATTTACTAATTCAAACAAAAAGAATTTTACTGACAAGTGATAAAGAATTATTTCATAGAGCTATAAAATGTAATTGTCAATCAATTTTTATAAATAAAAATACAGAAATAGAAAATTTAGTAACTATTTTTAGCAACTTGGAAATAAAATTTATAGATATTGAACTAAATTGCTTTCGTTGTTCAATTTGTAACACCAAGCTTAATGCTATAGAAGATCTAAATACAATAAAAAATGAAGTTCATTTAAAAGTATTCGAGAATAATACAATATTTTATAGATGTTATAGATGTAATAAATTGTATTGGTCGGGAAGCCACATTAAAAATATATCTTTATTGATAGAAAAAATTAATAAAATTTTATAATTTAAATTAGGTATACTACCTTGATAAATAATCAACCATTGAAAGAGAGATTGTCCATAAATTTTAATTAGAAATTTTACCATAATCAATTAATTAATAAGAAATAAAGATAATAAGACTTTAACACGAAAGAGAATCAAACACATTAATAACAACAATGATTAAACTTATATAAAGACCAAAAATATCAATAAATTATATTTTTGAAAAAGGTTATTTAAAATTCTAAATAGGAAAATCTTAATAATCTTTTTTATACTATTTGTGCTAATGTATAAAAAATCTCTTGATTCAAGTATATTTTCTAATCCTGTCAATTATGTTCCCAAGGCAATTTTTTTTACAAAAGGTAAAGGGGTACACAAGGATTATTTAACAAGTTTTGAGCTTGCATTAAGGGATGCTAGAATTTCAGACTTAAATTTAGTAACAGTTTCAAGTATTAAGCCTCCACAATGTAAAATAATTAGTATTCAAGAAGGTCGAAAATATCTTTTACCTGGTCAAATTACATTTGCAGTAATGGCTAGATCATCAACCAATGAACCCAATCGACTTATTGCATCTTCCGTAGGCTTAGCATATCCTGCCGATAATGATCAATATGGTTATCTTTCTGAACATCATTCCACAGGAGAAACGGCACAAAAAGCAGGAGATTATGCGGAGGACATGGCTATGGAAATGCTAGCTACTATAATGGGATTACCAAACGATTCTTCATTGACATGGAATGAAAAGAAAGAAGAATGGAAGTTATCAGGTAAAATTTACAAAACCCAAAATTTTACTCAATCAGCAGAAGGACACAAAGATGGAATGTGGACCACTGTTTTAAGTGCAGCAGTCTTTATTCTATAATTTTTTGAAATATATATTATGTGCTAGATTGAATACAATTATAATGAGAAACATTTAGATAATCAAATATTTACATAAGTGTAAGTTTTACTTTTTTAATAATTCATTATTGATGTAATATATTTATATAATATCTCACGTGCCTCTAATGATAATAAGATATTATAATAATATTTGATTTTTGGATTAATATTTCGAGCAAGATTATTATTCTTCATGGCATTTAAAATGATTATGCAAAAACATATTTATTATTTTATAATTTTTGGATTTTTTCTTTGAATATAATTATAAATTTTGTATATGGTAATAGAGAAACTACTCAAACTCTCATTGTAAATAATACAATTAACCAATAACAAAATTAAAGAACTAGAACATTTTATATAGCTACTTCACTAGAATGTTTTAATTCAAAAGAAATCAAGTCTCATTCTTATACAGTTTTTGAAGATAATTGTATAAAGCTACAATAAATGGAATAAGAAAAATAGCCAATCAGGGAACTTTTTAAACACAGTTATTGAAAATAAAACAGTTTTTGGTCAAGGAAATGGAACAATTTCTACAGAAGATGAGCAATCATCAATAGATTGGAATTCTTATGATGCAAATTTAATAAAAGGAGCATATCGTGGCTATAGAGGTATAATATATTTTAATTCTATTACGGATGATAAATTTGCATTTCTCAATAATACTGTATGGATATATGAAAGTGACTCAGATACGGTTAGATCAATATGGTTATGGGAATAAAATCTATATACCATTAAATGATGAATTCATTATTAATTATGGTTTAAGTCTCCGAACTTTTCAATTATTGTACTTATGCATTTTGTTGTTTTATTTAATAAATCCAATCTAGCAAATTCATTTGGTGAATGAGATTTACCATATTTATAAGATGAACCTATACAGACACAAGGTATATCTAAGATGTTTAAAAAGTAGTGCATAGGTCCAGTTGCTGCTGATGATATACTTTTTATTACAGAACCAAATACAACGAAAGCAGATTCTTCAACAACTTTTATAAATGGAGAATCAACCAGTTTTGTTCGTGCTGGCCACTCCTTATTTAATAAGTTAATTTCTAGTAAATCTTCGGTAAAGCCATGATTTCTAAAATGGTCATAAAGCCTTTTAAACTGCACAATTGGATTCATATCTGGTACTAGACGAAAATCTAATTTTGCAATAGCTTTATATGGAATTATTGTTTTAGAACCTTCTCCACTATACCCAGCTATTAGACTGCTTATATTACATGTTGGTGTTCCTTCATAGATTTTTTTTACATCAATACCCTTTACATTATTTAAAAATTTACTAATGCCATATTCTTTTTTGAATACTTCTTCATCGAAAGGTTCTTTATCTAATATATTGAGTTCAGCTTGTGAAAAGGTTTTTACCTCTTTATACCAATCTTTTATTAAAATTCTACCATCTTTATTGCGTAGTGTTTTGAGTGCATCCACAAGGATCCAAGCAGGATTTTCTATGAGTGTTGCAAGACTTGAGTGAACCTCACGTGACGGTCCTCCTTTAGATATAAGTTCAACAAATAAAATACCTTTAACTCCCAACATAATAATGGGTCTTTCTTTTTCGTCTATGTAACCAAATTCCCATATTACACCATCACACTTTAGTTTTTCTTTATATTGTAAAAGAAACTTTTCTAAGTTTGGGCTTCCAATTTCCTCTTCTCCTTCAACTATGAATTTTATATTACATGGAACATCTCCATAACTCTTTAAAAGATATTCAACCGCTTTTATCCTAGTTATTAATTCTCCTTTATCATCGGATGATCCTCTTCCATAAATATAATTTCCATTGACTCTCCCACTAAAAGGTTCTTTATTTTCCCATAATTCTATAGGATCTTCTGGTTGTACATCGTAATGGTTATAAAATAAAAGAGTCTTCCCATTGGGATTTCTTTTTGATTTAACTTCTCCATATATTAATGGAGGTATAGAACAAATATTATCAATTTCAGAATCTATTTTGAGATTGTTATTTTTATAATTAGTATTATTTTCTTGAAGAGAAAGTAGCTCGGTTTCTATACCAGCTTTTTCCATTATTTTTTTTACTAAATGAGAACATTCAAGCAACCCATTTTTCTTGGCTGAAACACTTGGCTGCCTTATTAAAAGTTGAAGATCTGAAACAAGGTCATTCATATTTGAATCAATTATAGAGCTAATATTTTTCAAATTAACTATTTTTATAAGTTTGGAGGATATATATTTAAATTTGTAAATATCACTAAAAATAAATAATTAATAATTCATAGTACTTTATTCTAGCTAACACCTATGCTACATTATTGGACGGTTATTTTTTGTTCTCTCCCACATTTGAGAAATTATCTCAAATACTGTTTGATTAATTGATCCATTAAATTTCTCGTCCCATAAATTGGCAACATATTCGCTTGGCGATATTCTGTTTTTTACTCTATCTTCTAGCACATTTAAAAATTCAGGTTTAACGTTTAAGTCAGATAATCCTTTTCTGGCATAGTCAAGCTGAACTTTTATTGTATCTATCATATGAAAATGAGATGAAGCATTGAAACCTGATTGTACAGAAGCTTGTCTTTCTTCTCTCAATATGGAAAGATTTCTTAACAATTTCTGACCATGTGACTCTTCAAGGATAGCCTTATATAGATATCCAACAAAAAATTCAATCATAGCCATCAATGCTTTTGGTGTTGTCTGTACAGATACTATCCTTGTTTCAACACGATAAAATTCAGAATTCAACCGTATTCGTACATCATCATGCCTTTCTTTTTCAAGCTCAAAGTAATCTTTTGCAATTATAGGTTTTCTTGATTTTATATAATCTATATAATCGTCCATATTATTTAGGTATGTGGCAATTGTAGGAAATCCAGAATTTTGTTGCTCAGAATGATCATATAGATATATTCGTGGTTCATGAAATGAAAATACTTTCCCAGCAAAAAGTTTGCTATTAGCTCCAAGTACTATTGCAGATGAGATAAGATTTAAAATATGGTTAAACATCAAAACTGCGTATGTAGGATTTCTTCCCTGTAGATGAAAATGAAAACCCTGAATTGCTGCAGGAATATGTGCAGCTTTAAATTTTCTGCCATCTAATTCTATATCAGAGAACTTACTTTGCCATTCAAAGAACTTATTATATCTATCTTTATTTGTTATTATATTATCTTGAAGAATATTTGGAGAAGGATTACCCCCAAGAAAGACTGGAATAACTATTTTACTTTTATACACTTTTTGAATGGTTTTTTCTAAATGTTCAATTATAAAATCTTCATACAATACCTCGAGATCTAACAAATTTGTAAAAGATATAGGAGGAGTTTTAAATTCAAATTGGCATGAACCATACTCATAATCAATCATACACCTAGAATTTCGAAAAAATTGAGAATTTAGTAATTCTTCAATTAAGGGTGAAGCATTTACAGGTTCTCCTTTGTCATCTAATAAACAGGCTTCAACTTCAGTTCCCACTTTGAATAGAGGGTCATATCTTACAGAATCGTTTTGCGCTCTTAATTTTAATTCTTCTGCTTGAGACTCTATAAACATGGCATTATTTTCCATAATATATAGAAGTCACAATACAATATATTACTTAATATTGACAATATTCTTGACATATAGCATGTGATAAATAAGTAACAATAGTATGAAATTCTTAAATAAGAGAATATAATTATATTATCTTTCTATCAGAACGGCTTTGGTTACATCGTATCATTATTATATAATTATTATATAATGTGCTAGTATTTTTTCTACATTTTACCTTTATAATGATCTTTGAATTATAAGTTCCTTTATATATATTGAAATTTAAAATTCTTGATAAAATTTTGATGCCATTATATCTCTACTATTTTGATACTTATTATTGGTATTATATTCTCTATCAATTTCTCCAATAATATCATTATAATAAATTTGACAGATAGTAACCAAAGGATAAATTTTTGTTTTTTTAATAACTGATATAGGAATTGTCCAATGACCAGAATATCCTATATCACCAAAGCCTGCATTATTAATTATATTGATATGAAGTCTTGCTATAGAAGAACGTGTTTTGATAATTGGAACTAAATTTTTAGTAATTGTATACTCCATTGTTCTACCAAGATAGGTTTCACCAGGTTCTAGCCATATTCCATCATTTGGAATTTTTATTACCTTTATAGAATTATCTTTTTTCATATCTAATAGATCACAATCATAAAATTTCAGCTCATCGTACAAAGTAAGATTATAACTATTAGGATTTAAATTTTTAATATCAAATGGATCAATTATTATATCTTTATTTAAACGGTTTTGAATCTCTTTACCAGTGAGGATAGCCATAGACATTGTATAACTATCAAAGACTTAATTATTATGGAAAATAGAATAATAAACTCCTTCAAGAAAAGTGAATTATTATATTTTTTGTTAAACTTATTGACTAAGAAAATTATATAATTAATTAATTTTAAATAATTACTATTCTTTATATACAATTTCTCCTTCTGCAAATACTGTTTTTGGATAGCTAGACAATAAAAATGGGTCATCATTCCATAAAGTAAGTGATGCTTTAAAACCAGGTTTTATTTGTCCAATATTACTAGCACCAATTATTTCAGCAGGTTCTTTAGTAATTTTGGAAATTGCTTCTGCCCTTGTACAACCAAATCTCAATAAATATCTCAAACCATAAAATAGATTTCGTTGTAATAATACGGGATGATCAGTCATTAGAGCAAATTTAGAATTTGATCTTAATAACTTTTCTATATTTCTCCAACTTTCATGTTTTAATTCTACTTTATATGGAAATGAATCTAATGGCCCGTAAATAATAGGAATTCCATTTAATCGTAGTTGAGAAAAAATATTCTCGTTATGTACATCACACAAATGATTTGCAATAGCTTTTATCTTAAATTCTTTAATTAGTTCTAACATAATCATAACATCATCTTCCTTATGCACATGTACCATCAATTTGTATTTGTTTTCCAAAATATCTATAAAAATTTCCATTTGAGGATCAATTTCCTCAACTCTTTTTTTCTTTTTTTCTAAAAGTGCTATTGTTTTTTTAGCTTTCAATAAGCTATCACGAAGAATTGCTATTGAACCCATTCTAGTTGAAGGTCTTGTTCCTTTCCATTTTATAGTACTTCTTGGATTAAATCCTAATGCTGTTTTTATCCCTATATCTGCTATAAAAGCGTTAGTTATATTAGATGCAAAATTTCGAATTAAAACTGCTTTACCACTTATTATGTTTCCACTACCAGGTAATACCACTGAATAAAGTACTCCTGCTTCAATAGACTCATTAAAAGACGGATCATCCATATAGATACTATGCAAAGCATTAGATAGTGGATAAACAGAATCCATTTGTTCATTTGCTTCTTCCTCTCTTGCTGGTTCTCCACTTCTAACCATACCAATATGACTATGAGCATCAATAAAAGAAGGAGTTATTGCACCAACATTTGCTATAATTTCATGTTTTCCTGAAGGTTTATTAGTACCAACAAATTTTATATCACTCTTTTCAATTCCAATGTAACAATCTTTTTGCTCATTAATTCCATCAAATAATAATTTTGTTTGTATCAATTTCATAATGATCTTTATTTTTTCCTTTCCTTTTTATATTTATTATAATCTTCGTAGACTTTTTCAATTATTCATATTATATTTTATTTTGTATTTTAAATAAATAAATAAATAAATAAATAATTATTTTGTCTTTTTTCTAGTACTTTTTTTCGCATTTTCGATATTTTCTATTTCTAATAACTTTATTCTTAATTGATTACTACTATTCAAGTAAAGTATTGTGGAAGCAACTAATACAATTATAACGAATGGGCCAAAAAGATTATTAAAGCTAATTTTTTCAAACGATATAATATTAGGAATGCCAGTAAAAATTGTTTTATTATTATTAATAGTATTACCGTTCTTATTGTCCATTGTTGATGTTTCTTGGTTTGTATTTGTTATTGTTGGTTGTGAAGCAACAGAAGGAATAAATTTAGTCGTAATTTTTCCCAGAGCATTACCTCTCTGTTCAGCAAACCATACATCTTTTTTAGAATCTGTTACAAGATACTGAACAAATGAACTCGATGTTGGAATATCAATATTAGTAGTTTCTCCTGTTTCTGGGTCTAATATTGCTAATGTGTCTGAAATATGTTGAGCAATCCATAAATTACCATAGGCATCAAGAGCCATTCCAAATGCCAATCCATTAGGATCAGTTAATTTATATTCTTTAAAATCAGAAGTTAAGGTATTAAACAGAAAGATAGAATTTTTTTCATGGTCACTAATATATATATTAGAGGTTTGAGGATCCAAAAGAAGGAAAGTTGGCTCATCTAAAATATTATTACCTATAGTATTTGATTCATTGACATTAGGATATTCTGAAAAGGTCTCAGACTTTATATCTAATTGACCTATTTTTCCTACTGCTGATTCTGCAAACCAAACATAGTCATTGTTTCCATCATAAGTAATTCCCAAAGGTCTGGAATTTTCTGTAGGAATTTTAAATGTTTCAAATTCATTTTTATTTATGTCATATTTTAGAATAGAATTATCTTGAATTACAGTCATCCATATATTTTCATTGTTATCTATTGTTAAACCTGATATTACGCCTTTAACTGGCAGTTTAAATGTTTCAGTTTCATTAGTATCAGTATTATATTTACCTAATATACTAGAAGTTGGATCAAGAAACCATAAAATGTTTCTATTGGCAGTATCAAAAACAGACAAGGTAACTAGATTAATACCATTAATTTTATGTTCTTTGTAACTCTGATTTTCAATTTTAAACTCCCATAATCTTCCACTTCCAGGCTGAGAATCACCAACCCATATCGAATTAGTACTTGATTGATATACAGGATATAGCAATAAGCCACTTTCTGGAGTTTTATATTCTGTAATATTATATTGTAAATCCGTGATCTTAGGTTTTATATTGACCTCCAAATTGGCAATAATATTTGGTGTATTAGGTTGTAATGTCTTTCCCTGAACCTCTAGATTCCATAGACCCAATGTACTAATTGGAATTATTGCATAAAATCTTCCATTAGAAATTTTTTTCATATCTATTTGGATAGGTCCTATATTTCGCTCTAATTGTGATAATTTTACTGTAGCATTACTTATGATATCTATTGGTTTATTATTATAATCAGTAAAATCAACAAAAATGTTATTCTGTCCTAATCTTGCAGGTTGTAAATTGAGTCCCATTTTTTGATCTTCTGTATAAACAACTGTAGAATAAATATCGCTGTTTGTAGTTTGGTTTTGAAAGTTAATAGTTTCAATATAATTGGTAATGTTTGTAGAAGGTATTTCTCCTGAAGGTAATACCATATTAGCTAATACCGAAACTACAAACAAAAGGGCTATCCCTAAAATTGTCTCGATTCTTAAACTCCACATTAATTTTTTAAAAATATTTGTTTCATGTGCAATTGTTTCTTTGCTATAACCTTTTTTTCCAATATTTCCTATTGATAACGTTGAAATTCTTTTTTCAGTTATAAATTGATGATATCCTCCTATTATGATCATGATACCAGCAATTACTAATTTGATAATCAATATTTTACCATATAGAGAAGCAATGGTTGTTGATAGATTGCTTTCTAAGGACCACAACAAGGTTGGTCCAGTTATAGATATACTACCTAAAACTGGTATTACTATAATTGAAAATTGGGGGATCACTGTTGAAATGATTTTTGATTTTAATTCCTCATCTTTTATTAAAAATATTTTTGAAACAAAAACAAATGTCAAAAATATTAAACCTCCAATCCAAAATGACGCAGCTATTCCATGGAAATAATCTATTAAAATAGGGCCAAAATTGTTCAATGCTGCAGAATGAGAAATCAAACTATTGGTAAATAATATACTCAATCCTACGCCTGATATTGTAATAAAATATTTAGGTATGTTGATCTCTCTTTTAGATCTATTAAATTTGTTATAACAAAATAATAAAAAACCTAATAGTATAAAAGCCAGACTTAATCTTACTATGATAATCTTACCAAATTCAGTAGTAAAAACATCTCCAATTGATCCTCCTATAGCATAAGATTGAATTAATACTGTTGCACCAATAGAAAGAAGAATTAGGGTATCTCCAAGAATTATCAATTTTATTGCATTCTTTCTAATTAGATACAAATTTGGTTTGAGAAAACTTTTTAACCATTCAAACTTGAACAAAGGTTTTTGTATCCATAAAAACATGAATGCTGCTCCAACTATAACTATCTGACCTATATATCCAGGTATTCTACTAAGAGCATTTTCTATTGATAGCAAGTCAAAGATATCTTTGGAGCCAGACTCTACTTGAGTAAAATCTCCTTTTCCTTCACCAATACTAAAAACTAGCGACTCATCAACTACATGTCCATCAACAGCAGAAAGAACTTTAGTATTAATAGTAAAAGTTCCTTCACTCAAATCACTTTTCAATGGAACAGAAATGGTTGATGAATCACCATTATAATTTTCAGCATTTCCATCATCAACTCTATTTCCTTCAGAATCAATAACAGATATCTGACTGTATTGTAAAACTATAGGCTCGGTAAAATAAACTACAACTCTGTCTGGTGCAGTCTCTAAAGATTGAAATTGCTTAGGATTTGAATCAGTTACTATTGGATGACCATAAACTAAAGACGACGTAAAATAACATGAACTACATAACAAGAAAGAAATTATTAAACTAGCAAATAAGAAAGTTTTTGTGAATTCCCTCATTGATGGATACTACTATAATTTTATACATTTGAAGAATTAATTTGTTTTCTTGAAATTCTGTCATCCAGTTTAATTTTATCCTTTTTTAGATATTCTTACTATTTATAATGTTATAAGTTAGATTTTACTTATTTTAGATTTTATGATCATTGCTAAAATATATTTACGTCTCAAGTATATATTTTTGAGATATTAAGGACATATTTGAAAAAACTTTCCTTTACCCTAATAAGTTTAGTTTCTTTAACAGGAACACTATACTTTATTTCTCTTTCTATTTTCGATGATAATGATAATGAAGTATATGCGCATATTTTTTCAGGTACTCCTAATTCCATATTTAAAGAAAAAGATGGATATAGTGTAGCATTCCTATCTTATCCTGCAATACCAAAAGTAGGTGATAATAATACTTTATTGAGTTTTAATGTCCAAAAAAATGGAAGTGATGTTACAAATACTTTTATATCTTTAATAATAAAGAATAAAGATTCAAATAGAATAGTTCATCAAGTGCCATATAAATTTCATGAATTTTCTGATATCACTTATTCATATACTTTTCAAAAACAATCTAAATATTCTTTATCATTATTAACTAAAATTGCAGGCGATCCTAAATATGAGAATAACCCTCTTATTGTAAGTTTTGATATTGAAATATCTAATTTTAATAATGCACTTGTAGTTACTATACTATTCTTTGTGGCTTTCTTTCTAATAATAGCTATTATTTTTGTTCCAAATATTAGAAAAAAGACATATGAATTTTTCAAAAGAGTTTTTACAAATAATTGATCTAAAAAAATAAGAAATTTTTTTTTAATTAAAGTGATATAACTCAATAATTTTTTAATCAATACAATATAGATAATCATTTTACTTGTGGAAATTTGTCATTATTTTCTAGTTATAATAATAATTTTTTTATTATATTTTTTTGTTTTGATTCTTTCATAGAATGTTTTCATGTAATGGTCTAATTATCTAGTTTATCAACCGACTGTTGACACCTGTATTTTTTGGAAGAATCAACTGAAAAGTAGACAAAGCCTGGAATTCACATAATGTAAATAAAAATTAATTTAAGATTAATATTTTTTATAATAATATGTTGCGTATAAAAAGACGTCTAATAACTAGTATCCGTTATTGCTTTTTGTTTTGTTTTACAATAATTTTATATTTAAATAATTACTCTATAGTTTATTCTCATATATCTAGCAATAATATCGCCATTCAAGAAATTATGGATCAAAATGACGAAATTAAGGTACAATTTGTCTATGACCCTAAAAATATAAAATTAAACACTTTATCAGATCTAAAATTCAGTGTTTTAAATTCAACAACAAATGAACATATTAAAAAACTCATAGCAAGAGTAGTTGTTACATAAGGATCAGAAATATTCGGATTCACTAATATAATAGTGAATGATGGGGACTTTTCAGTGAAACATTCTTTTACTAATTATGGAAATCATCAAGTTATATTACGAATAGATACAAATTCTTCTATTATTAGAGCATCATTTGACGTTACGGTACCTTATCAATCATCATCTCCATTTCTTGTTGATTCAGATAAATCAAACTGAGATGGTGATGAACAATTACTAAAAAATTTCCAAAATTTATTTAGTTAATTAAAAAAAAGGAAAAGTTAGATTTAGAAGTTATTTATTATATTATTCGGTATGTCCAGCTTCTGCTGTACTAGTAGATGCATGTTCTGCTGCACCTTCAGAATGTTCATCATATTCTCCCTTCATTACTTTATTTATACCTATTACAACTGTTGAAGTTGGTGGAAATTCTATATCTTCTTCTCCAGTATTAGATAGAGCAATATCTGTAAGTGTTGTTACATTTCCAGAAGGTTTCAAATCAACATGATATAGACATTGTTCTCCTGGAGTTGACATAGAAGGAACATTTTCAAGAGTTGCTGCTGTCATGTTTGGAGCTGAACCAATTAAAACTTGAATTGGAGAAGTACTATCGTCTCCACATGGAGCTTTTAAAGCAATATGTCCATTCATTATATGAGATGGTGTAGAATCGTAAAGATGTATAAAATCTCCAGCTGGAATACTTCTGTCTTGTAATAATACTGTAACTGAATCTCTTACAGTACTAGTTTTATCAAATTCTTTTCCCTCCTCTTCTGCTGAATATCCAGCTTCTGTGTTGGAATATTGTTCTTCTGTTGCTGTTTGAGTTTGATTTGCCATTGGTGTTGTAGTAGTTTGATTACCTTCTTGAGCAAATGATGGTATATTATTAAAAAGTCCTGCTACAATTGATAGAGTTAAAATTGCAACAATACTGTATTTTTGTA
>Ga0126307_10000171_pt1 | contig 40424 bp, 45 predicted proteins | sample Plot28_FD_89955 | JGI IMG/M metagenome (GOLD analysis project Ga0126307, IMG submission 89955) | Serpentine soil microbial communities from UC McLaughlin Reserve, CA, USA - Plot28 | ecosystem: Environmental > Terrestrial > Soil > Grasslands | place: USA: UC McLaughlin Reserve, Lake County... | reverse complement strand
GGTCGCGCGGCGCCACGAGCTGACGCTGGTGGACGATCTCGGCTCGGGAGTCCTCGTCCACCTCGAGGACGAGCCGTCCGCAAAGGAGTCGCTGACCGCCGGGGCCGACGTCGTCTGCTTCTCGGGCGACAAGCTTCTCGGCGGGCCGCAGGCCGGGATCGTGGTCGGGCGGGCGGATCTGATCGAAAGGCTGCGCCGCCACCCGCTCCAGCGGGCGCTCCGGGCGGACAAGCTGACCCTCGCGGCCCTCGAGGGAACGCTTGCTCTCTACCTGGATCCCGCGCGCGCGCTGCGCGAGGTGCCGGTGCTACGCATGCGGCACGAGGCGCTGGAAGCAGTAAGAGCGCGCGCCGAGCGCCTCACCGCGGCTGTGGTCGGCGAGGTCGAGGAGACGGTCGGCCGCGTCGGGGGCGGGGCACTCCCGCTGAGCGAGCTGCCGAGCGTCGCCTGCGCCGTCGAGGAGGAACTGGCGGCGCCCCTGCGCGAGGGCCACCCGCCGGTCGTCGGCATCCTGCGCGACGGCCGCTTGCTGCTCGACTGTCGCACCCTGAACGACGCGGAGGTCGACGAGGTCGCGGCCGCCGTCGCCCGCGCTCGCGCGTGAGCCCGCTCGTCCTCGGCACCGCGGGTCACATCGACCACGGCAAGACCTGGCTGATCAAGGCGCTCACCGGGAAGGACACCGACCGGCTGCCCGAGGAGCAGGAGCGCGGGATCTCGATCGAGCTCGGTTACGCGCCGCTGGAGCTCCCGGACGGCCGGAGGCTCTCGGTGATCGACGTACCCGGCCACGAGCGCTTCGTGCGCACGATGGTCGCCGGCGCGACCGGGATCGACCTCTTCCTGCTCGTGATCGACGCCGGCGAGGGCGCGCGCCCGCAAACCCACGAGCACCTGGCGATCCTGCGCCTGCTCGGGATCGAGCGAGGCGTCGTGGCCGTCACGAAGGCCGACGCAGTGGAACCGGAGGCCCTCGAGCTGGCGCTCGGGGAGGCGCGGGAGCTCGTGCCCGACGCCGAGGCGGTGGCGGTCAGTGCCAAGACCGGCGCGGGGCTTCACGAGTTGCGCGCCGCGCTGGCCCGCGCCGCAGCTGCGGCGCGGCCCCGGGAACGCGCCGGGGCGACGAGGTTGTACGTCGACCGCGCCTTCACGATCGACGGCGTCGGCACCGTCGTCACCGGCACCCTCTGGTCGGGCTCGATCTCTCCGGGTGACGCCCTCCGGATCGAGCCCTCGGGCCTCCAGACCCGAGCGCGCAGCGTGCAGGTGCACGACCTACCGGTCACGCGTGCCGAGGCTGGACAGCGGGTCGCGGTCAACCTCCCCGGCGTCACGCGCACGCACCTCCACCGCGGGGACGCGCTCGTCCAGCCGGGCCATTATCCGGTGAGCTGGCGGCTCGACGTCGCGCTCGAGGAGCTCGAGCCGGTGCCCGCCGCGGTGACGGTGCACGTGGGGACGAGCGACGTGCCTGCGCGCGTGGTGCGCGAGGGCCGCTACGCGCAGCTTCGGTTGCAGGAGCCCGTCGTAGCTGCGCGCGGAGATCGGATCGTTCTGCGCGCGGAGACGACCGTGGGCGGAGGAGTCGTGCTCGACCCGGCGCCTCCCCGGCGGCTCGACCCCGAACGCCTCGAGCTCCTGGAGCGCGACGACCCGGAGGCGATTGTCCGGGCCAGCGTCTACGAGCCGGTGACGGGTGCCGCGCTACAGGCGCGCGCGCTCCTTTCGCCCTCCGAGCTCGCCCAGGGGCTCGCCTCGCTCCAGCAGGCAGGCGACTGGTTCTTCGCGCCGGAGTGGCTCGACGAGGTGCGCGCCTCGGTTCGCACGCGCCTGGCGGAGGGCGCGGCGAGCTCACCCCTCGACCCCGGCCTCCCCCTCGCCGAGTTGCTGCCGTTGGAGCCGTGGGCCGCGTCGGTCGCGCCGCTTCTCCACGTCGAGCGTCGAGACGGGAAGGCCTACGCGCCCGGCGCCTCACCGGAGCTCGGGGATCACGCAGCCGCGGCGGCCGAGCTGGAGGCACGCCTCGCCGCCGAGGACCTCGTTCGGGTCGAGGACCGCGACCTGGCCGCTTTCCTGGAGGCAAAGGGCAAGCTCAGGCGAGTCGGGAACGGCTTCGCGGTCTCCGAGCCGCTCTACAAGCGCGGACGCGAGGCGCTGCGGAGGCTGGCGCCGATCACCCTCGCCGGCTTTCGCGACGCACTAGGCATCTCGCGCCGCACCGCGCAGCTCTTGCTCGAACGCTTCGACGCGGACGGCCTCACCCGGCGCATCGGCGACGAGCGGGTGCTGAGGCGGTCCGGCGATCGGCGCTGAACGTCACTCGTGGTGGCCCGGGTCGCCGAGCCAGACGAGATCGCCCATCTGCAGCCCGAGCCCTGCCGCGGCGTTGCCGGGATTGCCGCGGACGAGAGACAACCAGCCACGCGGGTCGAACATGACGCCGTACTCCTCCGGCAAGAGGTCAGCGTAGGTGCTCGCGCGGTGGGCGCGAGTCGACTCGGCCAGCGTCCGCACCTCGAGCTGGTCCGGAAGATCGAGCCCAGCCTCTGTCAGATGCGCTTGCCGCACGTTGAGCTGCGCATTGCCGAACCGGTTCAGATCGATAACCTCGCACTCGATCTTCCCAGCCTCGACCAGCGGCTCGGGAAGACCGAGTTGCGCCAGCGTCGAAGGGTCGACGGCCGGCCCAAGCTGTTCGAGCTCCATGCCGGCGGCCAGGTGGGCGGCGGCGGGACAGAGGATGTCGCGTGCGTGGAATGAGGGCGCAACCGGCTGGAGCACCACGTCCGCAGAGGTGATCTCCACCGCTCGGTCGACTCCTCCGAGCTCCTGGCAAGCCGGAACAAGCAGCCCGTTGTCGGGCCCGACGAGCAGCCGGCCGTCGTTTGCCTCGATCGCCACGTCGCGGTCGGCCCCGACGCTCGGGTCGACGATCGAGACGACCACGGCGTCGCTCGCGAGGTATGTCAACGAGTCCACGAGCAGCCTGGCTGCAGCCATGACGTCGAGCGGCGGCACGCCGTGCGAGAGATCCACGATCCAGCTGTTCGGAGCAATCCTTGCCATCACCGCATGGCAGATGCCCACCCACTCGTTCCGATAGCCGAAATCGCTGCAGAAGACGATCGGGCGGCTCGTCGACGTCATGGCGTCAGCATCCTCCCGGGCACGCGCCAATGCAAGCCCGTTCTTGGCCGGCGCCGAAGCCGACGTCGAACGGCCTCGACCGAGTCCGAGCGCACGCGAGAGTGAGGAGCCGGCCGAGTCGCTCGTCCGGGATAAGCCTGGCTGAGCGGGTACTCGGGCTCGGCTTCGACCACGGCGCGTCCTGTACCGCGGTGGTTCCACCGTTCTGGTCGCGGTTGCCTTCCGCCGGGCAAAGCCCGGCCCCGGCGGCACTTCGTCGTGAGCCGACGGCGGGAAACCCTGCGCTAGGCTCGTCGCGGAGCGGCATGGGCCCGGTGGCCCAGCTGGTCTTCAAAACCGGTGCGGTCGTGCAACCCACGGCTCGGTAGGTTCGACTCCTGCGCCGCTCCGTCGAATACGGGGTAGACGGTTCATTTCGTGCCATCTTGGTTAAGCCGCTTGACCCGTCACTCGGGCATCTGAGAGGGTCGTCGTCGGATCGTCGCCGCGTTCTCCTGACGCGACGGTCTCGGTCGCCGAGGTCGTTCATGCGACATCCTGGAACGAAGGTCGACATGGCAACGGTCGAAAGCACCACCGAGATCCCTCCGCTCCGAGAAGGTGGAGGCTAGCGATCGAGTCGAGTCGATTCGTGGCCGACTTGCCCATCGAGGGCGACCTGCCTGGCTTCGACGGGGCAACCGGCTGGCTGAACTCGCAATCGCTCACCGCGGCGGACCTGCGGGGGAAGGTCGTCCTCGTCGACTTCTGGACGTACACCTGCATCAACTGGCTCCGCACGCTCGGCTATGTCCGCGCGTGGGCCGAGAAGTACGAGGATCGCGGGCTGATCGTGGTCGGCGTCCACACGCCTGAGTTTCCGTTCGAGCACGACGTCGAAAAGGTTCGCCAGGCCGCGGCGGACATGAACGTCGGGTATCCGGTCGCGCTCGACAGCGACTACGCCATCTGGCGCGCTTTCAGCAACCGGTACTGGCCGGCCGTGTACATCGCCGACGCACAAGGACGGATCCGCCACCACCACTTCGGCGAGGGCGCGTACGAAGAGTGCGAACGGATCATCCAACGCTTGCTGGGCGAGACTGGATCCGGCTCCGTCGCTGACGATCTCGTCTCCGACACCGGCGAGGGCTTCGAGGCTCAGGCCGATTGGCCGAACTTGAAGACACCGGAGACGTACCTCGGCTACGAGCAAGGCCAGACCTTCGCGTCGCCTGGTGGTGCCGGGCTTGATGAGCCACGCACCTATTACCTCCCGGATCCGCTGAAGCTCAACCGTTGGGCGCTGGCAGGGGACTGGACGATCGAGAGGGGGGCGAGCATCCTGAACGGTGCCGACGGGCGGATCGCGTTCGGTTTCCACGCCCGCGACGTCCACCTGGTGATGGGACCGACCGAGCGAGGGACCTCGGTGCCGTTCCTCGTGCTCCTGGACGGAGACCCTCCCGGCGCCGCTCACGGCCTCGACGTCGACGAAGAGGGTCGAGGAACGCTGGTTGAACAACGCTTGCATCAGCTGATTCGCCAGCCACGATCGATCACCGATCGCGTATTCGAGATCAGCTTCCTCGCTCCCGGTGTCGAGGCTTACGCTTTCACGTTCGGCTAGGACTTCTGCGCGATTTGTTTACAGGAAAGAATACGGGATCGGGCACAGAACAGGGTGCCCATGAACCTAGGACTCAGAGCAATCCTGCTCGCCGTCGCGATCTTGCTCTTCGTGATCGCAGTCTTCTCCGACAGCAGCTACGCAGACCTGCTCGCGTGGGGCCTTGCGGCCACCGCGGCAGCTCTGCTCGTCGAGGAGCTCGGTCTCGGAACGCGGATCAACATGGGCGGGCCCGCAGCAACACATAGCTTGACCGCTTTTGCGGCGGGCGCTACCGTCGAATGGCTCCGATGAGGATCCGGACGGGGGTCGCGCTCGCCGCATCGGTCGCTTTGGCGGCGGCCGCGAACGCGAACGCCGCCACCTTCACCGTCACGCGGGTGGACGACCCGGTTCCGGGCGCCTGCGACTCGGACTGCTCGCTGCGCGAGGCCGTACTTGCCGCCGACGCTGGCTCGGGGGGCGACACGATCTCGATCCCGGCCGGCCACTATGGCCTGAGGATCGCAGGCACCGGCGAGGACGCTGCGGCCACCGGCGATCTCGACCTGACCAGGAGCGTCACGATCTCAGGCTCCGGTGCGCGCGCGACCGTGATCGACGCCGGCGGCGGCGACCGGGTCTTCGACGTCAAGGCCGGCGTCACGGCATCGATCTCCGACGTCACGATCACCGGCGGATTCATCAATGGCAACGGCGGTGGGATCGCGAGCGCCGGCGTGCTCACTCTCGTCCGCGACACCGTCTCCGGGAACCACGCGCTGCTAGCGTCGAACGGGAACGGCGGCGGAATCGACTCCAACGGCACGCTGACGGTCACGCAGACCGAGATCTCGGGCAACGGCGCCGTCGACGGCGGAGGAATCAACTTCGGCGGCACCCTCTGGCTGACAAACAGCACGGTCAGCGGCAACACGGCGGGCGGGCCGGGCGCGAACGGCGACGGGGGCGGTATCTCGGGCTCCGGCGGCGCGACGCTCACAGCGACCGGCTCCACGATCGTCGGCAACAGTTCCTTCAACGGCCTCGGCTCGGGCGGCGGCATCAGCGCATCGATGGCGACCCTGGGGGGGACGATCGTCGCCAACAACCTCGCGCACGAGAGCAACCAGAGCGCGACCTACGCCGACAACTGCTCGGTCGGCACCATCTCCACCCAGGGAAGCAACCTCTCGAACGCGACCGACTGCAACCTGGTCTCGCCGAACGACCAGCAGAACGCGCCGGTGCTGCTTGGCCCCCTCGCCGACAACGGCGGCGGGACGAGCACCCACGCTCTGCTCGCTGCGAGCAAGGCGGTGAATGCCAGCGCGGTCTGCCCCGGAACCGATCAGCGCGGAGCGATCCGCAAGGCAGGCGTGCCCTGCGACGTGGGCGCCTACGAGATCGCGCCGCCGACTCCGGGCGGCTCGCCGGCCACGAGCGTGACGTCCACGAGCGCGGTGCTCGAAGGCACCGCGGCGAGCACCGTGCTCTGGACCGCCTACCGCTTCGCCTGGACCGTGGAGGGCACGACTGCGGGCGGCACCACGGCCCTGCAGTGGGTCGCGCCGAACACCAGCGCCCACCTCTCGGCCCGGCTCGCCGGACTGGCACCCGGCACGACCTACCGCTATGAGCTCGTGGGCGTCAACGCCGACGGAACCGGCTCGAGCACGCCGATCACGTTCACAACCCCGGACCGGACGCGGCCGGTGCTAACGCTGCTTCGGGTGGCACCCGGGATCTTCCGCGCCGGGAAAGGAACGACCATCTCGTTCACGCTCTCGGAGGCCGCGACCACGATCCTGCGGTTCGACCGGGTGCTGCCCGGGATGCGACGGGGCAAGAGTTGCGTCCCTCGCACCGCGCGCCGGCGCGGCCGGGCCTGCACGCGATACCTACCTGTTGCCGGGAGCGTCGCAGTCGTCGGCGGCCTGGGCGCCAACAGCACTCGCTTCGACGCCAAGGTCGCCGGAAGGACGCTCCGGCCGAGCGCCTATCGTCTGCGCGCAACCCCGAAGGACCGCTCGGGCAACGTGGGCAAGACCGTGATCGCCGCATTCCGCGTCCGGCGCTAGGAACTTCTCGTTCGCCGCAAAATAGGCTGTCCCGCGGAATGTGCACCGTCCTCGCGCCCGCGGCGGCGCTCGGCAAAACCGCCTAGAGTCGGCGGTGTGGCCGCGCCGATCCGCATCGGCACTTGCTCTTGGGCCGACGAGTCGCTGACGCGCTACTTCTACCCACCGGGTGTGAAGGGCGCCGAGGAGCGGCTGCGCTACTACGCCGACCGCTTCGACACCGTCGAGGCGAACTCGACCTACTACCGGCTTCCGGACAGGGAGATGGTCCGGCGCTGGCACGAGCGCACGCCCGAGAGCTTCGTTATGCACGTCAAGGCCTTCGGCGTGATGACGCGGCACCCGGTCAAGCTCGAGCAGCTCCCACCGGACCTGCGGGAGGGAGCGCCGGTGGACGAGCGGGGCCGGGTCGACCGCCCGCCGCGCGAGTTCCGAGCCGAGGTCTTCCGCCGCTTCCACGAGGCGCTCGAGCCGCTGCGCCGGAACGACAAGCTCGGTGGGATCCTGATGCAGCTCCCGCCCTACGTGGTCTTCAAGCCCGCGTCACTCGAGTACCTCGAATGGGCGCAGGGGCAGCTAGGCGCGGACGAGATGCTGGTCGAGTTCCGGCATGCGAGCTGGCTCGACGAGGACAACCGTCTCGAGACGCTCGCTTTCCTCGAGCGCAATCACATGAGCTACGTGATCGTGGACGCACCGCGCACGCAGGCGCGGAACGTCTCCCCCACCGTGGTCGCCACGACCACCCCGACGGCGTATGTCCGCTACCACGGCCGCAACGCAGAGACCTGGAACAAGCGCGTCCGCAGCGCCGCCGAGCGGTTCGACTACCTCTACTCCGAGGAGGAGCTCGGGGAGTGGGTGGCGCCTCTGGCCGAGCTCAGCGGTCAGGCGGACACCGTCTACGCAATGTTCAACAACAACGGCCGCTCGACGATGCCGGGCCTGCCCTCGCTGGAGAGCCCGGCCGAGGAGGGAACCGAGGTCGCGCAGGCGCCCGTGAACGCACAGATGCTGCGCTCCCTGCTGCAGCGCGAAGGCCTACCGGTCACGCCGGCGCCCGCCTCTGCATAGCATCCCCAAAAGTGCGGTTTTGGAGATGAGCGCAAACGTGTCGACCGGTCGTTTCACACGGCCGTCCGGGCAGAGCCCGCGCAGCCTCGCGACGGCACCGCGAGCGGTGCCTTAGTGGAACCCTGGTCGTACCAGCTCGCCGGCCGCTTCGACGAGCACCAACTCGAGAGCGAGGTCTTGAGAGAGAACCCGCTCGGCGACCCCCACGTACGCCCGCTCTGGGTCTACGTGCCGCCCGGCTACGACCAGGAGTCCGAGCGGAGCTACCCGGTGATCCACGTGATCCAGGGGCTGACCGGGCAGATCGACATGTGGCGCAACCGGACCGCATTTCGCAAGAACTTCCCGGAGCTCGTGGACGAGATGTTCGCGCGCGAGGAGTCGCAGCCGTGCCTGCTCGTCTTCATCGACGCCTGGACCTCGCTCGGCGGGAGCCAGTTCGTCGACTCGCCGGGAACCGGCCGCTACCACACGTACATCTGCGAGGAGGTCGTGCCTTTCGTGGACGCGCACTACCGGACGATGGCCGCGCCCGAGCACCGTGGAATCGCGGGCAAGTCGAGTGGCGGCTACGGCGCGATGATCAACCCGATGCTGCGGCCCGACGTCTTCGGCGGCCTCGCCACCCACGCCGGTGACGCGCTCTTCGAGATGTGCTATTTGCCTGACTTCCGGAACTCGGTGCGGGCGCTCCGCGAGCACTACGACGGGTCGTTCGAGCGCTTCTGGGAGGACTTCCGCCGCCGCCCCGCACTCTCGAAGGACAGCGACCACGTCCTCCTGAACGACTACTGCATGGCCGCCTGCTACTCGGCCGACGAGGACGGGACGGTGCAGCTGCCCTACGACACCGCGACGGGAGAGCTTCGGCCGGAGATCTGGGAGCGCTGGCTCGCGTGGGACCCGGTGCGGATGGCATCCGAGCGAGCCGACGCGCTGCGCTCGCTGAAGGCGATCTACGTGGACTGCGGCAAGCGTGACCAGTTCTACCTCGACCTCGGCGCGGAGGCCTTCCGGCGGAAGCTCGAGGAGGCCGGCGTGACCGAGTATTTCTTCGAGCTCTTCGAGGGGACGCACTCGGCGATTGAGTACCGCTACCCGCTGGCGATCGCCTATCTCGCGGAGCGGCTCTCGTGATCATGAGCGCTGCGGGCGTTGCCGTCGCGGCGCTCATCTGCCTCGACCCCGGCCACGGCACCCCGCCGGCCGTCGGCCGGCAGACGGAGCCGATCGGACCGGGCTCGAAGGTGCTGAAGCTCAAGGACGGCGGCGGCGCCGCGGGAGAAGCGGGGGTCGCACTGGCGATTGCGCGCAAGGCGCGGGCACTTCTGCTGGCGCGTGGCTTCCGGGTGGCGATGACGCGCACCGGCTCCACCTTCCGCTACGGCAACGGCGGGAACATCGCGCGGGCGCAGTTCTGCAACCGGCGGCACCCGGCGCTGATGGTGCGCATCCACGCCGACGGCTCTCGTGACACCTCGGTGCACGGGGTCTCGACCCTCGTCCCCGCCTGGCACCGTGGCTGGACGGACGACATCTACGCGCCGAGCCTGCGCGCCGGCCGCGCGTTGCAGCGGGCGGTGGTCGGCGCGACCGGCGCGGCCGACCGCGGCCTCGTCCAGCGCGCCGACCTGACCGGCTTCAACTGGTCGGACGTGCCGGCCGTGCTCGTGGAGAGCGGGTTCCTCACCCATCCGGCTGAGCGGCGGCTGCTCAACACGGGCGCCTACCAACAGCGCGTGGCGCGGGGCCTGACCGCCGGCGTGGCGGCGTTCATCGCGCTGCCGAGCGCTCGATCCTGACGCCCGCGACCGCCTCCAGGTATTCGAGCGCGACCCGCTCGATCCGCTCGTCCACGGTGGCACAGGCCTCCGAGAGCACGGTGACCTTGAAGCCGAGCTCGCGCGCGTCGATTGCCGTCTGGGCGACGCAGCCCTCGGTCGAGGCGCCGGCGAGCAGCAGCCGCTCCGCCTCGAGGTCGCGCAGGATCAGCTCGAGCGGCGTGTGGTCGAACGCGGAGTAGCGCGGCTTGACCACGAAGGCGTCGTCGTCTCGTGGCGCCACCGCCTCGACCAGCTCGGCCCCCCTCCCTTCGAGAGCCTGCCGCACGAGCCGCGGCCCGTCACCGTCCCAGACGCCGAAGTTGTCGTTGGCGTAGACCACGGGCGCTCCCTCGGCCCGTGCGTTCTCGAGGGCACGCACGAGCCCCTCGTGGCGGACGCGAAACGACTCGAGCAGGCGGTCGCCGTCCTCATGCTCGAAGTGATTGATCACGTCGACGAGGAGGAGGGCGTCTTTCACTCGGCCGAGCGGCCGCGCATCTCGTCGGCGGCCGCGCGACCGCGCTCGTGCACGGCCTTGCGCCGGTCCTCAACCTCTGCCTCTACCTCTGCCTCCGGCCCGGTTACCTCGTCGACCGGAGTCTCGGCCGCCTCGAACTCCTCGCGCTCCTCGACGATCGTGCGCGACTCGTCGAGCTTGCGCCGGAGCTCCTCCGCGCGCGGGTCCTCCGTAGGAGCGGGCGCGCGCTTCACCTTCCGGTAGAGCGCGACTCCCGCGCCTGCTGCGCCGGCCAGCCAGGCGATCCGGGCTCTCATTGGGCCGATGCTACACTGGCGCCCTTCCTGCCACGCCATCGCGTCGTTCGCTCCCGAGCGGCGCCTGCCGGCGAGGCCGACTCAGACCGAAGGAAGGGAGGACCCGGGAGCGTGACCGACTACGAGATTTTGCTCATGCTCGACCCTGAGCTGCCTGACGAGCGCCAGAACGAGATCGTCACCCGCTCGCGCGAGGCGATCGAGCGCGACGGCGGTCGCTTCGACGCGCACGAGCCCTGGGGCCGGCGCCGCCTCGCCTACGAGATCGGCCACAAGGGCGAGGGCTCCTACCATCTCCTGACCTTCGCGGCCGAGCCCGCGACGCTCGCGGAGATTTCCCGCGTGCTGAAGATCACCGACGGCGTCATGCGGCACGTGGCCGTGCGCCGCGTGGTCGGCCCCTCCACCCGGCCGTCCGAGCCCGCTCCCCAAGAGCCAGTAGCGGCGGCAGCCGTCGCGAGTCAGGATTCCGAGACCGTGATGACCGAGACCGAAAGCGCCTGAGAGGAGAGGGAGGAATGGCCAACATCAACCGCGTCGTCCTCGTCGGCAACCTGACCAAGGACCCCGAGCTTCGCCACACGCCGAGCGGCACGGCCGTCTGCAAGCTGCGCCTGGCCGTGAACACGCGCCAGAAGGACGGCGCCACCGGCGAGTGGGGCGACAAGCCCAACTACTTCGACGTCACCGTCTGGGGCAACCAAGGCGAGAGCTGCGCGCAGTACCTCGCGAAGGGCCGTCCGGTCGCCGTGGACGGGCGGCTCGACTGGCGCGAGTGGGACGCCCAGGACGGCACCAAGCGACAGGCCGTCGAGATCATCGCCGACAGCGTCCAGTTCCTGGGCGGCCGGCCCGAGGGCGCCGAGGGCGGGCAACCGCAGTTCGTTCCCAGCGGCGCGACCACCGAGAACGCCGACTTCGGCACCGCCGCGGCCGACGACGACATCCCCTTCTGATGGCACAGCGCGACCAGCGACAGCAGCGTAAGGGCAGGCCTGCCCCAGGCGGCCCGATCCGGAAACGGAACTGCTACTTCTGCCGCGAGAAGATCACCGAAGTGGACTACAAGAACACGAACCAGCTTCGCCGCTACGTCTCCGAGAAGGGGAAGATCCGCTCGCGGCGGATCACCGGCGCCTGCCGGCGCCACCAGAGGCAGGTCGCCCTCGCGGTCAAGCGTGCGCGCGAGATGGCGCTCCTCCCCTACTCCACCGGCTAGAGATGCAGGTCATCCTCCGAGAGGACATCGAGAAGATCGGCTTGCGCGGCGAGGTCGTGGAGGTCGCCGCGGGCTACGCCCGGAACTACCTGCTGCCGCGGAAACTCGCCGAGACGGCCACGCCGGCCAAGGTGGCCGAACTGCGCAAGCACGCAGAGAAGCGAGCACGGCACGAGGCGCAGAGCTTCGAGCAGGCGCAGGAGATCTCGCAGAAGGTCGAAGGAACGGAGCTACGCTTTGACGTTCCCGCGGGGGAGACCGGGACGCTCTTCGGCTCGGTCACCGCGACCGACCTCGCCGAGCGGCTCTGGGAGTCGCAGCGAGTGCGGGTCGACCGGCGCAAGCTCGACCTCCCCGAGTCGATCAAGCGGATCGGGCGCTACCAGATCCCGGTCGAGCTCTTCCCCGACGTGATCGCCACGCTGAAGGTCGCGGTCGTGCCCGAGGGCGGCGAGCTGCCCCCGCAAGAGGAGCTCGACGCAATCGCCGCCGCCGAGGCCGAGGCAGAGGCCGCCGTGCAGGCAGAGGCGGAGGCGCAGCACGAGGAGGCGGAGGCCGAGATCGAAGCGGTAGTGGGGGACGAAGAGGCTGAAGTGGATACCGGTCCGGAGGCAGAAGCGGCGGCCGAGCAGGTGCCCGAGGACGCATTCGACCGGGCCGCCGACGCCGCCGACTCGGAGCGGGAGTGACCAAAGTGCACAGCCTTCTCCACAGGTCGCCGCCGGCCTGTGGAATTCCGTAGGAACTTCTCGCTCCGAGCGACAAAATTACCCACAGGCGTCGTCCGGAGGCCGTGGGAACCTGTGTTCCCTTATGCCTGCAAACGTCCCATTCCGGGCGTCCAGAGACCTGTCGAAAGGCGGGTCGTCCAGACCTACCGCGACCGCCTCAGGAGTGCTTTCGTAAACCGGATGGCTCAGCTAGCCCAGGCCTCGCCGACCGCCCCGGTTCCGCCGCAGAATCTCGAAGCGGAGGAATCTGTCCTCGGCGCGATGATGCTCTCCCCCGGCGCAATCGGGGCGGTCAGCGAAGTGCTCGACGCAAGCGACTTCTACCGCGAGAGCCACGCGAAGGTGTACCGCGCGGCACTGGCGCTCTACTCGAAGGGCGAGCCCGTGGACGCGATCACGCTCGTCGACGAGCTCGAGGAGCGCGGCGAACTCGAGGGCGCAGGCGGGCGAGTCCGCATCCACGAGCTGGCCGCGCTTGTCCCGGCGAGCGCCAATGCAGGCCACTACGCCCGCATCGTCCGGGAGATGGCGACGCTCCGCGGCTTGATCCGGGCTGGCAGCGAGATTTCCCAGTTGGGCTGGGAGCGGCCGGGCGACACCACCGATCTCGTCGACCGCGCCGAGCAGGTCGTCTTCGACCTCTCGCAGGCGCGCGTGACGAGCGAGTTCACACACATCGAGGAGCTGCTGAAGGACAGCTTCGAGCGGATCACGGCGCTCTACGAAGCGGGAGCCGACGTCACGGGAACGACGTCGGGCTTCCGAGACCTCGACAAGCTCACGTCTGGCTTCCAGCCCGGCAACCTGATCATCGTCGCCGCCCGCCCGTCCATGGGGAAGTCCGGCCTCGGTCTCTGCATGGCCGCCAACCTCGCCGTGCGCGAGGAGACGCCGGTCGCGCTCTTCACCCTGGAGATGTCGAAGTCGGAGGTGACGCAGCGGCTGATGTGCAGCGAAGCGAAGGTCGAGTCGCAGCGCCTGCGAACCGGCAAGCTCGGCGCCGACGACTGGCCCCGCCTCACCGCCGCCTGCGACCGCCTCGCGAAGGCGCCGATCTACGTCGACGACACCGGCTCGATCACGATGATGGAGATCCGTTCCAAGGCGCGGCGGCTGAAGTCGCGGGAGCCCAATCTCGGTCTGATCGTGGTCGACTACATGCAGCTGATGACCTCCGGCTCGACCGTGGAGAACCGCGTCCAGGAGGTCTCGCAGATCTCCCGCTCGCTCAAGATCCTCGCCCGCGACCTCGACGTGCCGATCCTGGCAATGTCGCAGCTCTCCCGCGCCGTCGAGCAGCGCCACGACAAGCGGCCGATCCTCTCCGACCTGCGCGAGTCGGGCTCGATCGAGCAGGACGCCGACCTGGTCATGTTCATCTACCGCGACGAGTACTACAACGACGAGTCCGAGCAGCAGGGGATCGCCGAGGTACACCTGGCGAAGCACCGCAACGGGCCGACCGACACCGTCAAGCTCTCGTTCCTCAAGCGCTACGCGAAGTTCGCCGACCTCGCACCTTCCGCCGCCTAGGAACGTCAGTGCAAACACCTTCTCAGCTATCGACCGGTCAATTCGAACGCGCGGAGCGGCTAAGCCCGGCGGCGCTGACGACGGCAGCGCAAGCGCAACTTTGATGTACGAGCAGACGGTCGTCCTCCTCGCCCGCGCAACCGCCTTCACGGTTGTCTGCCAGGCCTGCGCCGACGACCGGCCGCGCGAGGAGTACGCGGGCCTGACGGCCCAGGGGCGCCTGCGCCTGGAGCGCGACGTCGACTGGACGACCTGCCCCCGCGGCCACCGGATTCGCATCATCCGTGCGGGCAGCGCCGTCGCCGCCGAGGCGACGACGCCTCTCTGGTAGTCGGCCGCAGCTTCCGGCAGACTCAGTCCCGTGCCTGCGACCGTGATCGTTGGGGCGCCGAGGCGCCCGCTCGCCGGGCGCCGTCTGGAGGACGTGCGGGCCTCGCCCGCACGTCCGGTCCATATCCACTGCGCGCCCGGTGAGGTCTGATGCCCGCGACCGTGATCGTGGGCGCGCAGTGGGGCGACGAGGGGAAGGGCAAGATCGTCGACCTGCTCGCCCAGCACTCAGACCTCGTCTGCCGCTACCAGGGCGGCCCGAACGCGGGCCACACGATCGTCGTCGACGGCGAGAAGTTCAAGTTCCACCACATGCCCTCGGGGATCCTGCACGGCAAGGAGTGCATCCTCGGCGCCGGCTGCGTGATCGACCCCGAGGTCTTCGTGCGCGAGCTCGACGGCCTCGAGGCGCGCGGCATTTCGACGGACGTGGTGAAGCTCTCCGGCGAGGCGCACCTGATCATGCCCTGGCACGTGGCGATCGATCAGGGCACGGAGCGGCGGCTCGGGAACCTGCAGATCGGGACGACGAAGCGCGGCATCGGCCCCGCCTACGCGGACAAGGCCTCGCGGCTCGGAATCCGCGTCCAGGACCTGCTCGATCCGAAGATCCTGCGCCAGAAGATCGAGGTCGCGCTTGCGGAGAAGAACGTCTGGCTAGCACGCGTCTACGGCGCCGAGCCACTCGAGCTGGAGGATCTCGCCGAACGGTACGAGAGCTTCGCGCAGCGGCTGCGGCCCTACGTCGCCGACACCTCGCTGCTCGTCGACTGCGCGCTGCGCGGTGGGAGGTTCGTGCTGCTCGAGGGTGCACAGGGGACATTGCTCGACCTCGACCACGGCACCTACCCGTTCGTGACCTCCTCGGGCACCGTCGCGGGCGCGGCGGCAGTCGGGATCGGGATCGGGCCGAACCGGATCGATTCGATCATCGGCGTTGCAAAGGCCTACCTCACGCGCGTCGGCGAAGGCCCGTTCCCGACGGAGATCGCAGGGCCCGACCAGGCCCGCATGCGGGACCTCGGCGCCGAGTTCGGTACGACGACCGGGCGCGAGCGGCGCTGCGGCTGGCTCGACCTGGTTGCGCTGCGCTACGCGGTTCGCCTGAACGGGATCACCTCGCTGGCGCTGACGAAGGTCGACGTCCTCTCCGCGTTCGCCGAGCTGCCGGTGTGCGTGCGCTACCGGCTGCGCGACGGGACCGAGACGTCGGATTTTCCGGCGCACCAGAGCGATTTCCACCACTGCCAGCCGGTCTACGAATCCTTGCCCGGCTGGGAGCAGCCGCTCGACGAGATCACCGAGCTCGGCTCGCTGCCGGCCAATGCGCGGGGCTACGTCGAGTTCGTCGAGCGCGAGCTGGAGGTGGCGGTGTCGCTTGTCGGCACGGGCGCCGAACGCGAGCAAGTACTCGCTCCGGGCCCGCTCGAAGCGCTGGCCAGGCCCTAGCGCCGGTCGCGCCCGCGCCTGCGGCCGAACCCGAACAGGCCGAGCGGGAGCACGAAGAAGAGCGGCAGGAAGATCAGGTGGCCGCCGGTCACGGCGAACAGGATCAGCGCGACCGCGAGTCCCAGGAGGAGAAACGCCATGCTCGTGGCTTACCCCCCGCGCGAGCTGCCGAATCGTCTGCAGGTCTTCGGGACGGTTGACCTTGGCGAGCTCGGGATGAGTCCCGCCGGCAACCGAGGCAGGCATCGCCGGGCGCACGAATCAGCGGACGCTGGCGGCCGGCGAACGCAACTAAGGGACCAGAGGGCGGTAGGGATCGCGCCGATGCCGGGAGTAGACTCGCCGCCGTGAACGTGCTTATCGTCGGGTCGGGCGGACGCGAGCACGCGCTCGCGTGGAAGCTAAGCCAGAGCCCGTCCCTCGAAGCCCTGCACGCCGCCCCCGGGAACCCCGGCATCGCCGGCCTCGGCGAGTGCCATCCCGTCCGGGCGGAGGACGGAGAGGGCCTTTTGTCGCTGTGCCGGGAGCTCGACATCGACTTGGTCGTCGTCGGCCCCGAGGCGCCACTGGTCGTCGGGCTCGTCGACACGCTTCGGCGAGCCGGCATCGCCGTGTTCGGCCCCACGGCCGCCGCCGCCCGAATCGAGGGCTCGAAGAGCTTCGCCAAGGAGGTGCTCGAGACCGCGGGGGTGCCGACCGCTGCCCGTCTCTCCATCGCTCGACCTCCTTGCGTCGTGAAGGCGGATGGGCTCGCTGCCGGCAAGGGCGTCTTCGTCTGTCTCAGCCAGGACGAGCTGGACTCCGGTCTCCGCGGGGCCGCGGCACTCGGGGGCGACGTCATGGTCGAAGAGCTGCTCGAAGGCGAGGAGGTGTCGCTGTTCGCCGTGACCGACGGCAGCACGGCTGTCGCGCTCGCCCCGGCGCAGGACTTCAAGCGAGTCGGCGAGCAGGATACGGGGCCGAACACGGGTGGGATGGGGTCGTACTCCCCCGTGCCCGCGCTCGGCGAGCCGGAAGTGGAGGAGCTACTCGAGATCGTGCACCGCCCTGTCCTGGCCGAGCTCGCCCGGCGGGGCTCTCCGTTCTCGGGCCTGCTCTACGCCGGGCTGATGCTCACCGAGGAGGGCCCGCGCGTACTCGAATTCAACTGCCGCTTCGGCGACCCGGAGACGCAGTCGATCCTGCCACGGGTCGAAGGCGACGTACTCGGTGCGCTCTGGGGCGCCGCGACCGGCGAGCTCCGCTCGCCCCTCGGCGTCGGCGAGGGCGCCGCGGTGACGATCGTGCTCGCGAGCGGTGACTACCCGGAGCGTAGCGACAGCGGCACGCCGATCGAAGGGGTCGAGGAGGCCGAGGGGACCGGCGCGCTCGTGTTCCACGCCGGCACGGCCAAGCAAGGAGGGCGGCTGGTCACGAACGGAGGGCGAATCCTCGACGTGACCGCAGCCGCGGAGGATCTCGTCGCGGCACGGACGGCGGCCTACGAGGCGGTGGGGCGCATTACCTTTGCCGGCATGCGGTTCCGGCGAGACATCGCGCTCGCAGCGGCGGAGGGCCATGTCCGCAGCTGAGGCGCCCTTGGTGGGGATCCTGGTCGGCTCCGAGTCGGACTGCGAGCGGATGCAGCCCGCGCTCGACGAGCTCGAGGCGCGCGGGATCCGCCACGAGCTCGAGGTTCGTTCCGCTCACCGTGACCCGGACGCAGTGGCCGAGTACGCGCGCGGGGCGAGAGAGCGAGGGATTCGCGTATTGATCGCAGGGGCGGGCCTCGCCGCGGCGCTCCCGGGCGTGGTCGCGGCGCACACCGATCTCCCGGTGATCGGCGTGCCGCTCCGCTCGCGGATGAGCGTGCTCGACGGGCTCGACGCACTGCTGTCGATCGTGCAGATGCCCCCCGGCGTGCCGGTTGCGACCGTAGGCGTTGACAACGCGAAGAACGCGGCCGCACTCGCCGCGCGCATCCTCGCAAGCTGAGATCGGCGAGCGGCTCTCCGCGGCGGCCGCGCCTGTCCTGACCCATCCTTAACCCCCACCCACCCGGGGATCTCCAGGGTGCCTGTTCAAGGCACGCGAGAGAGTGACGAGCCTGTGCCGAGGTTGCCTCAATCTTGCGGCTGCGGCTGTCTTCCTGCGCTGGCTCTAGACTCCAGCCGTGATCGCGCGCTATTCCCGACCCGTGATGGCCGGGGTCTGGTCGGACGAGAACAGACTCGCGCGCTGGCTCGACGTCGAGCTCGCCGCGCTCGAGTCCTGGGCCGAGCTCGGCGCGATCCCTGCGGAGACCGTCGCCGAGATCCGCGCGGGAGCGAAGCCGCCGACCCCCGAGCGCGTGGCGGACCTGGAGCGCGAGACTCAGCACGATCTTGCCGCCTTCGTGGACGCGGTCGCGGCCGAGCTCGGCCCTGCCGGACGATGGCTACACCACGGCTTGACCTCCTCCGATGTGGTCGACACCGCCCTCGCACTCCAGGTGCGCGAGGCGGGCGCTGTCCTGCTCGAGGAGCTCGAGCGCGCCCTCGGGTCCGTGATCGCGCGAGCCCAGCGGCACAAGGACGACATCTGCATCGGGCGTACGCACGGCGTACACGCGGAGCCGACGACCTTCGGGCTCAAGCTCGCCGGCTGGGCCTTCGAGCTCGACCGTGGACGGGAGCGTCTCGCGCGGGCGCTCGACGGAATGGGCGTCGGCAAACTTTCGGGCGCCGTCGGCACCTATGCCGCGACCGACCCGGAGCTTGAGCGCCTCGCCTGCGAACGGCTCGGTCTCGAAGCTGCGCCCGTGTCGACGCAGATCCTTCAGCGCGATCGCCACGCCGACCTACTCGCCGCCCTTGCGCTCGTCGCCGCCTCCCTGGAGAAGTTCGCGCTCGAGATCCGCCATCTGGCGCGCACGGAGGTGGCCGAGGTCGCGGAGCCATTCGGCAAGGGGCAGAAGGGCTCCTCGGCGATGCCGCACAAGCGCAACCCTGTGGTCTCGGAGCGCATTTGCGGCCTGGCGCGCGTCGTGCGGGCAAACGCGCTCGTCGGGCTCGAGAATGTCGCCCTCTGGCATGAGCGGGACATCTCGCACTCCTCGGCGGAGCGGATCGTGATCCCGGACTCGTTCCTCGCGCTCGATTACATGCTCGACCGCTTCACCTGGCTCGTCGAGGGCCTCGTCGTCCGGCCCGAGCGCATGCTCCGCAACCTCGAGGACGGGCACGGGCTCTTCTTCAGCCAGCGGCTGTTGCTCGCACTCGTCGAGTCCGGGCTGGCCAGGGAGGATGCGTACCAGCTCGTCCAGCGGCACGCCCTGCAGGCCAATGAAGAGGAGCAGGATTTCCGAGAGCTTGTGCGTGCCGACGACGAGCTGGCGGGCCGCGTCGACCTCGACGCGATCTTCGACCTCGGCTGGTACATCCGTTATATCGACGCCGCCTTCGAGCGGCTGGGCGCACTCGCCCGGAAGGAGGAGCCGGTCCATGCCTGAATCGGCCGTACATGTTGGGAGCGGGAAGGTGCGAGAGCTCTACGAGTTGGAGGACGACCGGCTGCTTTTGGTCGCCAGCGACCGGATCTCGACCTTCGACGTGGTGCTGCCAACCGAGATTCCGGACAAAGGCCGTGTCCTCACCGGCCTCTCGGGATTCTGGTTCGCGCGCACGGGGGAGCTCGTGCCGAACCACCTGGTCGCGCTGCGGCCCGACGGCCGCTCGACCGAATGCCGGCGGCTCGAGATGCTGCCGATCGAGTGCGTCGTGCGCGGCTACCTGACCGGCTCCGGCTGGAAGGACTACCAGGCGAGCGGCGCGGTCTGCGGGCACGTGCTCGCCGAGGGCCTGCGCGACTCCGATCGACTGCCCGAGCCGATCTTCACGCCCGCGACGAAGGCGCAGGAAGGCCACGACGAGAACATCGACCGCCGGCGTGCGGCCGAGCTGGTCGGAGACAGCCGTCTGGACGAGGTCGAGCAGACGGCGATCGCCCTCTACCGCTTCGCGTCCGAGCACGCCGCCGAGCGCGGGATCCTGATCGCGGACACGAAATTCGAGTTCGGCCTCGCCGAGGGCCGGCTGGTGCTCGGCGACGAGGCGTTCACCCCGGACTCCTCGCGGTTCTGGCCCGCCGACGAGTACGAGGCCGGACGCCCTCAGCCCTCCTTCGACAAGCAGTTTGTCCGCGACTATTGCGAGACGCTTGGCTGGGACAAGACCGACCCGGGCCCAGAGCTGCCCGAGGACGTCGTTGCCGGCACCCGCGCGCGCTACGTCGAGGCCTTCGAGCGGCTGACGGGCATCACCTTCGACGAGTACCTCGCCGACCCGCAGGTCGTGTTGCGGTGAAAGCCACCGTCCTGGTCCGCCCGAAGCCGGGCATCCTCGACCCGCAGGGCGAGGCCGTTCAGCGGTCGCTGCAGCAGCTCGGTTTTCCGGTCGAAGAGGCGCGCGTCGGCCGGGTGGTCGATCTCGAGCTCGATCTCGGCGACGCGGAACGGACCCGCGCCGAGCTGGAGCGGATGTGCGAGCAGCTGCTGGCGAACCCGTTGATCGAGTCGTACGAGATCAGTGTGGCGAGCGAATGAGCGACGTACCGCACCCGAAGATCGCCGTCGTCGTCTTTCCCGGATCGAACGACGACCGCGACGCCGCCCTTGCCCTGGAGGGCCTTGGCGCGGAGCCGGTGCTGGTCTGGCACGCGGAGCCCGAGCTGCCCGAAGCGAGCGTGGTCGTACTCCCCGGCGGGTTCTCGTATGGCGACTACCTCCGCTGCGGCGCGATCGCGCGCTTCTCGCCGGTGATGGACGCGGTGTGGCGCTTCGCCGACGAGGGCGGGCTCGTGCTCGGAGTTTGCAACGGCTTCCAGGTGCTCTGCGAGGCCGGGTTGCTTCCGGGCGCCCTGCGCCCGAATGAGTCGCTCTCCTTCATCTGCCGGGATGTTTTGCTGCGAGTCGAGCAGGCGAACACGCCCTTCACCACTCGCGCCGAGCCCGGGCAGCGCATCACGATCCCCGTCAAGCACGGAGAAGGGTGCTACTTCGCCGACGAGGAGCTGCTCGCCGAGCTCGAGGCCAACGGACAGATCGTCCTGCGCTACGAGGACAACCCCAACGGCTCGATCGGCGACGTCGCCGGAGTCGCGAGTCGCCGGGGCAACGTCTTCGGCCTGATGCCGCACCCCGAGCACGCGGTCGATCCTCTGCTCGGCTCGGCCGACGGGGCCATCGTGCTGGGCTCGCTCGTGGATGCCGCTCGAGAACGTCTACTCGCTACCGCCTAAACCGAGAGCATCGGCGAGGGCGGGCCGCTTTGCCAGCTCGGCCCGAAGCCGCTCGAGATCCCGCCTGCGCAGCGTGACCGGCCCGCGCCGCACCGTCCCGCGGGTCGCGTAGGCGAAGCGAACCAGGTGCTCGCCGCCCGACACCTCGAGCAGCTGCACGACGGAGGAGAAGCGCTTTTCGCCCGCGCGCTGCGCCAGCGTCAGTTCCTCGACGAGCTCTGCCGCCCCCCACGGTGTCGCCGTTTTCGCCATTCCGGTCACCTACCGACACGCCTGTGACGCCTGGTTGACCACTTCACGCCGAAGGTGCGACGACGCTGAGCCATCCCTTCGGGTTGGTGAGCCGGGGGTGGCCGGCGTCGCAAAAAGAAGTGCGCGGACGTGGAGCGAGCCGCCGCGCACCTGCACGGCATGTTCGAAGGCTCGAAACCGCTCCAGACGGCCTTAACGCTCGATCAGCTCGATGCGATAGCCGTCGGGATCGCGGACGAAGCACAGCCGCGAGCCGCCTTCGCGCACCGAGTAGGGCGGCTTCTCCGGCTCGATGCCCTGACCCGCGAGCCGTTCCAGCGTCCCGTCGAGGTCCTCAACGGTGACCGCAACGTGCCCATAGCCGGTGCCGAGCTCGTAGGATTCGACGCCGAAGTTGTAGGTCAGCTCGAGCCGGTCGCCGTCGCCGGGAAGACCCATAAAGATGTTGATCGCCTCGTCGCGGATGGGCAGCTCGCGCCGCTTCTCGAAGCCGAGCGCCTCGTAGAACTCGACCGAGGCCTTCGGGTCGGTGATGCGGTAGCAGGTGTGGATCAGATCCATTGCGGCGGATTCGCGGGCGGGGAGATGCGCTCCGAGCCGACTCGGACGTAGTCGATCATCGATGTCCTCCTTCTCCGGGGTCTTCCGTCGAGGAGCCTAGTCAGACTTGCGCCTTCACGTGAGCCGCGATCCGTTCGGCCTCCAGGGGCAGCACCGCCAACTCGGGCGGCGGACGACGAACAAAGCCGTTCACGAGCAGGAGGTCTTCGGCCTGGTCCGGCGTGAGCGGAGCCTCGGACGGCTCGCTGGCGGAGCGACAGAGGGACAGCCCGGCGTCGATCTCGAGCCTCACGCCCCCTCCCGGCGGGAGAAGGCGAACGGCACGAACTGCGCCGCCGGAGACAAAGAACGCCTTCCGCCAGCCCGACTCGACCGCGGGAGCAATCAGACAGACCTTCAGGCTGCGCGACCGTTCGAGCCGGCAGAGGCGGTCGATTACGTGCTCGAGCGCCTCGATGCGATCCCGCAGGCGGGCCGCCTCCTCGTAGCGGAGGCTTTCGGCCAGGTGCGCCCGACGTGCCCGGAGGCGCGGCAGGGGCGCTCCCAGGAGAAGGCCTTCCAGCTCTTCCTCCGTGCTCGCGGAGAGCGCGCGTGCGGCCAGGGACGCTTGTCGGCGACTCGGAATCGGCCCGAGGAGAGTCGGCGCCTTGGTGGCCACGAAATCTTCGCCCCGGCGCTTCAGGTAGGTGCCGTTGTCCCTCCTGCGGCTGCGCGAATTCGCCGGCGGCTGGAGCTCACGGATCAGCCGAAGCTCCTCGAGGGCAGCCTCGAGCTCGGAGCCCAGCACGCGCCACTCGACCCGCTCCAGCGCCAGCAGGGCAGCCTCGACCGACGGCCGTTGGCGCTCGCTGCGGAAGTAGGAGCGAAGGCGCGCGCGCAGGTCCCTGGCCCGCCCGACGTAGAGCACCTGGCCGTGACGGTCGTGGAAGAGGTAGACGCCGGGCCGGCTGGGCGCACCCTGGGCGAGGCAGCGCTTGTCGTAGACGCGACGTTTGCGCGGTGCGGCGAGCGCGCGCAGGTGCGAGAGCCGCCCTGCCCCCATCTCCTGGGCGAGACCGATCAGGTGGACCAGCACCTCGGCCGTCGCCTCGGCGTCGGGAAGGGCGCGGTGACAGGGTCTAGTCGGGACGCCGAAGAAGTCGGCGAGCGAGGCGAGGCCGACGCGGCGCCGGCGGCCCTCGAGCAGGCGCCGCGCGAGTGCGGCCGTGCACAGAGGCGGCTCGGCGAGGCGCCGATCGTGCAGGAGGAAAAGCTGTCGCTCGAGGAAGCGCTGGTCGAAGCGGGCGTTGTGCGCGACGAGGAGCGCATCGCCCGCGAAGGCCAAGAAGCGGCTGAGCGCGGTCGAGACGGAAGGCGCACGGCGCAGCTCCTGCTCGTGCAGCCCGGTGAGGCGGGCGACCGGACCCGGCAGCGCCACGCCTGGATTCACGAGCGATTGAAAGGAATCGACCGGCTCGAGCCCCCGCACACGCACGGCGCCGAACTCGCAGATGCGGTCGCGAGCTGCCGAGAGGCCGGTGGTTTCCAGGTCGAAGACGACGAACTCGGCCTCCTCCAGCAACGGATCCACATGTCCTCCGGTGAGGGAGACGGTGGCGCCGGCGCAGACGAGCCGACTGTCACCGGCGGTTACGTCGGCTATCAGCGAGCAAGCGAGGCCGTCCGAGATCGATGAGGTGGCGAAGAGCGAGCGCGCTGCCTCGACCGCCGTCAGAGGCCCGCGCTCTTCGAGCGTGTCCACGAGCCGGTCGAGCGCATCGAGTGCGAGCTGCACCTTTCAGATGAAAGCGAACATGTGTTCGTATTTCAAGTAGGCCCCCTCCAAACCCGCCCTCTCTAGTCCGGGAGCAGTGGCATCGCGAGACCAGCGCCTCGGCCGAGGAGCACGGCCCGGGTGATCGCCGTCGATCCAAAGCGCAGCCTCACCTCGTCGAGCGCGGCGTCGAGCGCGTCGCTGCTGTGTCGATCGAACGGCAACGTGAGCTGGATGGCACGGCCGTCGTCGAGGTTCGTCACCGCGATTCCGACGAGCGTCAGGCCGCGCTGTGCGATCAGCGGCGCGGCGACCGCGAGCAGTCCTCTCGCCGCGTCCAGGATCACCTGGGTGCTCGCGGTGGGATGCGGCAGCGTGTACGAGCGGGTCGCCCGGGAGAAGTCGTCGAAACGCAGACGGAGCACGACGGTGCGGCCAACTCGACCCGCAACTCGCATCCGGCGCGTGACGCGGTCGACGAGTGCCACGAGTGACGTGTCGATCTCGGAAAACGCCGTCGGCGATCGGCCGAGTGCCCGTTGCGCCCCGATCGAGCGCCGGCGGCGACGACTCCGTACCGGCCGGGGATCCTGGTTGTGAGCGAGCGCGTGGAGGTGTCGGCCCGACGCCCGCCCGAGCAGGGACACGAGCGCCGTCTCGGCGCATTCGGCGACCTGACCAACGGTGGTGATCCCGAGTCCATGGAGCTTTGTCGCGGTCACGGGGCCGACCCCCCACAGCCGCTCGACCGGCAGGGGGTGCAGGAAGGCGAGTTCACCGTCGGGCGGAACCAGGAGCAGGCCGTCGGGCTTGGCCACCCCGCTCGCCACCTTCGCCAGGAACTTAGTCCTCGCGATCCCGACCGTGATTGGCAGACCGACCCGTTCGCGCACGTCACGACGTAAGCGAGCGGCGATCTCGGTGGGAGTACCCGAGAGGCGCCGGACCCCGCGAACGTCGAGGAACGCCTCGTCGATCGACAGACCCTCGACGACCGGCGAGGTGTCGTCGAAGACTCGGTAGACAGCCCTGCTCGCCTCGGTGTAGGCGGACATGCGGGGCTCGACGACGATTGCGCGAGGGCACAGCCGCCGGGCTCGAGCGACGCTCATCGCCGTCCGGACGCCGTCGGCCTTCGCCTCGTAGCTGGCGGCCAGCACGACCCAGGCCCCGACGATCACGGGCCGTCCACGAAGGTGCGGGTCGTCGCGCTGCTCGACCGCTGCAAAAAAGGCATCCACGTCGGCGTGTAGAACCGTCGGGTCGGACACGAACATACGTTCCCACAAGTTACCTCAGCCGAACAAGTTGTTCAGGCTGATTCCGCCGCGGATCAGGCGGTCGATGGGGGCGCTCTCGACCAGGCGACGAAGGAGCGGCGTCGCGAAGCTCGGGATGTCCCCCCGACGATCGGCCTCGTCCACCGATCGCAGCATCCCCGCGCGCACGGCGACCTCGATCGTGTGCTCGTCCCAGCGCCGGCGGACGCCTGTCCCGGGCGCAAGCGATAGGACCAGCTCCTCCCTGGTCGAGTGCAGGCGGCACGCGGCGCCGTCGAGCCCGTCGAGCACGATCCGCTGGATGGTGGCGTCGAAGCCGCCCGTGCGCCCGGGACGTGGCCGGCAGGGATCCGCGAGCTTCGGCCCGGGCTCGTTCGCGGCGCCTTTGCCGAGCTCGACGGCCACAAGTGCGAGGATCGAAGCGAGCAGTGCCGCCAGCACCCAGAGCGCGGGCGTCATCCGCGAGCGCGTCACGCGGCCAGCCTCCGGCGGAAAATTGTCGCGGCGAGCAGGGCCAGCGCCGCGAACCCGGCCGAGAGCAGGAAGGCGGGCCGAAACGCGCGCGTGATCGTCGCCTCGATCGTGCCGACGAGGTAGCCCCGTGTCGAGGCGAGTGCTGGGTCGTCACGCGCCCCGTGTGCGTTGAACGGCTCGCTCAGGTCCGGCGTCTCGCCCTCGCGGGCCGTTGCGAAAGCTGACTGCAGGTCGAGCGCCACCGGCACCTTCTTGTCGAGCCCCGTGGAGGAGTCCAGCAGCACCGCGGTCGCCTTCAGCAGCGCCTTGTCGCCCGCCCTCGGGACCTGCGAGGCGAGGAGCGGCGCGATCGACGCCAGCGCGAGCACGAGCCCTAGGTGGCGCACCCCAACCGTCAGCGTTCCGCTGCGCGCTAGGCCGGCGCGCAGGTCGAGAGCTTCCTCGGAGAGCAACGGAACGGCGAGCCCGAGCCCTGCGCCGCAGAGCGCGAGCGCATAGACGGCCAGGAGCACGCTCGCCGAGGGAAGCAGGGCGAGGCCGAGAAGCCCTCCGGCCAGAAGTGTCGCTCCGCCGCACACCGCCGCGATCCGCGGCAGCCGGCGCTCGAGCGGTCGCACGGCGAGCGCCGCCGCAGGAAGAACGCTCACGATCGCAGCGCCGCCGATCGCCGAATAGCCCCAGACCGTGATCACGAGCAGCACGGCCAGGAAGAGGGCGCCGACGAGCGCGCCGAAGAGAAGCCCGAGGCAGAGATTCGCCGGCAGCGTGCGCCGGAGCGAAGGGCTCCAGACTTCCTTCGCGACAACGTGTTGGTGGGTACGGAGGGTGGCGAGTAGCCCGAGGGCGGCCACCGGCGCCTGAGCGATGAAGATCGCGCGCCAGTCGAAGGCCTGCGTCAGCATGCCCCCGAGAGCCGGCCCGAGTGCTGCGCCGAACGTCCCGGCGAGCGTCCAGAGGCTTGCGCCGGCGGCCGGCGAGCCAGTCAGCGCGGCCAGCACCGGCAGCGAGCCGGCAAGCAGCAATGCCGCTCCCACGCCTTGCACGCTCCTCATCGCGGTGAGGAAAGGCAGGCTGCCCGCGGCCGCACAGGCGATCGACCCTCCGAGGAATACGACGAGCCCGGCACCGAGCACCCGCGCAGCGTTGATCCGGTGAACGAACAGGACGAGGCCGAGGGCCGTTACCGCGACCGCGACGTTGTAGGCGGTCACCACCCAGGCAACGCGCTCGATCGTTGTGTCGAACCGCCCGTACAGCTCCGGCAGGGCCAGCACGACGATCGACGAGTCGGCGAAGGCGATCGCCACGGCCGCTGCGACCACCGCGACGAGGAGCTTTGATACCAACGTCAGCGAGCCCAGCTGGGAGCGGGTCGCGCCTGCCGGCTCACGGCTCGAGATCTTCTCGCACAAGGCCGTAGAGCACACCGTCCACCCAGTCGTCGTTGCGCCAGTACGCCTTCCGCCGCACACCCTCGCGGATGAAGCCGGCCCGCTCTGCATGTGCGAGCGCGCGCTCGTTGAAGCCGTAGATCTCGAGCTGGAGCCGGTGGTAGCCGAATTCGTCGAACAGATGCCGCTGGAGAAGCTGAGCCGCCTCGTCGGCGACGCGCTTGCCCCGGAACGACGGGTGCACCGCCAGCGAGCCGAGGTCGGCGATCCGGCTGCGGCGGTTGGCGACCTGAAAGCCCATCAGGCCGGCCGGCCGGCCGTCCACGTCGATCACGAAGCGGCCGAACTCCTTCGGCTCGGCCTGCGAGCGCTCGATCTCCGCCGCCACGCCCTCACGGTCGCGCGGCCGGATCACGGCGAGATAGGGCTCGACTTCCCCGTGCGTCATCAACTCCACGAGGAAGTCGAGGTCGCCCGGCTCGGCGCGGCGCAGGCTGACCGCGCTCACGGCGAGGGCGCCGCGACGGGCTCGCGCCGGTGGAGCCTGACCGCCCCCGAGCCGAGCGCGACGCCGCCGAGGATCAGCACCATGCCGGCCAGCTCCTCCCACGTGAGCGGCTCGTTCAGCAGGGTCACTCCATAGAAGAGCGCCGTCACCGGCAGCAGGTACGTCACAAGGCTCACGCGGGCGGCGCCGTCGCTGCGCAGGACGCGGTAGAGGATGATCTGCGCAAGCGCTGTCCCTATCAGCGCTAGGGCGAGCACCGAGCCGCTCTCCTTCCAGCCCGGCGCATGGGAGGGCAGCTGCCACAGCCCGAACGGGAGCAGCACCACGAAGCCGCCGATCATCGTGCTTGCGGCGAGCGTCAGACCGCTTGTGTGCGCAACCAGGCGCTGGCCCCAGAGGCTGCCGACCGCGTACGCGACCGACGCGATAACGACGGCAAGCGTCCCGGCCGCGCCCCACCAGCCGCCCTCCGGGTGAATGCCTGCGAGCACGGCTACGCCGAGGATCCCGACAAGGAAGCCGACGAGCCGGAGGCCCTGGACGCGCTCGCTCGGTTTCCAGCGGATGGCCAGCAAGACTACGAAGATCGGCATCGAGGCGTTCGCGATCGCGGCCACGCCGGAGTCGATGTGCTTCTCGCCCCAGGCGATCAGCGTGAAGGGGATCGCGCCGTTCACCACGCCGAGCGCGAAGCCCTCCCAGCCGACCCGGCGCAGGTCCGCAACCGATGCCTGCCAGCCGCGCTGCACGGCGAGCACGATCAGGATCACCGCCGACGCGACGGCAAGCCGCACCATCATCATCGTGGCGGGCTCAAAGTCCCTGTTGGCGACCTTGATGAACATGTATGAGGCACCCCAGAAGGCGGCCAGCAGGGCGATGTAGATCACGTACGAGCGGGACACGGCTTCGAGGCTACCGTCTAGCCCTGCCCAAGCTCGACGGCTAGTTCCCAGCCTCTTTCGCCGTCGTACGGTCGCCGGCGCTCTTTCTCGAGCGGCGAGCGCTCTGGCGATAGGGACGCTGGCCCAGCCGAGCATTGCTCCTCGGCGGAGGCGGGCTTCGCCCGTCGGAGGCTCGACTGCGCGGGGAGCGCGTCAACATGACGAGGGGGCTCATGGGGGAAACCGGCTCATGGGGGAAACCGGGTTTCGCCCATGAAGCGAGCGCGCCCCAGGCGTGCGAAGCGAACTCCGCCGGTGCCGAGGGCGACGCCGGCGAGGATCAGCGCGAGGCCGCCCAAGGCGGCGATCCCGAAGCGCTCGTCCAAGAAGATGGCGCCGTAGGCGAGCGCGATCGGTGGGATCAGGTACGTCACAAGCGAGGCGTACGCGGCTCCCGCGCCGGTGATCAGGCCGAAGAACAGCAGGTATGCGACCGCAGTCAGCGGGATCCCGAGCACCACCACCGAAGCGATCGTCTTCCAGCCCGGCACGTGGTGCGGAGCTTCCGCGGCCCCGACCGGAAGTGCGACGGCCGCCGCGATTGCCGTCGAGGCGAACGCGACGACGATCGGCTTCACGGCACCGAGGTAGCGGCCCGTGAGCAGGCCGCCGACGCCGTAGCAGAACGCCATCCCCACCACGGCGAGCGCGCCCAGCACCTTTCCCTCCGGTTGGGCGCCGACGAGCAGCGCGACCCCGACAAACCCCACGCCGACGCCCAGCAGCCGGGTGCCGGTGACGCGCACCTCACGGAAGGCGACGAACGCGATCAACGCGTTGAAGATCGGGACCGCGGCCTGGATGATCGACGCGAGCCCGGAGTCGATTCGCGTCTCGCCCCACGAGAGCAGCCAGAACGGAATCGCCGTGTTGACGAGAGCGACCAGGACCAGCCAGCCGGCGTTCTCGCGCAGCTGGCCGAGCGTCTCCCTGGTTCCGACCGCGAACGGAATGAGCAGCGCGAGCGTCACCGCCGCCAGCCCGAGGCGGCCGACGATCAGCGTCGCCGGGGTCAGCTCCCGCACCGCCACCTTGATGAACATGAACGATGCACCCCAGAGCGCGGCGAGCGCGAGCAGCATCGCGAGGTGGCGGCGGTTCACGCGTTCCCTGATTCGCCCTGGACGCGTCCTGTGAGGCGGTTAGACTCGACGTCCTGACGAGGGTCTTCCAAGAACAGTCGCTGCATCGTGCGCTCGGTCTTACCAACTCCGAGTTCGCCCGGATCTGTGAGCTGCTCGAGCGCGAGCCGAATCACTTCGAGCTGGCGGTCTTTTCGCTCCTCTGGTCGGAGCATTGCGGCTACAAGCACTCGGCGCCGTTGCTGAAGCGGCTCCCGAGCGCAGGAGGTCGCGTGCTGCAGGGGCCCGGCGAGAACGCGGGCGTGATCGACCTCGGCGAGGGCGAGGCGGTCGCGTTCAAGGTCGAGTCGCACAACCACCCGAGCGCGGTCGAGCCCTTCCAGGGGGCGGCCACCGGGATTGGCGGGATCCTGCGCGACATCGTCGCCATGGGCGCGCGCCCAGTGGCGCTGCTCGACGGCCTGCGCTTCGGAGACCCCGGCTGGAGCTTCCGGCGCGCGGTCGCGGGGATCGGCCACTACGGGAACTGTGTCGGCGTGCCTACCGTCGGCGGGGAAGCGGTCTTCGACGCGGCCTACGCTGGCAACTGCCTCGTCAACGCGATGTGCGTGGGGCTGCTCCCAGCGGAGCGGGTGACCCGCGCTCAGGCGCGAGGCACCGGCAACCTGCTGGTCCTCTACGGCGCGACCACGGGGCGCGACGGGATCGGCGGCGCCTCCGTGCTCGCGAGCCAGGAGCTCGGTGAGGAAGCTGCCAAGAAGCGGCCCTCGGTGCAGGTGGGCGACCCGTTCACCGGCAAGAAGCTGATCGAGGCCTCGCTCGAGCTCGTCGAAGCCGGCCTCGTCGAGTCGCTGCAGGATTGCGGCGCCGCCGGGCTCGCCTCGTCGCTCGCCGAGATGTCCGGGCGCGAGGCGGGCGTGGACGTCCACCTCGACCGCGTCCCGCTGCGCGAGGAGGAGATGGAACCATGGGAGATCATGATCTCCGAGAGCCAGGAGCGAATGGTCGCGGTCGTCCGGCCCGAGCTGCGCGGGCAGGTCGAGGCTGTGCTTGCCCGCTGGGAGCTCCATCACGCCGCGATCGGCGAGGTCACCGGCAGCGGCGAGCTGCGTGCGTTCTTCGACGGCGAGACCGTCGGCGAGATCCCGGCCGCGCTCCTCACCGACGAATGCCCTCGCTACGAAGTCGACCAGCTCGCTGCCGCGCGTCCCGCGGCCGCGGTCGACCCCGTCAACGCCGAGCCCAAGGACTGGATCTACGAGCAGTACGACCAGCTCGTCCTCTCGCGCACCGTGCGCCGGCCCGGCCTCGACGCAGCGGTCCTGCGGCTTCGGCCCTCGTGGCGCGGTCTCGCGGTCTCGCTCGACGGCCCCCCGATCGGCGAGCGCGACCCGTTCGTTGCGGGCGTGCAGGCCGTCATGGATGCCGCGCGCAACGTGGCCTGCGCAGGCGGCGAGCCGCTCGCGCTGACCGACTGCCTCAACTTCGGCAACCCAGAGAAGGCCGAGATCGGCTGGGAGCTGGCCCAGGCGATCGAGGGGATCGCCCAGGCGGCCGAGGCTCTCGGGGTGCCCGTGGTCTCCGGCAACGTGTCGCTCTACAACGAGACCGACGGCCGGGCGATTCCGCCGACGCCGGTGCTCGGCTGCGTCGGGCTGATCCAGGACGTGCGCGAGGTTCCGCGCGGCTGGCGCCCGGGAGATCGCGTCTGGCTGGCGGAGGGCGACGACGTCGAGCTGATCGGCTGGCTTTGGCGCAACGCCCCCCGGCTTTCACTCGCCCACGACGTCAGCGACGGCGGGCTCGCCCACGCGCTCGCCGAGGCCTCCGCCTTCAGCGGTGGCGACTTCAGGGCGGAGGCCACGGACGCGCCCTACGGCTCGGTCCTGCTCGCCGGCGCGAACGTCGACTGGCCCAACCTGCGCGAGCTCGGGAGGGTCGCTTGATGGCGAACATCACCTGCGTGAGAGGGGCCCGCTGATGTGCGGCGTCTTCGGCATTCGCGCGCCCGAGCGGGACGTCGCGCGCGTGACGTACTTCGGGCTCTTCGCGCTTCAGCACCGGGGACAGGAGTCGGCCGGGATCGCGGTCTCGGACCAGGGCCGTCTGACCGTGTTGCGCGACATGGGCCTCGTCACCCAGGTCTTCGACGAGCAGAAGCTGCACGGCCTCCGCGGCGAGGTCGCCATCGGGCACACCCGCTACTCGACGACGGGCTCGACGCAGTGGGCGAACGCGCAGCCGCTGATCCAGCGCGGGCGCGGGCGCACCGTCGCGCTCGGGCACAACGGCAACCTCGTGAACGCAGCCGCCCTACGCGCCGAGCTCGCGGCCGAGGGCATCACGCTCGGCACGACCTCCGATACCGAGATGATCGCCGCGCTGATCGCCAACGATCAGGCGCCGCTCGAGGACGCGGTCGCGAACGCAATGGCGCGGCTGGAAGGCGCGTTCTCCGTCGTCATGCTCTCCGAAGGGAAGCTGATCGGCTTCCGCGACCGGCACGGGTTCCGCCCGCTCTGCCTCGGGCGCGGCGAGGCCGGCGAATGGATCCTCGCCTCGGAGACATGCGCGCTCGACCTCGTCGGCGCCCAGCTGGAGCGGGAGCTCGCACCGGGCGAGCTCGTGATCATCGACGAGGCCGGCCCGCACCCGCGGCGGGCCCTCGAGCCCGCGGCCCACGGTGCGCTCTGCATCTTCGAGTTCTTCTACCTGGCCCGACCCGACACGCGCCTGGAAGGGGTCGAGGTGCACGGCGCACGCCTGCGGATGGGCGAGCGGCTCGCGCAGGAGGCCCCCGCGGACGCCGACCTCGTGCTGCCCATCCCGGACTCGGGCACGCCCGCCGCAATCGGCTTCTCGCGCGCAACAGGCATCCCGTTCTCGGAGGGTCTGATCAAAAACCGCTACGTCGGCCGCACGTTCATCCAGCCCGACCAGGGCCTGCGCGAGCAGGGCGTCAAGCTGAAGTTCAACCCGCTCGCCGAGGTCGCCGGGAAGCGCGTCGTGGTCGTGGACGATTCGATCGTCCGCGGCAACACCACTCGCAAGATCGTGCAGATGCTGTTCGAGGCGGGCGCGGCCGAGGTGCACTTGCGCATCTCCTCGCCGCCGGTGATCGGCCAGTGCTTCTACGGGATGGACTTCGCCGACGAAGAGGAGCTGATCGCCTCCTCACGCTCGGTGGAGGAAGTGCGCGAGCACGTGGGTGCCACCTCTCTCGCCCACCTCTCGCTCGAGGGCCTGCAGGAATCCACGCGGCGCCCGCCCTCGGAGCTCTGCCGCGCGTGCCTCACGCGGGACTACCCGACGGCAGTCCCGCGTGAGTCCGCGAAGCTCAGGTTCGAGCCGGCATCCGTCTAAGGCGCTCGCTCGCGACGCCGACCATGAGAGGCTGGGCCGGCTTTTGCCGGTCTGGCCGTCTAGCTACTGCTCCAGAACCCGGCTCGCCTTGGCGATGCCGCGGCTGAGCAGGTACGCCGCCCCGAGGATCACGGAGGCGAAGGCCCAGTCGTTCACGTTCCACGCGTCGTCCAAGAGCAAGATCGCGAGGAAGATCTCGATCGCGACCAGAGCGGCGAACTCGGCGTTGCCCGGGATGGGCATTCGAGCGCCGGACGAGATGGACGGCATCCCCATCGTCGGCCGCGCTCCGGCGGGCTGCTCCGGAGGAGTCGTCGTCATGCCAGCTCTCCTTTCGTCAGGCCGCGAGGCCAGGTACGTGCACGATCTCCAACTTAACGCCGTCGGGATCGTAAAAGAAGACCGCGTAGTACCCGGGCTGGTACCAGTACTCCTCGGGACCACTCTCGATCTCGGCCCCTTGCGCACGTAGCCAGTCGGCGCGCTCGTTCACAGCCTGGCGTGAGCTTGCCTCCAGCGCGAGGTGGTGCAGGCCGACGCGGTACCGGTCGTAGGGCTCGACGCTCTCCGTCTGTGCCTCCCGAAGGCCGATCGAGCTGCCGGTGCCGAAGACGTACCAGATCGTCTCGCCACGCTCGCCCTGCACCTCGCTGACCCCGTGCCAGCCGAGCGGCCCGAGCAGATCGCGGTAGAACGGCAGGCTTCGCTCGATCGACGAAACGACCAGGTCGACGTGGTGGACCCCCGAGGAACGCATGTGGCATCCGCCGCTTTCCGCGTTTCGACCTCGGTTCCTGCCAGAATCGGTTTGCTCAGTGGAGCTCTTCCACTACCACCTGGTCACCAACAACGTGCGGGAGGTCGAGGCCCGCTACCTGGCCAAGCTCGGCTTCAGGCTGGTCGCGCGCTACGGGCGCGTGGGCGAGGACCAGGTGCACTTCGAGGCCGGCGTGCCCTGGGACGAGCTCGAGGAGATGGGCTTCCGGCACCGCCTGAGCGAGCTCGAGCGTGGAGCCGTCAACGTCGTCGTGCAGCCCGGCCAGTGGCCGCTCCCGCGAGTGGATCACGTTGGGGTGGCGCTCGACGACGACGAGTTCCAGGACGTGCTCGAGCGGGCCACCCAGCGAAAGCTGCGCGTTCAGGAGTATCCGGGGCGGCGCACCTTCATCGCCACGGACGCGGGCTACCGAATCGAGGTGCACCCGCAGCGGGACTGGATCGACGAACTGCTTGCGGCGGCGGACGAGCTGCGGCTGACGGAGCTCCAGCTGCGTGCCGACGACCCCGGGGCCAAGGCGGGCGCGCTGGCGGAGCTGCTCGAGCTCGACACCGCGGACGGGCGCGTCTGGGTCGGCGATGCCTGTCTTCGCTTCCTTCCCGACGGGCCGCGCGGTCGGCCGGAGCTCTACGGCGAGGTCTTTGCGTAGCCGGTCTCGCGCTTAGGATCGCCCTGTGAAAAAGACGTACGAGGATGCGGGCGTCTCGCTCGCCGCCGCCGGGGACGTGGTCGAGCGGCTACGGGCAGCCGTCGACTCGACTCGCACCCCGGGCGTCCAGGGCTCGTTCGGGGGCTTCGCAGGCCTGTACGCGCTGGACGGGAACCGCTTGCTGGCGGCCTCGACCGACGGCGTCGGATCCAAGCTCGTGCTCTCGCGCCGCGCGGGCCGGCTGCGTGACGCCGGAAAGGATCTCGCCGCACATTGCATCGACGACGTGCTCACGACCGGCGCCGAGCCCCTCTTCATGCTCGACTACCTAGCGGCGCACCAGCTCGACCTCGCCCAGGTGGCGGAGCTCGTCGAGGGCGCGGCTGAGGTCTGCCGAGAAGCCGGCTGCGCGCTGATCGGCGGCGAGACCGCGGAGCTGCCGGGCGTCTACCGGCGGGAGGAGCTCGACTTCGCCGGCACGTGCATAGGCATCGTCGACCGCGAGCGGCTGATCGACGGCTCCCGCTGCGGGCCTGGGGACGTCGTGCTCGGCCTCCCCTCCTCCGGCCTGCACACCAACGGCTTCTCGCTCGTGCGAGCGCTCGTCGGCGACGACGACTTCGACGCCGACCTGCTGCTCGAGCCGCACCGGCTGTACCTGGACGAGGTACGCGAGCTCCGCGCACGCGCCGACGTGAGGGCGCTCGCGCACGTGACGGGAGGCGGCATCCTCGGGAACCTGACGCGGGTACTGCCGGAGGGCGTCGTCGTCGAGCTTGACTGGGGCTCGTGGAAGCGGCCCCCGGTCTTCGACTGGCTCGCCGAGCACGGCGTCGAGGAGGAGGAGCTGCGGCGCGTCTTCAACGTCGGCATCGGCATGTGCGCCGTCGTCCCGGAAGACGACGCCGGCGCCGGCACAGTGATCGGACGCCTCACATGATCGGCGTCCTCGTCAGCGGCGAGGGCACCAACCTCCAGGCCCTGATCGACGCGGACCTGCCGATCTCCTGCGTCGCCGGCAACAAGCCCCACGCGCGGGCGCTCGAGCGCGCCCTAGAGGCCGGGATCGCGACCGGAATCTTTCCCGCCGAGGCCTATGCCGGCCGAGACGAGCGCGACGCGGCGATGGCCACATGGCTCGAGGAGCACGGCGCTCGCCTCGTCGTCTGCGCGGGGTACATGCACCTGCTGCGTCCCTGCTTCCTCGAGCGGTTTCCCGGGCGTGTGGTGAACACCCATTCGGCGCCGCTCCCGGACTTTCCGGGCGCGCGGCCGATCGAGGACGTGCTCGAGGCGGGCGTGGCCGAGACCGCCGCCACCGTCCACTACGTGGACGAAGGCGTCGACAGCGGCCCCGTGATCGCGGCCGAGCGCGTGCCGGTGCTGGCCGGCGACGACGCCTCGAGCCTGCGGGCCCGCGTGCAGGCGGTCGAGCACAGGCTCCTGCCCCGGGTCGTCCGCCAGCTCATCTCGTGATCCGGCGCGCACTGATCTCGGTCTACGACAAGGAGGGCCTCGAGCCCTTCGCCCGCGGGCTCGCGCAGCTCGACGTGGAGATCGTGGCGAGCGGCGGCACCGCCGCCTTCCTGCAGAAGCTCGGGATCGCGGTCACGCCGATCGAGGACGTGACCGACACGCCCGAGCTCCTGGGCGGCCGGGTGAAGACGCTGCACCCTCGAATTCATGCCGCGATCCTCGCCCGGCGCGACCGCGCCGACGACCGAGACGAGCTCGCAGACCACGACATCGAGCCGTTCGACCTGGTCTGCGTGAACCTCTACCCGTTCGAGGACGTCGTCTCCCGCCGGGCGGTCGGCGAGCAGGACGCGGTCGAGATGATCGACATCGGTGGGCCCGCGATGCTGCGAGCGGCTGCGAAGAACTTCGCACACGTGGCGCCGGTGGCCACGCCCGAGCGCTACGAGGAGATCCTCGTCGAGCTGCGCGCGCGCCACGAGCTGTCGCTCGAGACCCGGCGGCGGCTGGCCGCCGAGACCTTCGCGCTGACTGCCGCTTACGAGGCGGCCATTGCCGACTGGTTCACCGCACCGGAGGTGTTCCCGGAGGCGTTCATGCCGGGCTTCAGCAAGGAGCTCGAGCTGGCCTACGGCGAGAATCCGCACCAGCGCGCCGCGTACTACTCCGAGCGCGCCGCCAGGCTGCACCTCCTCTCGAGGGTCGAGCAGCTCCACGGCCGCGAGCTTTCGTTCAACAACCTGAACGACCTCTCGGCCGCCCGGCTCGTGGCGCGCGACTTCGAGCTGCCGGCCTGCGCGATCGTCAAGCACGCCAATCCCTGCGGGGTCGCCGTCGCCGGGTCGATCGAGCAGGCGTACGAGCGTGCGCTCGCCTCCGACCCGCTGTCGGCGTACGGCGGCGTCGTCGTGCTCAACAGGGCGGTCAGCGAGGCGCTCGGCGAAAGGCTGGCGGAGCAGTTCGTCGAGGTGCTCTTTGCGCCCGGATACGACGAGACGGCGCTCGAGCTCTTGCAGCAGAAGCCGGCGACCCGCATCCTCGAGGACCGCGAGCGGCGGCTCTCCAATCCCGGCGAACGCGACTACAAGCGCGTCCTCGGCGGCCTGCTCGTCCAGGAGCGCGACTCCGACATCGAGGACCGCGAAGGAATGGAAGTCGTCTGCGGTGCTCCGACGGAGATGTCCTGGGGCGACCTGCTCTTCGCCTGGCGAGTCTGCAAGCACGTCTCCTCGAATGCGATCGTGCTCGTGCACGACCTGCAGACGATCGGGATCGGCGCGGGCCAGATGAGCCGCGTGGACGCGGTGCGGCTGGCGCTGGAGAAAGCGCGCGAGCACGGCCATGAGCCGGCGGGGTCGGTCCTGGCCTCCGACGCCTTCTTCCCGTTTGCCGACGGGCCGCAGCATGCGCTCAGCGCCGGCGTGACCGGGTTCATCCAGCCCGGCGGCTCGAAGCGCGACGGCGAGGTGATCGAGGCCGTCGAGCGCGCGGGCGCGACGATGGTCTTCACCAACCGCCGCCACTTCCGGCACTGATGGACGATCTCGCCCTGCGGAACCTCGTCTACCGGCGCTTCGTCGAGCTGGGGAGGGCGCCGACGATGGACGAGCTCGCGACGACCGAGGAAGCGCTGGGGCGCCTGCACGAACTGCGCATGGTCGTGCTGGAGGCCGACCGCCAGGAGATTCGGATGGCGATCCCGTTCTCGGCGGTGCCGACCCCCTACCGCGTGGAAGCGAGGAGGCGCTCGTGGTTCGCCAACTGCGCCTGGGACGCGTACGGAATTCTCGCCGCGCTGGGCGTCGACGGCCACATCTCCAGCTCGTGCCCGGACTGCGGCGAGCCGATCGAGATCGACGTGGTCGACCGGCGGCCGGAGCCGGCGGACGACGTGTTCCACGTGCTCGTGCCCGCGCGGAGCTGGTGGGAGGACATCGTCTTCACCTGAAGCACGATGAACCTCTTCCGGTCGGAAGAGCACTTGATGCGCTGGTTGGCGACCACCAGGCGCCAGCTCGGCGCAACGATCAGCTCGAAGAAGCTGTGCGAGCTCGCCCACGCGTGGCACGCAGGCACCCTCTCACCGGACTGGCAACCGAGAACGCGCGACGAGTCGCAGGCAATCCTCGACCGCCTCGGCCTCACCCACGACTTCTGGCAGCTGCCTCGCTGACACCATGCCCGATTGGTTGGCGACGGTTCGTTCTCTCCCACTTCTCCCCGTGAACGAGCATGGGGCTGCTAGCCGCGCATCTCCGTAGCGGATCTTTCGACTTCGTGTCTTCCCGAGCTTGGCGAAATAGGCTTCGCCTGCTAGTCGTTCACAGACCGCAACGACCCAAGGAGCCCGATGACCCCCGCCGCTTCCGACCGCCGCTGGCTGACCCTCGCAATCGTGGGCGCCGCCTTCTTCATGACCGTCCTCGACGTTGCGATCGTGAACGTCGCCATCCCGTCGATCCAGATCGACCTGAAGATCGACGAGCAGACCGTGCAGTGGCTGATCACCGCATACGCCATCACCTTCGGCGGCTTTCTCCTGCTCGGCGGGCGGATGGCCGACCTGCTCGGGCGCAAGCTGATCTTCCTGGTTGGCCTGGCGCTGTTCACCGTCGCCTCGCTCATCTGTGGGCTGGCCAACAGCTCCAACGTCCTCATCAGCGCCCGTGCGGTGCAGGGCCTGGGCGCGGCGATCATCTCGCCGGCCGCCCTCTCCATCGTGACCACGACCTTCCGGGAGGGCGCCGAGCGAAACAAGGCGCTCGGAATCTGGGGTGCGCTCGGCGGCTCGGGTGCCGCGGCCGGGGTGCTGTTCGGCGGGATCCTGACCAAGTACCTCGGCTGGGAGTGGATCTTCTGGGTCAATGTGCCGGTCGGCATGCTCGTGTTCGCGCTCGCCGTCGCCTTCGTCCCCGAGAGCAGGGCCGATCTGGGACACCGCCGCTTTGATGCGGCCGGCGCCGTCACGGTCACCGGGGGCCTGGCGCTGCTCGTCTACGCGATCTCCAAGGCACCCGACGTAGGCTGGGGATCGGCCAGGACGATCCTGCTGCTGCTTGCCGCGGTCGCGATCCTCGTCGCCTTTGCGGTGATCGAGATCCGCAGCCGCTCGCCCCTGATGCCGTTCGGAATCTTCCGGCTGCGCACCCTCGCCGCAGCGAACGTGGTCGGATTCCTCCTCGGGGCGGTGATCTTCGCGAACTTCTTCGTGCTCACCCTGTACGTCCAACAGGTGCTTGGCTGGTCGGCCCTTCGGACCGGCGTGACCTTCCTGGCCACCGCCGGCACGACGGTGATCTGGGCCGGCGTAGCCCAGGCGCTCACCACCCGCCTCGGGCCGCGACCGGTGATCGTCACCGGGATGCTCGTGCTCGCCGCCGCGCTCGCCTGGTACACGCAGATCCCGGTCGACGGGCACTTCTGGCCCGACCTCCTGCCGGCCTACCTCGTGTTCGCCCTCGGGCTCGCGTTCTCGTTCGTGCCCGTCTCGATCGCCGCGTTCATGCAGGTCGAACCGCACGAGGCGGGACTAGCGTCGGGCCTGCTCAACACTTCACAGCAGATCGGCGGTGCAATCGGGGTCGCCGTGGCGGCCACGATCTTCACGACACAGGCTACAAGCCTGCTGAAGAGCGGCGAGTCCCAGGCGCAGGCCTTTACGTCCGGCTATCAACACGCCTTCTGGGCGCTGCTCGCGCTCGCCCTGGCGGGAGCCGCCGCCGCGTTCGTGCTCCTGGCCGGAACCGAGAGACAAGCAGAGGCCGTCGAAGCGCCCGTCTAGAGTTCGGCCGTGCCCCGCGAGTACCCGACGCTGCTGGAGCTGGTCGGCGACACGCCGCTCGTGCGCCTCCAGAACGTCGTCCCCGACGACGCTGCGACGGTGCTCGGGAAGCTCGAGTTCCTCAATCCGGGGGGCTCGATCAAGGATCGGATCGCGATCACGATGGTCGAGGCGGCCGAGCGCGAGGGGAAGCTGAAGCCGGGCGGGACGATCGTCGAGCCGACCTCCGGCAACACAGGCACCGGCCTCGCGATCGTCGCAGCGCTGAAGGGCTACCGCTGCATCTTCACCATGCCCGACAAGATGAGCCGCGAGAAGATCTCGCTGCTCAAGGCCTTCGGCGCCGAGGTGATCATCTGCCCCTACGCGGTCGAGCCGGAGTCGCCGGAGAGCTATTACTCGGTCTCCGACCGGCTCGCCGAGGAGATCCCCGGCGCCTACAAGCCCGACCAGTACCGCAACCCGAACAACCCACGGGCTCACTACGAGACCACCGGCCCCGAGATCTGGGAGCAGACCGGCGGTGCGCTCGACGCGCTCGTGATCGCGGTCGGCACCGGTGGCACCGTCACGGGGATGGCGCGCTATCTCAACGAGCAAAGCCCTGACGTCCAGATCGTCGGCGCCGATCCGGAGGGCTCGATCTACACCTCGGGGCCCGAGAAGCAGCATCCCTACCTCGTCGAAGGGATCGGCGAGGACTTCTACCCCGAGACATTCGACCCCTCGGTGATCGACCGGTGGGTAACGGTCTCCGACCGGGACTCCTTCCTCATGGCCCGGCGGCTCGCGCGCGAGGAGGGACTGCTCGTCGGCGGCTCCGGCGGCACCGCTGCTTGGGCGGCGGTGGAGATCGCCAAGGAGCTAGGGCCGGGGAAGACCGTCGTCACACTGTTCCCCGACGGCGGGCGCTCGTACCTCTCGAAGTTCTACGACGACAACTACCTGATCGAGCTCGGCTTCCTCGAGCGGCACGAGCCGGCGCCGAAGGTCCTGGAGGTGCTGATGTTCAAGCACCAGGACGAGGCGGAGGTGCCCGAGCTTGTTACGATCGAGTCGCACCAGAAGGTCGGCCAGGCGATCGACCTGATGCAGCAGTACTCGATCTCGCAGCTCCCGGTGATGCG
>Ga0126307_10000170_pt1 | contig 40427 bp, 41 predicted proteins | sample Plot28_FD_89955 | JGI IMG/M metagenome (GOLD analysis project Ga0126307, IMG submission 89955) | Serpentine soil microbial communities from UC McLaughlin Reserve, CA, USA - Plot28 | ecosystem: Environmental > Terrestrial > Soil > Grasslands | place: USA: UC McLaughlin Reserve, Lake County... | reverse complement strand
GTGATGACCGGCGTCAGCAGGTGCGGGATCGCCTCGTAGTGGTTGAGCTCGACCTGCTTGGGGTCGACGAGGACGAGCCGCACCTCGGCGGGCGTCGCGCGCAGCAGGATGGACGACAGCATCGCGTTGACGCAGCCGGACTTGCCGGCGCCCGTGGTGCCTGCGACGAGCAGATGCGGCATGCGGGCGAGGTCGGCCGCGACGGGGCGCCCGCTGACGTCCTTGCCCAGCCAGACGGTCAGCGGCGACGAGCCCTTCGGCGGCGTCCCCAAGACGTCGCCCAGGGTGACGATCCGGCGGTTGCGGTTCGGGACCTCGACACCGACCGCGCGCTTGCCGGGGATCGGCGCCAGGATGCGGATCTCGGTCGCGGCCAGCGCGTAGGCCAGGTCGTTCCTCAGGTTGGCGACCTTGGCCATCTTCACGCCGGGCGCGAGCTGCAGCTCGTAGCGCGTGATGTGCGGGCCGGCCACGGCGCCCATCACCTGGGCCTGGACGCCGAGGTGCCCGAGGGCCTCGACGAGGCGGACCGCAATCTTCTCCTGGCCGGCGGTGTCGGGCTTGGCCTGCTCCGGTGACGAGCGCTTGAGCACGCGGTCGTCCGGGAGCGCGTACTCGACGTCGCCGGGATCGAGGTCGAGGGTGACCGGCTCGTCGCCGCCGGACTCGGCCGGCGGCTCGGCGGCCACCGGCTCGGGGTCCGGCTCCGGCCCGGGTTCCGGCCGCGGCGGGGACGCCTCCTCCGCGGGCTCCTCCTGCGCGGCGCCGTACGCCGCCTCGATCGGCGCGCCGAAGAGGTCGGGGAAGCGCGCGGCGCCGTCGAGCGAGGCCGGCCTGGCTCGCCGCCGGCGCACGACCGGCTCGCTGGTGGCGCCGGCGCGGGCGCGGGCGGCGTCAGCCGTCGCCGGTACGCGTGGGCCCGGGATCGGGCGAGGAGTCGTCGTCGCGTGTTGCCGTACCGGGCGTGCTGTCGGCCTCGTCGGCCGCCGCCTGCCGGGCCGCGTCGCGCTCCTCGCCCCGACGGAAGATCCCGCCGATGGCCCGGAGCACCCGGGCGACCGGATCGGGGAAGATGCCGGGCTCACCCTCGACGATGCCGTACCGCATGGCCCGATGCTCCCACACCACGGGGAAAGCGGTTGCGGAAGCGGGGGCGAACGTCCACCGTGCAGCGATGTTCGTCACCTCCGGCTCCGCCCGGCTGGCCGTCGACGTCACCGGTGATGCCGCCGGGCCGCCGGTGCTGATGCTGCACGCCGGCGTCGCCGACCGCCGCAGCTGGGCACCGCTCACCAGGGCGCTCGGGTCGGGCGTCCGCAGCATCGCGGTCGACCGCCGGGGGTTCGGCCAGACCGCCTACGAGCCCGAGCCGCACTCCCACGTCGACGACACGGTGGCCGTGCTCGACGCTCTGGGCGTGGACCCGGCGGCCGTGGTCGGGGCGTCGATGGGCGGACGGCTGGCGTTCGACCTGGCGCTGGCCCACCCCGACCGGGTCTCGGCCCTGGTGCTCGTGGGCGCCGGCGTGCGCGGCAGACCCGAGCTGGCGCCGATGACCGAGGCGGTCCGCGCCTTGTCCGATGCCATCGACGCCGCCGAGGACGCCGGGGCACTCGACGAGGTCAACCGCCTCGAGGCGCACGTGTGGCTCGACGGCCCGGAGGCCCCCGAGGGGCGGGTGACGGGCCCGGTGCGCGACCTGTTCCTTGACATGAACGGCATCGCCCTGGCCGCCGCCGACCCCGGTCCGGTCACCGAGCTTCCCTCGGCATGGGATCGGCTCGAGAAGATCGACGTGCCGGCGCTCGTGCTGGTCGGTGATCTCGACCTCCCTGACGTGATGGCCTGCGCCGAGGTGCTCGGCGAGCGGCTGCGCGACGCGGAGGTCCGGCACCTCGCCCGCACCGCCCACCTGCCCCACATGGAGCCCCACCCCGACTGCCTGGGCCTGATCACCGATTTCCTCGCCGCCCACCACTGATCGGCCGCCGCCCGTCGGGCGGCGCAGCGCGGCCGGTCGCCCGGTGAGGCACGATGCGGGCGTGCCCGACGATCCGCCGGACGAGCTCGACCTCACCGACGTCGACGGACGCGTCGCCCAGCTGTACGGCGGCCCGCCGGCCGACTTCGTCGGGGCGCGGGACCGCCTGGCCAAGGCGCTGCGGGCCGCGGGCCGGCGCGACCAGGCGGCGGTCATCGCCAAGCTGCGCAAGCCCTCCCGGCCGGCCTGGGCGCTCGATGCCGCCGTGGCGGCCGACCCCGCGGCGGTCGAGGCCCTGATGGCGGCAGTCGACGCCGTCGCGGAGGCCCAGAGCGGGGGCGGCGACGTGCGAGCGGCGTCTGCCGACCTGCGCGAGGCCGTGCGGGACCTCGCGGCGGCGGCCGGACGGGCGTCGGCCGCGGGAGGCCACGCCGTCGACCCGTCGACGCTGACCCCGGCCCTGCTCGGCGTGGTCGGCGACCCGGACGCGCTGGCCGCGTTGCAGGAGGGCCGCCTCGTCGACGTGCCGCTGGGCGGTGGCTTCGGCTTCGGCCCGCTGGCGGACGCCCCGTCGCCGCCCCGAGCCCGCAGCGACCGCGCCGCCCGTCCCGCCCGCCGATCCGGCGATCGTCGCGCGTCGGGCGGCAACGAACCCGACGTCTCGACCGCCCGGGCGGGTGGCCGCGGATCCGCCGCCGGGCCCGCAGCCGGCGCCGCCGCGAAGGCCCACGAGCCCGTCAGCGGGACCGCCCCGGAGGCCGACGAGGCCGTCAGCGGGACCGCCGCGGAGGCCGACGAGGCCGTCACCGGGACCGCCGCGGAGGCCGACGAGGCCGTCACCGGGACCGCCGCGAGCCGCGCCCGACCCCGGGCCGAGGCGCCGGGAGGCACGGGCGCTGGTGTCGGCGGCGCAGGCCGCGTGGGTGCCGCGCCGGGCGACGACGGCGGCCTCACCGACGCCGACGCCGCCCGCCAGGACGCGATGGCGGCCGCCCGGGCGGCGGTCGCCGAGGCCGACGGGGTCCTGGAGGAGGCGCTCGCCGCCGAGGCCGATGCCCGCGCCGCGGCCGAGGAGGCCAGGGACCGGGCCCGGGCCGCCGTCGAGGCCGTCCGGGCCGCCCAGCAGGCGTCCGACGAGGCACGGCGGGCAGCGGCGGACGCCGACAAGGCCGTCACCGCCGCCGTCGACCGCCGCCGACGGGCCCGCCGCGCCGCCGACCACGCCCACTCCGGCCTCGACGCCCTCGACCGCGCCCGCTGACCGGCCGACCCTCCCCGGCCCTCCTGGGCCCGGCCGGCCCGGCCCGACCTGGCCGCCCTGGCCGCCCCCCGGCCCGACCTGGCCGCCCTGGCCGCCCCCCGGCCCGACCTGGCCGCCCCCCGGCCCGACCTGGCCGCCCCCCGGCCCGACCTGGCCGCCCTGGCCGCCCCCGGCCCGACCTGGCCGCCCTGGCCGCCCCCGGCCCGCCCGGGCCATTCTGGCCGCCTGCCCAGCCTCCAGCCACCCGGCTCGACGATGTTGCCCGGCCTTGGGTCGGCGCGGGATCCGATCCGCCCGGCGCCGCGTTCTGGGTCACGAATCGGTTGCCAGGCAACCGCTTCGGTCCACAGATCCGCGTGCGCGACGGCAGCCCAGGACCTAGGGGCCGGGAATCCATCCGACGCGGTCGCGGAGCGCGAGGTAGCCGAGGCCGGCAGCGGCGTCGACGAGCACGTGGGCGATCACGAGGGGCAGCGTCCGACCTGTCCGCTGGTAAACGCGGCCGAACAGGAGGCCCATCGCCAGGTTGCCGAAGAACCCACCGAGGCCCTGGTAGAGGTGGTAGCTGCCCCGTAGCACGGCGCTCGCCACGAGCGCCCGGTCCCGTGACCAGCCCAGCTGGTCGAGACGGTGCAGGAGGTACCCGGCGACGATCACCTCCTCGGTGAGCCCGTAGCGGAACGAGTTGAGCACCCACACCGGCCCGGTCCACCAGGTGGTCTCGCCGCTGATCACGGCGACGTTGCGATTCAGCCCGAGGGCGACGGCGCCCAGGTACACGCCGAGCCCCACCGCGCCGACCAGCGCGGCGAGCGCCAGGCCCCGCCGGACGTCCCGGCGCAGCTGTTCCCGCGGACGCATCGTCAGGCCGATGGTGGCGGCCGTCTCGCCGGACCGGTGCAGCAGGTGCACCACGAGCGCCACGGGGACCAGGGCGAACGCCACTCCTAAGATCTCGTAGACCAGCGAGGTCACGTCCCTGGCCGACCGGTAGAGCGTCACGCTCGTGCCCGCCAAGCTGGGCGCCGACAGGATGTCGACGAGGGCGTAGACGGCCGAGGCCAGGAACGTCAGGCCCAGGACGATCAGCAGCTCCTCGCCGAGTACCCGCCGCCCCGCACCGGGCGCCGGAGCACCGTCCGCCGCGGGCGGTGGGCCCGTGGCCGGGGTCGACGGTGGGGTTGGATCGCCAGCCGCGGCCGGCGGCGGGACCGGAGCGGCGGTCGGCGTCGACGGTGGGGGTCGATCGGCGGCCGGCGCGGGCGGTGCGTCCGGAGCGGCGGTCGGCGTCGACGGTGGGGGTGGATCGGCGGCCGGCGCGGCCGGCGGTGGCGCCGGAGCGGCCGTCGCCGGGGCCGCGGCATCCGGGGCCGGGCTCGTCTTCTCGTCGTCGCCTGTGCGCTCCGCCCGGTCCATGCGCGCCTCGCGATCTCCCGGGTGCGAGGTTACCGGCGGCCCGTCAAGCCGACGTCGTGCGGCTCACGACGTCGGCCACCACCTCGGGTGGCGGCGGCACGGTGAGGCCCAGGCCGACGCGGGTCCAGCGGCCGGCGTAGCGGGCCCGCAGCGTGGCGGCCACCTCGGCCGGCGTGCCGAGCACGGCCAGCCCGTCGACGACCTCGTCCGGCACCACGGCCGCCATCTCGGCCCATCGGCCCTGCGTGGAAAGGGTCCGCAGCTCGGGCTGCAGCTCGCCCCCCCCATGCCGGTCGAGGATCGGTCGGTACGCCGGCGTCGACCCGTAGAAGGCGATCTGCATGCGCACGGCGTCGCGCGCGGACGCCGCGGCGCCGCCATCGGGCCCCTCGCCGCCAGACTCCCGCCCGGGGCCATCCCACCGGCGGCGGCACCACGGAGGGCGGTCCCACCGCAGACGGCCCCACCGCGGACGGCCCCACCGCGGACGGCCCTACCGCGGACGGCCCCACCGGCGCCCGTACCACCGGCGGCCGCCGCCGAGGTCACGCCGGTCCCTCGGGGGTGGCGAGGAAGACGCCGCTGGTCACGATCGTCTTGCTCCAGGGCCGCACGAGCGACCGCAGGCGGTCGCAGCCCTCGTCGCCCAGGGCGCGCCACGGCGCGATGGCCAGGGCGTCGGTCAGGTCCTCGACGCGGGCGCGTGCCGCCGCCCCCGCGGCGGTCAGGGCGTCGTCGCCGTCGAGCCAACCCCGCTCGCGCAGGCGGGACCGGGCGGCGTCCCAGTCCGCGTCCGACCAGCCTCGGGTGGACTTGAGCGTCGCGAGCGGCACGGCGTCGCCGTCGGACGCCCCGTGGGTGACGAGCGCCTCGCAGGCGCCGATGCCCTCGAGCAGCAGGGCAGCCACGTGACCGTCGCCCCGGAACTCGCGCAGCAGCGTGATGGCGTGCCACAGCACGAGGTGCGTGTCCTCGGGCCACGCCAGACCGGCGTGGGCGGCGAAGAGCGGCCGGCCCTCGGGCGGGCACGCCTCGGCGGCGCGCCGGGCCAGGTCCGCCGCCTCGGCCATCTCGGCCGAGACGAGGGCGTCGTCACCCAGGACCTCGCGCAGTGCTCGGTCGGCGGCGCCGTAGCGGGCGGCGACCAGCTCGCCGGGCGACGCTGCGTCCCAGGCGGCGGGCAGCGCGGCGCGGACGAGCCGTGGATCGAAGTTGTAGAACGTGGCGATCACGACCTCGGGCGACACGGCTCCCATGGCGGCGGCGCGTGAGGCGAAGTAGCCGGCCTGGCGTGCCACCCCCAGGCGGCCGTAGGCCTCGGTGGCCCGGGGGGTGAAGTAGATCAGTCCGTGGTACGGCTCCAGCGTGCGCCACATCTTGCGTGCGACCAGCGAGGACATGCCCGGACCCTAGGTCAGGGCGCCGACCTGCGGTCGAGGCTGCACACTGGCGGCCATGAGCGGACCCGTGCGCACCGAGGACGTTCCCGCCGTGGCGACCGATGCCATCCGCCCGGCCCCGAACCCCACGGTGGTGGTGACCGACAGCCGCACTTCGCAGGTGGGCCACGTGGCGGTGCGCCGTGCCCTGCCCCAGCGCACCCGGCGCACGGTGGGCGCCTGGTGCTTCGTCGACCACATGGGTCCGGTGCCCGTCACCGAGGACGGGGGCGTCGACATCGGACCGCATCCCCACATCGGGTTGCACACCGTTACCTGGCTGGTAGCCGGCGAGGTCCTCCACCGGGACGGGCTCGGCTCCGAGCAGGTGATCCGGCCGGGGCAGCTCAACCTGATGACCGCCGGACACGGCGTGGCCCATGCCGAGGAGGCCACCGGCCGCTACCGGGGCGATCTGCACGGCGTGCAACTGTGGGTGGCCCAGCCCGAGACCACCCGGCACGGCCCGCCGGCCTTCGAGCACCACGCCGAGCTGCCCCACCTCGACCTGGACCACGGCGTCGCCACCGTGCTCGTCGGGGCGCTGGGCGCTGCCGCGTCGCCCGCCCGGCGCGATACCGACCTGGTTGGCGTGGACCTCGACCTCCGCCCCGGCACGACGGTCGTCCCGCTGCAGCCCGGTCACGAGCACGCCCTCGTCGTGCTCGACGGGGCGGTGGCCCTCGCCGGCACCGCCGGGCCGGTCCGCCCGGGCCACCTCGCCTACCTGGGCGAGGGGCGTGACGAGCTGGCGCTCACGGTGACCGCCCCGGAGCGCGCCCTGCTCGTGGGCGGCGAGCCGTTCGAGTCGCCGGTGCTCATGTGGTGGAACTACGTCGCCCGCACCCAGGGCGAGGTCGGCGCTGCCGTCCGGGCCTGGAACGATCCGGACGACGCCCGCTTCGCGCCGGTGACCTCGCGGCTCGACCGCATCCCCTCGCCGTCGCCGCCGTGGGAGCGCTGGTAGCGGCCGGCGGGACCGGACCTCGACGTCAGACCGCGAGCGTAGTGTGGGAGCGCTGGTAGCGAGCGGCGGACCGACCTCGATGTCAGGCGGCGAGCGGTGTGTGGTCGGCCGGCACGACCTCGTCGGACACCGGTGGCCCGGGCGGGGTGCCGTCGCCGAACGGACGGCCGCCCAGGTCGTGGCGGCCGTGCGGCGTCAGCCAGCCCGATAGCTCCGGCCCGAGCGGGACGATGCCCGTCGGGTTCAGGTCCCGGTGCACCTCGTAGTAGTGCCGCTTGATGTGGTCGAAGTCGATCGTGTCGCCGAACCCCGGCGTCTGGAACAGGTCGCGGGCGTACGCCCAGAGCACCGGCATCTCGGTGAGCTTCTGGCGGTTCGTCTTGAAGTGCCCGTGGTACACGGCGTCGAAGCGGGCGAGGGTGGTGAACAGGCGCACGTCGGCCTCGGTGATCGTGTCGCCCACGAGGTAACGCTGTCCGGCCAGCCGGTCCGACAGCCAGTCGAGCCGGGCGAACAGGCGGCGGTACGCCTCGTCGTAGGCCTCCTGGGTGCCGGCGAACCCGCACCGGTAGACGCCGTTGTTGACGTCGCGGAACACGAGCTCGGCGACCTCGTCGATCTCGTCGCGCCGGTCTTCGGGGTAGAGGTCGGGGGCGCCGGGCCGGTGGTGGGCGCGCCACTGGGTCGACAGATCGAGCGTGATCTGGGGGTAGTCGTTCGTGACCACCTGCCCGGTCGGGATGTCGACGACGGCGGGCACGGTGATGCCCCGGTCGTAGCCGGGGATGCGGGCGAAGTACGCCTCCTGCAGGCGCTCGATGCCCAGCACGGGGTCGCGGCCGCCAGGGTCGAGGTCGAAGGTCCAGCCGCGTGCGTCGTGGACGGGACCGCACACGCCCATCGACAGCACCGGCTCGAGACCGAGCAGCCGCCGCACGATGATCGCCCGGTTGGCCCACGGGCACGCCCGGGCGACGACGAGCCGGTACCGACCCGGCTCGACCGGGTAACCGTCGCGCCCGTCGGCGGTGATGCGGGTCGTGATGTAGTTCGTGTCCCGCGTGAAGTCGCCCGCCGGGTTCACGTAACTGCCGGACCGGTCGTTGGCCATGCGAACGTCCTTCCCGTTGTGGGCGCCGGTCAGCCGCTCTTGCGCAGCGCGGCGGACGAACCCGGTGGCCGGGCCCGGGGTGGGGTAGCGGACGGCCATGGCTCGCTCCGCTGTCCTCCTCGATGCCGACGGCACGCTCGTCGACTCGAACTACCACCACGCCTTGGCCTGGAAGCGGGCGTTCGCCGCCCATGGCTTTGACGTGCCCACGGCCTGGATCCACCGCCGCATCGGACAGGGCTCCGGCCAGCTCATGGAGGCGCTGATCGGCGAGGCCCACGATGACGTGAAGAAGGCGTGGCGACGGGAGTTCGATGGGCTGCGGGCGGAGGTGCGGCTGCTGCCCGGCGCCCGGGAGCTCGTGCGTGAACTGGCCGGACGGAGGCTGGCGGTGGTGCTCGCCACGTCGTCGGAGCCCGAGGACGTCCAGGTCACCGTCGCCATGCTCGACGTCGGCGACGCGCTGTCCGCCGTGACCAGCGCCGGCGACGTCGAGGACGCCAAGCCCGAGCCGGAGGTGTTCACCGCCGCCATGGCTGCGGCCGGCGTGGGGCCGGGCGAGTCTCTGGCCGTGGGCGACAGCGTGTGGGACGTGGAGGCCGCCCGGCGGGCGGGCGTCGACTGCGTGTGCGTCACGACCGGAGGCACGAGCGAGGCAGAGCTGCGGGAGGCCGGCGCCGCGGCCATCTACCCGACGCTGGTGGAGCTGGCCGCCGAACTCGACCGGGGCCCGCTCGCCCGGCTGCTGGCCCGGGACGCCTGACGCATCGCCGGCCGGCGGGTCGGCGCCCGTGGGAACGCCCGACTCGTCGCCGCTCGGTCGGCGCCCGTGGGAACGCCCGACTCGTCGCCGCTCGGGTCGGCGCTCGCCCGGCACGCCTGTCGCCACGCCGGCCGGTCGGCGCCCGTGGGGACGCCCGACTCGTCGCCGGGCGGTCGGGGCTCGCCGCTGCGCTCACCGGTCTGTGCGCCTGGCGCCCGAGCCGGCCGGAAGGCGGACGGCCGAGGCGCTCCGCCGGCCCCCCCGCACCGTCCGGCGCCATGCGGACCGGTAGGGCGAGGCGGACCGGCGGCGGGCGGGTCAGGCCAGGGCGGGGCGGCCCAGGAGGGCCGGGTCGACGGACGCGGCCCGCGACGCGATCCCGTCCGGGTCGGCCGTCGCCACGCCGGCGGTGAACGGCAGGGCAGCCCGGGCCGCCCGCCGCAGCCAGCGCACGACCAGCGCCCCGTGGCGCGGCTCACGCTCGGGGTCGACCTCGGACTCGGACACGACCTGCACCGCCGCGCGGCGCACCCGCTCGGGATCGGGCTCGATGCCCTGGGCCCGTGCCCGGGTGGCGAGGTGCGACGCCACGAGGCCCAGCTCGTCGGACCCACGGGCGACGGACGCGATCAGCGCCGGTACGGCGCCGGCCAACAGCCACATCGGCGTGCGGCGGGCCAGGAACCGAAGCGGGCCGAAGCGGGACACCACCCGCGTGGCCATGGCGGCGGCCGTGCCGCTGGCCAGCAGGGGTGACGAGGTCGGCTTCTCGGCCAGGGCGTGGGCGAGATCGTCGCGGCCGGTCACCGACCGGCGCTCGGCGAGGGCGGCATTGACCACGCGGCGGCTCAGCGACCGGCCGGCGCCCTCGACGGCGTCGGCCACGTTGGCGGCCGAGATCGTCCCGGCGCGGCCCACGGCCGACAGCGCGCCCTCCACGATGCCGCGTACGTCGCCGGCGACGCCGCCGTCGTCGGCTCCGGTGCCGGCGTTGGACCCGGTCGCGGGGGTCACCGCGGTGGCGGTGGACGGCGATCGCTCTCCGGCGGTGTCGCTCATGGCCTTCGTGCTCCTCGGTGTGGCGCTCATGGTCCTCTCCAGCCCGGCGGGTCGGGGAGCACCCGGCGGCGGGCGCGGTGACACCCGGTGCGTACCCCGGTCCGCCCGCTCCCACACGGTCGTGGGGAGCCGGCGGCTCGCCGCCGCCCGGCGGAGAACGACCGCTACCGTGCCCGGCATGGGGCCGCGCGACCATTCAGAGACCCCGCCCGGGCGGGCCACGGCGCGGCCCAGCGGCCCGCCCCTCGCCCCGACCGGGCGGCCGGTGCCGGCCCCGCCCACGGCTCCACCCGGGTGGGCCCCGGCCGAGGCCGCCCACGGAGGAGAGGGCGGTCCCCCGTTGTGGCAACAATCGCCCGCCGACCCGCGCCCCCCGTCGTCGCTCGACCGGGCGCCTGACCCGGGCGGCCCCCCGTCGTCGCCCCACCCGGCTCCCGATCCGGGCGGCCCGGCGGGGCCCGGCCGTCCCCGGCGCTGGCTCATCGTGGCCCTGGGCCTGGTGGCCGTCGTGGCGTTGCTCGGCGCGGCCCTGGCCGTCCGGTCGGCCGGCACCGGTGACGACGCCGGCGAGCGGGCGTCGTCGCCGCCCCCGACGGCCGCGACCACCACGTCCCTGCCCGAGGCGACCGACGCGGAGCTGCGCGCCGCGGTCGATGACATCAGCGCGGATGTCGAGGACCTCCGCGGCCTCGACTTCCAGGAGCCGGTCGCCGTCGACCTGGCCTCGGACGACGAGTTCGAGCAGCGCCTGCTCGAGGACTTCGACGAGGACGCCGACGAGCTGGAGACCGCGGGCGTGCTGCTGGCGGCGTTCGGGCTGATCGAGCCCGACGCGGACGTCGTCGGGGCCATGCGCGAGCTGCTCGGCGGCGGCGTCGTCGGCTTCTACGACCCCGAGACACGGGAGCTGGTCGTGCGCGGCACGTCGCTCAGCCCCTACGTGCGGATCACGATCGCCCACGAGCTGACCCACGCCCTCGACGACCAGCACTTCGACCTGGACCGCCCCGAGTACGACGCCGCCGACGACGAGACCTGGTACGGCTTTTCGGCCCTCGTGGAGGGCAGCGCCACCCGCGTCGAGCGGGCCTACCGCCAGGCCTTGTCCGACGACGACCGGGCGGCCGCCCTGGCCGAGGAGACCGAGCTGGCCAGCGGCGTCGACCCCACCGCCGTGCCGTTCGCCCTGGTCGAGGAGATCATCTCGCCCTACGTCGACGGCGAGGCGTTCGTCGAGGCGCTCCTCGACGACGGCGGGCAGGACGCGCTCGACGGCGCGTTCGCCGAGCCGCCCTCCACGAGCGAGCAGGTGCTCGAACCCGACGCGTACCTGGCCGGCGAGGGCGGCGTCGACGTGGCGGCCCCGGCCGTCGACGGCGAGGCCCTCGACGAGGGCGTCGTGGGCATGCGCACCGTGCGTGCCGTACTGGCCGCGGAGCTCGGCGACGAGGCGGCCGGGTCGGTTGCCTCCGGCTGGGGCGGTGACCGGGCCGTGACGTGGCGCGACGGCGGGCGCTCGTGCGCCTCGATGGCCGTGGAGGGCGACACGGCCGAGGACACGAGCTCGCTGCGGGTCGCGTTCGAGACGTGGGCGGAGGCCGCGCCCGACGACCGGGTCGTGAGCGGCGACGGCGGGGCCCCGTTGACCGTGGAGTCCTGCGCCGGCTGAAACCTTCGTCGGATCCGCCGGGGGCGGGACTCCTCGCCTGCCACCGGCCACCGTCCGTCCCCATCGTTCTGGCAGCGCTCGCTTCGCCCGTGACGAACCATCGCTGCCAGAACGGAGGGGTGTCGACGGGCCGCCGGCTCCGACGCTGCGGTGCGCCGTGGGGGACCGGTAGCGTCGCCGACGTGCCCGCCACGCCCGTCCCCGAGCCGGACCGGCCCCCGAGGCGGAACCGGGGAAGCAGCGTCCCGTTCACGGCCGGCATGGGCGCCGTGGCGGGCCTTGCCCTGCGGGCGCACCGGGGCCGGCGCGCGGGCCTGGCCGGCGCCGCCGCCGGCGCCGCGCTCATGGCCTGCGCCGAGGTCGTCGCCCGCCGCCAGCAGCGCCCCGACGAGATCCCGCCGCTGTGGTCCCGCATCCTGTCCAGCGCCGCCCTCGCCGCTCCGGCCGGGTGGCTCGGCCAGCGCGTGACGCCGGCCGGTCCGGTGGCGATCGCGACGGGGGCGGGCGCGCTGGCGGGTGCCGCGGGCCTGCGCCCCCAGAAGGTGCTCCTCGGGCCGGCGTTCGGCGCCGCGCTCGGCCGGGCCCTCGCCGCCGCCGACCCCGCGATGCCGGGGGCCATCGTGGCCGCGGCCACGGTGGCCGCCTACCGGGTGGCCTCGGCCGCGGTCTTCCGCGATGCTCAGGTGAGCCTGCTGGCCGAGCGCACGACCGCCGACCACCTGCCCTTCGTCGTGCCTCTCGAGGCCAGGGCCCGCTACGTCGGCACCGACTACGTGCGCACGCTGGCCGAGGTGCTGGGCGGCACCTACGTCCGCGACGCCGCCGACGTCGGCATCGTCGCCTCGCTCGACGACCTCGCTGGCCCCGACCTCGACCCCGCGGACGTCGACCCCCGCGTCCGCCGCTTCTACGAACGCACGACCGCCCACACCCTCGACATCGTGCCGGAGTGGCGGCCCTGGGTGCGGCCCGGGTACCTGCTCTACCGCACGCTCGTGGCCCGCCCGCTGGGGCAGGCGAACGTGCCGATGAACCAGCGCGAGGCCCAGCGCGGCGTACGCAGCCGCATCGACACGATCGATCTCGACGGCGACGGCGTGCCGGAGGTGCGCGGCTGGATCCGGTCGTTCGCGGCCACCGGCGACCCGATCTACGTCGGCATCTACACGACCTACCGCCACGAGGGCCGGGGCTACGTGAGCGTGGGGTTCCCTCTGCCGCAGGGCAGCTTCACGGCCACCCTCGCGCCCCGGTCCCGGGCCGGGGGAGGCCTGACGCTCACGAGCCGCAGCGCCCTGCCGCACGCCGGCCACTACCTGACCGTGGTCGATGCCGAGAGCCGCGAGCTCACGGCGCTGGCCGTCCACGGCTTCGCCGAGGAGCTCGACGTGCACGTCGACGGCGACGAGCTGCGAGCCGACCACGCGTTCTGGGTCTTCGGCCTGCCGTTCCTCGTGCTGCGCTACCGCATCCGGCCCAAGCCGGTCAGCTGAACCGCCGCAGGACCGACCGCAGCGTCGCGGCGCCTGCGTAGCCGACCTCGGCGGCCACCGCCTCGGTGCCGAGGTCGGTGCTACGCAGCAGGTGGAGCGCCCGCTCGACCCGCAGCCGCCGCACGAGCGCCAGCGGGCTGAGACCGACGGCCTCGGCGGTGCGGCGCTCGAGCGTGCGCCGGCTCGTGCCCAGCTCCGCGGCTACCGCCGCGATGTCGAGCGGCTCGCGCAGGTGGGCGCGGACGTGGGCCTCGAACGCCCGGACCAGCTCGTCGTCGTGGACGAGGTGGTCGAGCGCCACGTAGACCGCCTGCGAGGGTCGTTCGTCGACGACGAGCAGGCGGGCCACGTCGCGCGCCAGGCGGGGGCTGGCGAGGCGGACGAGCGTGAGCGCGAGGTCGATGTGGGCGAACGCCGCGCCGGCCGTGACGGCCCGACCATCGGTGACCACCATGGCGTCGACATCGAGCACCGCGGCCGGGTAGCGACGCCGGAAGGCTGGCCACAACCACCAGCTCGTCGTCGCACGTCGTCGGGCGAGCAGACCGGCCTCGGCCAGCGGGAACACGCCGGTGCAGGCCGCGGCGACGGTCGTGGACGGGGCCAGGCGGTCGAGCGCGGCCACGAGACGCCGCGTGTCGGCGGTGCCGAGCGCCGCGGTCGTGTCGGCCTCGTCCATCGTGCCGAGCGCGGGTACGACCACGACGTCGAGATCGTCCAGCTCGGCGAGGGACCGGTCGGCGGTCACCCCGATCCCACCCCCGGCGGTGACCCGGCGACGGGCGCCCACGACCTCGACGACCAGCGGGGGGATCGTCTCGTCGATGGCGGGCCGCCGCATCTCGGCCACGCGCAGGATGTCGAGCACGCTCACGAGCGCGGAGGCAAAGCACCCGTCGCTGGCCACCACCCCGATCTGCATGGCGCAAACGCTAGCAATGTTGACGCCGCCGTCACGCCATCGGGTGGGTGCCGGCCCGTACGGTCGTCCCGGACTGGGTCCGCTGGACCCGATGCCCAGGAGGAACGCAGTGACGACGGTCGCGCTCGTCGTGGAGATGCACGCCAAGGAGGGCTACGAGGCCGAGGTGGCCGACTTCCTCGCGGGCGCCGTCGAGCTGGCGAACGAGGAGGCCGGCACGCCCGTGTGGTTCGCCCTGCGCACCGATCCGTCGACGTTCTGGATCGTCGACGCGTTCCCGGGCGACACCGAGCGCCAGGCGCACCTCGGTGGCCCGATCGCCGCGGCGCTCACGGCCAACGCCGATCGCCTCCTGGCGGAGCCCCTCCAGATCCGGCCGGCCGACGTGCTGGCCTCGAAGGTCGTGGCCTGAGGCTCGGGCCACGAAGTCCGGCGGGAACCGGGTCGGCCGCCCTGCGGGCGGGGCGGCCGACCAGGTCTTCCGGGGTCACCGGCCGCACGCACGGGCCGGCAGTGCGCGGTCAGCGGCGGATGGCGACCGGGCGGCTGACCTCGTCGAAGAAGTCGTGGCCCTTGTCGTCGACGACCACGAAGGCCGGGAAGTTCTCGACCTCGATGCGCCAAACGGCCTCCATGCCCAGCTCGGGGTACTCGAGCACCTCGACCTTGCGGATGCAGTCCTGCGCCAGGCGGGCGGCCGGCCCCCCGATCGAGCCCAGGTAGAAGCCGCCGTGCGTTTGCACGCGTCGGTCACCTCTTGCGAGCGGTTGCCCTTGGCCAGCATGACCATCGACCCGCCGGCGGCCTGGAACTCCTCGACGTAGGCGTCCATGCGCCCGGCGGTCGTCGGCCCGAACGAGCCCGACGCCATGCCCTCGGGCGTCTTGGCCGGGCCGGCGTAGTACACGCAGTGGTCCCGCAGGTACTGCGGCATCGGCTCACCGGCGTCGAGGCGCTCCTTGATCTTGGCGTGCGCGATGTCTCGCGCCACGACCATCGGCCCCGACAGCGATAGGCGCGTCGTCACCGGGTAGCGCGACAGCTCGGCACGCACCGCGTCCATGGGTTGGGACAGGTCGACCCGCACGACGTCGTCCCCGAGCGACGTGTCGTCGACCTCGGGCAGGAACCGGGCGGGGTCGTGCTCCAGCTCCTAGAGGTAGCCGCCGTCGTGGGTGATCTTGGCGAGGGCCTGGCGGTCGGCCGAGCACGATACGGCGACCGCCACCGGGCAGGAGGCGCCGTGGCGCGGGAGGCGGACCACCCGCACGTCGTGGCAGAAGTACTTGCCGCCGAACTGGGCGCCGATGCCGAAGGACTGCACCAGAGCCAGCACCTCGACCTCGAGCTCGACGTCGCGGAACCCGTGGCCGGCGCCGCTCCCCTGGCGGGGGAGCGAGTCGAGGTAGCGCGCCGACGCCAGCTTGGCCGTCTCCAGCGCCATCTCGGCCGACGTGCCGCCGACGACCACGGCCAGGTGGTACGGCGGGCAGGCGGCGGTACCGAGCGCCCGGAGCTTCGTGTCGAGGAACCGCATGAGGCCGGCCCGGTTCAGCACGGCCTTCGTCTCCTGGAACAGGAAGCTCTTGTTGGCCGAGCCGCCGCCTTTGGCCATGAACAGCAGCTTGTACGCATCACCGTCGACCGCGGCGATCTTGATCTCGGCGGGCAGGTTCGTCTGGGTGTTCGCCTCGTCCCACATCGTGAGCGGGGCCATACGGGCGGGACCGTAGATCTTCGTCCCCGAACGGATCACTTCTGCCGCCCAGGCCGGGCCCGCCCGCGGGACGGCACCGGGGGGGGTTGCTTGCTCCGGGAGACGTGGGGTAGGTCGGTACCGATGACCGACCTTCCGCAGGACCCCGACGACGACGGCGACGGCGACTTCCGCATCGAGCACGACACGATGGGCGAGGTACGGGTGCCCACCACCGCCCGGTGGGGCGCCCAGACCCAGCGCGCCGTCGAGAACTTCCCGGTCTCGGGCATGGGCCTGGAGCGGTCGCTGATCGCCGCCATCGCCCGCATCAAGGGGGCGGCCGCGCTGGTCAACGCCGATCTGGGCGTGCTCGACGCCGAGGTCGGGGCCGCGATCTCGCAAGCGGCGGACGAGGTCGCCGAGGGCGACTGGGACGACCAGTTCCCGGTCGACGTCTTCCAGACCGGGTCCGGCACGAGCTCGAACATGAACGCCAACGAGGTCCTGGCCAACCTGGCATCCGAGCGCCTCGGCCGGCCGGTCCACGCCAACGACCACGTCAACGCCTCGCAGTCGTCGAACGACGTGTTCCCCTCGGCGATCCACCTGGCGGCCGCCGAGCAGGTCCACCGGTCGCTGTTGCCGGCGCTCGACTACCTCGTCCGGGCGCTCGGCGCGAAGGCCCACGAGTTCGCCGAGGTCGTGAAGTCCGGGCGGACCCACCTGATGGACGCCACGCCGGTCACGCTCGGCCAGGAGTTCGGCGGCTACGCGGTCCAGGTCGAGCAGGGCGCCGTGCGCATCCGCTCGTGCCTGGGTCGGGTGGGCGAGCTGCCCCTCGGCGGCACGGCGGTGGGCACCGGCATCAACTGCCCGCCGCAGTTCGCCCGCTCGGTCATCGAGCGCCTGGCGCACCAGCTCGACCTGCCGCTCGCCGAGGCGACGGACCACTTCGCCGTGCACGGCGCCCGCGACGCCCTCGTCGAGCTGTCGGGCCATCTGCGCACGCTCGCGGTGTCGCTGGTCAAGGTCGGCAACGACGTGCGGTGGATGGCGAGCGGGCCGCGCACCGGCCTGGCCGAGATCCGCCTGCCGGACCTGCAGCCGGGCTCGTCGATCATGCCCGGCAAGGTGAACCCGGTGCTGGTCGAGGCGATGACCCAAGTCGCGGCCCAGGTGATCGGCAACGACGTCACCGTGGCCTTCGCCGGCTCGCAGGGAAACTTCGAGCTGAACGTCTACATGCCGGTCATCGCCCGCAACCTGCTCGAGTCGGTCCGCCTGCTGGCCAACGTGGTCCAGCTGTTCGCCGAGCGCTGCGTGGCAGGCATCGAGGCCGACGTCGAGCGCTGCCGGGCCTACGCCGAGTCCAGCCCGTCGCTCGGCACGTCGCTCAACCCCTACATCGGCTACGAGAAGGCGGCCGAGGTGGTCAAGGAGAGCGTCAAGACCGGGCGCAGCGTCCGCGAGATCGCCACCGAGCGGGGCCTGCTCACCGACGCCGAGCTGGACACGGCGCTCGACGTGCTGGGCATGGCGCGCGGGGGGATCCGCCGCTGAGCCGCCCGCCCGCCGGCCGGGCTGGCGTGGAGCGGCTCTCTCAGTCGAATGTTGTGCACGCGCCCCGCTCCGGGCGCCGGATTCTGGACAACGTTCGCCCCCGGGAGGCCGGCGCTACGAGCCCAGGGCGGGCGAGCCCGCGTAGGGGGCGGGGTCGCCGGCGACCGGGAAGGTGGGCCGGGTCCAGCTCATGTCCTTGGCGAGGACCGAGGCGACCTGCCGCCACTCGGGCGGGTCCCAGCCCTCGGCCACGCCGGCGACCGAGCGGTCTTGGCGCAGGTGCACGAACGCGGGCAGCTCGTTGAGGCCCAGCGCCTTCACGAGCTCCAGCCGGTCGTCGGTGAAGGTCAGCACGCGATCGGCCCAGGGACCGAGGAACTCGCGCGCCTGGTCGGGCCCGGCCGTCACCACGAACGCGATGCGGCAGTCGGCCCCGCGGAAGGCCTCCAGGATGCGCCCTGCGGTCTCGAGCAGCCAGGCGCTTTCGTAGGTGTAGGGATCGAGCACGACAGCCGCGAGATGGAACGTGGTCAGCCAGGCGTCGAGCGTCCGCGGCTCGCCGCCGAGCGGCGTCAGGCGCAGGTCACCAGGGGGGTCGGTCGCCACGGCGGCAGACGGTAGCGCGAGCGGTTCTCGCCGGGCAGATTCGACTCACCGGGGGGTGCCCGGTGGGGCGGCGGCGGCGAGCTAGGTTCCGGATCGGACGCCCGTCGCCGGGCCTGAGGGAGGCTTCGTGTCCACCACCTACAAGATCTTCTTCTTCCTTCACATCGCCTCGATCGTGGTCGCGTTCGCGCCGGCTGCCATCGGCGTGCTGCCGGGCGGGGACGAGGGGGCGGCCGCCGTGCTGCGCCGGGCCGGCCGCGTCGTCTACGCGCCCGCTCTGATCCTCGCGGGCCTGTTCGGCATCCTGCTCGTCGTCACGAGCGACGACGTCTGGGAGTTCTCCGATACGTGGATCTCGCTCGCGTTCCTGGTGTGGATCGCCATGAACGGGGTGTTCCACGCCATGGTCCTGCCCACGTACACCAGGGGCCGCACCCGGCGGGCCTGGCGCAGCGGCCGGGGCGGCGCCGCCGTCGACGTCGACACGGGCCTCGCCATCCTCACCGTGCTGTTCCTGGTGATGCTCTACCTCATGATCTGGAAGCCCGGCGCCTGATCCGCCGGCCCCTCCGGTGCCCCACCCCGCTACCGTCGCGCTGGTGCATCCGATCGAACGCCTGCGAGCGGTGGCCCGGGCCCGGGGGCTCGACCAGCGCGTGCTGGCCCGGGAGGCGGCCATGGTGCTGGGCGTGCTGGCCGAGGACCCTCTCGGGCTCGTCATGTCGTGCCGCCGGTTGCTCGACCGCCACCCCGGTGCCGGCACCCTGTGGTGGGCCTGCGCCCGGCTGCTCGATGCCTCCGACGCTCGCAGCGAGGCCTGGGACGTCGCCCGCGAGCTGGGCGACGACGACGTCCGCCGGGCACTGGCGCTCGACGTTCCCGAGCGGGCCAGCGTGATCGTGGTGCCCGATCCCGCGGGCGGCTCCGAGCTGGCCGACCGCCTGGCGGCGGCGCGCGACGACCTGGTCGTGGTCGAGGCCGACGATCCACCCTTCGACGTGCCGGCCATGGTCGAGGCGTCCGCGGCGCTCGGCCCGGCCGAGCCCGACCCGCCCGCCGGGCGCGCTGCCGGCGCGGCGACCGAGACCGCGGCCCGCGGGCGTGACGGCGAGCCGGTCCTCGATCCCTACGGCCGGGACGACGACGAGCCGGGCACCGGCCCGACCGTCGTGGCCGTCGAGGCGGGGGCCGTGGGCCCCGACGCCGCACTGGTCGCTCCCGGCACCGGGGAGGCGGTCGCCGACGCCCGCGCCCGGGACGTGCCCGTGTGGCTCGTGGTGGGCCTCGGCCGCCGGCTGCCGGGACCGCTGTTCGACGCCGCCGTGCGCCTGGCCCCCGACATGGAGGTCCTGCCCGTCGCCGCCGCGGACCGCGCCATCGAGCCGCGCCGGTCGCCGTGCCCGGCGCCACCCGAGCTGCTCCGCCCCTGGACGGCCTGACCCCGCCGGCTGGCGGCCCATCTGACGGAACGTCAGACTCCGGGCCATGAAGCGTCGCGACCTGATCCGCATGACCGACGAGGAGCAGGCCGCGTTCCTCGATGGCCGCCACACGATGAACGTGGCCACGCTCAACCACGACGGCAGCATCCACCTCGTGGCGATGTGGTACGGCTTCGTCGAGGGCAAGCCGGCGTTCTGGACGTTCGGGCGGTCGCAGAAGGTCCTGAACCTCGGGCGTAACCCGCAGATCACGGCGCTCGTCGAGTCCGGCGACGCCTACGAGGAGCTGAAGGGTGTCGAGCTGGTGGGCACGGCGACGCTCGTGCGGGACCACGACGGCGTCATGGCGATCGGGCGGAGCGTGTTCGACCGCTACATCGCGCCCTTGACCGACGAGATGCAGCCCTACCTCGAGACGACCGGTGCCAAGCGGGTGGGCGTGATCATCGACGTGAGCCGCGTCGTCTCGTGGGACCACCGCAAGCTCGGCGGCACCTACTGACCCCCGGAGAGCCCGGCCGGTAGCGTCGTCGCATGGCCGGCACCGGGGTCGTCGAGCGTTACATCGAGCTGGGGCTGCGGCTCGGGCGCCACGTCGACGGGTTCGTCGACGCCTACTACGGCCCGCCCCAGCTGGCGGACCGGGTCGCCGCCGAGCCGATCCGCCCACCGGGCGAGTTGGCCGCCGACGCCGGCCGGCTGATGGCCGACCTCGACGCCGGCGTCGGCTCAGGCGACGTCGACGCCGGACGCCGCCGCTGGATCCGGGCCCAGGCCGCCGGCCTGCGCACCAGCGCCCGCACGCTCGCCGGCGACGCGATCGGGTACCTCGACGAGGTCGAGGCCTCCTACGGCGCCCGCCCGGCCCTCGTCGACGAGGACCGCTTCTCCGCCGCCCACGCCGCCCTCGACGAGGTGCTGCCGGGCACCGGCCCGCTGCGCGAGCGCTACATCGCCTGGCGCGAGGCCCACGCCGTGCCGACCGAGGCGCTGGAGCCGGCGATCCGCTCGCTCGCCGACGACCTGCGCCAGCGCACACGGGACCTCTTCGGCCTGCCCGATGGGGAGCACGTCGAGTGGATGTTCGAGACGGGCAAGCCCTGGTCGGGCTTCAACTACTACGAGGGCGGGCTGCGCAGCCGGGTGGCGATCAACGTCGACCTGCCCGTGCTGTCGCTGTCGCTCGGCCACCTGGTCGCGCACGAGGCCTACCCGGGCCACCACACCGAGCACACCCGCAAGGAGGTCGGCCTGGTGCGGCGCCGACGCTGGCTCGAGGAGACGATCTTCCTCGTCGGCACGCCCCAGTGCACGGTGGCCGAGGGGCTCGCCGACCTGGGCGCCGAGGTCGCCTTCGGCCGCCGACCCGAGCCGATCGTGGCCGAGCACCTGCGCCCGCTGGGCGTGCGCTACGACGCCGAGGTCGCCGGCCGGGTGGCCGAGGCGGCCGAGGCCCTGTCGTGGGTGCGCTCGAACGCCGCGATCCACCTCCACGAGCGCGGCATGCCGGTCGAGGAGGTCGTGGCCTACCTGGAGCGCTGGGCGCTGCTGCCGCACGAGCGGGCGACGAAGGCCGTGTCGTTCCTGACGGACCCGACCTGGCGCTCCTACAGCCACTGCTACACCGAAGGCCTGGCGCTGTGCCGGGCCTGGGTGGGGGGCGACCCGGCCCGATTCGAGCACCTCGTCACCGAGCCGGTCCTTCCCGCCGACCTGGCCGCCTGACGGGTCTTCCGGGCCCGGCCACGCTCTGCCACTTGGGCCGCCACGGGCCCGCCTTCGTAGGGTGTGCGGGTCAGCTGTGGTCTGCGCTGTGGAGGATCGATGCGTTCCCCGAAGGACTTCTTCCGGCCGCTGGCGGTCGGTGCGCCCGCCCCGGTGCACGACATCCCGTTCCGGCCGTCGCGGATGATCCACTTCTTCGATCCGAGCAACGAGAAGATGGCGGCCAAGGTGCCGAGCATCGCCGCCAAGGTCGACATCATTCTCGGCAACCTGGAAGACGCCATCCAGGCCGACCGCAAGGAGGCCGCCCGCGAGGGTTTGGTCACCATCGCCCGGAGCACCGACTTCGGCGACACCCAGCTCTGGACGCGGGTCAACAGCCTCGACTCGCCGTGGGTCCTCGACGACCTCACCCGGCTCGTCACGGCCATCGGCGACAAGCTCGACGTGATCATGGTGCCGAAGGTGGAGGGGCCGGAGGACATCCACTACGTCGACCGGCTCGTCGCCCAGCTGGAGGCGAAGGCCCGGCTCGACCGGCCCATCCTGCTGCACGCCCTGCTGGAGACGGCCCGGGGCGTGGCCAACGTCGAGGAGATCTGCGGCGCCAGCCCCCGCATGCAGGGCCTGTCGCTGGGCCCGGCCGACCTGGCCGCCAGCCGCCGTATGAAGACGACACGGGTCGGGGGCGGCCACCCCGGCTACCTCGTGCGCCAGGACCCGCCCGGCGGCGACGTCGAGGCGGACCGCCCGGCGTACCAGCAGGACCTGTGGCACTACACGATCGCCCGCATGGTCGACGCCTGCGCCGCCAACGGCATCCTGCCGTTCTACGGGCCCTTCGGCGACATCAAGGACGTCGTGGCCTGCGAGGACCAGTTCCGCAACGCGTTCCTGCTCGGCTGCGTCGGTGCCTGGAGCCTGCATCCCGTGCAGATCGACATCGCCCGGCGCGTGTTCTCGCCGCCGCGCGAAGAGGTCCGCCACGCCCGCCGGGTCATCGCCGCCATGGGTGACGGTACGGGCGCGATCATGCTCGACGGCAAGATGGAGGACGACGCCTCGGTGAAGCAGTGCCGGGTCATCGTCGAGCTGGCCGACGCGCTCGCCGCCAAGGACCCCGAGCTGGCCAAGGCCTATGCCGACGACGCGGGGGAGGGCTGAGCGATGGCCGGCACCGGTGACCTCGCGCTCCGTCCCCGCCGGTCGGTGCTCTACATGCCGGGCGCCAACGAGCGGGCGCTCGAGAAGGCGGCGGGCCTGCCCGCCGACGCCCTGATCCTCGACCTCGAGGACGCTGTCGCCCCCGACGCCAAGGCCAGCGCCCGCGACCGGGTCTGCGAGGCCGCCACGTCGGGCCGCTACGGCCGCCGCGAGGTCGCCATCAGGGTCAACGGCATCGGCACGCCGTGGCACGACGACGACGTCCGCGCCGTGGCCGCCGCCGGGCCTGCCGCCGTGGTCGTGCCCAAGGTGGACTCGGCCGAGGCCGTGCACGCCATCGAGAAGGCGCTCGAGGCCGGCGGGGCGCCCGAGCGTACGGTCATCTGGGCGATGCTCGAGACGCCGGTCGCCACGCTGCACGCCGAGGAGGTGTGCGCGGCCAGCGAGCGGGTCGCCGTGCTGGTCATGGGCACCAACGACCTGGCCAAGGAGCTGCAGGCCGAACACGTGCCCGGCCGTCAGCCCCTGCTCGCGGGCCTCGGGCTCTCGCTGCTGGCCGCGCGGGCCACCGGCAAGGTGATCCTCGACGGCGTCTACAACGACATCAAGAACGCCGCCGGCTTCGAGGCCGAGTGCCTCCAGGGCCGCCAGATGGGCTTCGACGGCAAGACGCTCATCCACCCCAGCCAGCTGGAGCCGTGCAACCGCGTGTTCGCCCCCACCGAGGCCGAGATCGACCGGTCGCAGCGCATCATCGAGGCGTTCGAGCAGGCCGAGGCCGAGGGCCGCGGGGTGGTCACCGTGGACGGGCGCATGATCGAGAACCTGCACGTCGAGCAGGCCCGGCGAACGCTCGCCGTTACTGCGGCGATCGCCGCACTCGAGGCGGGTTGACCGGCCTCAGGCGCCCTCGACGGTGACGTCCCAGAACGTGGGGTGACCGCCGGAGGCCATGGCGTCCCAGCGCTTCCGGGCCAGTGGCAGCGTCGTCTCATGGGTGAGGATCCAGAACCGGCCGTTGCGGATCGCATCGGCCACCTGGTCGGCGACCTCGGCGGGCTCGATGCCGCGCTCGATGAGTGCCTGGATGATGGTGCGGGGATCGAGGACCTCGCCGCCGCCGTCGCCGGGGCCGCCCAGGGCGCCGGCATCGACCGGGTCGCCGCCCCCGGCATCGGCCGGGTCGCCGGCCCCGGCCCCCTCGCCGCCCACGGGTACCCCGACCGGCTCAACCACCGGGGCGACCTCGTCCGGCGCCGACTCGGGCAGCACCATGGCCGACACGTCCTCAGGCCGGTTCCGCTCTGAGTCAGCGATGCGGGTCCGCACCCACTCCGGGCAGAGCACCGACACGCCCACGCCGTCGCCGCCGTCGACGTACTGCAGGTCAAAGTACAGCGACTCGGACAGCGCGACGACGGCGTGCTTGGTGGCGAAGTAGGGCGACATCCCGGGGCCGGTGAGGATGCCGGCGGACGACGCCGTGTTGACGACGTGGCCCTCGCCCTGCTCGATCAGCCGGGGGACGAACGACCGGATGCCGTTGGCGACGCCGAGCAGGTTGACCTCGACGATCCAGCGCCAGCGGTCGGCGGGGATCGTCCACGTCAGGCCGCCGACCCCCACGCCGGCGTTGTTGCAGACGACGTGGGCCGTGCCGAACCGCTCGAACGTGGCCTCGGCCAGCGCCTCGACGGCCTCGGGGTCGCGCACGTCGGTGCGGACGGCCAGAACCCGGTCGCCGCCGTGCTCGTCGCTCAGCGCCGCGGCCGCCTCGCCGAGCGCCGCGTCCTCCACGTCCGCGATCGTCACCAGGGCGCCGTCGGCCAGGAACCGCCGTGCCAGCCCCAGGCCGATCCCCGACGCGCCCCCGGTGACCACGGCCACCTTCCCCTCCAGGCTCTCCATGCCCGGAACCTAGGCGCCCGGCGGCCACCATGGGGGTTCAGATGGCGAGTAGCTCGAACGCGACGGCGAGCCTGCCGCCGAAGCGTGCGGCGGTGCCCTCGGCGGCGCGGCGCAGGAACGCCGCGGGATCTGGGCCCCCGAGGCCCTCGAGGTAGGCGGCATGCAGGCGCAGCGACTCGACGCCGACGTCGAAGGTGCCGGTGACGTCGACGGCGTGGGTGGGCGCCGGCGAGGCGATGACGGCCAGGTGGCGGACGCCAGACCAGGGCTCGTGCCCCTCCTCCCGCAACTCGGGGAACACCCATCGGTTGGCGGCGTCGCGCACGGCGTCGATCGTCGCCTGGCCCACCGCCCGGTGGTCGGCCATGTTGAGGAACCCGCCCTCGTAGGTGTCGCGGTGGTTCACGGCCACGACCACCTCGGGTCGGTGCCGGCGGATGGCCGCGGCGAGGTCGCGCCGAAGGGGAAGGCCGTACTCGATCATCCCGTCCGGGTGGTCGAGGAACTCGACCTCGTCGACGCCCACGACTGCGGCGGAGGCCCGTTGCTCGGCGATGCGGACCTCGGCGGCCTCGGCCGGGTCCATGGCGTCGATCCCCGCCTCGCCCTTCGTGACCAGCAGGTATGTGACCTGCTTGCCGGCCCGGGCCCAGCTCGCCACCGCCGCCGCGCCCCCGTACTCCATGTCGTCGGGGTGGGCGGCGACGGCGAGGGCCCGGTCCCAGCCCTCGGGGAACGGCTCGAGGTCCGCGGCGTCGCTCATCGGGCCATCTTGGCGCCGGCGATCCGGCGATCCGGCGATCCGGCGACTCCGCGACCCCGGCGACCGCCACCGGCGACGGGTCCGGCGACCCGGGTGGTTCAGGCCCGGGCCGGCTCCACGAGGCGCCGGGCGATCACCTTGAGGCACAGCGTCTCGTCCGCACCCTCGAAGATCGACAGCACCCGGGCGTCGACGAAGTACCGGCTCACCGCATACTCCTCGGCGTAGCCGTAGCCGCCGTGGATCTGCATGGCCTCGCGGGTGACCCACTCGGCGGCCTTGCAGACGTAGGCCTTGACCATCGCCGCCTCCATCGAGCCCTCGCCCTTGGCCATCATGCGGCCCACGGCGTAGGAGAACTGGCGGGTGGCCTGGATCGTCACGGCCATCCGGGCCAACTTCACCTTCGTGAGCTGGTAGTCGGCGATGGGGTGCCCGAACACGGCCCGGTCGAGCGCGTACTGACGGGCGTCCTCGTACGCGGCCTGCATCACGCCGATCGCCCGGGCCGCGGTCTGCAGCCGGCCGTTCTCGAAGCCGGCCATCTGCAGGTAGAAGCCCTTGCCGAGGCCGTCGTCGCCGCCGACGAGCTTGTCGTCGGCCACGAACCACGAGTCGAGGGCGATCTCGTAGGAGTGCATGCCGCGGTAGCCGATCGTGTCGATCGGCGACCCCTCCATGCGGCCGCCGCCGGGCGCGCCGCCGTCGGCGCCGGCTTCCTGCATCTGGGTGAAGCCGTGGCCCTCGGCCCGGGCCTTCGGCACGATGAACAGCGACAGGCCCCGGTGGGCCTTCGAGCGGTCGGGGTCGGTGCGGGCCAGCAGCATGAGCACGTCGGCCCGGGCGCCGAACGTGCACCAGGTCTTCACGCCGTTGATCAGCCAGCCGCCGTCGACCTTCGTGGCCGTCGTCTTGATGCCGGCCACGTCCGAGCCGAAGTCCGGCTCGGTGACCGCCACGGCCGCCATGACCTCGGCGGTGGCCAGCTTCCGCAGCCACTCCTGCTTCTGGGCCTCGGTGCCGCCCTTGACCAACGCGCGGGTGAGGATCTCGGGCCGGGTGATGAGCGAGCCACCCACGCCGAGCGAGCCCCGCGACAGCTCCTCGGTGGCGATGACCATGCCCAGGTAGTCGCTCTCGCCCCCGGCGGCGAAGCCGCCGTACTCCTCGGGCACCGACAGGCCGAACGCTCCGAGCTCGGCGAGCCCGCCGATCACGTCCTCGGGGATGTCGGCGTTCTCGCGATGGATGTGCTCGGCGACCGGGCGGATCTTGTCCTCGGCGAAGCGGCGGAACGTGTCCTGCACGAGCTCGAAGTCGTCGTCGAGGTGGCGGGGACCGGTCCCCTCGATCGAGGCCAGGAACGCCGGATCGCGGTAGGCGGCCACGAACCCGCGAGCGTCATCGAGGGCGGTGACGTCGACGCCCCAAGCCGCCTCGCACCCGTAGACCTTGCCCGCCACGTCCGCCACGGCCTCGGCGGCGAACGCCATCGTGATCCTCGCTTCGTCGTCGCCCTTGGCGCCGTAGTCGAGCAGCGTGCGGGCGGTCTCGACGGCGGCGGCCGCGTGGGCGAGGTCGTAGGCGACGGCCTGGTCCGCGTCGACCGATCCGGTGGCGGCGAGGTGGGCGAGGCCCTGCCCGACGACGTCACGGGCGAGCTCGACGGCGGAAGCGGCGGCGTTCAGGTCGGGCGCGGTCATGCCCCTGACGGTAGTGCCACCTACCGGCCGTAACGGGTGTTCGTGACCGACCGTCAGGGACCGGCGGCGGTCGGCCCTACCCGGCGAGCAGGACGGCGAAGGCGCCGGTGACGTCGCTCCACTCCGTCGGCACCTGGACGGCGATGTCGTCGGCGCCGTAGTCAAGAGGTCCACCCGTCGCGTCGCGTCGCCCGCAGTGTGGCCCACGGCGCCCGCTGGCCCGCCGCGGGCGGCGCTCCGTACCGTGTCGGCCATGGCAACCCTCGACCGCCCGTTCGGCCGTCACCTCGAGGACTTCGAGGTGGGCGACGTCTACCGGCACTGGCCCGGCAAGACGATCACCGAATACGACGACCACCTCTTTTGCATGATCACGATGAACCACCACCCGCTGCACACCAACGAGTGGTACGCGGAGAACGAGACCGTCCAGAAGCGCAACGTGGTGGTGGGCAATCTCGTGTACTCGCTGGTGCTCGGCATGAGCGTGCCGGACGTGAGCGGTTCGGCCGTGGCGAACCTCGAGGTCGAGACGCTCAAGCACGCCAAGCCCACGTTCCACGGCGACACGATCTACGCGGCGACGAGGGTGCTCGAGAAGAAGGAGACGTCCGACGGCAAGCGCGGCATCGTCACCGTGGAGACGAAGGGCATCAACCAGCGGGAGGAGGAGGTCTGCTACTTCAAGCGCCGGCTGATGGTCTGGAAGGCCGAGTTCGCCCCCGCACGTGGGTTCCCCTACGGCGACGACGTGTTCACGGGCGACGGCACGTGAAGAGCGGCACGTGAAGAGCGAGGTGCGGGGCTTCGACGTCAACGCCGCCGCCTACGAGCGGGCCCGGCCGTCGTACCCCCCCGAGGCCGTGGCCCACATCGTGGGCCACGGCGGCATCGGCCCCGGCCGGCGGGTGCTCGATCTGGCGGCTGGCACCGGCAAGCTGACCCGCGTCCTCGTGCCCTCCGGCGCCCAGGTGGTGGCGGTCGAGCCGGTGGCCGGGATGCGGGCCCGGCTGGAGGCCGCCGGCCTCGGCGTCGAGGTGCTGGAGGGCACGGCCGAGAGCCTGCCGCTGCCGGACGCGTCGGTCGACGCCGTGACCGTCGCCCAGGCGTTCCATTGGTTCGACCCGCCCGCGGCGCTGGCGGAGATGCGCCGGGTGCTGCGCCCGGGTGGCCACCTGTTCCTCGTCTGGAACATGCGCGACCGCGACGTCGACTGGGTGCGCCGCTTCGGCGACCTGCTGGTGGACGGCCCCGCAGCGCGCCCCTACGACTCGTACTACCAGGTCGACTACGCGGCCCTCGTGGCCTCCGCCGGAGACGGGGCCTTCGCCCCGGTCGAGACCTGGCGCCACGCCTGGGCGCAACCCTGCGACCCCGACCTGCTCGTCGACCGGGCGGCGTCGGTCAGCGTGGTGGGGGCGCTCGCGCCCGGGGCCCGGGAGGTCGTGCTCGACCGGGTCCGGGAGCTGGCCCGCACCCACCCGGACCTGGCCGGGCGGGTCACGTTCCCGTTCCCGTACATCACCGGCGTGTGGCGCACCCACGCCGTCTGAGCCGTGAGCGTCGCCGCCGGGGACCAGCCGCCCACCGTCGATCCCTCGGCCGTCCTGGCCTGGGGCGACGCCGCGCTGCGGGACCTGCCGTGGCGCGCCACCCGCGACCCGTGGGCCGTGCTCGTGTCCGAGGTGATGGCCCAGCAGACCGGCGTCGACCGCGTGGTCGGCTACTACACGGCGTTCCTCGACCGGTTCCCGACGCCCGCCGCGTGCGCCGCCGCCCCGACGGGCGAGGTCGTCCGCCTGTGGACGGGGCTGGGCTACAACCGGAGGGCCGTCAACCTCCACCGCTGCGCCGTTGCCGTGGCCGAGCGCCACGGCGGGCGGCTGCCGGCCGACCTGGCGGCGCTGCTCGCCCTGCCGGGCATCGGGCCCTACACGGCTCGGGCGGTGCTGGCCTTCGCGTTCGAACGGCAGGTGGGTGTCGTCGACACGAACGTGGGCAGGGTGCTCGCCCGTTTGTCGGGACGGCCGTTGACCGTCACCGAGGCCCAGGCCGCGGCGGACGCGCTCGTGCCCGCCGGCTGGGCGTGGCTGTGGAACCAGGCGGTGATGGAACTGGGCGCCACCGTGTGCCGGCGTCGCGGTCCCCGCTGCCCGGCGTGCCCCGTCCGCTCGGGTTGCGCGTGGGCGCGTGCCGGACTGGCCGGGCCGGACCCGGCCGACGGCTCTGCGGGCGTGAGCCTCGGCCAGAGCCGCTTCGCGGGGTCGGACCGGCAGGGGAGGGGACGCCTGGTCGACGCCATGTGCCGCGCCCCGGTGGTCCACGCCGACCTGCCGGTCGTCATGGGCTGGCCCGGCGACCCCGCCCGGGCCACCCGCGTGGCCGCCGGGCTGGTCGCCGACGGCCTGGCCGTCGACGACGGCACGGCCCTCGCCCTCCCCTGACGCCGACCGGCCCGCCACCGCCCCACCCGATGCCTTCACGTCTACGGGAGGTCGGCAAGGTCGACTGCGGTTCTGCCCGATTCCTATCGGGAGGATGAGCGGGCGCGTGGTCCCGCGCCGGTCCCCGCGTGGTGGTCGACGACCTGGGTGAGCAGGTCGACCAGCTGCTTCCGCTCCTCGCCGGACAGCGGGGCGAGCAGCTCACCCTGCGCCTTGCCCAGCAGCCGATCCAGCGTGCGGAGCTGCCGCCGGCCGGCCGGCGTGATGGTCACGACGTTGCGGCGCCGGTCGGTCGGATCCTGCGTGCGCTCGACCAGGCCCTGCTCGACCAGCTCGTTGACCGCGGCCACCATGTCGCTGCCATCGATGGTGGTCCCGCGGCTGAGATCGGCCTGGCTGGCCGGTCCCATTTCATCGAGCGCGGCCAGCAGCGAGAAGTGGTAGCGGCGCATCCCCGCGCCGGCCAGTCCTTCGGTCACCAGCCGGTTGGCAGGAAGCGCCGCCTGGTTGATCAACCAGCTGGGCATGGCCCGCAGCCGTGCCGGTGCGCTGCGGCCAGCGATCTCCATGCGCGCACCCTAACAAGTTCATTGGTTGCACCCATGAGTCTGGGAATATCGCTGGTCGAACCAATGTTGGACCGGCCAACGTAACTGGCGCAGGAGGAACCCCATGACCACCACCGTCGATGCCGAGCAGCAGCAACAGCAGGTCCAACAGCTCGTGGACCACAGCGAGATCACCAACCTCGTCTACCGCCTCGGACTGTTCCTGGACGACCGCCGCTTCGACGAGATGCGATCGCTCCTCATCGAGGAGGCGACGGTACGGACACCGGGCGGCACTGCCGAGGGACGAGAGGCGCTCATCGCCCAAGCCAGCCGCAACCACCACCCCGACGAGCCCACCCAGCACATCATCACCAACGTGCTCGTCGAGCTGGACGGCGACCGGGCCGAGGTTCGCGCCAACCTGGTCGTGAACTTCGCTGCGCCGGCCAGCGACGAGGCGTTGCCGGCTCCGCCGAGGAAGTACGCGCTGGGCGAGACCTACCACTTCGATGTCGTGCGCACGTCCGAGGGGTGGCGCTTCTCCGGTGTCGACGCGAGGCCCGTGTGGATATCTCCGCTCTCCGCTGCCTTCCTGGCCGCTGCCTTGCGTCGAGCTGGCTCCCCGGATCGCAGCCCCCAGCCGACCTGACGCGGCGCGCAGCTTCCCCCGAGGATGGCTAGCGCTGGGGCTCGCCCACGAAGTCGAGCACCAGGCGGCCCACCTCGTCGGGTCGCTCGACGTGGAGGAAGTGGCCGGCGCCCGGGACGACCTCGGCGTGCGACCCCTCGGTCGGCAGGAATTCGGCGACAGCGGCGGCCAGGTCGGCCCCGATGCACCCGTCGTCGGCGCCGTGCAGGTACAGCGTGGGTATCGGCGGGGATCCGCCGTCGGCGGCCGCCTGCAGCGCCACCACCTCGGGATCGTCGCTCAGCCCGGTGGCGCCGATCGCCGCCCGGTAGTAGCCGAGCGCTGCGGCCAGGTTCTCCGGCGCCCGCAGCGCGTCCTTGACCGCGGGCAGGTCCTCGGCGGCGTCGTAGCCGGGCGACCAGTCGGCCCACAGGCGCTCGATGAAGGCCAGGTCGTCGGCCGGCACCGCCACTTCGGCCAGCGGGTGCTGGAAGAAGAACATGTACCAGGAGCGGCGCAACTGGTCGTAGGACAGAAACCCCTGGGCCAGGGCCGCCATGGGAGGCAGCGCCATCGTGACGAGACGGCGCCACGGCGCCTCGGCGTGCTGCACGGCGGCGTAGCCGGCGAACGCGCCCCAGTCGTGGCCGACGAGCACGGCGTCGCGCCCGTCGCCACCGGTCAGCGCCTGGTAGAGGCGCACGGCATCGAGGCCGATCACGGCCGATTGGTAGCAGGGCTCGCTGGGTACCGTCGACGGGGCGTAGCCCCGTAACCAGGGGGCGACGGCGCGGTAACCGGCACCGGCGAGGAGGGGCAAGAGATGGCGCCAGGTGTGGGCCGAGTCGGGGAACCCGTGGAGCAGCAGCGCCAGTGGAGCGGCCTCGTCACCGGCCGCTCTGTAGGCGAACGTCACCCCGTTTGCCTGGATGGTCCCCTCCGTGACGGCCGTCATGTGGCGGACGCTAACGCAGGGCGGTGATTGTGGTCACAGTCAGTGCTGCGGTCGGACACGCTTGGGTAACGTCCCGGACACGTGGAGGGCGGTGATGGGGGAACCGTTGCTGAACGTGACGTTCTACGGGACCCGGGGCTCGACCCCTTGTCCCAGTGACTGCAACCGCCGCTACGGCGGTAACACGTCGTGTGTGGCCCTCGAATCGCCCGGCCACGAGCCGATCATCCTCGACCTCGGCACCGGGCTGCGGTTCTTCGGCGAGACCCAGGCCAACGACGGCACCTTCAAGGGCTCAGCGCTCGTCACCCACCTCCACTGGGACCACGTGCAGGGTCTGCCGTTCTTCACGCCCATCCTCAAGGAGGGCGCCCGCCTCGACATCTACGGCCCGCGCCAGGAGAACGGCAGCGTGGCCGAGGCGTTCCACCGGTTCATCTGCCCCCCGTTCTTTCCTGTCACCGTCGAGCAGCTCTACGGCCAGATGGAGTTCCACGACGCCTCCAGCGAGGACCTCGAGGTCGACGGCGCGAAGATCCGGGTGCGCTCGGTGCCCCACGTCGGGTCGAACAACGGCTACCGCGTCGAGTTGGGCGGCTACTCGGTCGCCTACCTGTCCGACCACCAGATGCCCCACGACGGCAGCCACGTCGTCTCCGACGACGTGCTCGAGCTGTGCGACGGAGTCGACGTGCTCATCCACGACGCCCAATACACGGAGGCCGAGTTCGCCGAGAAGTACTACTGGGGCCACTGCACGGCGGACTACGCGCTGTTCGTGGCTCAGGAGGCCGCCGCCAAGCGCCTCGTGATGTTCCACCACGATCCGGGCCGCAGCGACGACCAGCTCGACGCCCTGCTCGCCGACGTGCAGACGAAGGCCACCGGCACCTCGGTGTCCGAGGTGCTCGCCGCCGCCGAGGGCCTCACGATCTCGCTCGGCGGCTGACGGCGTCACGACCCGACTGACGGCCGGGCCTCTAGGGTCACGGGCGTGAGTTCCGAACGACCCGTCAGATCAGCCGTCGACGGCGCCCGGTTCCGGCAGGTCCTCGGGCATTTCCCCACAGGGGTCACGGTCATCACCGCCGCCGGGCCCGACGGGCCGGCCGGCCTCGCCGTCGGCTCGTTCTTCTCGGTCTCGCTCGACCCGCCGCTGGTGGCGTTCTGCGCGGCGAAGACGTCGTCGAGCTACCCCAAGGTCGAGGCGGCAGGGCACTTCGTCGTGAACGTGCTGGGCGATGACCAGGAGGACGTCTGCCGCGTCTTCGCCGGCAAGGGCGACAAGTTCGCGGGCCTCGGCTACCGGCCGTCCCCGGGCAGCGGAGCGCCGGTCATCAACGACGTCCTGGCCTGGATCGACTGCGACATCGACACCGTCCACGAGGCCGGCGACCACTGGATCGTCGTCGGCCACGTGCGCGAGCTGGAGGTCGGCGACGAGTCCGGCGGGCCGCTCGTCTTCTATCGGGGCGGCTACGGCCGCTTCGCCCCGTAGCGGCATGGCCACCTACGCCCTGGGCGACCGGGAACCGCAAATAGACCCGACCGCCTACGTGCACCCCGACGCCACCGTGATCGGCGACGTGCGCATCGGCCCCGAGGCCTCGGTGTGGCCCGGCGCCGTGCTGAGGGGCGACGGCGCGCCGATCACGATCGGCCCCCGCAGCTCGGTGCAGGACGGCTCGGTGCTGCACTGCACGCCGTTCCACCCCACCACGGTGGGGGCCGACTGCGTGGTCGGGCACCTCGTGCACCTCGAGGGTTGCACGATCGAGGACGGAGCGCTCGTCGGCTCGGGCTCGATCGTGCTCCACGACGCCGTCGTGGGGGCCGGCGCCCTCGTGGGGGCCGGCGCGGTCGTGTCGCCCCGGACCCGCATCCCGGCCCGGGCCAAGGCGCTCGGGATCCCGGTGCGCATCACGCCCGACGCCGTCGACCCCGAGGTAGAGATCGCACCGGCCGCCCAGTCCTACGTCGAGCGGGGCCGCTGGTACCGCAAGGACCTGCGCCCGCTCGACTGAGCGCGCCCCGGGCCCCTACGAGGCCGCCGCCTACGAGACCCGCCGGGCCTCGGCGAGGCAGTCGTGGAACTCGTCGGCCCGGGCCGAGGAGCTGGCCGCGGCGCTGAGGGATCGCTTCCCGGCAGAGCGCCGGCGCTCGTGCCCCGCTGGTCGACCGGCCGCTCGCCCGAGGGCCTCGACCGTGCGGGCCATCCACGACGCCGCGTTCCCGATCCCGGCGTAGCCGGCGCCACGAGCCACCGGCGGGTCCGACGGACCGGCCGCGGGGCAGCGGGCGTGCGTGTGCCCCGGGGCGGTCGCTCCGAACCCCTCAGGCGCCGGAGGCCAGCCAGTCGAGCCCGGCCACCGGCAGGTTCCGGGCGACCGTGAACGCCGCGACCACGCCGAGGGCGGCGACGGCGGCCCAGGCGGGTGGGTGCACCGGCCCCGGCCGGCGGCCGACGAGCGGCGCCAGCCACAGGGCGAGCGCCACGGCCGCCACCACGAGCGCCGGCACCAGCAGCACGTTGTGGTCGAGCGCAGCCCCGAGGTGGCCGTGGAGGAGGTCGTGGGTGCCGCGCAGGCCGCCACACGCCGGGCAGTCCATTCCGAGCAGCGTGCGGCTCGGGCAGGGCGGGTAGGCGCCGCCGCGCTCGGGGTCGACCAGGCCCACGTACGCCGTCGCGCCCACGGCCAGGGCGAGCACCCCTATGCGCTCGCGCCGCCCCTCGGCGCTCGGGTCCGCGTGGTCGGTCCCCCGGGCGACAGCCATCCGGGCTCACGGTACCGTCGGGCGCCATGGACGTCGGTTCCGTGGGCCTGTGGACCTTCCAGCTCGACCTGAGGAGGGCCCAGGAGGCCCGGGAGATCGCCGCCCAGGTCGACGACCAGGGCTGGGGCACCCTCTGGATACCCGAGGCGATCGGGCGCGAGGCGATGTCGCACGCCGGGCTGCTGCTCGACGCCACGAACCGGCTCGTGGTGGCCACCGGCGTCGCCAACGTGTGGAGCCGGGCGGCGACGGCGGCGGCGGCCGCCCAGCGCCTGCTGGCCGACGACTCGGGCGGGCGGTTCCTGCTGGGGCTCGGCGTCAGCCACGAGCCGATGGTCGAGGGCATGCTCCACCAGTCCTACGAGAAGCCGCTGGCCAAGATGGCGAGCTATCTCGACGAGATCGACGACGCCTTCAGCACGGCGCCGGCGCCGCCCGAGGACCCGCCCCGCGTGCTGGCGGCCCTCGGTCCCCGGATGCTGCGCCTGGCCGCCAAGCGGGCGTGGGGCGCGCTCACGTACTTCGTGCCGGTCGACCACACGCCCGTGGCCCGCGACGTGCTGGGCGAGGGACCGATGCTGATGGTGTCGCAGGCCGCCGTCGTCACGACGGACCCCTCGGTCGCCCGCGAGACCGGCCGCCGGTGGATGCAGATCTACCTGGGCCTGCCGAACTACACGAACAACCTGCGGCGCCTCGGGTGGGGCGACGAGGACCTGTCCGGCGGGGGCAGCGACCGGCTCGTCGACGCGCTGGTGGCCTGGGGGGACGTCGACGCCGTGGCCGCCCGCGTGGCCGAGCACCGCGACGCCGGGGCGGACCACGTGTGCCTGCAGGTGCTCGACCCCGACGCCACGGCCGTGCCCATGGACGCTTGGCGCGACCTGGCGGCGGCGCTCGTGCCGCCGCCCGCCCCGGCCGTGGCTCCCGCCGCCCCGGCTCCGGCGACTGCGCCCGCCAGGAAGGCGGCGAGGGCGAAGGCTGCGCCGGCCAAGGCCCGCGTCCAGAAGGCGGGCGCACCCCGGAAGATCGCGAAGAAGCAGGGCGGCCAGGCGGCGAGGAAGGCGCCTCCCCGCGGGTGATCTCGCCGGGAAACCGGCTTGCCTGGACGAGCACGGCGTTCGGTAAACTTGACCGACGGGTCAAGAGGGGGGGCCGATGCCGGCATGACGAGCGAACACCGCGGCGGCTGGAAGCTGATGCGCGAAGCGGTCGGTCGGCGGAAGGCCGGCATCGCTCTCGGCGTCGGCACCGGCCTGGCGTGGACGGCCGCCAAGGTCAGCACCGGGGTGATCGTCGGCAAAGCGGTCGACGAGGGCATCGAAGCGGACGACAGCAGCGCTCTGCTGCGCTGGTCGCTGCTGCTCGGGTTCGTGGCGCTCTGCTCGGCCGCGTTCACCGGCATGCGCCGATACTTCGCGTTCCGTGAGGCGCGTTGGATCGAGCTCGACCTGCGCGATCGGCTCTTCGCCCACCTGCAGCGGCTGCACTTCTCGTTCCACGACCGGGTGCAGACCGGCCAGCTCATGAGCCGGGCCAACGCCGATCTGCAGCAGGTGCAGTCGTTCCTCGTCATGATCCCGCTGACGATTTCCAACGGTGTCACCGTGACCGCCGTCACCGTCATCCTGGCCACGATCGACCCGATGCTCACGCTCCTGGCGCTGGGATCGCTGCCGTTCCTCAACGTGATGGCCACCCGCTTCTCCCGGCGGCTCTCGCCCCACGTCATGGGCATCCAGCGCGAGACCGCAGAGCTGGCCGCCGTGGTCGAGGAGACCGTGGCCGGCGTCCGCGTCATCAAGGGCCTCGGCGCCGAGACCGTCCAGGCCCAGCGCCTGAAGGCCGAGGCGGACGACGTCTACCGCGAGTCCATCGCCGCCGCCCGCACCCGGGCCCGGTTCCTGCCGGGCCTCGAGCTCCTGCCCAACATCGGCCTCATCGCCGTGCTCGGCTACGGCGGCCACCAGGTGATCAACGGCGCCCTCAGCCTCGGCGACCTGATCGCGTTCAACGTCTACATCGGCATGCTCATCTGGCCGCTGCGCATGCTCGGCATGATCGTGGCCCAGGGCCAGCGGGCCGTGGTGTCGGCGGAGCGGGTCGACGAGGTGCTTGTCACCGCGCCCGATATCGCCGATGCTCCGCGGCCGAGGGCCCTCCCGCCGGGCGGCGGCGAGGTGCGCTTCGAGTCCGTGCGGTTCGGCTACGGGCGGCCGACGCCCGTGCTCGACGGGTTCGACCTGCGGGTGGCGCCCGGCGAGTCCGTCGCCCTGGTGGGCGCCACCGGGTCGGGCAAGTCGACCGTGGCCCGCCTCGTGCCGCGCTTCTACGACGTCGAGGACGGCGTCGTGCGAGTCGACGGCGTCGACGTGCGCCAGCTGGCCCTGCGCGACCTGCGCCGGGCCGTGGGCATCGTGTTCGAGGACACGTTCCTCTTCAGCGACACCATCGCCGCGAACATCGCGTTCGCCGATCCCGACGCCCCCCACGCGGCAATCGAGCGAGCGGCCCGCCTGGCGGGGGCGCACGAGTTCATCTCCGAGCTGGCGGAGGGCTACGGCGCGATGATCGGCGAGCGTGGCTACTCGCTCTCGGGCGGGCAGCGCCAGCGCATCGCCATCGCCCGGGCGATCCTCGCCGACCCGCGCATCCTCATCCTCGACGACGCCACCTCGGCGGTCGACCCCACGAAGGAGCACGAGATCCGCGACGCGCTCACCACGGTGATGCGCGGGCGCACGACGATCGTGATCGCCCACCGCCCGGCCACGATCGCCCTGGCGGACCGGGTCGTCCTGCTCGACGGCGGGCGGGTCGTCGCCGAGGGGACCCGCGACGGGCTCCTCGCGAGCGAGCCCCGCTACCGGACCGTGCTGGCGTCCGCGGCGGCCGACCAGTCGCTCTTCCCCGAGGGTGCCGGTGGCGACGGCGACGGCTCCGGGGCGGGCGAGCGCGCGGATGTCGGGGGCATGGCCTGATGTGGCGTGACGCAGGCGTGAGCGCCGACGACAAGCTCGACGCCGAGCAGCGCCGCCGGCTCGCGCGCCGCACGGCCGCCATGCTGCGTCCGCAGCTGCGCCACGTGGTGGTGGCTCTCGCCATGGTCGTGCTGTGGACGATCACGGTCCTGGCCGGCCCGTGGCTCGTGCGCTTCGGCATCGACGAGGGCATCAAGGGTGGGGAACCGTCCCGACTGAACCTGGCGGTGGGCGCCTACGTCGTCGTGGCGGTCCTGGCCTATGTCACGAACCGCCTGCAGATTCGCTTCATCTCGGCGGTCGGCGAGCAGTTCCTCCGCCAGATGCGCACCCGGGTGTTCGACCACCTGCAGCGGCTCTCGATGCCGTTCTACGACCGGTCGAAGGCCGGCGTGCTCGTGTCCCGCATGACGAGCGACGTCGACTCCCTGGCCGAGCTGATCCAGAACGGCCTGGCCATGTTCGTGTCGAACGCCCTGCTTCTCGTCGTCTCGATCGGCGTGCTGTTCAGCGTGTCCTGGCAGCTCCTGGCCGTGTGCATCGTGGCGCTGCCCCCGGTGGTCCTCGCCAGCATCAAGTTCCAGCGCGACTCCAACGAGGCCTACCTCGACGTGCGGGACCGCATCGGCTCAACGCTCACCCAGCTGCAGGAGGGCATCGCCGGTGTGCGCGTCGTCCAGGCCTTCGGGCGCGAGGACGCGTCGATCGGCCGGTTCCGGTCCGACAACCGTGACCTCTACGACAGCCACATGCGCTCGGTGAAGATATCGGCCTGGTACCTGCCGGTGATCGAGCTGGCCGGCTGGGGCACGACCGCGCTGGCGCTCGGCTTCGGCGGCCACTGGGTGCACGACGGCACGATCTCGGTGGGCACGGTGGCGTTCTTCGTACTGGCGCTGTCCAACCTGTTCGAGCCCGTCCAGCAGCTCAGCCAGCTGTTCAACCAGGTGCAGTCCGCGGGCGCCGGACTCCACAAGCTCTACGAGCTGCTCGACGAGCCGGTCGACGTGGCCGAGCGGCCCGGCGCGGTCGACCTGCCCGAACGGGGTGACCTGCGGGTCGACGACGTGGCCTTCGCCTACGGCGACGGGCCGCGGGTGCTGCGCGACGTGTCGCTGCGCATCCCCGCGGGCAGCCGCCTGGCGCTCGTCGGCCCCACGGGCGCCGGCAAGTCCACGCTGGCGAAGCTGGCCGCCCGCCTCTACGACCCCACCGAGGGCGCCGTGACCTTCGGCGGGGTGGACCTGCGCGACGCCACGCTGGCGTCGCTGCGCCAGCGTGTCGTGGTCATCCCCCAGGAGGGCTTCCTGTTCAACGGGTCGATCCGCGACAACGTGCGCATCGCCCGCGAGGGCGCCGGCAACGGGGAGGTCGACGCCGCCCTGCGCGCCGTCGGCGCTCACGACCGGTTCGCCGGCCTGCCTGAGGGCCTCGACACCGAGGTGCGCGAGCGGGGCAGCCGGCTGTCGGCCGGCGAGAAGCAGCTCGTGTCCCTTGCCCGCGCTGCGCTCGCGGATCCGGCCGTGCTCGTGCTCGACGAGGCCACCTCGAGCCTGGACCCCGGAACCGAGGCGCTGGTCGAGGAGGCCGTCGACCGCCTGCTCGAGGGTCGCACGGTCGTGGTGATCGCCCACCGGCTCTCGACCGCCGAGCGCTCCGACCTGGTCGGCGTCGTCGACGGGGGCCGCCTGTCCGAGCTGGGCACCCACGACGAGCTCGTCGCCGCCGGCGGCCGCTACACCTCGCTCTACCAGACCTGGACCTCCGGCCTCTCCACCGCCAGCTAGCCATCGGCTCCGGTGGCACCGGCACGCGTCCACCGTCGGCCGTCAGAGGCCCCCGCGTTTCCTGAACGTAAGGAGGTGGTTCCACTACGCTGGGTATCCATGATTCGCTGGAACGCCAAGCGACGAGGCTGGAAGCGGCTCGAGAGTCGGCGGGCGCCCCGCCGCAGCGGCGACCTCACCCGTTCCCGCCGCCGAGGTGGGGGCCGGTCGGCCGGACGCCGCCGCCGGTCCATCAGCTGGTGGTAGGCGTCGCTGGACCCCGCATCGTTTCTCCCGCGCTCGGGGTCCGAGGCGCTGGCAGAGCGGATCCGGCCGACAGGGCCTCGTCGGGCCGTCGGTAGTGCCTCTGATCCTGTTTCCCGTCGCGCCGCCCGGGCAGCGGCGCACATGGCCCACGAACCGGTCCGGGAGGGGGACGAACCATGACGGCCAAGACAGGAGAACGGGCACAGGAGACCGGTGACTTCCACTGCGCGAGCTGCAACGCCAAGGTCCACGTGACCAAGGGCGACAAGATTCCGCCGTGCCCCTGCGGCAAGAACGAGTTCAACACCCGCACGGGCGAGCCCGGCAACAAGAGCTGACCCCGACGCCGGCGCGCGTGGGCATGGGGACGGGCAACGTCGACACCGAGGCGGTCTCGCCGTCCGGGCGCGTCCAGCTCCGCCTACGCCGAGCTTGGGGCTCACGGCCACCGTCGTCCAGGACCGCCTGTGACCTGCGGGTGTGGCGTCCTCGAAGGGGATTGCTACTATCGGCGTAGGAGAAATTGCGCCCGGCCGGGATCCTGCTCCCCCCACCCGCCGGGCACCGTCGCCGACACACCACGAAGAGGACACAGATGGCTGTCGCCGATCTCGATCTCGGCCGCTACAAGCTCGGATGGTCCGACGAGGAGAACTACGTCTTCAAGCCCAAGAAGGGCCTGAACGAGGACATCGTCCGCGAGATGTCGTGGATGAAGGGCGAGCCCGACTGGATGCTCCGCCAGCGGATGTCTGCGCTGCGGCACTTCGAGAGGCGGCCCATGCCGTCGTGGGGCGGCGACATGTCCGAGATCTACCTCGACGACATCTACTACTACATCAAGCCCACGAGCTCGCAGGTCGACGAGTGGGACGAGTTGCCCGACTCGATCAAGAACACCTACGAGAAGTTGGGCATCCCCGAGGCCGAGCGCAAGTACCTCGCCGGGGTCACCGCCCAGTACGAGTCCGAGGTCGTCTTCCACCGCAACCGCGAGGACCTCGAGCGCCAGGGCGTCATCTTCTGTGACATGGACACGGCGCTGCGCGAGTACCCCGAGGTGGTCAAGCCGTACTTCGGCAAGATCATCCCGAAGAACGACAACAAGTTCGCCGCGCTGAACTCGGCCGTGTGGTCGGGCGGGTCGTTCATCTACGTGCCGCCGGGCGTCGAGGTCGACATGCCGCTCCAGGCCTACTTCCGCATCAACGCGGAGAACATGGGCCAGTTCGAGCGCACGTTGATCATCGCGGACGAGGGCTCGAAGGTGCACTACATCGAGGGCTGCTCGGCCCCGGTGTACACGACCGATTCGCTGCACTCGGCCGTCGTCGAGATCGTCGTCAAGCCGAGCGCCCGGGTCACATACACGACCATCCAGAACTGGTCGAACAACGTGTTCAACCTGG
>Ga0126307_10000169_pt1 | contig 40453 bp, 44 predicted proteins | sample Plot28_FD_89955 | JGI IMG/M metagenome (GOLD analysis project Ga0126307, IMG submission 89955) | Serpentine soil microbial communities from UC McLaughlin Reserve, CA, USA - Plot28 | ecosystem: Environmental > Terrestrial > Soil > Grasslands | place: USA: UC McLaughlin Reserve, Lake County... | reverse complement strand
GAGGAGGTCGCGGGCCTCGGTGGCGTCCAGCGGCCTGACCCGGGCGTCGCGGTGGGCGTCGAGCTCGACCAGCCCCTCCTGCTTGAGGCGGCGCAGCGCCTCGCGCAGGGGAGTGGTGCTCATCCCGATCTGCTGCGCGAGGGCGGCCTGCGGGAGCACCGCACCCGGGGCGAGACGGCCGGAGAGGATCAGCTCGCGCACCCGGTTGTAGGCGTGGTCGCTCTTCGTCGAGAAGCCGGGGTCGCCGGTCGAGGGGCTGTCGAGCACGCTGTTCCTTTCGCCGACCGACGCTTCGTTATAGGTTATAACGAAGCCCCGAGTGAGAGCGAGCCGCCGTGCCGACCTATGCCACCACCGACCTCTGCGACGCCCATCCCGACATCCAGGTCTGTGACCCGGTCTTCCAGGCGTTCGGCGGCAACCCCCGGTTCGCCGGTCCGATCACGACCCTGAAGGTCTTCGAGGACAACACCCTGATCAAGCAGGCGGTCGAGGGTCCGGGCGAGGGCCGGGTGCTGGTCGTCGACGGGGGCGGGTCGAAGCGGTGCGGCCTGGTCGGGGGCAACCTCGCCGTCTCCGCCGCGACCAACGGCTGGGCCGGCATCGTCGTCTACGGCTGCATCCGGGACGCCGACGAGCTGGCCGAGCAGCCGATCGGCGTGCGCGCGCTCGCGGCGTTCCCCCGCAAGAGCCAGCGGGGACTGCACTCCGGCCAGGCGGGCATCCCGGTGATCTTCGCCGGGGTGGTGTTCCGCGAGGGGGAGTGGCTCTGCGCCGACGCGGACGGCGTCGTCGTGCTGCCGGAGGTGCCCGCCGCCGGTTGAGTCAGCGGCGGCCGAGCAGCCGGGCCAGCCGGTGGGTGCGGCCGAGCCGGAGCTCGGCCAGGTCCGGCGGCGCCGGCTCCGGGGCCTCCGCGATCTGCGAGTGGCGCTCGTGCAACCGGGCCCGCACGTCGTCGGGCGTGTAGGCGCGGCGCTGGCGCTCGTTGCGGGCCAGCACCACGCCCGTCGCCGCCACGCCGGTGAGACCGGCAAGTCCGAGGAGCTTCCAGAGGCGCACGGTCCGTAACGTAGCGCCCGTGGCCGAGCTCGCACTGGACAAGGCGGTCGAACTCACGCGCACCGGGGACGTGTGGGTCTTCCGCGGGCCCTCGCTCGCCGATCGTGCGATCCGGGCGATCACCAACGCCCCGGTCAACCACGTCGGCATGGCGGTCGTGCTCGAGGACATGCCGCCTCTGCTCTGGCACGCCGAGCTCGGGAAGTCGCTGCCCGACGCCTGGACCGGCGAGCACCAGCGCGGGGTGCAACTGCACGACCTGCGCGACGCCGTCCTCACCTGGCGGCGCCGCTACGGCCAGCGGGCATGGTTCCGCCAGCTGGTCGGGCCGTCGGCCGACGGGGGCGTGACCGCCGCGATGGAGGACGCCGTCCTGCGCACGATCGCGCGGCTGGACGGCAAGCCGTTCCCGACCACCCGCGGGCTGGTGCGGGGCTGGGTCAACGGCCGGCTGCGTCGCAGCACCGCAGCCGAGACGGTGTTCTGCGCGGAGCTGGTGGCGGCCACCTACACCGCGATGGAGCTGCTGCCCGGCGACCGTCCGCTGAACGCCTACGACCCCGGCAGCTTCTGGTCCGGCGACGACCTCGAGCTGCTCCAGGGCGCCCGCCTCGGCCCGGAGATCCCCGTCGACGTTCCGCTCAGCGACTGACCGTCGCGACGCGGTAGGTGCTCTGCACCATGCCGCCACGGAACGTCTGCGTGCGGACGTGCTCGAGGGGGACGTCGGCGGCCAGCTCGCCGAACGGCGTGTGGCCCGTGCCGATGAGCACGGGGACGCGGGAGAGGGTCAGGTCGGCGACGAGGCCCGCGCGCAGGAAGGCGTGCACGGTGCGCCCGCCGTCCACGTACACCCGCCGGTATCCGGCCGCCTCGACCGCGGCCACCGCCTCGTCGAAGGACCTGTGCACGGTGATCCGCGGATCGGCGCCTGCTTCCAGCGTCGTGCTCAGCACGTGCACCGGCTTGCCCTGGTACGGCCACTCCCCGAAGGGCGCGATCACGTCGTAGGTGCCGCGGCCCATCACGAGGGCGTCGATGCCGGCGACGAACTCGGCGAACCCGAAGTCACCGCCCTCCCCGTCGTCGGGTGCGCTGCCGACCTCGGCGTCGCCGGTCAGCCAGGAGAGGTCGCCGTCGAGGCGGGCGATGAAGCCGTCGACGCTCATGCCGAGGAAGACGTGCCCGGTGAAGGAAGCGCTCATCCCCTCACCGTGCACCACGGGTACGACGGTCGGACCGGGAACGTGCGCCGGCTGCGGGTGCGGGTGACTACCGGGGGTCGGACCGCGGGGCGACCGCCGGTGCGGCCGCGGCGTACGCCGCCGCGACGCCGCCGCTGATCCGCGCCGCGCGGCCGTACCGGGGTGAGCGCAGCAGCGGCACCATGCTCGCCGCGTGCAGCAGGTCGATCCCCGAGTGGAAGAGCACCCGGGTGTGGGTGGGGGCGGCCAGGGTTCCGGCGTGCTGGACCACCAGCCGCCCGCCCAGCACCCGGGCCAGCCACAGCCGGTCGGGCGGGAACTCCGGCGCCAGGGCCGCCACGACCGGCTGCGGGCGGATCAGCAGCGCCAGTCCCCACGCCAGACCGGCGGCGGCGAGGAGCCGGGTGACCCGTCGACGGCCCACGTCCGCACCAGCGGTCATCGATCTCCTCCGTCGGGCGGGGGATGGTCCCTGCGGAACCTCTGTCTCTGCTCCCAGATGTAAGCAGAGGCAGAGGTTGCGCGGGGCGAAACGGTCAGGCGGCGCGCGGCGACGTGCGGTTCTCCGCGAGCGGCGTGAAGCCGCGCAGCCGGAGGCTGTTGGTGACCACGAACACCGAGCTGAACGCCATCGCCGCGCCCGCGATCATCGGGTTGAGCAGGCCGGCGACGGCCAGCGGGATCGCGGCCACGTTGTAGGCGAACGCCCAGAACAGGTTGCCCTTGATGACGGCGAGCGTCCGCCGGGACAACCGGATGGCGTCCGCGGCCACCCGGAGGTCGCCCCGCACCAGCGTGAGGTCGGCCGCCGCGATGGCGACGTCGGTTCCCGTGCCCATGGCCAGCCCCAGGTCCGCCTGGGCGAGCGCCGCGGCGTCGTTGACGCCGTCGCCGACCATCGCGACCGTGCGGCCCTCGGCCTGCAGCCGCCGCACCACGTCGACCTTGTCCCGGGGCAGCACCTCGGCGACGACCTGCTCGATGCCGACCTCCGCGGCCACCGATCGGGCGGCCCGCTCGTTGTCGCCGGTGAGCAGCACCGGTGCGAGGCCGAGGTCGCGGAGCTGCCGCACCGCCGCTGCCGACGTCGGCTTCACGGCATCGGCGACGACCAGGACGCCGCGCGCCGCGCCGTCCCAGCCGACGGCCACCGCGGTCCGGCCCTCGGCCTCCGCCGCGGCGACCGCCGCCGCGAAGTCGTCCTGCAGGCACAGCCCCTGCTCGGCGAGCAGCCGTGGCCGGCCGACGACGACGCCGACACCCTCGACCGTGCCGGTGACGCCCAGGCCCTCGGTGTTCGCGAACCGCTCGACACGCGGCAGGGGACCGCTGCGGGTGACGGCGGCCTCGGCCACCGCCGCGGCGATCGGGTGTTCCGACGCCGCCTCCAGCGCACCTGCCAGCCGGAGCACGTGCGCGGCGTCCTCACCCGCCGCCGGCACCACGTCGAGCAGCGTCATCCGGCCCGTGGTGACGGTCCCCGTCTTGTCCAGGACGACGGTGTCGACCCGGCGCGTGCTCTCCAGCACCTCCGGGCCCTTGATCAGGATGCCCAGCTGGGCGCCGCGGCCGGTGCCGACCATCAGCGCGGTCGGCGTGGCCAGGCCGAGGGCGCACGGGCAGGCGATGATCAGGACCGCGACGGCGGCGGTGAAGCCGGCCGGCAGTCCGGCGCCGGTGCCGATCCAGAAGCCGAGGGTCGCCACCGCCAGCGCCAGAACGATCGGCACGAACACCGCCGAGATCCGGTCGGCCAGCCGCTGCACCTCGGCCTTGCCGTTCTGGGCGTCCTCGACCAGCCGCGCCATCTGGGCGAGCTGGGTCTCGGCGCCGACCCGCGTCGCGCGCACGACGAGCCGGCCACCGGCGTTCACCGTCGCCCCGGCCACGGCGTCGCCCGGGCGGACCTCCACCGGCACCGACTCGCCGGTCAGCATGGAGGCGTCGACGGCCGACGACCCCTCGGCGACCTCGCCGTCGGCGGCGATCTTCTCCCCGGGACGGACGACGAACAGGTCGCCGACGGCTAGTTCCCCGACTGGCACGCGCCGCTCGGTGCCGTTCCGGAGGACCGAGACGTCCTTGGCGCCCAGCTCCAGCAGGGCGCGCAGCGCGGCGCCGGCCCGGCGCTTGGACCGGGCCTCCGCGTACCGGCCGGCGAGCAGGAACGTGGTGACCCCGGCGGCCGCCTCGAGGTAGATGTTCCCGGCACCGTCGCTGCGGGCGACGGTCAGCTCGAACGGGTGGGTCATGCCGGGGGTGCCGGCGGTGCCGAGGAAGAGCGCGTAGAGCGACCAGCCGAACGCGGCGAGGGTGCCCAGGGACACGAGGGTGTCCATCGTGGCGGCGCCGTGGCGGAGGTTCGTCCAGGTGGCCCGGTGGAACGGCGCGCCGCCCCACACCACCACGGGCGCGGCGAGGGTGAGCGAGAGCCACTGCCAGTAGTCGAACTGCCAGGCCGGCACCATCGCCAGGAGGACGACGGGGACGGTCAGCGCGGTGGACACCAGCAGCCGGTGCCGCAGGAGAAGGACCCCGTCTTCCTCGCCCCTCGCAGGCTCGGGGCGAGCCTCTGGACGGGACCGTAGGGCGGCCGTGTAGCCGGTCTGCTCGACCGTCGCGATGAGGTCCGCGGGCGTGACGCCCTCGCCGAAGCTGACCTTCGCCTTCTCGGTGGCGTAGTTGACCGTGGCGGTGACGCCCTCGAGCCGGTTGAGCTTCTTCTCCACCCGGGCGGCGCAGGAGGCGCAAGTCATGCCGCCGATGACCAGCTCGATGTCGGTGGGCGCGCTCACGAGCCGGCCTCCTCGTGCCCGCGCGCCGTCACGGTGAACGCCGCCGTCCGGACGACCGAGCCGTGCCGGAAGTCGAGGAACAGGCGGTAGGTGCCGGCCGAGGGCGCGGTGGTCCCGAAGACGACGTCCGGGCCGGGCCGCGTGACGCCGTCGCCCGGCTCGCCGGCCGGGTGGACGTGCAGGTAGGCGAGGTCGCCGGCACGCAGCGCCACCAGGTGCCCGTAGGCGCCCAGGTAGGGCTGCAGGTCGCTCACCGGCCGGCCGTTCCGGCTGACGGCGAACGTCAGCTCCGACTCCGTCCCGGCCGACAGCTCGCCGTCGAGCGTGACGGTGTAGCCGTCCACCTCGGCGGTCGCCGCCGGTGCGGGCAGCGGCTCCGGCGCGCTCTCGCCGGCAACCGCGAGATCGGCCCCCAGGATCCGGTTCTCGCCGCCGTCGCCCGGCGTGAAGTCGGCGAAGACCCGCCACGAGCCCGGGGTGAGGGCCAGCGGGACCCGCCAGGTGCCGCCCGCGTCCCGCACCGGGTGGACGTGCTGGAACCCGGTCAGGTCGCGGCGGACGGCGACGAGGTGCAGCTCCTTCTCGTGCGCCTCCGCGAAGTCGAGGACCGGCCGGTCGTCGGATCCGAGGATGCGGAAGGAGAGCTCCGCGGCGGGCGCCGCGGGCAGCACCGCGTCGTCCAGGGCGAGGGTGTAGCCGCCGTCGGAGACCATCAGCCCGCCCGGAGAGCGGTCGCCGCCCGCGGTCTCGGCGTGCTCCCCGCCGCCCATCTCGTGCCCGGCCGGCGCCTCCGCGGCGGTGGCCCCGACGGGACCGGCGAGCCGGCCCGCACCCAGGGCGGCACCGAAGACGGCGGCCAGCCCCACGGCGAACCCGGCGAGCTTGAGGGGTGTGTTCATGGCAGGTGCGACCGCGTCAGCGGCCCGCCACCTCGTATCCGGCCTCCTCGACGGCAGCGCGGACGGCGTCCTCGTCGACGGGTGCGTCGCTCGCGACGGTCAGCCCGCCGCTGGCGAGGTCGACGTCGACAGCGGTGACGCCGGGCACCTGCGAGACCTCCTCGGTCACCGCGTTCACGCAGTGGCCGCAGGTCATGCCGGTGACGGTCCAGGTGCTGGTCGTGGTCATGCCGATGTTCCTCTCGGGGGGCGGGGACTGACGGATCAGGAGCGGACCAGCCGGGCGATGGCCTCGGAGGCCTCGCGCACCTTCTCCTCGGCCTCGCGGCCACCCGCCCGCGCGGCCTCGACCACGCAGTGGCTCAGGTGCTCCTCGAGCAGGCCGAGCGAGACCGCCTGCAGGGCCTTCGTCATCGCCGAGACCTGGGTGAGGATGTCGATGCAGTACTTCTCGTCCTCGACCATGCGCTGCAGTCCGCGGGCCTGGCCCTCGATGCGCCGCAGCCGCTTGAGGTACTCGTCCTTGCGGTGGATGTACCCGTGCTGGTGGTCGGAGCCGCCCACCTCGGGCGTGCTCGGCTCGACGGTGTCCACGGCGGTTCCCTCCTGACCGGCCGCGGTCATCGCGGCCCGACCGGAACCATACCCCCCTACGGTTTAGGGCGACAGTGGCCCTCGCGGTGCCAGGCCCGGATCCGGCGGGTCCCTCCTCAGCCGGTCGACGTCGGACCGCAGACGCGCGGCGGTCGAGCGGAGCCGGTCGGCGTCGGCGCGGGCGGAGGCGAGCTCGTCCTGCAGGCCGACGATCGTCTCCGCGGAGGCCAGGGAGTGCCCGTCGTCGAGCAGGCCGCGGACCCGGGCGGCCAGCTCGAGCTGGGAGCGGGAGTACCGGCGGTGACCGCCGGGGGAGCGGTAGGGCTGCAGGACGCCGCCGCTGTCCAGGCTGCGCAGGAAGGCGGCCTGGACGCCGAGCAGCTCGGCGGCCTGGCTCATCGTGAGCGCCGGGAAGTCCGGGTCGTCCAGCCGGCTCACCGGGTCGGGGGCCTGCCCGCTCGGTCGCTCGTCCATCGCCGCTCCTCCTTCCTGCCGGGTAGCGGAAGGGCCGGGCCCGTCCGGACCCGGCCCCTCTGCGGTCGCAGATCAGCTGGTGACAGCCTTCTGCTCCGACTGCTCGCCCTCGATCGTGCGGTGCTCGACCGGTGCCGGTGCGTCGGTGCGGGTGACCGTGATCTTGCGGGCCCGTGCCTTCTCGGCCACCGGGATGCTGATCGAGAGCACGCCGTCGTGATAGCTCGCCTCGAGCCGGTCGGTGTCGAGGCTGCGGCCGAGAACCAGCTGGCGGGTGTAGGTGCCGAACGGGCGCTCGGCGATGCTCCACTCGGCGTTCTCCAGCTGCGGTACGGACCGCTCGGCGCTCACGGTGAGGGTGTTGCCCTCGACCGACAGGTCGATCGAGCCGGGGTCGACGCCGGGCAGGTCGAAGTGGGCGACGAAGTTGTCGCCGACCCGGTAGGCGTCCATCGGCATGCCCGACAGCGGGCGTGCGGTGGACGACCCGGCGCGGCCGGTCAGCTGATCGAGGGCCCGGAAGGCGGCGTTCGTGGCGGCGAACGGGTCGTAGGCGGTCAGCATGATGACTCCCAACCTCCTGATAATCCTGTGTACGGTTCGCTGCCCGAGAGGGTGATCCTCTAGTGGCGACTAGAGATTACCTCGGCAAATCGTTCAAGTAAACCTGTCTCGCAGAAGTTTGTTCCCGGTCCGAACTGAGCCCTCCCGGCGCTCCCACGGGGTGCGTGAACCGGTCCGCTGCGGGGAAGTTCCGTCCCGTGGACGAGACCGACGTTCAGCAGCCTGACCACGGGCGGGGGCGTCCCGAGGAGCCGGAGGTCTCCTCCGTCGTCGAAGGGACGGTCGCCGTGGTGACCGTGACGGGCGAGCTCACCGAGGGGGCCCGCCGGCCGCTCGTGCGGGTGCTCACCGACGTCCTGCTGCAGAGGCACGACCTGGCGAAGGTCGAGCTGCGCCTCGCGGCGGTGTCGTTCATGAACTCCGCCGGCATGGCCGTGTTGGTGCAGGTCCAGCGGATGGCGGCCCCGCGCGGGGTCGAGGTGGCGCTGGTCGACCCGCCCGCCGTGGTCCTCCGGCCCCTGCAGCTCAACGGCCTCTGGCACCGCTTCCCGATCCTCGGGGAGGTGGCCGACGCCGGGGTTCCCGACGGTCCGGCCTGAGCTCGCCACACGAGTCCTCCTGGTGTCGGCGCCCGTTGCAGCGGAGTCGGCTCCTAGCCTGAGCCGGTGCCGCCCCACGATCACAGCCATGGTCCTGACCCGGACGCCCCGCCGCCCAGCCCCGAGGCGCTGACCCGCCGGCGCCGGGCCGTCTGGCTCATGCTCCTGCTGCTGGTCCCCGTGGGCCTGGCCACCGTGATCGGGCTGTTCGTGCTGTGGCCCGACGGCGAGCCGACGCGGGCCGAGCAGGCCGCCGCCATCTACCTGCCGCCGGGCACCACCTACCCCGACGGCCGGGTCGTGTCGGTCGAGCAGTACGACTGCAGCTTGGACTCGGGACAGCCGGCGACGTGCGCGACCGCGGTCGTCGAGGTCCTGACCGGCGAGGGGGCCGGCGACTTCCAGCAGATCGACCTGGCGGCCGACGTCGTGGCCAACGGCGTCGAGAAGGGGGACACCATCGTCCTGACCCGCGACGCGGGCGCCGAGGGCGGTGCCACCTACGGCTTCTTCGACTACGAGCGGACGACGCCGATCGTCGTACTCGCCATCGTCTTCGCCGTCGTCGTCGGGCTGGTCGCGCGGCTGCGCGGGTTGGCCTCCCTGGTCGGTCTCGCCTTCGCGTTCTTCGTCCTGCTGCGATTCGTGCTGCCCGGTCTGCTGGCCGACGAGTCACCGACGCTGGTGAGCCTCGTCGGCTCGGCGGCGATCATGTTCGTGGTGCTGTACCTGGCGCACGGCTTCTCGGCGCGGACGACGACCGCGCTGGTCGGCACCCTGTTCGGGCTCTCGCTAGTGGCTGTGCTGGGCGCGGTGGCGGTGAGCGCAGCCCGCCTCACCGGCGTCACCAACGACGAGACGATGCAGCTCAACATCTACGACCCCACGCTGAACTTCTCCGGCCTGGTGCTGGCCGGCATCGTCGTCGCGGGCCTGGGCGTGCTCAACGACGTCACCATCACCCAGGCCTCGGCGATCTGGCAGCTGCAGGAGGTCGACCCGACGATGACCGGCCGGGAGCTGTACCGGCGGGGCATGGCCGTCGGCCGCGACCACATCGCCTCCACCGTCTACACGATCGTGTTCGCCTACGCGGGCGCCGCGCTGCCGGCCCTGCTCGTCTTCAGCCTCTACGAGCGGTCGGCGTGGACGACGGTCACCAGCTCCACGCTGGCCGAGGAGATCATCCGCACGATGGTGGGCGCGATCGCCCTGGTGCTCGCCGTCCCGGTGACGACGGCGGCGGGCGCCTTCTTCGCGAAGGCGGCCGACACCCAGGCCGGGCAGGTGACCGAGCGGCGGATGTCTGCCCTCCGTGCGAGGTTCGCCCGATGACGAACGACTGGCCCCGTCCCGAGGCTCGCGCCGAGCGTGCGAGGCGGGAGGAGGACGGGGTCCTTCTCCTGCTGGCCGCCGCCCGCGCGGCCCCGGGCTTCATGCCGGAGGACGAGGGGCTGGCGCTGTACGCCGCGGCGCGGGAGGTCGCCGTCCCGGGGCCGCTGCTCGAGGTGGGCAGCTGGATGGGCAAGTCGGCGCTCTACCTGGCCGCCGCGGCCCGCGAGACCGGCCGGCAGGTGGTCACCGTCGACCACCACCGCGGGTCCGAGGAGCACCAGCCCGGCTGGGAGTACCACGACCCCTCACTGGTCGACCCGCACGTGGGGCTCGTCGACACCCTCCCGCGCTTCCGCCGCACGATCGCCGACGCCGGTGCCGAGGACGTCGTCGTCGCCGTCGTCACGCGGTCGGAGGTGCTGGCGCCGCTGTGGTCGACGCCGCTGGCCCTGCTGTTCCTCGACGGCAGCCACACCGAGGAGTCCGCCCGGCGCGACCAGGACGCCTGGGTGGCCAAGCTCGCTGTCGGCGGCACCCTGGCCATCCACGACGTCTTCCCCGATCCGGCCGACGGCGGCCAGGCGCCGTACGGCGTCTACACCAGGGTGGTGGGCTCCGGGGACTTCGAGGAGCTGTCGGGGACCGGATCCCTGCGGCTGCTGCGGCGGGTCCGATGAGCGACCCGCTCGAGGAGGAGCGGGCCACGGTGCTGGCCCAGATCGATGCGCTGACCCGCGAGTTCGACGAGGTGGTGGCGGCGTCGCGGGCGTCGAACGCCGACGACGAGCACGACCCGGAGGGCGCGACGATCGCCTTCGAACGGCAGCAGGTCGTCGCGCTGCTGGACCAGGCGCGGCAACGCCTCGCCGACGTGGAGGCGGCGTTCGCCCGGCGGGAGGCGGGTACCTACGGCGTCTGCGAGACCTGCGGGCGGCCGATCGCGGCCGAGCGGCTGGCGGCCCGGCCTGCGGCCCGCACCTGCATCGACTGCGCCCGCTGACTCAGCCGACCCGCTCCAGGATCCGGGTGACCGGCCTGCCCGCGAGCGCGGGAGAGGCGTCCCGGGAGGCCCACACGGTGGTCTCGAGGACCTGGAGGAACCCCTGGGCCTGTTCGAGGGTCGGGAAGTCCAGGTCGATGACGACGTAGTGGTCGTCGTCGACCGGCTGCTGGACCCTCTCCTCCTGGACACCGCCGTCGCGGCGCCGCCCGGCGAACCGGTCGAACGCGGTGCGCCACGTGGCCAGGTCGGTGATCGGGTGCTCGATGTGCAGGGTGGGCATGACGGCCTCCTCGGGGATCGGCGCGGTTGCGACCGGTTCCGACGCTAGGGACGCCGACCGGCCGAGCCCATCCCAGCTTTCTGGGGGACCGGTCTAGGGGGACGGCGTCCGTACCCTTCCGCCATGGCCCCGTCGACGGCCGCCGACCGCGCACGGGAGGCCGTCGTGCGCCTCTGCGCGTCCGACGCGGACCTCCGGACCCTCCGCGTGCGGCTGCTGGAGGCCGTCGGCCGGACGGTTCCCTTCGACGCCTACGCCTGGGTGCTCACCGATCCGGACACCACCGTCGGATCCTCACCGCTCGCCGCCGTTCCGTCGCTCGCCGAGCTGCCCCGGCTGATCCGGCTGCGCTACCTGACGCCGGTGAACCGGTGGACCGCGCTCGGGGAGCCCCCCGTCGCGCGTCTGGCCGACACCGCCCGGGGCCGGTTGGAGCAGAGCCCCCTATGGCGGGAGCTGCTGTCCCGCTACGACGTGAGCGACGTGGCGTCCGTCGTGTTCCGGGACCGGTACGGGTGCTGGGCCTTCCTCGAACTGTGGCGCACCGGCGGCCGCACCTTCACGACCGACGAGTCCGCCTTCCTGGCGGACGTCGCGCCGGCGGTCACGGCTGCGCTGCGTGCCGGGCAGGCACGGACGTTCGCCGTCACGCCGGCCCGTCGGCACCTCCCGGGCCGCTGGTCCTCCAGCTGTCGCCGGGCCTGGACGTGGTGCGCCAGACCGCGGACACCCGGGACCCCCTGCGGGTGCTCGTCCCGCGCGACGACGACGGACCGACGGTGCCGGCCGGGGCGTACAACGTCGGGGCCCAGCTGCTGGCGGTCGAGTCGGGCGTGGACCCCCACCCGCCCATGACCCGGGTCCACCTGGCGGGCGGGCTGTGGCTGACCCTGCGGGCGGCGCGGCTGGAGGAGATGGTCCCGTCCGCGGACCGGGACATCGCGGTGACGATCGAGGAGTCCACCCCGGCCGAGCGCGTCGGCCTGTTCACCCGCGCGGCCGGACTCAGCGAGCGGGAGGCCGAACTCGTCGGGCACCTGGCCGAGGGCAGCGACACCCGGGAGATCGCCCAGCGGATGTTCCTGTCCGCGCACACGGTGCAGGACCACCTCAAGTCGGTCTTCACCAAGACCGGCACGCGCAGCCGTCGCACGCTGCTCGCCCGCGCTCTCGGGAGCTGAGCCGTCAGGTCCCTCCCGGTTCCCGCGCGCCTTGCGCTGCCCGACCCACTGACCGAGCGGGGCGCTCAGCTCGCGCCAGGCCGCACGAGGCCGTGCTCGTAGGCGAACACGACGGCCTGCACCCGGTCGCGCAGGCCGATCTTCGCCAGCATGCGGGCGACGTGTGTCTTCACCGTCGCCTCGCTGACGACCAGCGACGCGGCGATCTCGGCGTTGGACAGGCCGCGTGCGACCAGGTGCAGCACCTCGAGCTCCCGATCCGTGAGCGCCGCAACCGCTGGGGGGACCGGTCCCGGCGCCGGGCTGCGGGCGAACTCCTCGATCACCCGGCGGGTCACGGCCGGGTCGAGCAGGGCCCCGCCGGTGGCCACCAGGCGGATGGCCTGCACGAGCTCCTCGGGCGGGGCGTTCTTCAGCAGGAAGCCGCTCGCCCCGGCCCGCAGGGCGTCGTACACGTGGGAGTCGACGTCGAACGTGGTGAGGACGACGACACGGGTGACCTGGGGGTCCTCTCCGGCCAGCCGCCGGGTGGCGGCGATGCCGTCCAGCCGCGGCATCCGGACGTCCATGAGGGTCACGTCGGGTCGCAACCGTCGCGCGGCCGCCACCGCCTCCACCCCGTCGGCCGCCTCGCCCACGACCGTCACGTCGGGTTCGGCGGACAGGATCAGCCGGAACCCGGCGCGGACCATCGCCTGGTCGTCGGCGAGCAGGACGCGGATCACCGGCCCTCCCGGGCGCCAGGTGGCGTCTCCACCCGCGTCTCCCCCAGGGCCAGGACGGCGCGGACGGACCAGCCGCCGCCGGGGTTGGGCCCGGCGTCCACCCAGCCGCCGTGGACCGCCGCCCGCTCGGCCATCCCGACGAGGCCGTGGCCGCCCGGAGCGGGACCGGTGGCTCCGGCGCCGTCGTCGGTGATCCGCAGCTCGACCGCGGCCGCGCCGTAGTCGACCGTGCAGTCGATCCGGTGGGCGGCCGCGTGTTTCAGCACGTTCGTGACCGCCTCCTGCACGATCCGGTAGGCCGCCAGTTCGACGCCGGGCGGCAGCGGCCGGACGTCGCCGCCGACCGTCAGACCGACCTGCAGCCCGGCCGCCCGGGCCGGGTCGAGCAGCTCCGCGAGGCGGCCGAGTCCCGGAGCCGCACGGTCGTCGTCCAGTCCGGGACCGCGCAGGACGCCGAGCATCCGGTGCATCTCCGCGAGCGACTCGCGCCCGGTGCGCTCCGCCGTCTCGAGCGCGGCCCGCTCCTCGTGCTGGTCGGGGCGGAGCAGCCGGCGGACGCCGCTGACGTGCAGCGTCATGACGCTGATGCCGTGGGACACGACGTCGTGCATCTCGCGGGCGATCCGCAGGCGCTCCTCGGCGACGGCCGTCGCGGCCCGCCACTGCGCCTGCTGCTCGGCCGCCGCCGCGCGCTGTTCCGAGAGCTCGGCGCGCAGGGTGCGGCCGGCGACGGCCCGGCCGCCCAGCCAGGCGCCGCCCGCGAGCAGCCACGCGAAGAGCACGTCTGCGACGACCAGACCCTTCAGCAGGACGATGCTGGCGCAGAGCAGGGCGAAGGCCACCGCGAGCGCGACGACCGGCCGGCGCGCGTGAAAGCCGGCCGAGGCCATGAAGGCCATCGCCGTGACGAACCAGCCGAGGGCGAGGGCGGGGTCGACGCCGAGTGCCCCGGGGACGACGGCGAGTCCGGTCATCCCGAGCGACAGCGCGGGCAGCGGTGCCACGCGGTGCCAGGCGAAGGCCAGGGTCCCGACGGCGAACGACGCGGCGACGGCCCCGAGCGGCAGGCCCGCCGGGGCGACCAGCCAGAGCTCCACCTCGGTCGCCGCGCAGAGCACCGCGGCGACGGCCAGGTCGATCGGGCGGGGCACCCACGGGCGCATGGCGCCACGGTAGGGGCGCCGCTCCCGCCGTGGAGTCGTCCCGATGGGTGATCTCCCGGGCGTGCAGCCTCATCCGGCCGGATGACCGAGAACCAGCACCAGTGCCGATGACCCGGCGGGAACCGCCGGCCGACCGTTCCCGGCGTCCGACCGGCGGGTGTGCGCCGGCCACCGTCCAAGGAGAACCGCCATGACGACCGCTGTCCCCACCGCACGCCGGCTGCGCCGCGTCACCGCGGGCGCGAGCCTGGTCCTGTTCGCCGGCCTGCTGGTCCCGCAGGCCCTGATCGATCCGGCCGAGGGCGGCACCGGCGAGGTCATGTTCCGCGCCGCCACCGAGCAGAGTGCCGCGCTGACCACCTCGGCGGTCCTGCTGATCGTCTCCGCCCTGCTCATGGCCCCGGCGGCGGCGGGCGTGCTGCACCAGGCTCGGGACCGCGGCGCCGGACTGGCGAACGCCGGCGCGGTCCTCGCCGTCCTCGGGGGCTTCGGCCACTTCGGGATCGCGGTGTACTACATCGTGTCGCTGTCGCTGGCCGGCGGCGACGAGGCGCAGATGACCGCGTTCATCGACCGGCTCAACTCGAGCGCGGTCCTCGGGTTCGTCGTCTTCCCTCTGATCCTCAGCTTCGCGCTCGCCGTTCTCGTCCTGCCGTGGGCGGCCTGGCGCGCCGGCGCCATCGGGATCTGGGGCCCGGCGGTCGCCACCGCCGCGGTGCTGGTCGAGGAGCTGCTGCCGTTCGGGTCGACCGCGATCACGGTCGTCGTCCTCGCCGCGGTCACCGTCGTCTTCGGCTACCTGGGCGTGCGGGTCCTGCGGATGACCGACTCGGAATGGGATGGCGTCCGTTCGATCAGCCGCACCGGGGCCCCGGTGTCGGCCTGACCATCGACGCGATCGGCGGCGGTCTCCACCGGGAGACCGCCGTCATCGCTCGTCAGCGCCCGCCGGCGCCCAGACGGGCGAGGTCCGCGCGCAGGTCCCGTGGGATCGGGCGACGGCGGCGGAGGGCCCTCGGCAGGTCCGGCAGCGCCCGCAGCAGGCCCTCGCGACCGGGCCGTCCCGCCACGACCGCCTGGCCCAGCAGCCGGGCCACGTCACCGGCCGGCAGCCGCATCACCGCGGTCAGCAGCCGGCTGCGCCAGATGGCCGCCTGCCGGCGTCCCGGAGCGTGGCGCCGGGGCGAGGGGTGGTGGTGGACGGTGACCTCGTCCACGTAGGACAGTCCCCAGCCGGCGGCCGCGAGGTCGAGGGCCAGCCGCTCCTCCTCCCCGGGGAACCGGACGACCGGGTCGAAGCCGCCGACGGCCGAGAAGGCCTCCGTCCGCACGACGGCGGCGCAGGCCACGAAGCCGAGCAGGGCCGGCCCGGGCAGGTCCGGCGGGATACCGAGCGGGCTGCGCGCCATCTCCTCGCACACCGGGTCGAGCCGCTCCTCCGGCCCCACCAGGATCCGGGCGTTGAGCAGGGCCAGGCGGGGATGGGCGCGCATGATCTCGACCGCGCGGGCCAGGTCGCCGGGGGCCCACCACGAGTCGTCGTCGGCGAAGGCCACGAACGGCGTGCCGGCCCGTTCCGCGCCCAGCGTGCGGGCGCCGGCGCCGAGGTTGCGGGGCAGCGCGACGACGGTGACCTCGGGATGCGCCGCCCGGACCGCCTCGACCGTCCCGTCGGTGGAGGCGTTGTCCATCAGCAGCGCCGGCGCCTCGTGCCGCGGCAGGCTCGCCAGCAGGTCGGCCCGCCGGTTACGGCTGGCGATGACGACCGTCACGTCGGACGGCGAGGCGGTCCCGGGGCTCACGGGAGCACGGTGCCCGCGCCGCCCGGCAGCCAATCGGCGTCCGCCGGCTCCTCCGCCGTCCCCGCCGGCGGCAGGGCCGACGGATCGGGGAAGAGGTCGGCCGCCGCGGTGGCGCCGGACAGGGCGTCGGCGGCGAGCACCACGGCCCCGGCGGTCCACGTCGTCCGCTCCACCGGCCACCGGACGCCGTCGGCGAAGACCAGGCCCGTCCAGTACGAGCCGTCGTCGTCACGCAGGTGCTGCATCGCGGCGACCTGCTCGATCGCGGCGTCCCGCTGCCCGGCAGCGGCGAGGGCGAGGGCGAGCTCGCACGTCTCGGCGCCGGTCACCCACGGCCGGTCGGCGACGCAGCGCGCCCCGAGCCCGGGCACGACGAAGGTGTCCCACCCGGCCGCCAGCCGCTCGCGCGCCTCCTCGCCCGTGACCGCCCCACCGAGCACGGGGTAGTACCAGTCCATCGAGAACCGGGACCGGTCGGCGAAGTCCTCCGGCCGGGTACGCAGCGCGGTGCCGAGGTCGGTCACGGCCAGTTCCCAGTCGGGCTGGGTGTCCCCGCGCAGGGCGGCGAGGGCGAGCCCGCAGCGCAGCGCCTGGAACAGGCTCGAGCTGCCGGTGAGCAGCGCCGTGTCGTCGGGCGACCCGTCGGGGCGCAGCGCCCACCCGATGGCGCCGCCGGGGAGCTGCATCCGGGTGACGATGTCCAGCCCGGCGCGGACGGCGGGCCACAGCTCGGCCACCAGCTCCTCGTCGCCGCTGACCAGCCAGCTGTGCCATGCGCCCACGGCGAGGTAGCCGGCGTGGTTGCTCTCGGCCGCGGGCGATGTCTCCCGGCCGTGCACGTAGTCCCCGGCCCAGGAGCCGTCGGGCCGCTGCACCCCGGCCAGCCAGCGGTACGCCGCGGCCGCCCGTGCGTGCTCGCCGCCGACGTCGAGGGCCATCGCCGCCTCGACGGAGTCCCAGGGGTCCAGCCGGCCGCCGGTGAACCACGGGAGGGCGCCGTCGCGGGCCTGCTGGTCGGCGATCCAGCCGACCGTGGCGCGCACCTGGTCCCCGGTCAGCACCCCGGGCAGCTCGGGGAGCCCGGGCTCAGCGGGCGGCAGCGGTCCGCTCCCACTCCGACGGCGCGCCGCCCCCGGCCCCGGCGTCCCGCGCGGGCAGCGCGGCGGCCGGCTTGTCCGCGTAGACGACGAGGCTCTTGCCGATGACCGGGTCGAGCACGCGCTCGGCCGCGCGGGTGAGCCACGGGCGCTTCGTGAGGTCCCAGACCAGCACGCGGTGGTAGGCCCGGACGGCAGCGGCGTCCCGGTCCACACCGACCGCGCACTTCAGCCACCAGAACGGGGCGTGGAGCGCGTGCGCGTGGTGGCTGCCTCCGGGAACGAGCCCCGCGGCGGCCAGCCGGGTGCGCAGCACGTCGGCCCGGTAGATGCGGATGTGCCCTCCCTCGTTGGCGTGGTAGGCGTCGGAGAGCGCCCAGCAGATCCGCTCGGGTCCGTAGCGCGGAACGGTGACCGCCACCCGGCCGCCGGGCCGGAGCACCCGCGCGATCTCGGCCATCGCCGTCGCGTCGTCGGGGATGTGCTCAAGCACCTCCGACGCGATCACCCGGTCGACGGAGGCATCGGGGACGGGCAGGGCGGTGAGATCGCCCCGAACGACCTCGAACCGGGCTCCGGGCGGCGCCTCGCCGGCCTCCGCGATCGCCCCCAACCAGCGCTTCGTCGTCTCGACCTCGGACACTCCCCAGTCGACGGCGATCACCCTTGCGCCGCGGCGGTAGGCCTCGAAGGCGTGCCGGCCCTCGCCGCAGCCGAGGTCGAGCACGGTCATGCCGCGCCGCAGGTCGAGGCGGTCGTAGTCGACGGTCAGCACCGGCTCCGCTCCAGGGTCCTCTCGTACCAGTCGGCCGTGCGCTGCGCCGTCGACCGCCAGGTGTAGGCGTCCAGCACCCGGCGGCGTCCGGCCCGGCCCAGTCGCTCGGCGAGCGCGGGGGAGTCGAGCACCCTCTGCAGGGCGGTGGTCAGCTCGCCCACGTCGCCGGCCCGCACGCGCAGGCCCGCCTCGGTGCCGACGACCTCGGGAAGCGCGCCGGCGTCCGTGGTGACCAGCGGCGTCGCGCAGGCCATCGCCTCCACGGCGGGCAGGGAGAAACCCTCGTAGAGCGACGGGATCGCCACCACGCTCGCCCGCTGGAGAAGCCGCACGAGCTCGGACCCGGGCACGGCACCGGTGAACCGGACGGCGTCGCGCAGGGCCAGCCGGTCCAGCGCCGCCTCGGCCGGCCCTCCGGGACGGGCGGTGCCGACGACGGTGAGCCATACCGGTCGCTCGGTGCGCAGCTTGGCCAGTGCCTCCAGCAGGTGGACCAGGCCTTTGAGGGCGACGTCGGCGCTGGTGATCACGAGGATCGAGTCGGCGTCCCGCGGCCGGTCCGGTGGCGGGGGCGTGAACTCGTCCGGGTCGATGCCGACCGGGATGACCTCGATCCCGTCGGCGGGCAGGCCCATGTGGGTTGCGATGTCGCGGCGGGAGTTCTCCGAGACGGTGGTGATCCCGTCGAGCCGGGGGGCCACGCGGGCCTGCATCCCGGTGAACCCGTACCAGCGGTGCAGCGTCAGCCGACGGCGCAGCGACCGGGTGGCGGCCAGTTCGAGACGCCGGTCGATGGCGACGGGGTGGTGCACGGTCGCGACCGTGGGCAGGCCGGCCCGCACCAGTCGCAGGAGCCCCCAGCCGAGCGACTGGTTGTCGTGGACGACGTCGAACTCGGCGGCCCGGGGGAGGAGATGCCGCGCCGCCCGCAGGCTGAAGGTCATCGGTTCGGGGAACCCGGCGGTGCACATCGTCGCCCACTCCAGGACATCCACCCCGTCGCGGAACTCCCGGAGGCGCGGCGTGCGGAACGGATCGGGCTCCCGGTAGAGGTCGAGGCTGGGCAGCCGGGTGAGCGCCACCCCGTCGTCGAGCTCCGGATAGGGCTGGCCGCTGAACACCTCGACCCGGTGCCCGAGCTCCGCCAGTTCCCGGGACAGCGCCCGCACGTAGACGCCCTGCCCGCCGCTGTGCGGCTTGCTCCGGTAGGACAGCAGTGCGATGCGCAGCGACCGTCCCATGCGCGGACTCTAACCAGCGCCGGGACGTGACCGGCTACCCGCCGGTAACCGTGCCCCCGGAGCGCCGGGCCCGCCGGGGCTGGCAGGGTGACGTCCATGATCCGTCACGTCGTTGTCTTCACCTGGTCCGAGGCGGCCGACGAGAGCCGGCGGAGGACCGCGATCGAGGCGCTTCGCCGGCTGCGGGAGGACGTCGGCGGCATGACCTCGTTCGTGGTCGCCGAGGACGCGGGGCTGATCGACGGCAATGCCGACACCGTGCTCATCGCGGACTTCCCCGACGCCGACGCGTTCTCCCGCTACGCGCAGCACCCGGCCCACCTCGCGGTGCTCGCCGAGCACGTCCGGCCCTGGCTCGCCGACCGCAGCGTCCTCCAGTACCGCGCCTGAGCCGCCGATCCCGTCGTCCGGTCGCGCGCGTATAGCGGCCGGGTACGACGTCCGGCCTGTCTGCGTCCACACGGCCGCAGCTGTCCACAGACCGCCCGCGACGGCGTCCCGCGGCCCCGTCCCGCAGCAGGGTGGCGGCATGGACGCCGCTGCCCGACCGCATGCTCAGCCGCCAGACGCGCCGGTCACCGTGCGGGTCGACGATCCCGGTGAGATCGCCGCGGCGCTGCCGCAGCTGCTCGGCTTCCGTCCCCGGGAGTCGATCGTCCTAGTGGCCCTCACCCGACCGGACGGCGGTCGGCTCGGCCTCACCGTCCGGATGGACATCCCCCCGCCCCGGCACGCCGCCGCCGTGGCCCGCGCGCTCACCCGGGCCGTCCGCTCGGCCCGGCCGCGAGGCGTCGTGCTGGCGGTGGTCTCCGACGAGGACGACGTCGGCAGCGGGCCGTCCCGGGACCTCCCGCACCGGCCGCTGGTCGCCGAGGTCCTCCGGGCACTGCCCGGCGTCGCGGTGCCCTGGGTGCTCCTCGTGCGCGGCGGCCGGTGGTGGTGCTACGACTGCCCCGACAGCTGCTGTGACCCGGGGGCCGGGACGGCGCTCCCCTCGGGGACGACGGCCCTGGCCGCCGCCGCCGTCGCGACCGGCGTGGTGGTCGCGGAGGACCGGGCCGACCTCGCACAGCGGATCGCCCGGCCCAGCGACTTCGATCGGGCGGCGATGGTCGCGGCCTGCGTGACCGCCGCGAGCGCCCGCGCCGACGCGGTCGTGGCATCCGGCTGGGACGCCGCCGCCGAGGACGCCTGGACGGCGATCACCGCTGCCGTGGAACGCTGCCGGCCCGGCGGACCGGGAGCCCCGCTCGCCGACGACGAGGTCGCGCGCATCCTCTGGGCCCTGCGCGACACCGGGGTCCGCGACCGGGCGCTGGAGCTGGCACTCGGCCCCGACGCGGCGGCCGCGGAGGTGCTGTGGACCGAGTGCACGCGCCGGGCCCTCACCCCCCTGGACGCCGCGCCGGCGACCCTGCTCGCGGTCAGTGCGTGGCTGCGCGGCGACGGCGCCATGGCCAACGTCGCGCTCGATCGGGCGCTGGACGGCCAGCCCGACTACGTCCTCGCCGGCCTGCTCGCGGAGGGTCTGGCGCGCTGCCTGCCGCCAGCGGACCTGCGCGCGATGATCCGGGCGACGCTCGGGTCCGCGGCGGACGACGGCCCGGGGGGCTGACCCGGGACGCGCGCGGACCAGGGAGCCGTACCGCGCGGTGGCCCTCAGCCGGCGGGCGGGCGGGCCCCCCACGCCGCGAGGAACGACTCCGGGTCGAGGCGGTCGAGCTCCGCCCGGATCTGCGCCAGCAGGTCACCGGGCAGGAGCGGATCCTCGGCCGGCACGCGCAGGATCTCGCGCCCGTCGGCGCGGGACGTCACGACGACGTCGTGCACCGCGGGGGAGGGGATCAGCTGCCACGCCAACTGGGCGACGAACGCGCCGGCGATCCGCAGCGCGTGCCGGAGCGGTCCGCCGGGCCGGGGGCGCAGGGCGGCGACGTACACGTCGGCAGCCCGGTCACCCGGTGCCGACGGCCGGTCCGGAGGGCCGTCGGTCGACATGTCGCCTGCCGTTCCGTCCATCGCTCAGAGCATCGGGGCGGCCTCGAGCGGCGCCAGCTCCTCGTCGGCCGCGCTGACGAACAGGTGCTGGGCGACGCCGGTGGGCAGCGGCTGACCGTCGAGGCTCACGGTGCCGTCGGCCAGCCGGGCGTCCATGACCGCGCCGGGCCGCACGCCCTGGTCGGCCAGGACGCGGAGCAGCTCGGCGTTCTCCTGGAGCTGCTCGCTGATCCGCCGGATGACGACCGGACGGCCGTCCGGGGTCGCCGTGGTCGACAGCAGCGTCAGGGAATCCAGGACCGCGGAGGTCTCGCCGCCCACGGGCTGGTCACCGCGGAGCTCGTCCAGGCCGGGGATCGGGTTGCCGAACGGGGACACCGAGGGGTTGCCGAGGAGCTGGAGCAGCTTGCGCTCCACCGCCTCGCTCATGACGTGCTCCCAGCGGCACGCCTCCTCGTGGACGTCGGCGTAGTCCAGGCCGATGACGTCGACGAGCAGGCACTCGGCCAGCCGGTGCTTGCGCATCACCGCGGTGGCCAGCTGGCGTCCCGCGTCGGACAGCTGCAGGTGGCGGTCGCCCTCGACGGTCAGCAGTCCGTCGCGCTCCATCCGCGCCACCGTCTGGCTGACGGTGGGACCGCTCTGGTGGAGACGCTCCGCGATGCGCGCGCGCAGCGGGACGATCCCCTCCTCCTCCAGCTCGAAGATCGTCCGGAGGTACATCTCGGTCGTGTCGATGAGGTCGTTCACAGCACTCCTCCGTGTCGCCGGCCAGTCTACGGGGGAGTCACCGAGCCTCTGGTCAGCCGGACGGGTGGTCCCGGACGGCTGCGGGAGGGCCCTCGACGGCCGCCGGTGGGGGAGGGCCGGCGGTCCCGGCACCGGGTAGCGTCCGGCCCAGGGCGGCCCTGCGGAGCGCCGGCTGCCGATGCACGAGGAGGACCCGTGAGCGATGCCGTCACGGTCGTCTGGGACGACTCCCTCCTCGGCTACACGATGGGCGGCGACCATCCGCTGCACCCCGTCCGCCTCGACCTGACGATGCGCCTGGCCGACGGCCTCGGCGTGCTCACCAGCGACCGGATCCGGCTGCTCCGGCCCGACCCCGCCGACGAGGCGCTGCTCACGCTCGTGCACGACCCGGCCTACCTAGAGGCCGTGCGCCGGGCGCCCACGCAGCCCGACGTCGGCCACGGGCTCGGCACCGCCGACAACCCCATCTTCGAGGGCATGTACGACGCCGCGGCCCTGATCACCGGCGGCAGCGTCCTGGCCGCGCGCCAGGTGCACGAGGGCGCCGCCCAGCACGCGGTCAACATCTCCGGCGGCCTGCACCACGCGATGCGCGACGCCGCCTCCGGCTTCTGCGTCTTCAACGACGCGGCGGTCGCGATCGCCTGGCTGCTGGGCCAGGGCTACGAGCGGATCGCCTACGTCGACGTCGACGTCCACCACGGCGACGGGGTGCAGGCCGCGTTCTACGACGACCCCCGGGTGCTCACCGTCAGCGTCCACCAGACCCCGCTGACCCTCTTCCCGGGCACCGGCTACCCCGAGGAGACCGGCGACCCCGAGAAGGCCATGGGCAGCGCCGTCAACCTGGCCCTCCCCAACGGCACCGACGACTCGGCCTGGCTGCGGGCCTTCACCGCCGTCGTCCCGAGCGTCCTGCGGGCCTTCCGGCCGCAGATCATCGTCACCCAGTGCGGCTGCGACGCCCACCACGAGGACCCCCTGGCCGACCTCGCCCTCACCGTCGACGGGCAGCGGGCTAGCTACCAGGCCATGCACGAGCTGGCCCACGAGATCTGCGACGGCCGCTGGGTGGTGCTCGGCGGCGGTGGCTACGGGCTGGTGCGCTGCGTCCCCCGCGCCTGGACGCACCTGCTCGCCGAGGTCGGCGGGGACCCCCTCGACCCGGCGACGGAGATCCCCGAGTCCTGGCGCGAGGACGTCGTCCGCCGCGGGCTGCGCGCGCGGCCGCCGACGCACATGACCGAGGGCGGCTACACCGGCTTCTCCCGGTGGGACCCGTTCACCGAGTCCCGCGTCGACCGCGCGATCATGCGCACGCGGCGGGCCTCCTTCCCCTATCTCGGGCTCGATCCGGACGACCCTCGTGACTGAACCGACCCCCGCCGAGAACCCGGTCCCGCCGCCGCACTGGGAGGCCGACATCGTCGCCGCCGACGGCGGCACGGTGCACCTGCGCCCCATCTGCCCGGAGGACGCCGAGGGCATCAACGGGCTGATGGAGCGCAGCAGCGACCAGACGCGCTACTACCGCTTCTTCGGCCCGATGAAGAGGCTGTCCGAGAAGGACCTGTACCGCTTCACCCACGTCGACCACGTCGACCGGGTCGCGTTCGTGGTCATGCTCGGCGACCAGATCGTCGGCGTCGGGCGGTTCGACCGCTACCCCGGCACCGACGACGCCGAGATCGCCTTCCTCGTCGAGGACGCCCACCAGGGGCGCGGGCTGGGCTCGGTGCTGCTCGAGCACCTCGCGGCCGCCGGCCGGGAGCGGGGGATCAAGCGGTTCGTCGCCGAGGTGCTGTCCCAGAACAGCAAGATGGTGCGGGTCTTCCAGGACGCCGGATACGTGTCCGAGCGCTCGTACGAGGACGGCGTGGTCCACCTGACCTTCCCCATCGACCAGACCGAGGACGCCCTCGCCGTCTCCTACGAGCGGGAGCAGCGCAGCGAGTCCCGGTCGATCGCGCGCCTGCTCACGCCGTCGTCGGTCGCCGTGGTGGGCGCCAGCAACGACGAGGGCAAGATCGGCAATGCGCTGCTCCGGCACCTGCTGGAGTACGGCTTCTCGGGCCCCGTCTACCCGGTCAACCCGGGCGCCCGGCACGTGCGGGGCGTGCCCGCCTACGCCGACATCGAGTCCATCCCCGACGACGTCGACCTCGCCGTCCTCGCGGTGCCCGCGAATGAGGTGGCCGGGGTGGTGGAGGCCTGCCGGCGCAAGCGGGTCCACGGCCTGGTCGTGGTCTCCGGCGGCTTCGGGGAGGCCGGCCCCGAAGGTCGCGAGGCCCAGCGGCAGCTGGTGGCCTCCGCCCGCGCCTCCGGGATGCGCGTCGTCGGCCCCAACTGCCTGGGCATCGTGAACACCGACCCCGAGGTGCGGCTCAACGCCAGCCTGGCGCCGATGATCCCCGGCCGCGGACGGGTGGGCTTCTTCGCGCAGTCCGGCTCGCTGGGGGTCGCCCTCCTCGAGCGGGCCCGCAGCCGGAACCTCGGGCTGTCCACCTTCGTCTCCGCGGGCAACCGCGCCGACGTCAGCGGCAACGACCTGCTTCAGTACTGGGCCACCGACCCCGCGACGGAGGTCGTGCTGCTGCACCTGGAGAGCTTCGGCAACCCGCGCAAGTTCGCCCGCCTGGCGCGCAGCGTCGGCCGGACCAAGCCGGTGGTCGCCGTGAAGAGCGGCCGGCACGTGAAGGTCACCCGCGGGCTGGCGGGCACGTCGGTCGCGGTGCCCGAGCAGTCGGTGGCCGCCCTGTTCGCCTCCGCCGGGGTGATCCGGGTCGAGACGGTGGCCCAGATGTTCGACGTCGGCGCTCTGCTGGCGCACCAGCCGCTGCCCGAGGGCAGGCGCGTGGCGATCGTGGGCAACTCCACGGCCATCGGCGTGCTGATCGCCGACGCCGTCCTGGAACAGGGGCTGGAGCTGGCGCGGGAAGAGCCGGTGGACATCGGCACCGACGGCACGCCCGAGGACTTCCGCGCCGCCCTGCAGGAGCCCGTCGACGACGACGGCGTGGACGCCGTGGTCGCGGTGTTCCTGCCGCCGCTCATGGCCGGCTCCCAGTCGTTCGGCCCCGCGCTGCGCGAGGTCGCGCAGAAGTCGGGCAAGCCGATCGTGGCCAGCTTCCTGTCCACGGAGGGCATCCCGCCGGACCTCGCCGTCCCCGACGAGGACGGCGGTACGGCCCGCGGCTCGGTGCCGTCCTACTCCACGCCGGAGCGCGCGGTGATCGCGCTGGCGAAGGTCGCCGAGTACGCCCGCTGGCGCCGCCGTCCCGTGGGGGAGCTGCCGGAGCTGCCCGACCTGGACGAGGAGCGCGCCCGCGGAGTGGTCCGCCGGGTCCTCGCCGAGGAGCCGGACGGCCGCGACCTCACCGACGACGAGCTGATCGACCTGCTCGCCGCGTACGGGGTGCCGCTGCTCGGCACGCGCACGGTCACCGACGCGGACGCGGCCGTCGCGGCCGCGCGCGAGGTCGGCTACCCGGTGGTGCTGAAGTCCACGGCCCCGTGGCTGCGGCACCGCGCCGACCTGGGCGGCGTGCGCCTCGACCTGGTCGACGACGACGCCGTGCGCGCGGCGTTCGGCGCGATCCCGTCGGGCGACCCGGTGATCGTGCAGGAGATGGCCGCCCCCGGTGTGGCGACCGTCGTCGAGGTCGTCGACGACCCGTCGTTCGGCGCGCTGGTCAGCTTCGGCCTGGGGGGAGTGGCCACCGACCTGCTCGGCGACCGGGCCTACCGCACCCTGCCACTGACCGACCTGGACGCCGCCGAACTGGTCCGCGCGCCGCGCGCGTTCCCGCTGCTGAACGGCTACCGGGGGTCGGAGCCGGTCGACCTGGCGGCGCTGGAGGACCTGCTGCTGCGGGTGGCCCGGCTGGCCGACGACCTGCCAGAGGTGCTGCAGCTGCGGCTCGAGCCGGTGCTGGTCGGCCCCCCGAACCCCTGGCACGGCGGGCGCTCGCTCGTGGTGGCGGGGGGAACGGGCCTCGTGGGCAGGCCCACCGCGCGGGTCGACCCCGGACCGCGCCGCATGCGCTCGCCGGTCTAGCCGAGGGCCCGCACCCCGGAAGCAGGAAGAGCCGGCCACCTCGGAGGTGGCCGGCTCTCGCTGGGTGCTGCTGTCAGGCGAGGTAGTCGCGCAGGGCGTCGGCGCGCTGCGGGTCGCGCAGCTTCGCCATCGTCTCCCGCTCGATCTGGCGCACCCGCTCGCGGGACAGGCCGAACTGCTTGCCGATCTGCTCGAGCGTGCGCGGCTGCGAGCCGTCCAGGCCGAACCGGAGGACGACGACGTCGCGCTCGCGGTCCTCGAGGGTGTTCAGCACGTTCCGGACGTCGCCCTTCATCATCTGGAAGGCGACGGCGTCCTCGGCGACCGCGGCGTCGGCGTCCTCGATGAAGTCGCCCAGCCGGGACTCCTCGTCGGTGCCGACGGTCTGGTCGAGGCTGACCAGGTCGCGGCTGTACTCGAGCAGCTCGGTGATCCGCTCCTCGGGCATGTCCAGCTCGAGTCCGAGCTCCTCGGCGGTGGGCTCGCGCTCGAGCTCCTGGTGCATGCGCCGGCGGGTGCGGACGACCTTGTTGACCTGCTCGGCCAGGTGGACGGGCAGCCGGATGGTGCGCCCGGAGTCGGCCATCGCGCGGGTGATGGCCTGACGGATCCACCAGGTGGCGTACGTGGAGAACTTGAAGCCCTTGGTGTAGTCGAACTTCTCGACCGCGCGGATCAGGCCGACGTTGCCCTCCTGGATGAGGTCCAGGAACGTCATGCCGTGGCCGGTGTAGCGCTTGGCCACCGAGACGACCAGCCGCAGGTTCGCCTCGAGCAGGTGGGCCTTGGCGGCCTTGCCGTCGACGGCGAGCGTCTTGTAGTCGCGCTGACGCGCGGGGGAGAGGCCCTGCTTCTCGGCGAGCAGCCGCTCGGCGTAGAGGCCAGCCTCGATCCGCTTGGCGAGCTCCACCTCCTGCTCGGCGGTGAGCAGGGCGGTCTTGCCGATGGTGTTGAGGTACACGCGCACGAGGTCGGTCGACACCAGCCCCGTGGTGTCGGGATCCCGCCGGGGCGCGCGCACCCCGAGGGTGTCGTTGGGGGAAGACTGCAGCAGCGTCACGATGTGTCTTCGTCCTTGCCTTCGGTTCGGATGCATCCCGCCGCGTGTCGGACGCGGCGGTGCCTCCGGGCGTCGAGTGCGGGGGTCGCGGTTGCCGGGCCGGCCCCTAGCTCTTCTTCTGTCCGATGTGGTACGTGATGCACAACGGATCGGACGGGGCTTCCTGTTCCACGAACGCGAGGTTCACAGCAAACCCGCAGGAAGTGTGTTTCGTCACGCCCTCTTACCCCGGCCTCTCCACCGTGCAACACGAAAATTGCGCCGATGTAGTTCAACGCGCCCGGGTCAGGTCTCCAGCAGCAGGGTCATCGGGCCCTCGTTGACCGACGCCACCTGCATGCGGGCACCGAACACCCCGGTCGCCACGGTGCACCCCCGGCGCCGCAGTTCGTCGACCACGGTGTCGACCAGGGGCTCGGCGACGTCGGCCTCCGCCGCGTCCTGCCAGGAGGGGCGCCGGCCCTTGCGGGTGTCGGCGTAGAGGGTGAACTGGCTGACGACGAGCACCGGGAGGGCCAGGTCAGCCGCCGACCGGGCGCCCTCGTCGGTGGCGAAGATGCGCAGCTCGTGGATCTTGCGGGCCAGCGCCCGCGCGCGGCCGTCGTCGTCCGTTCGCCCGGCTCCGACCAGGGACAGCAGCCCCCGACCGATCTCGCCCACGACGGCGCCGTCCACCGTTACAGCCGCTTTACTGACCCGGCTCACAACGGCGCGCACCCGGGCATCCTCCCAGGGACGGGCGGCGTACCGTCCTGACCGGACCCGCGGTGGAATCGAACGCCGGCGGCTTCCTTCTTCCCGCGACCGCGGTCGGCAGGCGAGGGGGCGGACATGGACGTGTCGGAAGGCGTGCGGCCGCCTGCGGGGACCATCACCATCGACCGCGACGGGGACGACCGCAGCGTCCTGTGCCTCCGCGGCGACGTCGACACCGCGGTCGCGACGCGGTTCAGGAGCTCCCAGGGCCGTGAGCGCGTGGTCGTGGACGCGATCGACGCCCAGGGCGTGACGTTCATCTGCTCCTCGGCGCTCGCGCTGATGCTGCTCAGCCTCGAGGCCTCGGTCGCGGCCGGCCGGCACCCGGTGCTGCGCGCGGCTTCCCACCAGGTCGACCGGGCGCTGCAGCTGGCAGGAGTGGCGTCCCTCTTCCCGAGACCGGAACCGGGTCCATCTCCGCCTCCGGACTGAACGTCGGCGCAGCCACCCGCGAGGGTGGTCTCCCTCCGCAGGCGCTCCACTGGAGCCTCGATAGGGCAGGATCGCGCGCGTGCCGACCCTCCGCATCGCCCAGGACGCCGCAGCCGACGAGCTGCTCGGCCGCGATCCGCTCGCGCTGCTGATCGGGATGCTGCTCGACCAGCACATGCCTCAACGAAGCAGTGGCGCCGTGGGCCGCTGACGTCCTGTGACCTTCGGATCCGCGAAAGGTGTCCCGTCGTGACCGTCGCCGGGTGCATCGGACGACGGTCAGTCCGACAGGGGGCAACTCCGCTCGGTCGTCCACCGCGTCCGGTCCGTCCGGAGCCCCGGGGCGCCGCGGCGAGCGTGTTGTCCCGCTGGAGGCGTCACTCGGCCGATGCTGGCGGGTGTTGTTCTCCAGCCATGGGATCACCGCTGGGAGCGATGTTGTGATTCAGCCGGAAGACGTTGGTGGGATCGTAGGCCTGCTTCACGTGGGCGAGCCGCGCATGGTTGGCGCCGTAGGCCGCGCGCACCCGGTCCGGGCCTTCGACCCCAAGGTTGTTGACGTAGACGGCGTCCTCTAGGTGGGGCTGCAGCGCCTGGAACAGGGCCCGGGTCCAATCGATGTTGCGCTCGGTGTCGGCTGGATCGGTCCACTGCGACAGGATCAGCAGGTCATGTTGGTCGGCGCGGTGCGCGAAGGCGGTCGCGGTGGGCGGGACCCGGCTGGCCGCTCCGTGCATCTGCTGCATGCCGATGCCGGTGAACGGCGACGGCATGCCCGGCAGGTGCTCGAGGAGTGTGTCCAGCACGCCGTCGGTGATGTGGCGCAGGTAGCCGGACTTCCAGAAGTGGCGTCGTCCCCAGGGGAACGAGGCGTCCGGGGCGCTCTGCAGGGCGACGTAGGGCAGAACCCCCACCATGTCGGCCTGGACGCTGCCGAGTGCACGGAGCGAGCGGAGGGCGCGGTCCGCGTCCTCCACCGCACCGCTCCAGCAGGCCGTGACGGAGACGGCGGGTTCCCCTGACGGGCCCAGCCCCACCGAGACGGCGGTGGTGAGTTCGTCGGGCGCTGTGGCCGCGAGCTCGTCGTAGCCGCGCAGCACCCGGTGCATCTCCTGCACCGGGAAGTTCAGGCTGCCGGCGACCACGGGGCCGACCTGGTGCAGGCGGTAGGTGAACTCGGTGACGACGCCGAAGTTGCCCCCGCCGCCGCGGATCGCCCAGTACAGATCCGGGTGCTCATCCGGCCCCACGCGCAGCACCTCGCCGTCCGCGGTCACCAGCTCGGCGGCGGCCAGGTTGTCGCAGGTGAGGCCGAGGCGGCCGTTGAGCCAGCCGAGCCCTCCGCCGAGGGTGAGACCGGCGATCCCGGTGCCGGACATGACGCCGAGCGGGGTGGCCAGGCCGTGCTGCTGGGTGCCGCGGTCCAGGTCGCCGAGCGTCAGGCCGGGGCCGGCGCGGGCGACGCGGTCGACGGGGTCCACCCGCAGGTCCCGCATGCCGGACAGGTCGAGGAGCAGGCCGCCGTCGCAGACGGCGTTCCCCGCGACGCTGTGGCCACCGCCGCGGACCGCGAGCACCAGGTCGCGCTCGCGGGCGAAGGTGATGCCGGTGACGACGTCGGCGGCGTCCCGGCATCGCACGACCGCCGCCGGCCGCCGGTCGACCAATGCGTTGAAGACGGCCCGCCGGTCGTCGTAGTCGGCAGCTCCAGGGCGGATGAGTTGGCCGTGCAGCCGCGTCTCGAGCACGTCCAGAGCGGTGTCGGGAACGGCGACGTCAGTGGTCATGGCCGCGCCTCTCTCGTGATTCTGCGGGGCGAGGCGAGTCTCGCGGCGCGGACCAACCGTCGGCTAATCGCGGACCTACAGCGCCCAGACGGCGGCCAGCTCCTCCGGTGGCAGGCCGGCGCCCCGCTGCAGCGCCCGGTGAGCCGCGGCCGGGCCGAGACGGTCGGCGAGAAGCGTCCGGATGCGCCGGTCCTGGCGCAGGGCTGGACCGGTGAGGGGGTTGCCGATCCGGGCACGCAACGCGCCCGCCGCACCGAGCAGGAGCAGCGCCCGCTGGTCGTCGGCATCTGCGGCCGCCACCTCGGCGAGGCCCTCGAGCGCGGTGGCGGTGCCACCGACGTGCCCGATCCGCCGGCACAGGTGCAGGGAGCGCCCGAAGGCGTCGGCCGCCCCCCGCGGGTCCTTCGCGGAGAGCGCCACCCGGCCCGCCAGCTGCAAGGCGGAGGCTTCGCCCTCCAGGTAGCCGACCCGGCGGTAATGGCCCAGCGCGTCGGCGACCAGCGCTCGCGCCGCCTCGGGCCGACCCGAGCTCTGCTCCACCGAGCCCAGGATGTCCGTGGCGAGTCCGAGGGCCACGGGCTCGCCCACGTCTTCGGCGTGGGCCAGGGCTCGGCGAGCGAGCGCCAGGGCCGCGTCGGGTTCGTCCCGGTCGCGGTGCAGTCGGGCCCACTGCGCCTCCGCCAGCGCCGCTCGCCAGAGGTTGCCGGCGGCCAGCGCCGCGGCGACCGCGTCCTCGTAGAGCCGCTGCGCCCGGTCCATCAGGCCGCGCGCCCACGCCACGGTGGCGTGCATGCTCAGCGCGTCCGCCTCCCAGCCCCGGTGGTCCGTGGAGCGGGCGAGTGCGAGCTCCTCTCCGGCCAACTCGGCCACGGCGTCAAAATCCCCCCGGCCCAGGGAGAACAGCGCGCCCGCCGCCAGAAGCGGCAGCCGCTCGTCCGGTAGCTGCGGGCCGACGGCGTCCAGGGCGGCGGCCACCCAGTGCAGGCCCTCCCCGCGGACCCCCCGCAGGTCCCACGGATGCCACAGGCAGGAGACGAGCCGTGCACCGTCGCGCGGGTCGCCACCGGGCCCGAACGCCCACTCCAGGGCTGCCCGGATGTTGTCGTGCTCGGCCCCGAGCCGCTCCAGCCACGGCACCGACGTGGGGCCGAGCAGGTACGGCTCGGCCTGCCGCGCCAGCCACAGCTGGTGGTGGGCGTGCCGTGCGCGCAGCTCCTCTCGGATCCGGTCGTCGAGGCGCTCCCAGCCGTATCGCCGGGTGCTCTCCAACAGGCGGTAGCGGGTCCGCCCATCGGGCTGGTCCTCCAGCTGCACGGTGCTCCCGGCCACGAGCCTGCCGAGGAGCAGCCCGATGTCCCCGCGTGGCAGGGCGCCGACGGCCACGACCTCCTCCGCCGCGGCCAGCGTGAAGCTCGCGGGGAACACCGACAGGCGGTCGAACAGCATCCGTTCGGCGTCTCCGACCAGGTCCAGGCTCCAGTCCAGCGTCGCCGCCAGGCTGCGGTGCCGGACGGTGGCGGTCCGTACCGTCGAGTCCAGGAGCCGGAACCGGTCGTCCAGCCGCGCCGCCAGGTCGGGCAGCGGCATCGATGCCACCCGGGCCGCGGCCAGCTCGAGTGCGAGCGGCAGGCCGTCGAGTCGCCGACAGACGTCCAGTACCAGTTCGGCGTTGGTCGGGGTCACGGCGAAGCCGGGGCGCGCCGCCGCGGCCCGCCGCTCGAACAGCGCCACGGCCTCGCAGTCGGCCTGGTGTCTGGCGCTGCCGGGGTCCGCGTCGGTGCTCAACGGCGGCAGGAGGTAGACGTGTTCGCCGGGGATGCCGAGGGCCTCCCGGCTGGTGGCCAGGACCCGCAGGCCGCTGGCGGCCGCCAGCAGCGGCTCGATCACCTCCGCGCACGCGGCCACGAGGTGCTCGCAGCTGTCGAGCAGAAGTGTGACCTCCTGCCCAGCGAGGGCCGCCGCGACCGCCCCGGCCAGCAGCTGCCCAGGCGCTCTCCGGATGCCGAGGGCCTGCCCGATCGCCTCCGCCAGCAGCGAGGGCGTGGTCAGGGCCGCCAGATCCACCATCCGCACCTCGGTCCCGGCGTCGCCGAGCAGGTGGGCGACCTCCAGCGCGAGCCGCGTCTTGCCGACACCCCCGGGACCGGTGACTGTGACCAGGCGGTGGCTCCGCACCAGGGCAGCGACGTCGGCGCGGGCGCCGACCCGGCCGACCAGCTCGCTCACCGGCGCCGGCAGCGACCCCGCGAGGACGATGGCCGGCTCGGGTACCGCCGGCTCCAGTTCCGCGCGCTGCTGGAGGACGGCATGCTCCAACCGCCGGACCCTCGGCCCAGGCTCGAGCCCGAGTTCCTCGGCCACCGCGCGGCGGTGCGCGCGGAGCCGCTCGAGCGCGTCGGCCTGCCGTCCACAGCGATAGAGGGCGAGCACCAGGGAGGTGCACAGCGGTTCACGGAACGGGTGGCGCGCCACGAGATCCTCGAGATCGGCAACCACTGCGGCGTGCTGCCCGAGAGCGAGTTCGGCCGCCATCCGCTGCTCGAGGCACTCCAGCCGCAGCTCGTCCCAGCGCCCGGCTGCGTCGCGAGCGAATCCCTGCTCGAGGCCGTCCAACGCCGGCCCCCGCCACAGGCCCAGCGCCTCGGCCAGCAGTGGCGAGGCCCGCGCCGGCGCCGGTGCAACCAGCCGGCGGCCCTGCGCCAGCAGCTCCTCGAAGCGCTCGGCGTCCAGCTGATCGCGGCGGATGTCCAGGGCGTAGCCGCCGTCCCGGGTGGCGAGCACGCTCGGAGCTCCGACACCCGTCAGGGTCCTGCGGAGCCCGGCGGCAGCCGCGTGCACCATCGTGGCCGCGGTCGGCGGAGCGGTGCCGTCCCACAACAGCTCGGTCAGCCGCGCCACCGGCACGGCGGACCGCGGGCGGAGCAGCAGGGCGGCCAGCAGCGCGCGTCGGCGTGGGGACCCCAGCGGCAGCGCTCGACCGGCCGCATCCACCGCGACAACCGGCCCGAGCAGGCCGAACCCGACATCCACACGGGCAGAGGTGAGCACCACGCCACCTCCAGGGCGCTACCGGTCGCCGTTCGTCATCATGCGACCCGACCCCTGGCTGACACCAGACTCACCCCGACGGCGCCGCGCCGAGCCGAACCACCCACCGGCCGCAGTGCACGGCGTCGGGCCCGCAGCACAGCCGGGCGCGCGGGCCGGCTGGCGCTCCGCGGCTCCGAGTGGCGCCCTACCGTGCGGCAGACTGCCCGGCGTGCCCACACTCCGCATCGCCCAGGACGCCGCGGCCGACGAGCTGCTCGGCCGCGACCCGCTGGCCCTGCTGATCGGGATGCTGCTCGACCAGCAGTTCCCCATGGAGCGCGCGTTCGGCGCCCCCCGCCTGCTGGCCGACCGGCTGGGCGTCCACGAGCTCAGCGCCGGCCACCTCGCGACGATGGATCCCGAGGCGCTCACCACCGTGTTCCGGGGCCCACCGGCGCTGCACCGTTACCCCGGTTCGATGGCCGGCCGCACCCAGGAGCTGTGCCGGCTGCTGGTCGAGCGCTACGACGGCCGGGCGGAGAACCTGTGGGCCGACGCGCCGGACGGGGCCACCCTGCTGCGCCGGCTCGGGGAGCTGCCCGGCTTCGGCGCCCAGAAGTCGAAGATCTTCCTCGCCCTGCTCGGCAAGCAGTACGGCGTCACCCCAGCCGGCTGGCGGGAGGCGGCCGGCGACTACGGCACCGACGGGTCGCGCCGGTCGGTAGCCGACATCACCGGGCCGGAGGCGCTCGCCGAGGTGCGGGCCTTCAAGCAGGAGCAGAAGCAGGCGGCCAAGGCGACGACGGAGCCCGCCGCGAAGTAGGTCGAGGGCACGAGCATCGGCCCCGTCGCGGTGGCACGATGGGGTTCGGACCGGCGGTCGGCGGGGTGGTCCCCGGCCGAACCGGCCCGGTCGGAGGGATGGACGCCCGTGGCCTCGAGCCAGCAGTTCCCGCGGCCCCGCAGGCCCGAGCCGGTCCTGATCACGGAGGCCGCGCCCAGCCAGGCCGAGCAGCACGCCGCCCGGAAGAAGCGGTACGCGCTGACGATGGGGATCCGCATCGTCTTCATCGTGCTGGCGGCGTCCTTCTACCAGATCGTCTGGCTGATGCTGATCTTCGCGATCCTGGGCACCGTGCTCCCCTGGATCGCCGTCGTCATGGCCAACGACGGGCCGCCGAAGAAGAAGCTGAACGTGAACCGCTACGACGCCCGGCCCGACCGCGTCCTGGAGAGCCGCCCCACCCGCGTCATCGACGGCTGAGGCGAGACCCTCACCGCGCGCCCAGGCGCCGCACGACCTCCGCCGCCAGGGCGAGTCCGGCGTCCAGAGCCGCCGCCGGATCCGCTCCGTCGGTGTCCAGCCATGCCGCGAGCAGCCCCGCCGCGAACGCGTCCCCCGCACCTGTCGTTTCGAGGACCTCGGCCGCGTGCGCCGGGCGGTGCACGAGCAGGTCGCCCGACGCCCACAGGGCCCCGTCGCCGCCGAGGCTCACCGCCACCACCCGGTGCCGCGCGGCGAGCATGCGGGCCGCCTCCGCGACGTCGGTCGTCCCGGTGAGCAGCCGCGCCTCGGCCGCGTTGGGCAGGAGCAGCGTCGCCGCCGCCGTGTCGTCCAGCCAGCGGTCGACGCCGTAGGCCGACAGCGGGCCCGTCGAGGCCGGGTCCACGGAGACGCTGCAGCCCGCCGCCGCGGCCGCCCGGAGAGCGGCGAGGCCGGCGGCGCGCGGCCCCGGGTCGAGCAGCGTGTAGCCCGACAGGTGCAGGTGCGCGCCGGCGGCCGGCGGAGGGACGTCGTCCGGGTGCAGCTCCAGGTTGGCGCCCCGGTCGGCCAGCATGCTCCGCTCCCCGCCGGGCTCCACCAGGCTGACGATCGTCCCCGTGCCGACGCCGGGAACGGTGCGCACCGCCGTCCCCACCCCGGCCGCGGTCAGCTCGGCCACCAGCCCGGCTCCCGCGGCGTCGTCCCCGACGCAGCCGGCCAGCGTGACCGGGACGCCGAGCCGGGCCAGGTGGACCGCCACGTTGGCGCCCGCGCCGCCACCGCGACTGCGGATGGAGGCGGGGCGGTCCGACCCCGGTGCCGGCTCCCCGGCCAGGACCACCACCACGTCGGTGGCCAGGTCCCCGACAACGGTGACCGGCCGGCCGGTCACCGACGGGCGGCCGCTGGCAGTGCGGCCAGTTCGGCCGCGATCCGGCCGGCCAGCTCCGCGTTGCGCAGCACCAGTCGGACGTTGACCGCCAGCGTCGCGCCCTCGCTGGCGCGGTGCAGGTGGTCGAGGACGAACGGGGTGACGTCCTTGCCGCGGACGCCGGCGTCCTCCGCCGCCGCCAGCGCCCCGGCGATCACGCGGTCGTGCAGGCCGGGGTCCAGCTGCTCGTCGGCCGGCAGCGGGTTGGCGACGACGACGGCGCCGGGCGCGAGGCCGCGGCGGGCGGCGAAGACCGCGGCGGCCTGCGCGGCGTCGTCCACCGACCAGTCCAGCGTCGACCCGGAGTCGGCGACGTAGAACCCCGGGAAGGTCGTCGTCCGGTACCCGAGGACGGTGACCGACAGCGACTCCAGCCGCTCGAGCGTGGCCGGCACGTCGAGGATCGACTTCACGCCGGCGCAGACGACGACGAGCGAGGTGCGCGACAGCGCGGTGAGGTCGGCCGACTCGTCGAAGGTGTCCACCGCCTGCCGGTGCACGCCGCCGAGGCCGCCGGTCGCGAAGACCCCGATCCCGGCCGCGGCGGCGAGCAGGGCCGTGCTGGACACCGTGGTGGCGCCGCTGATCCCGAGGGCGGCCGCCACCGGCAGGTCGCGGACCCCGAGCTTCGCCACGTCGGGGTCGGCGCAGACGCGGTCCACCTGCCCGGCGGTGAGGCCGACGTGCGGCACGCCGTCCAGGACGGCGATCGTCGCCGGCACCGCGCCACCGGCCCGTACGGCCGCCTCGACGTCGTCGGCGGCGGCCCGGTTGTCCGGACGCGGGAGCCCGTGGGCCAGGAGGGTGCTCTCCAGGGCGACGACGGGGCGGCCGGAGCCCAGCGCGTCGGCGACCTCCGGGGAGAGGACGGCGCCGGGGGGAAGATCGGGAGCGGGGGGATGCACCCTGTCATCATGGTGGGCGGACCACCGCCGCCGACCAGGGGAGTGACCGCGTGACCAGTTCCGACATCCTCGAGCGGCCCGACGTCCGCGACGCCGACACCGGCAACGCCAGCGAGGTCTTCCACTACGTCAAGAAGAACAAGATCGCCGAGAGCGCGGTCATGGGCACGCTGGTCGAGGCGCTCTGCGGCGAGGTATTCCCCGTCACCAAGGCGCCCAAGCCCGGCTCTCCCGTCTGCCCCGCGTGCAAGGAGATCTACGAGCAGCTGAAGCGGGATTAGGAGCCAGCGCGAGTGAAGGAGCGCGAAGCGCGTCGTCCCGAGTGGGCCCCGGAGGGGTTCCGCAAGGAACGACTGCAGGGCTCAGCGCACCTGGGGACGGCACCTGGCCGCGGTGCGGTCCGGAGGACCGCAGTGTCAGAGCCCGCGGTGCGGTCCGGAGGACCGCAGTGTCACAGCCCGAGGCGGCGGGCTTCCTCCTGCAGCTTCGCGGCCCGGCGCTCCACCCGGCGGCGGTCGTGCCGCCGCAGCGGCGCCGGCCAGCGGGCCTGGATGGTGGCGTTGAGCTCGGCGCCCAGCAGCACGGCCATGCCGAAGAAGAAGCAGAACAGCAGCACCCCGATGGGCGCCGCCAGCGCGCCGTAGGGCAGCGCCGTGATCAGGATGTCGGCGACGTAGGCCCGCAGCAGCAGGGCGGCGACCAGGAAGAACCCGACGGCCAGCACGGTGCCCGGCAGGTGCCGCCGCCAGGGCAGCCGGTGCGGCAGGGTCACGGTGTAGAAGCTGGTCAGCGCCACGACCAGGCCGATCAGCACGAGCGGCCAGTAGACCGCGTTCACCAGCAGCATGGCGGTCGCCTGCCAGTCCTCCGGCAACAGCCCGACGATGACCTCGCGGCCGAGCACGAGCAGCGGCAGGGTCAGCACCGCCATGAACATGCCGACCACGAACAGCCACAGTGCCTTGAGCCGCGTGCGGATCGGGCCGCGCACGTCCCGCTGGTCGTACGCGATCACGATGGTGTTCATGAACGTCGCCGTCGCCGACGACCCGGCCCACAGGGAGAGCACGAAGCCCACGCTGACGATGTCCAGCCGTCCGGAGCTCAGGATGTCCGACAGCGTGGGCGCCACGAGATCGTCGACCACGTCGGGCGTGAGCACCTGCGCCGCGGCGGTGACCAGCTGGTCCTCGATCTGCCGGACCGAGGCGCCCCCGATCAGCGAACCCAGGTAGCCCAGCGACCCGAGGAGCCCGATCAGCAGGGGCGGCACCGAGAGGATCTGCCAGAAGGCGGCCTCCGCGGACAGGCCCAGGATCCGGTCCTGCCACGCCTTCGCGAGCGTGCGCCCCAGCACCTCGAGCGGAACGCGGACCGGCGCCGGCCAGCCCGCCATCCGGCCCCCGCGCGCCCCGGACGCGGCCGGGGTGGCCTCGGCGCGCGCCTCGCCGTCGGACGCCGGGACCGCCGCCGTCGCGGCGCCGTCCACCGTTCCGGGCCGGTCGGCGGGCGCCGGCGGGCCGGGAGGCAGGACGGTGCTCACCGGCCCAGTGTGCACGGCAGCACCGGGCCGGGCGGCCGAACCGCATCCCCGACGCGGCGGTTTCCCCTGATGGGGGAGGGGTCGGTCAGCCGCCGGGCGTGGGCGCCGGGGTCTCGGTGGGCGTCGGAGGCGGCACGCACCGGATGATCGGCTCGGCGGCGTAGTGCGTGCGGAAGTCCTCGCGCTTGATCTCCGCCCCCGAGTTCAGGTCGCGGAAGACCCGCGTGACGGTGATGTCGAAGCCCTGGGCGCCCGCCTGGGAGCGGCAGTTGCCGTCGTCCACCTTCTCCTGGACGGCCGGCTCACGGACGTTGACCCGGGGGCCGCTGATCGACTCGATCTCGTACCGCTTGGTCCCGTAGAACGTGACGGTGATCGTCCCCGGGGTCCAGCGGGTGTCGATGTAGACGCCGGTGTCGCTGTCGTTCTTCCACTGCAGGTCGATCTGGCCCTCGTAGACCGTCGCCTCGCGGCCGGCCGGGTAGCGGCTGATGTAGTAGCTGTGCGGCTTGTGGTAGACGTCCTCGAGGCCGGAGAAGAAGACCGCGTTGAACATCGTGGTCGCGAACTGGCTGATCCCGCCGCCGACCGCCTGGGTGAACTGGCCGCCGCTGATGACGCCGGCCGGCACGTAGCCCTGGGGGGTGCCGCGGGGCCCGGTGAACTCGTTCAGGCTGAACGTCTCGCCGGGCATGACGAGCGCGCCGTCGACCTCCGCCGCGACGACCCGGATGTTCTCGCCGCTGTTCGGGTTGCCGATGTTGGTGGTGAAGCTGCCGATCTCCTCCTTGATCCCGAGGGCCTGCGCCTCCTCGGTCGTGAGGTCGGCCGGCACCGGGCCCAGCTCCGCGGCGACGCTGCGGGGTGCGGGTGTGGTGAGCACCGGCAGCAGCTGCTCGGCGAGGTGGTCGGGAGCGATCCCGGTTCCGTCGACCGAGGGGACGACGGAGACCGTGTCCCCGTTCAGCTGGAAGCCGGCGTCCTTGGCGGGGGTGCCGAAGACCGACAGCTCCTCGCCGAGGGCGGTCTGCAGCGCCGCGGGGTCGATGCCGACGGTCAGCTGGCCGTCGTCCTGGGGCGTGAAGGTGAGCGATGCGGCGATCGCCTCCTCGGACACCTCGGCCGTCGTGCCGTCCGAGCCCTGGATGGTCACCGGCGCCGACAGTGCGGGGGTGACGGTCTCGTCCAGGACGCGCTGCGCCTCGGCGTCGTCGACCCGCACCTCGGTCACGTCGACGGGGAGCTCGATCGGCGTCGCCGGGTCGCCACCCCGGGCGAGCGCTGCGGTGATGGCCTCCGCCGCGCCCTCGCGGTCCAGCGCCCGGCCGTCGGCGGCGGGCGCCACGCCGGCGGCCGTGCCCTCGATGGCGATCGTGGCGTCGATCGGAGCGCGGTCGACCTGCAGCGCGATGCTCTCGATCTGCGCGTTGAGGGCGGTGTCCTCGCCGGTGATGACCGGGTCGACCTCGCGCTCGCTGAACAGCGAGACGAGCCGGGTCCACGGGTTGAGCGGCTGGTCGTCAGCGACGTCCACGGTGCCGTCGACGTCCAGGGTGATGCCGGCGGTGGCGGGGGAGAGCGGCGCCTGGACGTCGTCGGCGACCACGGTGTGGTCGGCGACCACCCGCGGGGCCAGCTGCTCCTCGAGGGCCGAGGCCGCGGCGGCCGGCGACAGACCGCCGATGTCCACCCCGGCGACGACGGTGTTCCGTGGCACGTCACCCGAGGCGACGAGCAGGTCGACGCCGTAAACCGCGCCCAGGAGGGCCACCGCTCCCACGGGCGCCAGGACCGCGCGGCGCCGCCACCACGGACCGCGCGGGCGACCGGGCGGCTCGTCCCCGGGCGGCGGTCCGCCCGGGACGTCGGAGCCGGCGCCCCGGCTGCCCTCGGAGACGTCGACGGAGGGGGATGCGGAACGGTCGTCGGGGCGGTCGAGGGCCTGGGTGGCATCTGGGGCCTCGACGGGGGACGCGGCGGGGGCGCTCCGGTCGAAGGCCTGGGTCTGCCAGTCGTCGTCCTCCGGCGCGGACTCCGGGACGCTCTGGGTCTCGGTCCGCGTCTCGGTCTGCGTCCCGGTCTGCGTCCCGGTCTGTGCCGCCGCCTCGCCCCGGTTGGCGTCGGGTGCCCCCATCAGCCAGTCGCGGGTGACCGGACGGGTGTCGTCGACCTCCGCGGAGGGCTGGGAGGGATGGGCGGCGGCGGGGGCCGGGCGCCCACCGTGGCCGTCCCCGCGCATGCGGACGGTCTCGTCGGTCACGTCGGTACGCACCGGTTCCTGGCGCACGGTGTCGTCGGACGTGGTGGGCTGCTGGGGCATTCGGGTGTCCTCCGGTCGCCGTCGACCGGGGTCCCCCGGGAACAACGGAGCCGCCGGCCCTCCGTCCGCGCGTGGCGGAGAGGAGGACGCGGCGGCGTCGTCGGGTGAAGCTGTCATCGCGGACGAGAGGCTATCCCCTTCGTCACGCAGTAACGCGCTGGTCGCCGTCCGTGTCGATGATGTCGACCGCGATGTCGCGCAGCTTGCTTTCGTACTCGCGAGCGTGGTGCCCGCAGAAGACGAGATCGCTGCCGCTCGCGAGAACGACCCGTACCTTGGCCAGAGCCCCACAGCGGTCGCAGTGGAAAGGGATCACGAGGTCATCGGTGGGCGGGGTCGTCGTCAGCGTCTGGGTCATCTGGCTCATCACTCGCTCTCTACCGCACGGACCCGCGACTGCGGATCGGCCACCTGCACAGCGCCAGGATGACCCCTCATGTTCCCGTTCCGATCCCCGATAGCCGCAGACTCGCCGAAAGAGATGAGTCCGTGACCCTTGGGGCATCTGGTGGCACGGGTTCAGCAGGGGACGTCACTGGGTGGAACCGGATGGTGCTCGTGCTTGGTCGTCGTCTGCCGACCGGCGGGGTGCCGGCCGACCGTGGGTCCACTGCTGTCTTGACGACACCCACGCTACGCCGTCTACCCGACAGGTGACCGCGCACACCGGCCGTCACCCGTTCGGCCCGCCGAAGTCCTCCGCACGAGGGAGAAAGTGCGACCGAGGTCACACCGAGGAGCGAGACGTACGCACGGCAGGTCGCGCCGAGTGGGCCCCGGAGGGGTCCGCGCAGGCGTGACGCAGCGGCTCAGCGGCTCAGCGGCT